>Ga0194132_10004782_pt1 | contig 22730 bp, 28 predicted proteins | sample TA2KigOf80mmetaG_FD_148612 | JGI IMG/M metagenome (GOLD analysis project Ga0194132, IMG submission 148612) | Freshwater microbial communities from Lake Tanganyika, Tanzania - TA2015054 Kigoma Offshore 80m | ecosystem: Environmental > Aquatic > Freshwater > Lake | place: Tanzania: Lake... | reverse complement strand
GAGGGGGGGGTTCTAAAAAATTAAAAAATTTGGGGGGGGAGTGTTTCTTAGGTACCGGTACTAAAAATCACTTGTATAAATTTCCAAAAAGTTTATCTTTGTGTAGTTACGTAATTCTATCTATAGATTGACTTTCCTGCGCTGAAAGTAAACTTTTTAACCATATATGAAGTTAAACCATAACATAAAAGGATACAAATGTCTAGTAAGACTGAGTCACTTCACTAAACGGGAAGAGGACAAGGATATATATCACGAAGGGTACTTATTTGGAATCCAGTCTGTTCCTATGAAGATACTTACCTTTCATGTTATGACTGATTATGGGATGTTAAGAAGCAGGGTTCCTTTGAGCGAGATTTTTTTTAAAAAGCCTCAAGCGGATATTCCTTACTACTTCAAGCAATTGTGGGACTGCTTTTCAGAGAACGTCTCAGTAATTGAGTACGACTTCTTAGAGGGAAAGCGGTGCCAAGTCGTGCTAAGAGACGGAAGTAAGGTGTGGGCTACTTATCTATTCACGGTGGATTGGTATGACAACGGATTCTCCGATGAGCCTTCGGACTATAAGTGTGGTCATATCCTTGTTGGGGACGAAGGATACCTTCTTTGTATGCCGAATAACCGAATTTTTTGGAAGGATTCTAATTGGATTACTAAGGATTTTCCGATTAATCTTCGTGATTTTAAGGTAGATCAAGATATTTCGTCTGTCGAGACCGTAGCAGACAGGTGGATAACTGAGGATACGGACTCCTTCTATTATGATATAAAAAGCAAAGATATTAATAAGTAATGTTCACCGTAAAGACATACCTTAAAGAATCTTCAGGAAAAGGATTAGGGGTCTTTGCCAAAAAATTTATTTCAAAAGGAACTACTATTTGGGAATTTATTGAAGGATTTGACATTAAAGTCCACAAAAGTAGACTAAAGGAACTGAGTTATCTTCAGTTAGATTTTATTCATAAATATTTTTGGCAGGAGGGGGATTACCTCTATTCTTCGTGTGATCACTCAATATTCCAGAACCACAGCTATGATCCTAACTCAGTACCCGACGGAGAATATATGATTGCTTCTAGAGATATCCAGCCAGATGAAGAGATCACCACTAACTATCAACAATTTGATGATACTTTTGATTCTTACAAAAATATTTTTATTTAAAATTTGACTTTTCTTCTTAATTAATTTATATTTGAACTACTTATGACTTTTAGAGATTATCTTGTAGAAAAGAATATTCCTTTCAAAGAACATGGTGAAAATATATGGGTAGAAGATTCTCATCTTATTCCTTATATGAATGAGGTGTTAATTCAATTTCCTGATTTGACCTTTGATATCGAGATAGATGATTTCGAAGATCCAGACTACTTAGAAGATTGGGACGATATTGATGTTAATTTAGATGAGCTAGAAGATAAGGACTGGAAAAAATATTGGGAAGACCCACAGGATGAGGAGGAGTTTTTTTAGTATTAAAGTTATAATTTTGTAAACACTTCTCTGTGTAAAGACGCGATTGTGCACCGCAGACAGAGATTTTAGGGTAGCGGGGGAATGTATCATACCCATCCTGGACACTAAGGAGAGACAGGGATACTAAGGCTGATTAGAGCTGAAAAGTTGACTCCAGGCTTAGAAGGCTAATATACTATCTAAGACATTCACCGAAGGCTTGGCTCCGCAGTTCAAAAAAAACCAGTAGACCAGTTAGGCGTAATGAATGTTGTGCGGCCTAAAAGTTTTAGGAAAAGTCACACTATTCATTTCCCTCGAGCTTTCACCAAGTTCAATTCAGTTCAATTCAGTTCAATTCAGTTCAAATCTCTTTCTTGGTGTTAACAACTACTCTATTTATCCACAATTTTTAAGAAGTCATTACCACTATAACTTTTTTTATTAGTTATTTCTTATATTTGTGTATGCAAAGAGTAACAGAACAAACAAAAAATGTAAGTCAAGGAGAATCTAAATTCTCTTTAGAGTCTTGGAATCAAAAAGCAAAAGATTCTTTTTTGAAAAAAGAGTTTAAAAAAGTTTTTAAAAGTAATCAAGATAACGAGTCTCCAACTTTGACAGTTCCTATTAGTTTCTTTTTCAGCTAACCCAAAGGATGTTGTCTAAAGAAGAAATCCATTTAAGATTTAACGAAGGTCCTTTACACACTGCTGAAGGAATGGAAATTATTCGCAGTTATATTTACTTGCGAAAAGGAAAAGAAATAGTAGTCATTCCTCCCAGGAATTCTAGAGAGGTTATGTTGTATCAGGGATTTCTTCAGATAATTAAGAATTGGAGTGCATAAAACAAGAGTTGTCTATAGATCTCATAGGAATAGTCCGGAAGTGTATTACAAACTCTCTAGCAAAACTTTCAACCGTTATAGGACACCTCTTATACTCTGTTATGAAGGATTTAAATACTGTCTGCTTGAAATCGTTGGTAACTTCTACAAAAAGAAATCCGTTTTTTTCCACAGTTCTTTGAAATTTTCTCCATACTTTTTCTTCAGTAATATTCTCATTCATGACAATATATATTAGATTATTCCAAATATAAACAAATTCCAAAATAAATCAATATAATTCTCTTAATGAAACGTAAAGCCTACTTTAAACCCATAGCTATTCCGCTATATCGGACATATACTTTCCTAGTAGTAAACATGCTAGATCATGAACTGAAGGACAAGCTAAAAAAATTCATCTCTGATAAAGAAGAATTAGGACAACTGATTGAGGATTCTAAAGTTGACAAAGGCTATCAGTCTATGACTGCTTTTTCTGACGGGTATTCGATTATACGTTATAATTACTTTGATGATGCTCAAGATTTAAATATTATGGCTCATGAAGCTTTTCATGCAGCTTGTAGTATTATGAGACATGTAGACATTTCTCTAACAGAAGAGACAGAAGAAGCGTATGCTTACCTTATTGGGTATATCACAGAGCAGTTTCAAGAACTATTTGACATGTAAGGATAACATTCTAAATTATTATCATTCTAAAAATTAAAGCAAGAACAAAAAACTCTTGCTTTTTTTTATTTTAAGATTATATTTGTAATGAAACCAAAGATTTAAAACAAAAACCAATATGAAAACTGTAAGAATTGTAAGAAATTTTGACGACAAAATAACCTATTACGAAGGCTATATTGCTGTAATTCTTGCACTTGCGAGCATTAAGATGACTCAACTGCATATAAGCATACTTGCTCATGCAGCGTTATTTGACAAATTAGACAAAGAGATAAAAGAACAAATAGCCGAAAGAAACGAAACTAACTTACAGGTTGTAGCTAACGGTATCTCTAAACTTAGAAAGATGAAACACCTAGATGGAGTAAAAGTTACTCCTAAGTTAAATCCTCCTAAGGAGACCCCATTTGCTTTAACCCTTATTTTAAATGTTAATCAAACGGCAAACAGAACCGGATCGCAGGAAGCCTGAATTAAAAGTTTTTAGCTTTTACTCTCAGATAGCCAAGGAACTGGGAATTAATATAGCAGACGTAGATTTAATTTATGCTGACTATATAGACCAAGTTATGGAGGCTCTACCTAGCTCTAATAAGTTGGTAATTACTAACTTGGGGGAGTTTAAAGTAAATCCTAGAAAACTTAGAGTCACATTCTTTAAAAGAATAATTTATATGTGTGACTTACTTCTAGATTCTAATTATCCAGAAAGGGAACAAAGGACTGAAAAGTGTTTAAGGATTCTAGAGACCACTCTTAATAAAATGATTAAGGACTTTGAATTCTGCACTATTTGTAATAAGAGAGAGCACGTAAGCTATATGTGTGTACGGAACGTAGTTGGAAATATCTATTACAATATTGATAGACTTATACATTTGACTGATGAAATAGCTAAGAAAGCAGTCTTAATCCTTAAAGAGATGTATGAACAATATGCTCCTAGGATTATTGCTAAAGCAGAGGAGTTAGGTTCAGTAGAATTTGCAGACCAGTATAAAGCTTTTATGCTTAAAATAAAACCAGACTTAGCTGAGACATGGGGTAAGACCAATACAAGTAAAGAAAAGTTTACCTCACGTTACCTTTCTATAGATGAACTAGAACAAATCTATATTCCTGAATACGATATAAGATATTATTTATAGATCAATTAAGTAAACCAATAAATATGAATTTCAAAGAATTTTTTCAACTAGCCGGAAAAGGGATTCAGAACTTTGATAAAATCGCTGAAGGTGTTTGGAACGAGATAGTTCACAAAACTTTGAGTGCTAGACAAAAAGAAGAAATAACAAGACGTACAAAAATATGTTCAGATTGTCCTTTTAATTCGGAAAATGCTCAAATATCTGATGAATATTTTACATTGTATAAAGAGAACTATAAGACCTCTAGAAAAGAATCTCATTGCTCATTGTGTGGGTGTGTTCTTAAATTTAAGATCTCTTCTCTTTCGTCTAATTGTGGTATTGAGATGCATAATAAAAGACACCCAGATAAAAAACAGATTCTTAAATGGACAGCTCTTAAATAATTTAACTAATTTACTAGATAAAAATATGAAATACTCAAGTACTAACAAAATAAAATATACCATTACTAATGGTTGTGGGGGTAAAAAAGGAACCAAATGTGGTGTACAAGTCTATACTATACCTTATGCGGTTGTTAAACCTCTTATCCCTAATAGAGCAGCTGAAGATAATTTAGAACCTAAAGGAAGATAATATGTTAAAAAAACCAAACCCTAATACTTTTCAAGACGATCTGTTTGAAATCTTTCAACTTTTTTGGAAAGGTGGATATGCCTATCGTCATAATAAAGAAAAAAATGATCATTTGTTTTTTACAGAAATGCTAGAAGATCTAATGCTTCTTTCTCGGGATGAATTTATAATTAAGTATAAATTCTATGAGAACTAAAATGGCAAAAAAAGAAGTCTACACCACAGCAGAGCTAGACTGGTGCGAACAGAAACTACTTGAGTGGAAAGAATATATTGATAAAAACCCTATTCATACCCTAAAAGATAGGATAGAATGGAAACCTACTGCTAGAGGAGGAACAATACCTATGGTAATTGCTTCAGTTGAATCTCAAATTAAATCTTTGAGGGATACAATGAAGGAATACCTTGTAATGTTGCAGCAAGTAGAAACTATGAGAGAAAAAGAAACTCAAAAGGCCCAGGCTAGGGGTAGTGTACAGATTAACGGAATGATGAACGACTTTCAATAATGAATCTAGAATCACCAGAACTGCTTATAAACGTCAAGTCTCTACCGGATTTTGATTCGGTAGAGTATAAATCGTTTTGGCAGAATGAGGTTAAAAAGATTAGAGAAGGTGTGACAATAAATGGATTTACTTTCTCTCCTTTTCTTTATTGGCACCTTAATCTGTGGAGTATCTATATTGATAATCTAATTAATAACAGAGTACTTCGAAAACTAGGCAGACCTCAGTTTTGGGATAGTTTTATTGAAATTGATGATACAATTAACAAAGCCGAAAATCACCCAGACGGAAAGAAGGGTATAGCTATTGTTGGTTCTCGTCGACTCTCTAAATCGGTAATAATTACCTCTAAGGTAGCACATCAATCAGTAGCTTATCAAAATTCAGAGTGTCTTGTATCAGGCGGTAATCAGCCTGATATTAAAACCTTAACAGATTATATTGATCTAGGATTTAGAAACCTTCCTGACTATTTAAAATTCTCTCGTGTGGAGGATGATTGGAAAAAGTGTGTAACTCTAGGATTTAAGGAAAAAGGAAGTAATCAACGTCATGAATGGTCTAAGATTCACGTAAGAAACTTTGACGACGGAAATAATACGGAAGCTGCCGCAGGTCTTACACTCTCTGGATTTCTTTTAGATGAAGGAGGTAAATTCCCATTCCTTTCTTCATTGGCTGCAACTACTCCGTGTTTTGATTCACCTTACGGTTGGAGATGTTCTCCTATTATTACTGCTACAGGCGGTGATATGAAAAAAGCAGGAGACATGCAGGAACTTTTTAATAATCCAGAGGCTTATAATTTTCTATCTGTTAATGCCAAGGAAGACGGTACATCTATCTCATTATTTATTCCAGGTACACAGTCTTTAAAGATTTTTCGTGAACCCGAACAACTTTCACATTATTTAAATGTTCCAGAAGGTTCAGAATTAGATAGTATAACTATTTGGGTAGCTAATGAGGAAAGAGGAAAAGACTTAATTTTAAAAGACAGAGAACAAATAAGAAAGTCTTCAGGTATGGAAGCATACCTTAAAGAGATAATGTACTATCCTCTAACTCCTGAAGAATGTTTCTTGAATGTCTCTGAAAACATATTTCCTGTTGACCTTCTTCAAGAACAACTTAACTTTCTTGAATCAGGAGGATACATCAAAGAGGTTGATTATGTAGAACTTTACTATGACACAGATAAAAAAGTTAAACACAAACCAACTGATAGAAGACCAATTACTCAGTATCCGGCTAAACCTAATGATGATAACTCAGGTGTAATGCAGATATTTGAGTTTCCTATGACAGACGCTCCTTACGGACTTTATACAGCTGGAACGGATCCATATAAACAATCCCAGGCTCATTACTCCACTTCTTTGGGAGCTACCTATATTTTTAAAAGAATCCATAACTTGATTGATGAAAGATTCCAAAATATGATAGTAGCTTCTTATATAGGTCGTCCTAAAAAGATACAAACATGGTACGAAGAAACTCGTAAATTGCTAGATTTTTATAATGCCAAAACTCTTTGTGAAAACATGGATATGGGATTTATTGATCATTGTATTGAAAAGAAAGATCCCGATAGGTATTTAGAGAGAACCCCCTCTATTCTTCGAGAAGAAATACATATTAATACTAGAGTAAACCGTACTTATGGAATACACTCTTCCAGTGGAATCAAAGATTATATTAACTCGTTAATCATTGAGTACCTTCAAGAATCTATTGAAGTCAGAACTGATGAGAAAGGGAATCATAAACAAGTCTTAGGTATATCTCGTATTTTAGATCCTATGTTAATCAAGGAATTACTTAAGTTTAACCCTAGAGCTAACGCTGACCGAAAAGACGCATTCGGCTACGCATTATTAATGGCTAAAAATCTTAATCGTACTATAACAATTTCTCACAAAGTAGATAATCGTTACGAATCTTATAAAAAAATTGCAAGCAGAAAGAGGAGTTTATTTAACTCTTCGACTAACCCATTCAGATCTTATTAAAATGAATAATTTTCAACTAAAATGATAATAGAAGCATACTTAAATCTTCAGAAGAATACCACAGACCTTTATGGTTATCCTGATCAGTTTACAACTATGAAGGAGAAAAGTACAGAAGACTGGATTAAAAAGAATCTTGATTACTTTTCTGGTGTAGCATACTCAAAGTATCGTCAAAATGAAGCTTTCCGCAAAAACTATAAATTGTTAAACGGAGAGTTTGATTTTGATGACTATTTTGTTATTCCAGAAACTAAAATGATTCTTGATTATCTTAAAGATGTTCCTGGACAAGAACAAGATATTCCTAAGCATCTTAAGCATTACCCGATTCTTAATCCTCCTATCAACACTCTTTTAGGAGAATTGACTAAGCGTCCCCACAAATACTCAGTTAAAGCAACCGACGAAGTTTCTATAGATGAGAATATTGATTTTAGAACTAATCTTTTAAAAGAATACACACTAAACAATATTAAAGCTCATCTTGCAGGAAGTGAAATGAGTCCTGAAGAAATAGAACAGACAGCCGTTGAGGAAATACAAAGTAAAGTTCTAAACTACACAACGGTAGCTGAGCAGTGGGCGAATAAAGTATTAGGAGCTTTAAAACATCATTTTGATTTTCATCAAAAGTCGTTTATGGCTTTCCGTGATTTACTAGTTACAGGAAAAGAATATCACCACTTTTATCCTGATAACTCTAAATTAGGTTTTACTTACAAAGTAGAAAATCCAGCTAACGTATGGACTCTTAACTACAGAAACGCAATTACTACTAAAGATAGTTGGGCTGGGGGAACTCTTGAAGTTTTGACTTTTGCTGAAATTATCAATCGTTACAAACTAACTAATGAAGAGATGGAACACTTAAAGACTTACTCTCTTCAAGGACTTCGAAATAACGAATACTCTGCTTTTTCTCCAGCTATGCCTAATCCTAACTATGATCCTATTTGGCAGCTTACTTTTGAATCAGCAGATTCTTCTATTGACGGAATTACTCCTAATGCTTATGCTTTCTCTAATCAGTTTAGTTATACTGTAGTTACTTCTTACTGGGAAAGCCAAAGACCTGTCTACAAAAGAACTTACGTAGATGAGTCAGGCTACGAGCAGAGCGACTTTGTAAACGAAGAATACAAAATCTGTAAAGACTGCGGAGATGTATCTCTAGAAAAGACTTGGGAAAACATCTGGATGAAGGGAATTAAAATAGGTGCTAACATTTATTTCTGTGAACCTTTAGAATATGTTAACTGTATGCCTATTGTAGGAATAGTTAATACTTTCCGTAATACTCAAGGTAAATCTCTTCTTTCTATGATGAAACCTTATCAGGTTCTGTATAATATCTGTCTTAATCAGTTGTGGGAAGCTTTAGAAAAAGATATGGGTGTTCAAGCAATTATTGATATGAAAGTAATTCCTAATAACTCAGACGCCGATGCTATTGACCAATTTAAGACTGTAGCTAAAGAAACTGGTTTCTTGGTAATTGATACTTCAGTTGAGAATACTGGAGGTCCTGTTCAATTTAATCAAATGACAAGAACAGATCTAAGCCAACAAACTTATATTGCCTCACGTATTCAATTAGCTGAGTGGGCTAGAAATCAATCTTGGGAACTTGTAGGAATATCTCGTCAACGTACCGGTTCAGTACTTGCTACTGAAACCGCTACAGGAACTAACACAGCTATGAGCCAATCATTTGCCCAAACAGAACCTTGGTTCCATTTTCATGATATGCTTCTTAAAGATGTGTATCAAATGATACTTGACGTAACTCAGTACATTGAATTACAAAAACCAGACTCTACTCTTAATTATCTTAATAATGATTTAGAATCTGTTTTCTTAAAAGTAACTCGTGATGAAATCTTGAGAGATCTTCACGTTTATGTAACTTCTTACGCAGAAGATAGGGATATGATTGAAAAACTTCGTTCTTTGATGCAACCTGCTATTCAGAATGGTGCAGATCTAGCTGATGTAGCTGATATGCTAACTGCTGACTCAGAACGTAACTTAAGAGAAATTCTTCAGAAAGTTCAGAAACGTAACCAAGAAGCTAAACAACAAGTACAGCAACTTGAGCAACAAAAGCTAGAACAATCACAGCAGCAGTTCGAAGTTCAAATTCAACTTGCAGAACAAAAACGCAGGGAAGACATGGAAAACGAAAATATGAACAAAGAGCTTGATCGTCAGAACCGTTTGCAGATTGAAGAACTAAGAGGCATAGCAGCAGAGGGAAGTTACTCTCAAACTGCCGATACTACAGAGCTTCTTACTGAGCAAACTAAAGCAGCAATGGAACGTTCTAAACAACTTTACGAAAGATCTATCAAACATAAAGAACTTCAACAAGCTGATAGAAAACTAGACATTGAAGAAATGAAAGCCAAAGACGCTTTAGAAATTGCTAGATTACGTGATAAAGGTCAATTAAGAGATAAGTCTAAAAAGAAGAAGTAATTTTTTAGCTACATAAGAGGGTTGCCATTATAACTTCTTGTGTTATTTTTTAAAAATCATATCTTTGACGTAATCTCAAGTTAGATTAAAAACCAAAAAACCAATATGCCAGACAATAACTTAGATTTTCTCGATTATCTGAACGATGACGGGGAAGTGAATTTAGACCAAATTAACAGTTTTCTTGATCAAGTAGAACAAGTAAACAAAGAAGAAGATTCCAATTTAAAACAAGGTTCTGAAGATTTTGAATTGTATGAAGAATCGGAAGAAACAGAAGAATCAGAAAAAGAACCTTACATTGACGGACTGAATTTCTTAAACCAGAGAACAAGGGAAACCAAACCAACCGAAGACGACGAAGACGAAGAGCATGAAGAATCAGAGGAGTCAGAGGAAGGAGACGAAGCTCAAGAAGAAAATCCATTTGCTATATTCGCAAAGGGGTTGGCTGAAGTTGGAAGACTTGTATTGGATGAGGACGAAGATCCTAATGAAATTGATTGGAATGAGGAAACGTTCATTGAAAAGTTTGACGAAACAGTAGATAACTCTGCTTGGAGTCGCTTAGAAGAACTAGCTACTGAAGCTATGGGGCAAGAAGGACTTCGTGTAATCGAAGACCTCTTTATTAACAAAGTTCCTATACGTCAGTACTTAGCCAGCTTCCAGCAACAACGAAGTTTTGAGAATATTGACCTTTCTAATGAGAGAAATCAAGTTGAACTAATAAGTTACTATTTACGTACTGTAGTAGGTGAGACTGATGAAGATGAAATTTTAGATCAAATCAACTACATGAAAAATAACGACACTCTTGAAAAGAAAGCCTCTAACTTCCAACAGAAACTTGTAGCTAATGAATCTCGTATGAGAGAAACAATAGCTGCAGAAGCTCAAGCTCGTCAACAACAAATGGAAGCATTTGAACAGGAGAGAATTCAAATGTATGCCGAAATTGCTGAAGAAGCAGTACAAAAAGGTGAACTTAACGGTCTTCCATTCAGCAATCAAGACTATGACCGAGTTTTAAACTCAGCTCTTAGTAAAGAATATGTGCTTCCTAATGGTCAAAAGATAACACCATTTGAATATAAGCTAGCAACTCTTCGCAAAGATGATCCTGCTAAATATCTTCAGATTGTAAAACTCGTAGAAGACGGAGTTGATCTTACCCCAGTAATGAATAGAGGAGTAACGCAAAAAACTAATGAAATCTTCAAAGGTCTTCAAAATAAAACTAAAACTCCCACAAAACAACGTAAAAACGCAAACGTCTTTACCAAATATATGAAACAAGGTTAATATCTTACTTATAAATTAACTAACAATAACAATAACAATAACAATAACTCTAACTCAATAATTTTTAAAAATTATGCCAAACATGAACATCCCACGCGTCAACGGCCGGATAGTCGCTAACGCTGGAACTGCTAGTTCTTACTATCAGAAGAATAAACTTGGTAAGTTTACTGATAAGAACTTTATTGAAACAATGCTTCGTACTTCCCCTGATCAGTACGACAAAGCTATGATCCGTCTTTTTACAGACACTCGTCTTTACTCAAACGACTTTGTTGATTTGGTAATGAATTCTGGTGCTCCTTTCGTTTCTAACGATCCTAACGGTGTTTTCACCTACAAGATTAAGAAACGTGCTGAGCTTCCTAAAATCATGATCAACTTGGCTGACACCACTCCTAAACCTGGTGTTGATGGTCAAACCTTTGAATTGGTGTTTGACAAAGAAATGTTTGCTGTTAATGACGTAATCTCTGCTCATCGTCGTGAACAGGAAGTTTTGATTCAGATTGTTTCTGATTTCGAACCTTATCAGAACTTCTTCAAATATACTTGTAAAGCTGTAGGCGAATCTACCGATTACGTTCACCAGCGTTTCTTGTCTGTAGGTACTGAATACTTCAAAATCGGTATGTTGTCTGGCGAATACACTACCAGCTGGTCTAGCCTTGGTGCTATTGACGGTAGCTTGGAAGTTGTAAACGACGTTCTCCAACAGTACGGTATTGAGCACACTATTACCGATTGGGCTGATGCTACCAAAATTGGTGTTAAGTATGATGCTGCTGGTAAGCCTATTAATGACATTACTTACTACTCTATTGCTGAGATTGACATCAATGGTCAGCCTATCAACGTAACGGTTGGTTGGGAACCCACTGTATCTAAATTGATGCGTATGGAAATGATCCGCATGAAAGCCAATACTTTGATGTGGGGTCGTAAAGGTAATGGTGTAGATGAAAAAGGTCGTCCTGTACGTGCTAAGTCTGGTTTGTGGGCGCAGTTGCACCTTGGTAACGTAGTTTATTACGACAGAGGTCAATTCTCCATTAACTTGCTTCGTTCTGCAGTAGGTGACTTGTTCTACAACCGTGTACGTATCGAAGATCGTCACGTTAAGATCTACACCAACCGTTCTGGTATGGAATTAGCTGCTACTGCTATGAAGAAAGACTTTAATGCTTCTGGCTTCACAGTTTTGGCTTCTGATTTCTTGGATAGCAAAACTAATGGTTCTAATGGTAAAGATCGTCGCTTGAACCAGGGTTATGCTTTCCAATTCGACCACTTCATGACAGTTGAAACTGGTTTGGTTGAATTTAAAGAACTCGAACAGTTGAATGAACACGCTACCTTCTTGGAACTTGGTCCTAACAAGAAGACTCCTCCCATCTATATCATCCTTGATATTTCTGGAGAAGGTGGATCAAATATCCGTGAGTGTAAGCTTGGAACTCGTCCTAACATGATGTACAAATACATTCCCGGGGCTACAGATTCTAGCATTGCTAAGATGTTTGGAAACTTGTCTACCTCTAAAGATCCGTATGATACTATTTTGATGAAGGACTGGGCTGGCATCTTCTTGGAAGATCCTACCAGAACTGTTCTTATTAAAGAATATCCTCAAATCTAATCTAAAATATTAATGGGGAAGTTAACTTACTTCCCCATTAACTAATCTAATTAACCCAAAAAACCAAAAAATAACCAATGACACGTTCTAAAAAACAAGGAAAAAATCTCGCAGAAGGTTTAAAGATTGTAAGACCTTATATGAAGAAACCTACACACGAGAGGACAATTGAATCGAGCTTGTATAAAAATGGACACGCTTTTATTCCTAATACTTTGAGAACTTTTCTTCCCAAAGTAGATGCAAGAGGAGCTGTACGTACTGGCTTAGACCCCGATGCAATTAAGATTAAATCAATCTTTGATCCAGAGTTGCGTCAACAGGAGAAGGAAAGGATTGAATCTCTGAAAGCTCATTACGAGTCTATCATTGGTGAAAGTCTAGACCCAACTGCAGAGTTCTTTAAAGAAGTAAAAGACCAAGGCTACGCTCTAGAAGACGGTGAAAACGTTTTTGACTTAGCTAATGCTCATCAAGCAATCACCTATTACTGGTTGATGGAAACCGGAATGATTGCTAATAGTATTGATGAAATTGAATCTGGTAAACTTGATTCAAGTATCATTAAATTCTATGTGCATGATGAAGACATGGATGCTAAGTTAAAGTTTGAAAAGAAACGTAAAACTAACGAATCTAGGGTACGTCTTGACCAGATGAGCCCGGTAGAAAGATCACGAGTTGCTAAGCTACTTGGATTAGGTGTAAGTTTCACTACACAATCCGAAGATGTTTACAATATTCTTGATGACTATTTAAGTAAATCTGCAAGTCAATTAGGACTAGATCCTATTGAAACTTTCAATAAGACTGCTTCAATGTCTAGCGAATTGATTGAAGTTAAGTCCTTTGTGATCGACTTAATCAGAGCAAATATTATCCGTCTGAAGGGTAGTATTGTAATGGAAGGGAATCAAGTTTGGGCTAAAACAGTTGAGGAGTTTGAATTATTCCTTTTAGACAGAGCAAACAAGGATGTCTACGATGCATTCAAAGACAAACTTAAAAATAAAATAGCGATAGATAATATCTGATGATTTTAGTACATGAGCTTATTAATGAGTTTAAATTATCTCTGAATAAAGTAGCTAGGGAGGACAATTTCTCCTTACCTACTCCAGATATAATTACTTCTCTTAATAAAGCTCAGATGAGTTGGGTTAAAGTAAGAATGAATCCCAACAATACACTAAAAGTTGGATACGAATCTATCAGAAAAAGAATAGACGACCTACAGGTACTTAAAGTCAATGACTATAAGTTACCAGTAGTTAAGTCTTCAGAACCTGTATACCAATCGTATATATGTTCTCTAAAAAACGCATCTGACTATATGTTTTATATAGCCTCACACTCAATAGCCAAGAAAGGTAATTGTGAAGCTTCTTTATTCAACAACTTAGTTAGAGAAGGTGATTTACGAGCTCATTACTTTGACGTGAATTACAACCCAAACTTCGAATGGAGAGAAACACTAGCAACTTTGGGTTCTGATAATTTATACGTCTATATTAATGGTTTTGAAGTTACTGGCGTCCATTTAACCTACTTGAGATATCCCCAATACATTGATGTTGAAGGATATGTTAGGTTAGACGGCACACCATCAGTAGACCAGGATTGCGAACTCCCTGAGTATGCAAAACAGGATATTGTTGATTTGGCTGTAAAATTTGCTGCACAAGCAACCGATAACGGATTTCAGTCTCAAGCTGCGGATAACCGTATTACTTTAAATGATGAATAAAATAAATTAACCCAAAATTAACCCTAATTAATCTAAATCATGGATTACACTATTAATCGAATATTTGTCCCACTTGGTAACGTAGTTACCACTGGCGACACTTCTGCCTTGACTCTTCAACAGATCGGCTTCTACAACCCTAATACTTTCCAAGCTCTTGCTGCCTACAACGTAGACCAGCTTTTGGTTGCTTTTGGTAGCGGTGTTTCTGAATGGGGTAGCTTTAAAAGCTCAACCATTAAGGCAAAAAACATCATTGATGTAACTAAAAGCGTAGCTAACACTACTTCTAAACAGCAAATCACTTGGATTGGTTGGGATGGCGTTAACGATGCTACTGCTCCCACTTTCAAGTGTGACGAAGAGTACATTATTACTTTCTTGATTCGTGAATACTACTCTCGTGGTATTTTCCAACCTTTGATTCGTGAATCTGTACGTATCAAAACTTCTTGCTGCAGCGAGTGCTCTAGCAACTGTGATGCTCTTGATTGCAAAGACTTCATGCAGTCTGCTGTTGACCAAATCAACAACAACCCTTTGTTGAGCAAATATCTTGTAGCTGAATCAGTAACTGATTGCACCCCTGGTTCTGAAGGTTACTACACCTACACTTTGACCGTTCCTACTCCTGATAGTATTGAAGATTATGAAGATGCTCTTCTTGACTTCTATGGTGATTGCATCTCTGAAGGTGGTCTTACCTCCGAAGAAGGCGAAGAAAACACTACTTTCACTATAATTCCTCTTCCTGGTTGTGGTCCTGAGACTTTCGACGTATACGACGGTGTTGGGTGGGTAGAAGTTTACGTACCTGGTAGCGAAACTTGTAAGTGTGGTATCAAAGTAACTGGAGCTGCTCTTGATGAGTTTGGTACTCCTTGTATCCCTGATGCAGTTCCTTACGTTGCTAACTTGGTTCGTTTCCATGCTGTAGTGCACGAAGGTCCCTACAACACTCAGGATTTTGACATCGAAAATGAGTGCGACTTTTGGAGTGTAGTTACTACCCAAAACGTACAATACTCTATCGGTGATGGTTCTGCAATGGCTGAACGTGAGCGTCACTACTTCCGTTATAACCTCCCTGGCAACGTTTATCAGGCTGGTTACTACTGGAATCCTGTGTACAACAACGACACTAAGTTGTATGCTGATCCTACTGCTGAGTACGTAGTTTATCGTATTAACTACTACATCAATGAGCCTAAAGGCTTTGAGAAAAAATGGGAATATACTGAAGCTGTTGAGATTTGGGTAGATGCAACTAACGTTGGTCTTCAAACATCTCTCGATGCTGTATTCCTTGCTTTCGCTGGTGTGACTCTATAACGAATAAAGGGGGGAGGACAAAATCCTCTCTCCCTTTTTTCTTTTTTTAAAACAAATTTAAACTTAAAAATAAAATGAGTGAAATAATTTTAACCAGTGGCTCTTTCCACAAATATGTAAATGGTAGTTCTGTTGCAAAGACTGTCTTGAAAAATGGTGGTTTCTCTTTAACTACTGCTGTCTTGGATATTCTTGCTACCAACACTTGCTGTACTAAAAACATCGTAGCCGATAGCTTGACTGTAGAAGGTCCTATTACTTTTAATGAAGGTAGTAACACACTTTACGCAGCTTTTGTACCTAGTGGAGCTATTCAAAACATTACCGCAGGAACAGGGGGAGCTATTAACGTAACTAGTCATTTTACTACTTTGAATACTGACGCAGGAGGAGATAACTATACTCTTGCTAATGGAACAGTAGTAGGTCAGCTTAAAAAGATTTATCTTTTGGTTGACGGAGGCGGAAATGCTGTAATTACTCCCGCTAATCTTGCTTCTGGTACTACTATCACTATGAACGATGCTACTGACTATGTAGTTCTTCTTTGGGATGGAACTGATTGGGTAGTGATCGAAAATATTGGATCCACTATTGCTTAATGAATGAAACTTCAACTTAACGTAGAACCTTTAGAGACTTGTGATTGTAAAACTCTTGCAATCCTAGATACTAGTTATTATCCAGTAACTCCTACAAATCCTACGTTAGTGATTGAGATGCCTGGATTTGCTCCAGTGCAATTTAACTTTGTGACTGGTCAAGTGAATACGTACAACTCGTATTCACTTGGCTTGTCTACAATTAATACTATTGACAGTTTAATTGACTTACCTGATGGGTTGTACATGCTTACCTACTCAGTTAGTCCTAACGACCAATTGTTTGAAACCAAACATTATTTGAGAACTTGTCAAATTGAATACAAATTTGCTCAGAAGTTTGCCAAAACAGTAAATTACTGTGAAACAGACTCTAAGTATATGAGAAAGCTTCAACAAATTGAAGTCCTCATAGAAGGAGCAAAAGCTAACGCAAAAGTGTGTAACCCAACCAAAGCCGTAGAACTTTATAAGAAAGCAAATGAATTACTCGACAGACTCGATACTAAATGCTGCAATTGCTAAGGCTGGTATCCAACAGCTAAATGCCATAAGGTATTTGTTTGAAGCTCCTAGCCATCAAAAATTTACTTTCTTAAATAGACTACGCAAATACAAAAATTTCATTGATCCTACCACTTATAATGCATTAATACATGATCTGTAACCCTTTAGATAAATGCTGTGAGATTGTCTCAAGTAATTGTGTTGCCTTTATTGGTCACTTACCCGAGGGATCTACTTTGTGTTTAGCGGATAACTCCCTTACAACTTTTCTTTTAGGAACTGATAGCTCTTTAACCGATTTGGCTAAAGGAAGTTACATTCTTAAAAGTGCACTAGATAATGTAAATATCTGTACTCCTAAGAAAATTATTGACACTTTTGTTATTCCAGTTAAGAAAAAAATCTGTGATAACAAAGTTGTTTACGAATATTACTACACAAGTGAAGTTGTTCTTCAATTAATACAAAGTAACTGCGAATTACAAACTCGTTTAAATTTAATCTATACAGAAACAGACGATGTTCTTAAGCCTCAAACTAAAGGTAAACTTACTGAGGATTTTATGAACTTTGAACTTCCTGATTCTTACATAGATAAGTTTAGGTGTTTGTTTTGCGGAGAAGTATGTGTTGAACAAGATGTGAAGACTCTTGGTGATTTACTTGAAGTTTTAGCTAGAAAAATTCTCGGTCTTCAAAAGAATGCTAATATGCCTCCTGGTTTCTGTAAAGATTGTTAAGAACTATAAAAAATTTAAAATAACAAAATAATGTGTAACTCATATTGTAACTCTTGCAACTACTGCGTAAGTCAGTGCACTTGTTCTAATCCCACCTTAGTAACTCCAGCTAGCATTCCTGCTACTGGATGTATATCTACTAACTATGCAAGGTGCATATACTACTCAGGGGACAATATTTCTTGTGGTAGTTTAAGTATAACTAATGGACAAAATCTTGATGTAGTTATAGAATCTCTTTCTGACTCTATCTGTAATTTAACTCCTGCAGATTTAGCTTGGAACACTTTTAACTATCAGTGTCTTCGTGAAGATGGAAGTTTAACTTCTAGCGGTCCCTCTAATATTACTAATGGTAAAGAATTTGCCGAAGCAGTAAGTATTGCTCTTTGTAGTTTAGCTGCAGCTGCTGATGTAACTCCTAACATTACTATCTCTGGACCTTGTACTGCTTACTTCTCAGGTTTAACTCCTGGTACTTCTACTTTAGTTGACATTCTTGATGATTTTATAGTTAAACTTTGTGCTCTTAATGCTCAAAACGATACTTCTACTGTAACTACTGCTTGTTCTGCTGGATTATGGACTTCAGTACCTGCAGGTGGAAGTACTCTTGGAACTTGGGTTAATTGGATTAAAACTAACGTATGTTCGTTAGTAACTACTCTTCAGGGACGTGTAACTGATCTCGAGACTTTTGAAACTAATCTTTACACTTTTGTAGGTGATCCTACTTTGTCTCTTATAGACAACTCAACTTCTTGTATCTCAGGTTCTGGCTCAGATGATCTTTTGACTACTATTGGGTTAATTAAAACTAAACTTTGCTCAATTAATTCTTTAGTATCTGCTATTCCTGATCTTGCTAATATTACTCTTCCTTGGACAAGTTGTCCTGGTTTATTCCCTGCATACAGCTCAACAGCAAGTTTAGTTACTCAACTTACTCGTTTGGTTAATGAGGTAGCAGCTAGAACTTATTACTTTAATCTTGCTGACTTTACAGTAAGCTCTACTTCTTGCGGAACTACTGTAAGTCTTGCTTCCCCTGGAGGTGCGTTTACTTGTTCAGATTTGAACACTTGTTCAATTCAAAATCTTGGTGATGTAGATCCTGCATTTGTTCCTGCTTCTCAGTATGCAGTTCTTTCTTGGAGTGGTACTCAATGGACTTCTAAAACTATCAACCTTACTTCAACTAGTGGAACATGTCTTATTACTTCAGTAGCTACTCCTAACTTAACTTTTAACGTAGAGTCTAACATTGCAACTACAGTATCTGCTAATATAGGCTTAGCTACTCCTGTAAGTCTTAGTGTAGTATCGACTGTAGGTGGAACTACTACTTTAGCACTTGAATATAAACCTTCAAGCTTTAGTAGTGGAGTTACTTATGCATTTACTCCTAATGGTGCTATTTCAGCAACTCCTAGTGCTGTGTATACAGATTCTGGAGATTTTGTGCAAATAGGAAACATTATTACTATGGCAGGAGCATATACTCATACTTCAGCTCTTGCTGTAGCTACTCCTGTAGTTTTAGGAACTATTGGAGCTATCCCTGTAATTAATAGGGTTATAGCTAGTTGGATACTTGATAATACTACAAACGCTTCTGCTCCTATACTTATCACAATTAATACCGTAGGACAAGTAACTATGACATCAGTTCCTGGTCTTGCTGCCCCAGCAACTACTTATACTGTGTTCCTATCTGGAAACTCTTACGCACTGTAATTAAGATATAGTTCATGGGTTTATTGGTTTTCCTTTGAACGCTGAGTTAGCCCCATGTAGGGGCTTCTCAGTTAAAATAAACTAATAGCTACTTGTATTTAGGTTTAAATTTGACTATATTTGTAGAAATGACTAATGCGGAAATTATAAGCCAAATTCGGACGAGTAATAAGTCTATCCAAGATGATGACTTACTAACTGATAGATTTGTTTATCGCTTAGCAAAAACGCAAGCTGGTTTTCTTCTTCGTCAAGAACTAAACAAGAGAAGACTTCTTACTTCTGATAACGTATATCAGACTTACGAGTGTCTTGACTTGATTTTGGTAGATGGAACAGAATGCGACTGCACTACTCCTGTAAGACGTAGTAAAGATCCTCTTCCTCAAATAGAAGAAGGACTTTACTCTTATTTTATTCAGGGTATCTTTAATATTAATAACTCAGCTGAAGTATTTCCTACTACTTTTAGAGAAAGTATCAACTATAACAAGTTGAGAGTAAAAGAAAAGAAAAACTTTTATTTAATAAAGAACCGCTATCTCTATGTTCTTAATGAGGATATTGAGGCAGTAAATATTTACGCATACTTTACGGAGGCAATTGATTGTCCTCCTTGTATGTCAATGTATGAAAGGGAGTTTAAATTTCCTCCTTATCTTCTTTCTTCCTTATTTGCTATGTGCAACAACGAACTCCTTAATCACCATAAGATATCAAAAGATGTTGAAGACAACAATAGGGAAGAGCCATGAGGAAGTAATTAAACTTCCTCGTAATCGTACCAGAGCTGAGGTAAGATTGCTTGATAAAGTAGCTTACTATAAGTTTAAAAAGAAAACCAGTTGTAAGCATATTTCTATTCAAACTAGAAATGCTGTAATTAAAAAAATAAATGAGCGTATAATTGACACTGTTTTACAAGGTCATTATAATGTTCGTATTCCTAACCTAGGAATTATCGCTTTAATTAAAATAAAAGCAAATAGAGTAGGTTATGGAGCCAAAATGAAGAGAGGAGACTTGTTTGCTAAAGTACATATTTATTTTCAAGTAACTGGAGACGAAAGAAGAGTTTATGTTTATGACTTTGATTTTCTTTCCACAAGAAAGCACAAGAGACTTCTTAGAAAATTATTTCCGTCCATGGCTGAGTCCATAAAAGAAGTTTAAAAAAATGAACTACCACGAATACCCTTATACTTCCATAGATACTCTTGTTGCTGAGATCAAAGAAGAGATGAAATCTTACTTTGAGTCAGGAGCAGTAACAGAGATCATGCTTCCTACCTACGTAGAACAGTGTCTTCGCAAGCTTAAAACTACGGCATTAAAACCCGAACAAGCTATGCTTTTTATCGAAGATTATAAAGGTACTCTTCCTCCTGACTTTTATCTTCTAAACTACGCAATTAGCTACGAGATGAGAGCAGACCGTCATCATAATATAGGACTTACTCTTCCTTCAACTGTAGGATATTATTCAAAAGACATTTCCTGCGAAGGGGATTGTGATTTAGACGGAGGTTGTCATCCTGGCTATCAAGTATTTGAAAAGATTACTTGTCAGAGATATCAAGACATTAAATATACAATGACTCGTCCTGTTTGGATACGAGTTTATTACGGTTCTAGAGATCTTTGTATTTCTAATTGTCGTAATTTAAGTGTAAGGTCTGACGATATTATTACTATACACGAACACAAAGGAGTAACCGCAACTTTTGAAAAGGCTTGTGTTTATCTTTCCTATTTTTCAAAGCCGGTAGATGAAACTACTGGTCTTCCTTTGATTCCTGAAGTTCTAGAAGTCGAAGAATACGTAAAAAGCCACATAAAATTTAAGTTGTTTGAACAGTTGTGGAACTCCGTAGTTGATGAAACTTATAATCAGATTCAAAATAAACTTCAGTACTACAAGCAAGACAGTTTAAATAAACTTCAAGCTGCTATTGGGGTGTTGCGTCAAAGAACTCGCCAGCAAATAAATGACGACATAGTAAAACAAAGAACTCGCTTCATTAAGTACAATATTAGTTAATGGAGAATAAACTAAACCAGAACGTCAAAGGGATGAATCTTGATTCCTTGACCAGTCAAGTTGGTCAAGGAGAAGTTACATGGGCTTTAAATGCTAATATTCAATCTATTGATGGTTCTCGTTTTGCCTATACTAATGAACTTGGAAACCAAGTTTGTACTGAATTTAGATCTGGTTTTATTGTAGTAGGTCAGCCTTACTACATAATTGAGCAAGATATAATTATTTTTGCTCTTCATAATCCCACAACAGGAGAATCTGAAATAGGCAAAGTAACAGCTTTTAACAAAGACTGTCTTGGACTTGTTTCAAAAGAAAAAGACTGTGGTTGTGAAAAAGGATCTGTTTTAGAAGATGAAGTAGTAGAAACTTTAGAAGAAAAACAATTTCCAGGATTTAATTGTCCTACTTGTAGATGCTATCAACTTGTTACTGCTCCTTCAGATACATCAGCTATTAGTTTTAGTTATACAGACTGTGATGGGGTTTTTCATGAACCACCGAACTTTTTTACTCCTGGCTCGGTTTTTTGTGTAAAAAGCGATCCTGTACAAGGAGACTACATTGTACCGGGAAGTATTCGTAAAGGAGTAACTTTAAAACTAATTAAAGAAACTAAGCTTCCTTGTCCTCCAATTATTGTTAAAGACACTTGTTGTACTTATGAAACAATACTTAATGAGCCTTGTTTAAATTTCTCTGAAGACTACCCAGTTTGGTTTAGACATAAGGCTTTACCTTGCGATACTTATCTTTATTTTATTTCTAAAAATAATCCTCCTCGCAGGATATCTCTTTCTTTACCTAGAGGTGTAGATGCTTGTGGTAAACCTGTTAAGATTTTTGATTGTAACGATATTGAGATATTTCCCAAAACTTGTCATCCTGATATTCTTCCAACAATTATTGATGGAAACGGGCAACTAAAAGCAGGAAGCTATCGTTTTAGTCTAGCTTATACAGATCAATATGGAAATGAGTTAACTGATTACTTTGATCTTACTTCTGAAGTTCCAATCTTTGAAAGAGCTATAACTTTTGATACTGACTATATAACTAGCAAGTCAATAAGCATGTTAATCACACACCATACAGAGGTGTTTGATTACTTCAACTTAGTAGTTCAGCAAACAGCTAACACAGTATCTACTTATTATCTTATTGGTACATATAGAGTAGGAGCTCCTCAGAATTTTACATTTACTGGAGTTAATGCTACTGAATATAGTGGTGTTAGAATTCTAAACAGAAGTCCTCGTTATGAAACTGCTGGAATTATAGAAGACTCAGACGATATTCTTTTTTTAGCAGATTTAGAGGGAGACATAGATTATAACATTCAACCTTTAGCTA
>Ga0194132_10004781_pt1 | contig 22732 bp, 22 predicted proteins | sample TA2KigOf80mmetaG_FD_148612 | JGI IMG/M metagenome (GOLD analysis project Ga0194132, IMG submission 148612) | Freshwater microbial communities from Lake Tanganyika, Tanzania - TA2015054 Kigoma Offshore 80m | ecosystem: Environmental > Aquatic > Freshwater > Lake | place: Tanzania: Lake... | reverse complement strand
AATGGCCGTCTGGGAGCAGAGCCGCAACGAAGCTTGCACGCGCATCAATTGGCGATTCACCACCGCCAATGCCCGCATCAAGCTCAAGCGGCTCTACCCCTCATTCGAGATGTGACAGAGCACTAGCTCGTGCCCCATGATGACGGCAAGGCTCTGCTCGTCGCCAGCGATTACTTTCTCCATGAATCCCTGGGTGATCAATACGACGGGCCGGATTTTGCCCGCTTTCTCATCATGCTCCGCGCCATGTGCCTTGTGGGCCGATGCGTATGCGTTGAACTCTTTGGCGGAGTTCGGCTTGATGAAGGATCGAGGAGGAAAGACGTACTTTCCTGGGTATTCCTTCACGAAGAGCTCGTTCTTGACTAGACGGTCCATCACTTTGTCGAATAGCTTCTTGTCTGCGACATCGTCGGCCCAGATGAATGAGCCATGAGTCAAGACAACGGCTACGACCAGGACACAGTGCGGCAAAGACAGGCGCATTGGACCCTCCGCAAAAAGAAAGGGGAGATGAGATGAAATAATACTCGCAAAGAGCCCCGACTGCAATGATATTCCAGCCGAATCGTGATATTCGAACTTCCCCTGCGGCGCGCCTTCGTTTATAGTGATACCAACATCTCGGTTGAGGGACGTCTACCATGAGTTTTGCCGGCGAGGACGAAGGGGCTGGCGTCGGGTTTGCCACGGCGCGCGGGCGCGATTGGCCGAGCGTACGGCAGTTCAACGTGTTTCTCGCGAATCGCCTGGGCGCGATGCTCAACGTGGTCCGGCGCTTTGAGACGACCGACATTCGCATCATCGCCCTGACCGTGGTCGATTCCACCGATTGCGCCATCGTTCGGCTCGTCGTCAGCGATCCGGAGCGAGCGTACGAGATCTTCGAGCAGGGCAAGCTGCCGTTCACAGAAAGCGATCTGCTGGTGGTGACGCTGCCGGATGGGCCGCAGCCGCTGGTCAAGATTTGCAAGGCGCTGTTGCAAGCGGAGATCAGCATCCACTACGCCTATCCCTTGGTGGCAGGGCACGGCGACCAAGCGGGTTTGGCGATTCACGTCGAAGACATTGAGACGGCGTCGCAGCATCTGCAACAAGCCGGGTTTACGCTGCTTTCCGAAAATGATCTGAACGAAGGCTCAATGTGATGCGTAACGAGTAGGAGCATGAAGCGCCAGCAAGTGTTCCCCCGCACTTGCTGGCGCTGCGTGCTCGATTTGTCGTCACACCACCGGCAGACTCAGCAGGCGTTCCGCGTTGCCGCGATACACCAACGATAACACGTCATCAGGCAAACCGAGGCCGTGCAACTTCGGCGTCGTCTGACCGCCCTCAGCCGGCGTGAAGTCGGCGTCGGCGATCGGGCTCGGACCGGTCCAGGTGCTCTCCCAAAGCGTGCGCTGACACCAGTAGCGACTGACATAGTGTTCGCGCGTCAGATGATGCCGAGTCACCAGGTCGGTGCCGAACAGGAAACGGTCGGGGAACCTGCACATCAGCCGGTAGTGCGCCTCGGCTCGTGGCGACACTTCGCGCACCTGCCATTTGGTCGCGCTCGTGTCGATATGGAACTGCGGATACTCCTCCAGCAAGCGGTGCAAGTGATCGGGATGCTCCGAATCGCCAGCCATGTGGGCGCCGATCCAGATCAAGTCGGGGAACAAGCTCATCATTTTTTCCAGGCCGACATACTGATCCGCCTTGGTTCCGAACTTTGCCGCGTCGGCATAGACGGTGCGGAACCAGGCGTCGGGGTCGGCGACGTGAACCATGACGATGCGCACGCCGGCCGACCGGGCCCGCCGCACCGCCTCGATGCGCCACGGTGCGTCGATGAACAGGCCTCGCTCCCGGCCACGCGGCGCCGACCAGAGCTTGACGACCTTCGGCCCCAACGCCAGATACCGCTCGAGGTTCGCCAGGGCCGTGTCGTCCGGCTCGTCCACTGTCTTCTTGTTGATCATGGCGTTGAAGACGAGCCGATCGCCGAAGCGCTCGCGCAATGGCTCGACGTCATCGACAGGGCACATCGTTACCGTTTGGATCACACCGAAGTCGCTGCCGACATCAAGCATGGTCTCGGCCTGCTGCAGACTTGCGCCCGGACCCGTTCCGAGCGGAGGCCCCGTCGGCGGGTCGCCCGGCCGGGTGACCATGACGTGAGCGTGAAAGTCGATAATCGGCCCCGGGTAGGCGAAGTGGCGTCGGTCGGCGTAATCGATGCCCGTCACGTTGTATTCCGGCGGATTCGTTGCCATAAGAACCTTCTGCACGATTTCGCACCATCGCAGTGGCAAGCGGCTAGCTTGCGACGGGCCACCAACGGGCACAAGCGGGCAGCTTGTGCCTACGGCCATTTATCGTATCGGCAAGCGCACGCAAACGATCTCGGCCTGGTTGCGGATGAACAACTGATTGCCGGCGAACGCGGGTGTGTTCCAGGTTTTGTCTTTTTCCATCAAAAACGCGGCGCGGCTCAGTTCGCGAAGCTGCGAACCGCTTGCCTCGAACAGCATTACTTCGCCGGTGTGGCCATGGACGACGATGAGCGTGCCGTCCGCCAGAAGGAGCTGTCCGGGGCCGAGGCGATTGCCCTTCCAGCGGACATCGCCGGTGTCGGCGTCGAGGCAGATGATGTTGCCGTCGAAGTGATGCAAGCCGTAGATGAACTTGCCGTCGGTGACGGGGTTGGCGAAGCGTGCGCCGAAGCGTTTGTGCTTCCAGGCGACGTCGACGGTCCAGCCTGCCTTGCCGCCCTTGGGCGCCTTGAGCCGAAGCATGGCAGCGCCGTTTTCAATTTCGGAAGAGATCATCACTCGATCGTTGCCGACGACGACGGGCTGCACGTTGTTCATTTCGAACTTGGTGACCCAGGGGTAGTGCCAAAGTTCCGTGCCGGTCTTGGGGTCGTAGCTGACAAGGCCAGCGCCGTCGAAGAGAAGGATTTGCGACACGCCGTCGAGGGTGGCGAGCTGGGGCGAGCTGTAGCCGGCGGGGCGTTTGCCGACCTGCCAGCGAATTTTCCCCGTAGTCTGCTCGAATGCGATGAGGGCCGATTCGCGTGGCGCCTCCGGATCGATGCCGGCGTGGGCGATGACGAGATCGTCGACGATCAACGGCGAGCCGGTCAGGCCCCATTTGACGTTCTTGGCCTTGGCGATCTCGAGAATGTTGTGGGTCCACTTCAGCTTGCCTTCGACCGTGAGGCACACGAGTTGGCCTGTGGCGCCGATCGTGTAAATGTGGTTGTTGTCAATGGTCGGCGTTGAGCGTGGCCCGTCGCCCATGAGGTTGCCGTCTTTGTAGTAGGCGTCGTAGGGAAACCGCCAGCGGTGGACGCCAGTGGCGCGGTCGTAGCAAACGACGACTTCCTTCTTGATGTCGTCCTGTTGCTGCAGGGTGACGACGATGTTGCCCGCGACGGCCACGCCACTGTACCCACCGGGGCACGACTTGCGCCAGAGCACTTCCGGCGGCTTCTTCGACCAGTCGGGCTCCAGCCTCGCGAACGCGAACGTGACAACGCCGTCCGTGTGCCGACCGCGATATGCCGGGAAGTCGGTCGGCCCAATCGTCGCGTTGATCGGCTCAAGCCTCTCGACTTTTCCCTTCTCGGCATCCAGTTCTTTGGCCAACAGCGTTTCGGCAGTCGTCTCCCAATTGAAATGGAACCGTGGGACGAGTCCGACGGGGCTCATCGTGAACTCTACTTTGCGCACCGCTGCGTAGATCACGCCGGCGCCGATTCCGCCTAGCAGCGCCACCGCGGCGAACCAAACGCCTAGGCGAGCGACCCACTCAATTCCACGGTAGAAGAATACCCACCAGACCGACAGCACCAGAAACAAGAGCATGGGCGAAAAATAGACCGCGGGCATGAAAAACTGTGAAATCGTCTCGTCGTGAACATCGAACGCGAGACATATCCATGGCGTCGCGAAGATGCTGCCGAGAACGATTACGGCCGCGAGCGGAAACCAGAATCTCGCAAGCAAAGATGGCGGGGTCTCGGCCGGCCCTTGTACGTTTGCCGATTCGGAAGCCATGTGCGATTCTCTCGTAGTCTCAAAGAGCCGCGTACGAAGTAAGCGGCGTTCGCAGGGCCGCTTACTTCGAACGCGGCTCCTGACTCGCCTTGCGTCATTTCGGCATTGCATCGAGATGAGCGAGCAGGCGATCGATCTCCTCGACGGTATTGTAGTGCACGAGCCCAAGGCGCAGGAAGCCGGACGGCTCAAGGCCGAGCTGTTCGGAGACTTCGAGGGCGTAGCTATTGCCGGCCCAGGAGTAGATGTGTTTGCTCGCCAGGTATTTTGCCATCTGCTGCGGCGATGCATTCTCAGCCGTGACGGAAACGGTCGGCACGCGTTCATTGAGTCGATCAACGTCGCGAATGCCAAGAACGTGAAAACGGGTGCGAGCGACCAAGCCGGTTAGCAGATGTCGGCTCAATCTTTGTTCGTAATCTCGAATGGCGGTCATCGCGGTTCGCAATCGCTCACGGCGGCCGCTCACCCCCGGCCCCTCTCCCGAAGGGAGAGGGGAGAGGTCGGCAAGGTACGCAATCGCCGCGGCGACGCCGGCGAGACCTTCATGATTCTGCGTCCCGGTCATCCACTTCCCGGGAAGCGACATCGGCGACGGGCGAACCTTGTAGCACGGCAACGACTCGAGCAACTCGCGCCGGCCCCACAGGATGCCAACGTGCGGACCGAAGAACTTGTACGCCGAGCAGGCCAGCAAATCGCAGCCGATCGTTTGCACGTCGATGGGCCCGTGTGGAGCGTAATGGACGGCATCGACGAACACCATCGCGCCGGCTCGTTTTGCCTCGCGCGTGATCGTGGCGACATCGTTGATGGTCCCGACGCCGTTCGACGCCAGGCCGACGGCGACCCATTTTGTCTTGTCGCTGAGCTGTTTGCGAAAGCTGTCGAGATCGAGGGTGCAATCGTCGCGACGAATGCTGATCCACCGCACCGTGGCGCCGGCGTCGCGAGCCGCGAGAACCCACGGCGAGACGTTGGCGTCATGATCGAGTCGCGTCACCATCACCTCGTCGCCAGGCTTGAGTACCTTGGCGACCGAGCGACTCAGATGAAACGTCAACGACGTCATGTTGTTGCCGAAGATGATCTCGTCAGGCGACGGCGCATTGAGAAAGTCGGCGACGGCGGCGTGCGCGTCGTCGATGATGCGATCGGATTCGACGCTGGTGGCGAAGGCGCCGCCGTGGTTGGCATTGCAGTGCGTGAGATAGTGCACGATGGCGTCGATGACACGCTGAGGAACCTGTGTGCCGGCGGGGCCGTCGAGGAAGACCGGCGTCACGCCGTCGCGTAGCAGGTGCAGCGCGGGAAATTGCGAGCGGAGGTTAGGAGTTAGCATGATGGACTTTCGTTTAGCCCCGCCTCGTAGAGGCGGGCGGGCGCCGCCACCGCCCGCCTCTACGAGGCGGGGCTAAACGGGGAATCCACGGGTTGTGGTCAACGATCGCTACGCAAATAACATAACCAACGCGTCGTCCAACTTCCACCACGATCGAAACCGCATGTTGCCGATCATTCCCGCGACTGTCATCGGAAGCTGGTCTTTTCCTGGCTGGTACGTCAAGTTCTGCGAGGACGTGAAGGCGCATCCGGAACTTTTCGGCCCGGAGGATCGCGAGGAAGCGGTGCGCGACGCGGTTCGGCTGGCCATCGACGACCAGCGCTGCGCCGGCGCCGACATCATTACCGATGGCGAGATGCAGCGCGTCGATTTCAACCTTGGCTTTTACGATTATCTCGAAGGCCTGGAGCCGTTGCCCGTGGGTCGCAAATGGGGGCCGCCCGCGCACGATCAACGCGACAAGTATCGCTGCCGCACGCGACTGACGGCAAAGCAGGCCCTGGGGCTCGTTGCAGAGTATCGACGCGTGCGCGAATGCACCGACACTCCGGTCAAGGTCGCAGTCCCCGGCGCCTTCACGCTGGCCGGCTGCATCCAGGGCGGCGACGTGTATGCGAACCGCAAGGAAATCACCGAGGCGCTGGTGCCGCTCGTCAATGGCGCCATGTGGCGGCTGCAAGAAGCCGGCGCCGACTTCATTCAGCTTGACGAGCCGAGCTTCGCGTGCCATCCGAGCGAACCGGACTACTTTCTCGACGTGATCGCTCGCACCGTCGGCGATTTGAAGGTGAAGATCGGCCTGCACATGTGCTTCGGCAACTATCGCGGCCGGGCCGTCGGCTGGCGCAGTTACGCGCCGCTTTTTCCACATTTGGCGAAGGCGAAGGTGCGTCAACTCGCTCTGGAGTTTGCCAGCCGAGAGATGGCGGAGATCGAGTTGCTCAAGCAAGTTCCAGCGCCCATGGAAGTCGCCGTCGGTCTGGTCGATGTCAAGAACACCTGGATCGAGCCGGCGGATCTGGTGGCCCAACGCTTGACGCAAACCCTAAAATATGTCGAGCCGGAACGCGTCCATGTGACGCCCGACTGCGGCTTTTCTCAGACCGCGCGCTACATCGCCCAAAAGAAACTGGCGAGCATGGTCGAGGGCGTGCGGATTGTCCGGCGTCGTTTGGGGAAACCTTGAAGCCCGGGGGTGAGCGCAATGAACCCGGGGGTTCACCCTCACCCCCATCCCCTTTCCCAGAAAGAGAGGGGGCATCGTCCCCAGGGGTGAGTGCAGCGAACCCCTGGGCATTGGTAGAAATGCATGAACGAACCCTACGTCGCCATTCGTGTTGTGATGATGCCGCGGGACACGAACCCGCTCGGCTCGATCTTCGGCGGCGTTATCCTGAGCTACATCGACTCGGCCGGCGCGATCGGCGCTCGCCGCGAGGTGGCGAAGGCCGGTGGCGTGTTGCCCTTCTTGGTGACGGTGGCGATGAATCGCGTCGAGTTCAAGAAGCCGGTGATGGTCGGCGATGTCGTCACGTTCAAGACGCGGCTCGTGAAGATGGGCACGACGTCGATCACCATGGATGTGCTGGTCGAGGCGGAGCGCGGGACCGAGCTCTTGCAGGTGACACAGGCCGAGGTGGTGTACGTCGGGATCGACCCGGCGACGCGTGCGCCGTTGCCGCTGTTACCGGGATCCGTTTAGCAGCCGTTCTCCCCTCTCCCTCTGGGAGAGGGGTTGGGGGTGAGGGCTGAACCCACAGAACGCAGAAGTGATTGCCCTTACCCCTGCCCCTCTCCCAGAGGGAGAGGGAGAAGCCTGTTAAACGAGGAGGAAGAACGCATGTCATTCACTGTCGTTCATTTATATTACGACGACGTGCACGTCGGCCAAGAATGGCAATCCGTGGCTCGCACCGTGACGCAGACGGATATTGTCAACTTTGCCGGGCTATCGGGCGACTTCAACCCGATCCACATGGACCACGAGTTTGCCAAGACTACGATGTTCCGCCAGCCGATCGCGCATGGCCTGTTGGTTCTATCGATGGGGAGCGGTCTGGGATTGATGGCCCCGCCGATGCGCACGCTGGCCTTCCTGAGTGTCAAGGAATGGAAGTTCCTCGAACCGGTGTTCATCGGCGACACGATTCACGTCAAGGCGAAGCTCCTGGAGCTTGAGGTCCGAGGCAGGGGCAAACGCGCGGTGCTCACCTGGCAACGGCAGGTGCTCAACCAGCACAACAAGGTCGTTCAGGAAGGCACCGTCGTCACCCTCGTCGAAGGCCGAGGCAAACGCTCCGACTCGGCAAACGCCAAAATCACCACCGAATCCGACAGCCCACAAGCAGGCCCGTCATCATGACCGTACGCACACGCTTCGCTCCCAGTCCCACCGGTTACCTCCACATCGGCGGAGTGCGCACCGCTCTATTCAACTGGCTCTTCGCGCGCCAGCACCAGGGCCAGTTCATCCTGCGCATCGACGACACCGATGCCGAACGCAACCGCCCCGAAGCGCTGCAGCCGATCCTCGACGGCTTCAAGTGGCTTGGCATCCACTGGGATGAAGGCCCCGAGATCAGCGGACCGCTCGGCCCCTATTTCCAGTCGCAGCGCGGCCAGCTCTACCGCGACGCCGCGCTGCGCCTCGTCGAAAGCGGGCACGCCTATCCTTGTTACATGACGAAGGAGGAGATCGACGTCCTCAAGAAAGACGCCGAGGCCAACAAACGCAACTACGTCCATCGCGGCAAGGATCGCGATCTCAGCCCGGCCGAGGCCATGCAGCGCTATCGCGAGAAGCCCACGACGATTCGGCTCAAAGTTCCAGCCGATCGCACGGTCGTCGTGGACGATCAGATCTGCGGCAAAGTCGAAGTGCAAACGAACCTAATGGCTGACGCGGTCATTCTGCGGTCCGACGGCAGCGCGCTTTACAATTTCGCCACGGTTGTCGACGACCTCGGGATGAAGATCACGCATATCGTCCGGGCCAAGGAACATTTGTCAAACACGCCGGTGCAGGTGCTGGCGTACGAGGCAATGGGGGTCGCACCGCCGGTGTTCGCCCATGTGCCGGTGGTCAATGCGCCCAATTCGAGCAAGAAGCTGAGCAAGCGCGACGCCTACAAGTTCGTGACCAATGATGTGATTGCGACGCTCAAGGCGTGCCATGCCGTGCCGGCCGACTGGACAGACGAGCAGATCAAGAAGAACGAGAGCCTTAACCCAGTGATGGTCGAGTACTACCGCGTGCTCGGATATTTGCCGGAAGCCTTGATCAATTATTTCGGGCGACTCGGTTGGTCGCTGGACGACAAGACGGAGATCATGTCGCTGGCCACGATGCAGGCGAGTTTCAGTTTCGATCGCGTCAACATTGCGCCGGCGAGTTTCGATCCGACCAAGCTGCACTGGGTCGCCGGCGAATACATGAAGACGGCGCCCTTGGACCGCAAGATCGACGGCGTCATCCCGGTCCTGCGCCGCGCGGGGCTTGTCGGCGACAGCGTCGACCGCGACAAGATCGCCAAAGTCGTCCTGGCGTGCGGCGACCGGCTCAAGATCTTTGCCGACGTGTTGACGTACGCCGGCTTCTTTTTCCACGAACCAATTTACGATCCCAAGGCAGTCGCCCAGAAGCTGCACAAAAAGGGGCTCGCAGATGCCCTCAACGAGTTCGCCGATGTCTTGCGCTTTACGGAGCCCTTCGATCCTGCAAACATTGAGACGAAGCTGCACGCGTTCGCCGACGCCATTCACGTCGATCGCCGCGACTTGAACCATGCGTTGCGCGTCGCGACGACCGGTGTCATGATCGGCCCCGGCGTCTTCGAATGCGTTGCCATTCTCGGCAAAGACGAGGCGATCCGCCGCATCGGCCTGGCGATGCAATTGCCGAAAACGGAATGATCTTCGACGCCCAGAGGCGAGCGCAGCGAGCCTCTGGGATTTTGACACCTCGATCCCGGGGGTTCGCTGCGCTCACCCCCGGGCTTCGGAAAAATAACATGCCTCGCGAATTTCAACTGTGCGGCCTGGGCAATGCCATCGTCGATATCTTCCTCGAAGTCACCGAGGACGAGTTTCACCAGCTCGGCTTCGAGCGCGGCAGCATGCGGCTCGTTGATCTCAATGAGCAAAAGCTTCTGTTACAGCGCCATCGCCATGAGGAGCCGAAGCTCGTGTCTGGTGGGTCGGTCGCCAACTCGACGATCGCCTTCTCGCAGCTCGGCGGCAGCTCGGCGTTCATCGGCTGCGTCGGCGATGATCGCTATGGTCTCTTCTACACCAGTGAATTTGAAGAGCTCGGTATCGACATCGGCAACCCGATCATCGTCAACGAAGCAACCGGGACTTGCGTCTGCGTCATCACGCCCGACGCCGAGCGCACCATGCGCACCTGCTTGGCCGTGTCGAGCCACTTGGCAGAGCGGCACGTCGATGAGGAGCGCATCAAGAATTCAGATTGGCTGTTCATCGAGGGATACGTGTTCGCCAATCCAGCGACTGGGCAGACCGCCATCCGCGAAGCGATTAAGCTTGCCAAGAAGCATGGGACCAAGGTCGCCGTCACCTGCTCCGACGCCTTCGTCATCAACGTCTTCGGCGACGCTTTTCGTGATGCCCTGAAGTACACCGACCTGCTCTTTGCCAACGAAACGGAAGCTTGCGCCCTCACCGGGGCAACAACGGCCGAAGACGCTTTTCGCAAGATCAAGAACGTCGTCCCGTCAGCAGTCGTCACCAACGGCCCGCACGGCGCTTACCTACGGCACAATGGCGTCGAAGCGCATGTACCGGCTGTTCGCTCCGAGCCGAAAGACCTTACCGGCGCCGGCGATATGTTCGCCGGCTCATTCCTCTACGGAATCACGCACGGCATTTCGCCCGAAAAAGCGGGAAAAACGGCGTGTTTTTTGGCACACAAAGTCATCACGCAAATCGGCGCGCGGCTGCATCACGGCACGAAGCAGTTCTGGGAGCAGAATCTGCAGTAGCCTTATTCCACAGGTTCATTGCGCCCACCTGCGGGCTTCTGGAGCGAGTGCCATGCCCGAACGGTTGCAGATCGTCGAAGGCGACATCACCACGCTCGACGTCGACGCCATCGTCAACGCAGCCAACTCGAGTCTGCTCGGCGGAGGCGGCGTGGACGGCGCCATTCATCGCGCCGCCGGGCGGGAGCTTCTGGCCGAATGCCGAACGCTGGGCGGTTGCGACACCGGGCAAGCCAAGATCACCAAGGGCTACAAGCTCAAAGCACGTCATGTCATCCACACCGTCGGCCCGGTCTGGTATGGCGGGCACGAGAATGAAGACGAACTGCTCGCATCGTGCTATCGCAACTCGTTCAAGCTCGCAATCGAGCATGGAATGAAGAGCATCGCCTTCCCCGCCATCAGCACCGGCGTCTATGGCCTCCCGATGGACCGCGCCGCCCGCATCGCCGTCCGTGAATCACGCACGCTCCTCGCCGTTTATCCCGATTTCGAAAAGGTGTTGCTCGTCTGTTTCGGCGACGAGGCGTTGCGCGTTCATCAGGACGCACTAACGGCGCCTTGAAACAACAGTCGGCCCAGCATCTTCGCGGACGTGCAAACCGGCAGGACCGAATACTCCGAAGCCATGCCGTCGGGAAGTTCGCGCTCCTGATCGGAGTTGAGCAGAATCAACGATGGACAGTCCGCCGTGTCCTTGCCGTGCGAATTGAAGATGACGAAGTTCCCGGCACGCGCGACCTCGAAGACGAAGGCGGCGAGCTTTCCGCCGATCTCGCGAATGTTAATCGCGCAGCCGATGAAGGGGCGCGCGCCGTCCAGTCCGCGGGCATGGACCTCGACCTCGCCGCCGTCGTCGAAGTCCAGCGTGCAGACGCCGAACTCGTCCGGATCATCACAGCCGTGCTCGGCGAGAACGCGGGAGACAGGCCCGGGCTCCACCGGAGCGGAAGCGCCGGCGGTGAAGTGCTGCAAGTGGAGCGTGTGTCGCATGATGCCCTCGCGTCGATGGGCAGAGGGAAAATGGAAAGATGCGGGGTTGATGTTATCCGCGTCGTGAACCAAACGCAAGCAAAATTTCACGCAAAGGCGCAAAGGCGCAAAGGTGCGGCGCCGGGGCAGAATGCGAGCTTGGCGGCTCGGTCTGGCGCTGGGGCTTGCCCCTACATTCGTCACGATCGTATTTTTCGTTAAAGTTTGCCAGCGCGGTTAACCGATGTCATTCCCATCGCCAGGCTACGGCCAAGAACCCTTGCTTGCGCTGTTGGCTGGCAACTTTCGGAGAGCGAATCATGAACATGCGACGGCAACTCTTCGCGGCCAGCGTGGTGCTGATCCCGTTCTTTTTGACCGGGTGCTCGCCGCTTTCGATGGGATTTGCCACGCCGATTCCGATGCAGGCGTGGGTTGCCGACCGCACTCAAGAACGGATGGAGAATAAGAACGACCATCGCGTGCCGATCCTCCCCGCGATCCCGCCGGGGTATCGGCCGTATTGTGAAGACCCGCCGGACCAGCAGGAGATCTTGCGTGCCTTGCCCAGAGTGGCGCGCGGGATTCCTTACATCTACGAAGAGTTTCGGGACGATATTGAGTTTACCGTGGAAAAGTTAGTGGATAAGATCGATCCGCCGCGGTTTATCCCGCTCATCGGGCCTGCCCAGTTGCATCATTGTCATTATAAGTGCACGGTGTACTACACCGAGACGATCGACTCGTCCTATCCGTTCCCGTTCCGCACCAAGCGGCGAACCGCCCAGGTGGTGTACATCGACAAGGACCACTATCACCTCTGCGTGAGCGGCCCGGACGCCCAGCAGTCGGTGAACCAGGAGCTCATGAAGATTCGGACAGGATATTAGCCGCTGCTTGCTGGCCGCCCGGCGAAGGAGCCGCGCACGAAGTAAGCGGGGCTGCACCAGCCGCTTACGCCGTGCGCGGCTCTTTTGGCTGAACGAGGGCTACTCCGATGAAACCGCGTGTTTCCGTTGCCGCGCTTGTGTTCTGCCTGAGTTTCTCCTCGGTTGCCGACGCGCAGCTTTTTCCGCGCATTTTCGGCTCAAAATCGTCCGACAAGAATGCGCCTGCGAAATCCGTGCAGCCAGATCCGCGCCGCATGATCGAAGTCGAGGTCGAAGTTGCCTGGCTCGCCGATCCGGTCACGTTTCCTTACTATCTCGAAGCCCATTCCAACGGCACCCAGCTTGAAGTTCGCGGTTACGTTCCGAACAAGGCTGTCCGCGACCACGCCATGCGCATCGCGCAAGTGTACGCATCGATGCCGGTCGCCGATGCGATGAAAGAACATCCGAGCTTGCTGGTCCGACCGAGTCAGATGTCCGCGCAACAATTGCATGCCAGCGTGATGTCGTCGCTGCGCGTGGCATTGCCGAAGCACCATCAGAATCTTAAAGCCCAGTGCAGCAGCGACGGGAAGGTTTACGTCGTCGGCGCCGTGATGAGCTATGAGGAAAAGCTGGCCGTGAGCCATGCGTTGCGCCGGCTACATGGATGCACGAGCGTGCAGAATCTCACGACCTTGCCTGGCCCGGTTGCGCAGGGGCCGACAAAGGATCGCACGCCCATCGTGAACACGTCGAACAGTTCGCAGAAACCGGTCGTGGCGGTGGACAACAAGACGAAACCGTTCTGGCCGTTCGGGAAAGCGCCGAAGACGAAGCAGTCGGAAGAACCACCGCTAAACGATCAGCGCATGCCGGAGCCGAGATGGCAAGGCGCCGGCGACGTCAAAAAGCCGGGACCGAACGGGCCGATCTTGATCCCCACCGGGCCCGAGCCGAGGAATGAGGTCCCCAAGGTCGAGCCGTCGGCGCCGACGCCGACCGGCGCGCAGCTCAAAAAGCGCATCCTGTCGGTATTCCCGCACGTCAAAGGCGTCGACATTCAGTTTCGATCCGCCCGTGACGTGTTGATCACGCTGGAGATCGCCAACGAAAAGGATCTGAGCGCGACGGCCGAACGCGTGTTCGCGTTGCCGGAGCTTCAGAGCCTTCAGGCCGAGCTACAATTCAAGATTGGCGAGTAGCGCAAACGCTCCGAATGTGCTTTACGAGCCGGCAGCGTAAGCGACGGTCTACGCAAGACCGTCGCTTACACTTCCGGCTCGTGAGTTTGTCGCGGAGATTTGCTTCGTCAGTTATGCCACAAATTGATAACCATCAGGCCGATGGTGAGGCCGAGTTGCGAGCCGCTCGCGATGAGTCCGCCCAATGCGAGTTTGCCGAAGTCGCCTCGCAGACGCATCGCCGAGCATGCGTAGCAAAGAGCGAACGTCCCTGGGATGAAACTGCCGAGGAAGAGCGAATACGTGAGGAACTTGATCATGCCTCCAACCTGGCCTTGATGGAAACCTGAGTACGGCGCGAGCGTTACCAACAGGACCATCCAACCGATCGCCGCCAGCACGACCGCGTACCAGGCGTGTGACATCTGCATTTGCGCTTCCTTCGGGCCCGGCTCGTCGTCGGCGATCGACTCATCGACGCAATGCGGACAGACCGCTTCCTCGTGCCAGCGCGTTCGGCATACCTGGCAGATCGGCCGATCGCAGCGCACACAGCGTGCGATAGCCGGTGTGTCGAGATGCTGATCACAGCGGCCATAGTCCTTGTCCGGCGTCTTGCGCCGTTTAGCCGGGTCTTCGTAGAGCGGCATCTTGCACTTGGGGCAGCGCGCCCCAAGCGTCTCCGGCGCCTGACGAAAGACCCGATAACAGGACGGACATTCGATCATGGACACGACCCATCCGGATTCCTCCCTCCCCCCTTGTGGCGGAGGGTCGAGGTGGGGGTATGAACCATAGGCGAGTCCGCCCCCCCCACCCCAGCCCTCCCCACGAGGGGGGAGGGAGTCGATACTGCAAACGCTAAACGTAAACCAGCGACCTACACCAATCGGTCCGCAAAATAGTTGAGCAAGATCATCAGCACGCACGTCAACGTCGAGGCGGCGACTCCCGTCATCGCGACCCACTGGCCGCCCCCCTTGCGTTCTTTCTCGGCTTCGTATAGCGCCCACACGCCGAGGCCCAGCGCCAGCACCTGAGGCAAGAGCGACAGCCAACTGAGGATGCGCATCGCCGAACTTCCGGGCGACACCAAGAGCAAACACATCAAAAGTGGGCCGGCCACGAGCGAAATGATCAAGCTCACATTCGCCAGCGACGAGGCCGACGGCGGCAGTTCCGTGTGGCGAGCCAGGAAATTCTTGCACGGCCCGCACATCAACTGATCCTGGAACTTCACCAGGCAGTCCTGGCAGAAACTCTCCTGACACTCCGGACACAGGCCGACCTTGGGACGGCGCTGGTGATTGAAGCAATAATCGGGGTCGCGCTTTTCGTGTCGGCCGCGGCGCGGTTGGTCGTCCTCGTCGTCATAGGCAGGAGCGGCGGTCGGCGTCGGGCTTGTCGGATACGTGTCCCCCGTCGTCGTCGGCGGCAGCGCGGATGGCGGCGTCGGAATCGTCACCGGATCAAACTGGATCGGCGCCAGGTCCGGCACCTTCGGCGCGGGCGTGGCCACCGGAGGCGACGCCGGCGGCGGCGCCGTGCTTTCCCACGGAACCGTGTTTCCGCCCCCGCACTCGCAGAAAATCATCGTCCCCGCCGAATTCTCCGGCCGGCCGTGCGTCTTGCCGCATTGCTTGCAATTGAACCAGATCATCACGGCTTCTTTGTGTCGAAAGTCTTGCGAAACACGTCGCGCAACCGATCGAAATTGTTAACGCGCGCCGATCCCACCAGAACCGAGACCGGCACGTCCTTGGCGCGATACTGAATCAAGAAACGCCGATCGACGCCCGCCAGGCGAAGGTCGAGCGTCACTTCTTTCTTGGTGTCGTTGTTGACCGACTCGGTCCCGACCACGGTTCCCGTGCCGTCCAGTGGTTTGCCTTGCAGTCGCCCCAGAATGCTCACGAGCTCGCAGCGATAGAATCGCTCGAGCACTTTCTTCTGCCGGTCATCGTCGTTCTCTCCACGTTCGGCGTCAAATGAAAACAACGCAATGTAGGCGTCGTCGCGCGGGTTGATCATGATGATGTCGTCGGGCTCGAGGTTGTTCGGTTGATTGTTGGGCGGAACGTAGGCGCCCCAATCCGCGGAGGGGCGCTTCATCTCGATGCTGACCTCCTGCCCGCGTGTGCTCTCGATGACATCTTTGCTGTCCCAGCGTATGCGGCCTGCGAAAGCGAGTTCTCGCAAAAAGGCGTCGAGCCCGAACACGGTCGGCGATGCCAAGGCGATGAGCGTCAGGAATGTGCCGACGATGCCGACGACGATGCCGGCGCGAGCGTAGGAGAGGCCTTCGAGACGAGTCGGACGCGCCGAGATCTCTTTGACGGCCAGCACGCCGACCACAATGGCAGCAATGGTGCCGACGATCGTGAACATTCCGACGAGCGCAAGCGCCAGGCTCAGGACCGCCAGGCCGCTCGTGCGCCGATAGTCGGGAAGATCGAGCGGCGGAGGCGCGGCGACTACGGGCGGGGCGGCCACGGGCGTCGTTGGCAGAGGTCGATTGCAATCCGGGCAGGGAACTTCCTTGCCGAGAAACTTGTCATCGATCTCCAGGCGCGCGCCGCATTGACAGGTGACCGAAAGAGGCATGCCTGCTTCCATCCCGAATGGTGCGTCATCGTGGGGGCGAATCTCTCATTATTGTAACCGGCATAGCGGCGGAAGGCAAAAGGTTTGACGTGCAGGTGTTCGTTTAGCACCCGAGTAGAAGCCCCGGAGTGAGGAACTCCGAACCCCGGGGTTCCGAATATCTCACCCCGGGGCCCCCACCGCAAATGGGGACATCACGACGCGGCCGGGGTGATCGCGCCCGGTGGGGCGCTGGGCAGCATCGGCGCCGGCGCGCCTGGCGGCTGGGCCGGCACGTCTTGCCGGAAGCTCTGCCACATCTCCAACGGCAAACATCCCAGCCCCGCGATGGCCAAGAAGCCGAGGTCGATCAGAATGAGCGCGGCCATCGCCGCCCCCTTGGCGCCGCCGTAGGCATGCAAGCCCACGCCGAGGAAGTTGGTTCCGAACCATGACCACGACGTGACGATGATGCCCAGGACGCTCAACACCGCGACACCGCGATGCTTGACCATGCCGCCCCAGCGAGCGTGCAGGATGAGCGCGATCCAGATCACGATGAGCAAAGCGCCGTTTTCCTTCGGGTCCCAGCCCCAGAATCGGCCCCACGAGTAGTCGGCCCACAAGCCGCCAAGCACCGTGCCGACGAAGCTGAGGAACATGCCGGCGCACAGGACGCCGTAGGTCATGCGCGTCAGGTTGGCGGAACCGTCGCCGCGCAGCTTGTCGGTGAAGAGGCCCAGGAAGATGTAGGCGATGCCCATGCCGCCCGCGACGAACGCCGTCGTGTAGCCGAGCGTGATGCAAGTGACGTGAGTCGCCAGCCAGAAGTTCGTGTCCAGGACGGCCTGCATCATGATCATGGTGTCGCCGTCGAGGCTCAGGATGTGGGCGATGATCAGCGTGCAAAACCCCGTCGCCGACCCGACGACAATGGCGATGCCGTTGTGGAATATCCATTCGACAATCAGGCAAACGAACACGCAGCCCAGGCCGATGAACACCGCAGACGAATAAAGGTTCGTGACGAAGACGAACATGCGTTCTTGCAGGATCATGCGCAAGATCAGGCCGGCCGTATGGACGACGAAGGTGACACTCATCGCCGCGAAGGCTGAGCGGCGCACCGGATCGGACCAATCGGGAGAAAGCCACGACAGCCCCGTGACCAGGGCGAGAACGACGTACAGCTCCAGGCAATGATAGAACGGCGCGAACTCGTTGAAGAACACTTCGAGATCGGCGCGGCCCATGCGTCCCTCAGCTTCGAGATACTTGAGGAACTCGGCGAGCTTGTGGTTGAACGCCGCCTTTTCGCCGCGATCGTAATGCTGCAGGAGCGCGCGATAGTATTCGTAGGTTTTCGCGTCGGGGCCATCGGGCAACTCCGTCGTGCGCGCGCCGAACCGGTTGGCCGCGTCGGCGAACGTCTTCCATTGATCGGTGCCGTCGGCATTCGGAATCACCAACGGCGCCATGTGGGCCGACAGGCGATTCATCAATTGCAAATGATCGTAGAGCTCGACGACTTTCGACTCGAGCAGGTCGTGGTTTTTCGCATCCTTCTGCTTGGCGCGTCTCAGCTCCAACAAGTAGACGCGAAATTGCTGGCGAACGGCTCCCTGGGCATCGAAGACGATCTCGTTAAAGGAATAGCGCAGCCCGTCACGCATTTCGAGATTGAGCATGCGCAGGAGTTCATCGTTTTCGATGCGAAAGACCTTATGGCTCCAGGACGGCTGGTCGGCGCCCCTGTTCACGAACAGCACTTCGGGAAACATCTCGCCGGAGGTCGGCGGCGTGATGAGCACGTCAAGGAGCCACTTGGTGGCGGCGTGACGGGTCGGCTTCTTTTCGTCGTAGTCGTAGAACGATTGCCGATGCGTGATGATCATCAGCGTGGAACGAGCGACGGTGTCGATGGGCTTTTGGCGTCCGCCGTCGATGACCGGAATGCGGCCGAAGTTGTAGTAGTCGAATTCGCCCGCGGGTGCACTTTTGCGCGGCCGCGCGGTGTAGGCGTAGAAACCGAAGTAGGCAAGTGCAATGAGCGCTGCCAGATAGGGCATGTACTTCTTGAGGTTGGTCGCGTTCATACGACAGTCCTCCGCTCGAGGAAGCGATACAGGGATAGACCGAAATGCATCAGCAAGCCGACGCCGACGATGCCGCAGGAGATGTACGGCAGCAGCCAGCCGGGATTGCTGACGACTTGCAGGATAGTTCCGTTCGCCTTGCCGGTGCGTTCGTCAGTCGTCCAACTCGATTGGTAGAACGTCAGGCCACGATAATAAAGCGGCGCGTTCATGTAGATTTCCACGGGCCGATCGACGTTATTGGCCGGGTCGATGAGCCGAACGTAGGCGTGAAAGTCTTTCGGCGTTTGCGTTCCGGGAAAGAGATCGTGCTTGAAGTCGTTGAGGTGCAAATCGTAGTCGAGAGATGTCTGCTTGAAACGCAGAATTATCTGATACTTCTTGCCGTCGACTTCGATCCACTGAAGCTGCTCGCCGAATTTGGTCGAGAAAAGCCAGGTGCCGAGCGATTTGCCGTCGCGCGTCGACAGCTTGAGATAAACCGACGGCATATCGACGCGCTGGTTCGGATCGACACCGCTTACTTCCGGCGCGGCCTCCGCCAGGTGCACTCGCCCAAAGCCTTTCATGTCCGGTTTCTTGCTCTTGGCGTCGAACAATTTCGTGTTGACCATGAACTCTTCCACATCGATCTTGAACGGAAGTTTGCCATCGTCCACGGTGGCCCCGGTGGCGAGCCGGCGCGCGGGGATGGCGATGACGTCATCCTTCCTGTCGTCGAGATTGCGAATGATGGCGAGTTCGCAAGTGCGATTGTCGACCAGCAAGTTCGACGTTTGGCCGATCATGATCACCATGTTCGCTTCCTGGGCAGCGGCACCGGTGATGACTTCGCCGATCATCATGACGATGATGCCCGCATGCGTGAGGAGGATGCCGGAACGGGCCCAGGTTAGCTGGAAGCGGACGGCATGTGCCGCGAGCAGGTTGACGAACATCGCTCCGCCGATCAGCCAGCCGCCCGGAAATGGGATTACGGCATCGCTGTTCTCCAGCGTGTTGAAGAATACGACCTTGAGCGGGACGAACACGAACAGGCTGCGGAAATACTTGGCGACGACTGTCCAGACGCCATTGTCGACTTGCGCGAGCGTGCCCCAGAAAACAAGCAGGAGCGACAAGACGAAAAGGACGACGGTGATGCGCAGGTCGGCGAGCATCACGAGAAGCTTGTACGCCGGATGATCGTCGGCATGTTCAAACGTCGGTTCGGGGAGATCGTCGGGCTCGGTCGACGGCGCCGGGGCGTCGGGCGCAGCGGCAGGGGCGATGACTTTGCCGTTGGTCTCGGCGGGCGGCGCTTCGCTGGTCGGCGCGGGTTGGCCGCTCGCATCGACGGGAGGCGCCTGGCCGTTGGTATCGGCAGTCTTGGCGACCGCCGCTGCCTGTTTTCGTGACATCGCACGTTTCATGGTGAGATTCCCTACAAGGCTCGCGCACGCAGGGTGGGCTGCGCCCACAACCCAGATAGTTCGAAAGTCCACCGGTCTTCGTCCCGTAGGGACGAAGAAAAGTCGCCTCGCCTTGCGAGGATTTCCTTCAGATATCACTGTAGTAAGCGGCATCGAACGGGCCGCTTACTGCGTGCGCCGCTCTGTTACAAGCGCTTGAACGACTTTAGAAACGCCTCGAAATCTTGTTTGTTCTTGCCGACCGAATCGTGCTGGCCACGCATGACAATGAACCAACGCGAATGTTCGAGCGGCACAATGACGGCGAGGATTCGCGGGCGATCGGGTTTTCCGTCCGGGACATTGATGTCCGCATAGTAACCCCAGCGGTCCGCCACCTTGACGTCGGCCACGCTGTCGGCGACTTCCTTTGTGCCTGCGGGGCCGAGCCCGACCTGTTGACGCCAGCGGATCACGTTATCCGAAAGCCGGCCCGACGCGGGCGAAATCGTGATGTCCACCGACTTGCCCACTCCCGGCGCCTCATAGGCGTCGACGGAAAACTGCGGCAGCTTCGCCTTCTTCGACCAACCGTCCGGAACCTTGTAACGGAACGGCAGCTTGCCCGGGTCATCCTCGAAACCGAGCATGTCGCGATCTTTGGCGGCGCCGGGGGCGGCGGGTGTGCTCACCTTGTGCACGCCGAGCCCCGTCATGTCGATGAACTTGACGGAAATACCACGCTCCGTCTTGTCCATCTTGACGTACTTCATGGCATCGTCGAACTTCTCCGACAGCGGAACATTGACCGCTTGCTGCCAACGATGCATGTTGGACATGAAGTCGAACTTCTTGCCGCTCATCTGCGTGATCTTGATCTCGAGCTCTTTCGGCTTGGCGGGGATACGATAGGTCGCAAACCGGCCCATGCTCGGCGGGTCTTCTTTCCAGCCGGCGGGAACGGTCCAGGTCATCTCGGTCTCTTTCCGATCGGAGAAGCGCGACGACTTGACGAACGACTCAAAGCCAGCTTCGTGCTGCTTCATAAGTGCCACGGGGCCTTCGATGCGGATGAACCAGGCGATGTCATTGTGCTCGATCATGGCCACGCGCAGGCGAAGTTGCTGACGATCCTGTTGCGTGACCGTTTCCTGCGTGATGTCGTCATCGCGCGAGCAGCCGAGCGTTGGCAGCGTGATGACCGCGACCGCGATGCCGATCAGCCAGCGCATCGCGGCGTGTCGAATGCCCATGTCTTGCGAAAATCGCACGGGAGTTGTCCTGAATGAATCCGTGCCTGATCCACTGTTGCTAGTAGATTGCGGCACGGGAACTTACGCTGTTATGGTTACATCTCAAAGAATGCCAGTCAAGGCTTTCGGAAGGCGAGGCGAGCCTCGAAGCGGTGGGGGGAACATTCATTCATTTCATCAGAATACGCCGAAATTGCAAGCGGAAATTGGAAACTTCTCGGCCCACGCGACAGAAAAAAGAGCCACGGGGAGCCTGGCGCGGCTGAGCCGCAACTACCAAGAACCAACCACGGATTACCTGATCGCACGGATAGGTGATACGGGAACGGCCGTGACCAAGCGGGAACGTGGAGATACTGAACTGCCCAACTCTCCCGTGCTTTCCGCACTTCCTTACTTGGACAGCGCCACGTTTTCAACCTGGTCGACACCCTGCAACGCATTTTTGGTACGTAACTCCTTTAGAAAACAGCACGTGCGAGCCTTCGTTGCACGCACACACTCACACCCCCCCCTCGCGAAATGCAACGAAAGCGGGAGCCCGTGTGAACAACGCTCGTTTGCCGCAAGCAGGGGTCGCAGGGCTTCAAAAGTGGCGCTGTCCAATGGATCTCTTTTCTCTTTATCCGTGCCATCAGGTGATCCGTGGTTGCAAATAATCTTGTTGTCGCGCGAGGAAAACTATTGATAGTGTCCAGCAACGGAGTGCGATGGAATGCCATAGCTATTAGAAGCGACGCAGGTTGAACGGTACACGTCGCGCGAGTTGCTCATCGCCTTTCGGCGTCACCGATGTTTTACAAAGACATGAACCATAACTTGTCGACATGACCAGTGGCGGTCCGCTTTCCTTTTTACCGCGGTAGTAGATTTCCCATGGACGCGATATGTCCGATCGTCCAGGGTCCGGAAAAAACGCGCCAGGTCCTAATGTTCGCACGTCCAAAACTTGCCGGCATGTCTGGTGTGTACGACATCGGCTCTGCCGCGCGCGAACCCGACAATAGCGCGCGCGCCCGCGCCCGGCCGCGGGAAGGAAATGCGCGTCATCGAGCCTGCGGTGGTTGACTGGCACGAAATACGGAGACGCGTTAGCGACGGACCGAAGAAAAGCCGGCGTTGGAGTGCTACGTGGTCACGCGTGCCGGAATAGTTCGTCTGGTTCGTCTAATGCCCCCCCATCGAAGTTAGACGATAGACGCGTGCAGAAGTCTTGCAACAGAAGTTGCATTTTTCACCACTGTCCGAATCCCCAGGGGATTGCGGATCGCATTTTTTCACAACTGACATCGCGTGCTCTGCCGGAGGACTGACTCATGGCGGGCTCCTTTTTTTGCCGCGACCAATGGACGTTCACGCCGCCGAATGGCCACGATGTGGACCGGCGAAGTCCATTGCACGATGTCTTTTTCAGGCGCGGTCACGATCAGCGTGTGTTTCGTAAGTAGCACGTTCGCTGGATTCGTGACGTTGAAGACGTAGCCGCCGGCCAGATCGACGTCGAACTTCCTCAAAGGGCGCTCATTTAGAAGCTTGCGAAGCGAGCTGGCCGTCATGAATCGCTGCTGGCTCCGAATTGCAGTCGCGCTGTTGACACAAAAAAAGGGCCGATCTCGCGGGGAGATCGGCCCTTGGTTCTGACTGCGTCTTGCGAGCGCGAAGCCGCAAGCGGGTTATTGGTTGAACACGAACTCTTTCGTGTTGATGAGCGCCCAGAGCAGGTTTTCGTAGGCGATCTTCTTGTTCATCGCATGGCGGGCGATGTGGTCGAGGGCCACCTGGCGGTGCTCGTTGCTCGGACGGCGGCCGAACGCCCACATGAATAGCTCGTCGACCTTCTCGGCATCGGGACGCGGGTCCTTGGCTAACAGGTCGGCTCGGGCGTTGCCGGCGGTCAGCTTGTTCTGAATCTCTTGCGAGTTCAGCAGGTGAAGCGCCTGGGCCAGGTTCGCTTCGCTGACGCGTTCGCATTCGCAGGCGCTGATGCGCTGCG
>Ga0194132_10004780_pt1 | contig 22735 bp, 20 predicted proteins | sample TA2KigOf80mmetaG_FD_148612 | JGI IMG/M metagenome (GOLD analysis project Ga0194132, IMG submission 148612) | Freshwater microbial communities from Lake Tanganyika, Tanzania - TA2015054 Kigoma Offshore 80m | ecosystem: Environmental > Aquatic > Freshwater > Lake | place: Tanzania: Lake... | reverse complement strand
TCTTGCGCTCGATCTTCCAGCAATTCGCCAAGATCCCCCTCGATCCGCCTGCTCCAGTGCCCCTTCCAGCCGCTTCCAACTGCCGGATTTAGGATTATTGGATCTCCCGTTTCCTGCGTTGCCTGTGGTTTTCCCAGCGCTCACGCGCCGTCTTGATGTCGTTGTCTTGCCGCTTCTTCGTGCCTCCGCCGAGAGGGATGAGGAGGCGCTCGCCGGGCGAGCGAAACGGAAGTTTGGAGGACGCCACTGCATCGAGAGTTTCGAACCAAACGGCGAAGGGGCGCCCGTCCTGTTCGTCGGCGTAGCCGCGAAGGTCGCACACTTCACGCTCATGGTAACAATATCGTTACCACGAGCGTGTCCTTGAAAATCGCTGCCAAATCCTCAGCCGCCGGACGGGGCGACAGCTTCGTCACCCGGTGCTGCGGACGCGTGCCCTCCACCAGCCGGGCAATGTCGCCGGACTCGTAGCCCACCGCCTTGAGTCCGTTGGGGACCCCCACCCGGCGCATGAACCGTCCTCGGCGCTCGCCGGGCGGAAGGAAGCCGCCGAGGAGGGATCAGGTCGTCACCGGCTCAGGCCTGTCCAGAAGCGCCGGACGAAATCGAAGGCAGTCTGGCAATCAATTTCAAGTTCACACCCTTCGGCCAACGCCTGGAAAGGCAGGTCCCAGCCGGGCGGTGGCGGCACCAAATCGCGTGGTAGCTCGTGCGTTGCCCGGCGGCCAAACGTTTGCCGTAGCGCCTCACGGCAACGCGCTGGGTCCAACGAACCCGACCCGACGAGCAGGTGAAGATCAATGAGGTCGCGCACACGGCTGTTGGGATTTGAGCGCGGCACCGAGTACGCGTGGACCTTCTCGGCGAACTGCTGCTCGCGCGCGATCATCGGCACCGTTGGTGGAGCGATGCCGGCGAACGCAAACCAATCGCGCGTGGTGGTGGTCTCAATTGGTTGCAGGATCACGTCACCGATGCCGGCATCAATGTGGAACCGCACGAAGGTTCGACCGTCCAGGCGCGCTTCGCCTGGATACCGTGCTCCGCCGTACGGTGCCGCATCAAGATCCGCCATCGCCTCGCCGACACGGAACGTGAAGAAGTCCCCGGCGTCAAGTGCCGCGGCACGTTGGAGCAATGGCAACGCCGTGTCACTGTTCCCGGCGCGCAGCGTGAAATCGAGGTCCCGGGTGGACCTCGCCGTGTCGAAACGAAGTTCCATCGCGTAGCCGCCCTTCAGGATCCAGTCTGAATCGTTGGCGAGGGCGAGCCGTGCGAGGAAACGGTCAAAGGCGACCTGGCGGCACAGGCGTTGGAGGTTCGTGCCTTCGGCGCGGGAGATCGCCTTCAGCCGCTCTTCGAGCGCCTGCCGGAAGGCTCCCGCCGTGGCGTACCGACGGCTTGTGGGCATCGGTGGTTCTCCTTCAGCTTGCTCAGGAAGTCGCGCTGCGCCGGATCGGCCTCGATTGCGACGATCTCCGCCCGCGTGATGCTGCCGCCCCGCACGGCCTGTGAATACGCGCGGCGCAGGTCCTCAATGGGCACGGTTCCGGCGGCGGCCACGTCCAGGAGAGTCCGCAGTGCCCTCGTAACGGGCACACCGTCAACAAGCTCCACCTCGCTTGAAGGGACATCGGCGATGTGAAGAACAAGAGCTTTGGGGATCGGCGCGCTCCGTCGAAAGCCGGCGGGGACGGTCATGTGCACTCTCGATGGCATCGCATCCGTCAGTTCGTGGAGGGAGAGCGCCGTCTGGTGACTGTAGATGGCCTGCGGCTCTTCCTTTCGATTTCGGGACCAAAGCCACCAGAGGACCAGGTCCGGTTGCGGCGGTAGCGGGTGCATTGCCAGGCGGAAGATACCGCGGCGCTCGCGAGCCCAGTTGCCCGCGTGGACGTGATAGTTCCGCTTCGGCGCGGTATAGCCGATGGCAGCAGCCTGTTTCGAAGTGAAGAATCCGCCCTGCGCCGTTGCGAGGCGGACCAGCGAGCGTTCATCCTCGAGGTAGGAGCGTGGTTTCACAATAGTTCAACTCTATAGAACTATTGTGAGTCAACCAGGAGGGGCTTGCAACCTCGCTAGTATGCGAGCGCGTCCTCGAAAATCGCCGCCAAATCCTCAGCAGCCGCCGGACGGGGCGACAGCTTCGTCACCCGGTGCTGCGGAAGCGTCCCCTCCACCAGCCGGGCAATGTCGCCGGACTCGTAGCCCACCGCCTTGAGTCCGTTGGGGACCCCCACCCGCCGCATGAACCAGAGGATCCGGTCTGCCAGCACCTTGCCCGCGTCCTCCGGCGCAACTCTGCTCACGTCGGCCCCAAGCGCGGCGGCGGCGTTCAGGTGGCGGGCTGGGTTCGCGACAGCCGTGAACCGGAACACCGCCGGGGAGTTGAGGATCACCGAAATCCCGTGCGGCACAAGCGGACGGTCCACCAGGTAGCCGGGCATGCGGAAGCTTTTCACCATCCCGCTCACCGGGTAGGACATTCCGTGCGGCAGGTGGCAGCCGGCGTTTCCGAATCCAACCCCGGCGTACGACGACGCGAGAATCATGTTAGCCCGCGCCTCGCGGTCCGAGGGGTCATCGTAAACCCGCGGCAGGTAGCCGGCCACCATCCGCAGCGCCTGCAGCGACCAGATATCGCTGATCGGATTCGAGCCCTGGTAGGCCGGACGTAGCAGCGGCCGCGCGGGATATGGACGCGTATCGTACGGGATCGCCGTGTAGGACTCAATGGCGTGGCTCAACACATCGAGCCCCGCCGAGGCGGCGACCGACGGCGGCAGCGTGGCCGTGTTCTCCGGATCCAGGTACCCGAGCGTCGGCCGCAGGCGGCGGTGCGCAATGCCCGTCTTGGCATGCATCGCCACGTAGTCAAAGATCGCGACGCCCGTGGTCTCGCTCCCGGTGCCCGCCGTCGTCGGAACGGCGAACATCGGCTTGAGCGGACCCGGCACCGGCTTGCCTCGCCCAATCGGCGGATTCACGTAGTCGAGGAAATCCTCCGGCGGGTAGCAAGTGTATAGGTTAACCGCCTTGGCCGTGTCGAGCACCGACCCGCCTCCCACCGCGACAATCGCGTCGAACTCAGTGCGGCCGGCAAAAGCGATGGCGTCACGCCAGGATTCGTCGGTTGGCTCCACGCGCACCGCGGTGTAGAGTTCGTGTCCGGTTCCATTCGCCTCAAGCGATTCGAGCACCGTGGCAACCGGCGCGAGTTTGGCCACCCAGGGATCGGTGAGGACGAGCGCCCGCCGCACTCCCTGGTCGGCGAGATCGAGTCCGATCTCACGCGTCACGCCCCAGCCGAACCGGACGCTGGAGGTGGCCATCTCGAAGGCGAAATCGGTGGCGGACATAACCCGTTATGATAGCGGGTCACCGCAATTGGAGCAGGACCCGGAACAGCCACCCCGTCCACAACACCAGAAATCCCCCCGCCACTCCCGCGTACACCGGTGAAGCGCGCCAGGGATCCGCCCCGCCCAGGCCGAAGTACAACACCGCCGCCGCCCATACCGCCGCCACCGCGACCGCGCGGTTCCGCAACGCCGCCCCCCGGCCCGCGCCGGTCTTGAGGTCGGCACGGACCCGGATCTGCCTCCGCTCAAACAAATTGAGCGCATGCAAGAACGCCGCCGGCCCCGCGTCGAGCCACAGGATCAGGTCCGCGAGCATGGACATCGCGCCGCCTTGCGAGAGGACCTTTTGGCGCGCCTCCCGCGCCATATAGTCCTCGACCACCGTCCTCAGGGCCTTGGCCAGATCAAAGTCCCGCGCCAGCCGTGACACCAGCCCGTCGGCCAGGATCGTCGACCGGATGTACTTGATCATCTCCCGGTCCACCAGCACCCCGTAGTCCTGGCAAACCGACAGAAGGTCCATCATCGCCTTGGTGACCGTCACCCGGAACCGGACCTTGCCGCCGACCGCCGGCTCAGCGTACCAGTCGCGCGTCAACTGCTCCATCCGCCGCCGCATCCCGCGCAGGTCCGCGCTTTCGCTGACCATGCAGATGTTCAGGAAAGCGTCGAAAATCGCCTGCGGGTCACCACTCGAATAGGCCAGTGTCAGCTCGATCTGCTTGCGGCGCGCCTCGGGCGTCAGCACCGCCACAATGCCGAAGTCGACGTAGCCGACGACGTTGCCCGGCAGGATCAGCAGATTCGCCGGATGCAGATCCGCATGGAACACACCGAACCGGAAGGCGTCGCTCAGGAAATTGGTGATCACGTTGCCGACGAAGACCGGCGAATCGAACCCCTTCGCTTTGAGCGCGTTGATCTGCTCCGTGTCGTTCGCTTCGAGGATCCGCAGGTACGCCGCCACGCTCGGGCCCTCGAGGAACTCCATGGTCAACACGCGGCCCGCGGTCCGGTCCCAGTAGATCTTCGGGACGCGCTCGGTGGGAGTCTCCACGGCGTTGTCGCCGAGCAGTTGGCAGTAGGCGGCTTCGCGGCGGTAGTCGAGCTCGTCCTCGGTCCAGGAGCCCAGTTCGCGGACCGGATCGCGCATGAAGTACAGACGCCGGATCCGGAAGAAGAAGATGAACCGGACAAAGCTGCGCAGCAGCAGGTTGTCACGCTCGAACGCTGTCCGCACACCCGGCCGCTGGACCTTCACCGCCACCGCGCCGCCATCCACGGCCTGTGCACGATGCACTTGTCCGATCGAAGCCGATGCGATCGGCGTGTAGTTGAACTCCTGGTAGAGCGCGCCCGGCGTGGATCCGAGCTCCTCCTGAAACACCTGGTCGACCACTTCGCGCGGAACCGGCGGCACGCGGTCCAGCAGCGACAACAGCGCGTCACAGTACTCGCGCGGCAGCGTGTCGATCTGCAGCGACAGAATCTGCCCGAACTTGATGAATGCGCCGCCCGCCGCCTCGAAGAACTCGCGCAGCAGCGCCGGGCCCTCCACCGGCCGGCCCGTGACCCGCCGGTACAACGCGTGCGACCCGAAACGCACCACCGTGCCCGTCACCTGAAGCAGCCGGGCCGAATAGTCGATCAGGGTGCGGACCCGGCTCATTGAGCCGGATCGATAAACTGTTCTCCGGCCTTTTGGAAGCCCTGCATCCACTCCATCCCTTTGGCCATCAGGTTTCCGGCGATCGCCTTACCCTTCGCCTCGATTCCAGTGGCGTCGGGCGGGATCTCCACCAGCCCTTTAGCTTCCTCGACGGTCTTCGTGGCAGTGCCCATCGGGTCCTTCAGGCAGTCCATCGATTTGTAGCCCATGCCCAACATCACCGCGAATGCGGTCTGCATGAAGCCAGGCATCAATTTGCGGTCGAATTCGTCGGCCATGGTTTCATTATTGTACAGTTCCTGGCGGTTGCACTGGACCCATGCTATAGTCTCGCTAGCCATGACCCGTTTCTTGATCCTTGCGCTCCTGTGCACCGGCCACGCCGCGGCGCAGTTCGTGCGCGGCAGCCTGCTCGGCAGCATCACGGACTCCTCCGGCGCGGCCCTGCCCGGTGCGGACGTCAAACTGACGAACCTCGGGACCAACGAGAGCCGCTCGGTGGCATCGGCCGAAGACGGCGGTTACCTGTTCCCAGCCCTGCTGCCCGGCCTTTACCGAGTGGAGGTTTCCCGCGCCGGATTCAAGACACAAGTGGTGAACGGGATCCGGCTCGAAGTGAACCAGACGGCGCGCGTCGATGTGCGGCTGCCCGTCGGCGAGGTGGCCGAGCGCGTCGAGATCACGTCGAGCGCGTTGCTGCTCAAGACCGATACGTCCGAGATCGGCCACGTGGTTTCGAACAAGCAGATCGTCGACCTGCCCCTGAATGGCCGCGACTATCTCTCGCTGGCGCGGCTGATTCCGGGCGTCGTTCCTTCCCGCGCCGGCGCGACCGCGGGACAGAAAGGCGTCTCCCGGAGCGTGAACTCGATTGGCGCCCGCGACACCTCGGTGAGCTTCCTGCTCGACGGCGTCGACACCAACGACGTCTCGTTCCAAACTCCGTCCGTCACGCCCTCGATCGACGCGATCCAGGAGTTCAAGGTGCTCCAGAACGCCTACTCTGCCGAGTTCGGACGCGGCGCGACACAGATTCTCACCGCGATCCGGTCGGGCAGCAATGAATGGCATGGATCGGCGTTCGAGTTCCACCGCAACGACAAGCTCGCCTCCCGCAGCTTCTTCCAGCCAGGCCAGGCCGCGCCGCTCAAGCAGAACCAGTTTGGCGGGACCTTCGGCGGTCCGGCATTCAAGGACCGCACGTTCTTCTTCGTCAACTACGAAGGACAGCGGATCCGCACCGGTGGCACGGGCTTTGCCCTGGTGCCGACACGCCAGATGCTGCAAGGCGATTTTTCCGCGGCTGGGGATCCGCGCATCTTCGACCCCCTGACCTTCAACGCAGCCGATCGCACACGGCAGCAGTTCCCCGGCAACCGGATCCCCTCGAGCCGCTTTTCGCAGCGGGCCGTGAAGGCCATCGCGTTCTATCCGGCACCGAACTTTTCCGGACTCGTTGGACGGAACTACGCCGGCAGCCCTGCGCAATTGAACGACAACAATCAGGGAAATGCCCGCGTGGATCACCGGTTCTCGGACCGCGACAACATCTTCGTCCGCTACTCCGCGCTGGACTACATCCGCACGCGGTATAGCACGATGCCGCTGGCTGGAACACTCGACGATGTCCGCGGGCAGAACGCCGCGTTCAACTGGATTCACACCGTGAGTCCTTCTGTGATCAACGAGTTCCGCCTCGGATTGAACCGCAACCGCTACCTGACGCCTCCGGAAAGCACCGGTGATGAGAATCCGTCCCGTGACCTGTTCGGATTCACCAACACCACCACCGATCCGGCGAGCGCGTCTGGTCTGCCCGCGTTCGGCCTCACGGGAGGATTCGCGGGCATCGGCCCTGGATCGCAATTCCCGCAGAACGCCATCACGCAGACCTGGCAACTGGTGGACAACCTGACCCTGGTGCGTGGCGCCCACAGCTTTCGCACGGGAATCGATTTCCGCCGCACACGGCTGACCCAGCGCGTTTCGAACAACGACCGCGGAAGCTTCAGCTTCACCGGCCAGTTTACGAACCTGCCCTCGGCGCCGGCCGGAACGGGAAGCGCGGTCGCCGATCTGCTGTTGGGCAATCCGCTCACCGCCGCTGCGGCCAATGGCGACCAACTCGGGCACAACTACAACGAACTCTATTCCGCCTATATCCAGGATGACTGGAAGGTGTCGCAGCGCCTGACCCTGAACCTCGGACTGCGCTATGAGTTCGTCACCCCGTGGCGCGAAAAGCTCGACCGATTCGTGATCCTCGACTTCGACGACCCTGGCGGGCGCCTGCTGATCGCCAACACCTCGCAAGCCTTTGTACCCGGGCGCGGGCTGGTCGATGCCGGGCGCAAGCTCTCACGGACCATCGTTTCGCCTGACAGGAACAACTGGGCGCCGCGCATCGGACTCGCCTACCGGCCGATGAACAAGACCGTGGTGCGCGCTGGATTCGGCCTGTTCTACGACATCCAGGAGGGCAATGAAGCCCAGTTCCTGCGCAACAACGCGCCGTTCTTCTTCGTTCAGAACTACAACTCGGATCCACTTTCGCCGTCCCTGCAGCTCGACCGCCTGTTTCCTTCGGGCGCGAATCTCCCGTCGGGCACGATTCAGCCGTTTACTCTTTCGACGTTCCGCACGCCGTACCTGCCGCAATGGAACTTCAATATCGAGCGCGAAGTGGCGTCGAACCTGCTGCTCGAGATCGGCTACGTGGGATCGAAGGGCAACCACTTGCTGTGGCGCACGAATTTCCAGCAGTGGGAAGGGATCTTGGTGCAGGATCCGGCCCGGCCTGCTCCACTCGCACAACGGGTGCGGTTCCCCAACTTCAGCCCGACCGTGATCATCGGCTCGGAAAACGGCGGATCGTCGACCTTCCACGGGTTCATCTCAAAGCTGGAACGCCGCTATTCGAGCGGAGTTTCCTTCCTGGTGTCCTACACCTTCTCGAAAGCGATTGACGATTCTCACAGCTCATCCAACTTCGGCGGCAGTCCGTCGAACGCCCAGTGCCGGTGCGACCTGCGCGGCAACAAGGGCCCGTCCGCATTCGACATCACCCATCGCGGCGTGGTCAGCTTCGGCTACGAGCTGCCCTTCGGCCGCGGCAAGAGACTGCTCAATTCCGGTGGCGCCGCGAACAAGATCGTGGGCGGATGGCAGGTGAACGGCATCGGATCCATGCAGAGCGGCCCGCCGTTCCAGATCAACACCCAGGGCGACAATGCCAACATCGGCATCGGCGCTGGCAGCAGCAACAACCAGCGCCCGAACCTGGTGGCCGGACAACTGGACGGCATCGAGACGGGCGCAGACATCCGGCGCCGGGGTGTTGACCCGGGCACGTACTACTTCAACCGTGGCGCGTTCGTGCTGCCTCCGCTGTTCCGGCTCGGCAATCTTGGGAAGAACACGCTGCGGGGTCCGGGCGCGGCATCGTGGGATCTATCGCTGATCAAGAACACGGCGATTACCGAGCGGATCAATACGCAGTTCCGGGCCGAGTTCTTCAACGCGCTGAACCAGAGCGCGTTCGGACTTCCGGGGACCCTCGTCGGGACTCCGACGTTCGGTGTGATCACGGGCGCTTCGGGCGGGCGGTTGATCCAGTTCGGGCTGAAGGTTCTGTTCTGATCAATCCCACGGAAACGCCATCACCGGCGGGTTGACATAGCGCCGCACCGCGATCCGCAGCCGCGCGCCCGCCCCGTGCCCGAGCCGGACCTGGAAATGTGCCGCGTTGACTATCCGCGGCTTTCCGCCCACCGACACCTCTTCCGCCGAGTGTTCGCCATAGGCGCCCGTCTGGACCACAACCACACGGTCCTGCGTCTGGCTCAGGTTGACCAGCGTCACAAAGACAACGTTGTCTTCGATCTTGTCCACGAGCGCGCAGGTGTCCTCCGGAAGTCCGGCCCGGCGCCGCTCGGGATCAAAGTACCGCAACCGCGCGTGCAGCAGGCTTCCGGAGCCTCCTGGTTCATTCGCACCGTTCATCAACTGGACCAGCGGCGTCGTGACTACGGGTGAGTAGCGCTGTGCGTGATCGGATGCGCGCGAATCAGGCGTCGAACGGTCGGCGCGAAATCCCTCCACCCGCCGGCGAAGCGTGGCCATTCCGGCTCGGAGCGCCTCCTCCGGATAGCCAGGACGCTTTCCGGCCAGGTAGGCGATCCATGGATCCTCCGCCACCAGGCGGTCCGGCGGCGCGCCCGATTCCCAAAGCCAGAGGTCACGCTGGACATCAAAGTGCTGGTTCGGCGTATATCCCCACCAGCCGTTCGGACCGTACTTGTTTGGCAGCATCGTCCGCCCCTTTTCTTCCCGCCTGGCGGCGTACAGATTGGCGATCTGCCGCTTGAGGGGCTCGAGATACGAGGCATCGCGCGTAAGCAGAAACGCGTTGCCCATCGCAATGCGGACGCCGCGCATGTAGTAGTTGCGCGAACTCGTGGTCGAGTCGAAATTCCAGCCAAACGTGCCGCCCCACCAGTTGCCGTTCCAATCTCCGCCGATGGCGCCGTCGAGCCCGATGTTGGTCGGCACGTTGCCTTTGTTGGAAAGGATCCGGTCCCGCCAGGCGCCCGTATACTCAAGCACCCAGTCGCGATGCCGCCCTTCGCCAGTGAGCAGGTAGGCAGTCATGCCCAGCGTGGTTGCGCACAGATTCAACGGATGGTCGCCGCGAATATTGGCGGCTGTCTTGTAGCGCGTATGACGGTCCGTGCCCGGCTCCGCCTCGCCACCCCAATCGAACACGGACGCGGGCGTAATTTTCGATCCGCGGCTCCCGTTATGCAGGCTGCGGATGATCTTGTGCTGCTTGTCGTAGTTGTTCGCCTGCGGATCGGTGCCGTCATAGAAGCCCGCGAACCGCACCGCCCGCTGGCGGTACACTGGATCCCGCGGCCGGCACAGCCCGTGATGATAGAACGGCGCCAGGCCCTCGCCATTGTGCTCCCAATCGAACGCGGTCGGAAACTCACGCCAGTACATTCCGTTCCGCGCCATCTCGGCGCTCGGCGCGTTCGCCTTTTGGTACTGATCGAGATGGCCCTCCCAAATCCGATGATAGAGCGATAGGATTCTTTCGTCCGCCCCGAGCGCATAGACAAGCGGCCAGTTGTGGAAGGTCTCCATCACGTCGTCGGGGCCGTCGTTGCCGCCCCAGCGCTCGACAGCGCGGAAATGCCCGCGCGGATCCACGTAGCGGGCGGCAAACTCAGCCGCCGCGTCGACGGATTCCTTGAGGAGCGCCCGCTCCGCGTAGGCCCATTCCGGCGGCGGCATCGGCGTGGTGATCGAAATCGTCTGGGCCATGCACCCAGCAGCGATGAGCAAGAGTACAGGAGTGCGCATGATTGGTGTCCAGGCGCTAGCGGCCTAGATCCAACCGGAACGCGAGCCCTTCCGGCAGTCCCGACTGAATGATCTTCGCCTTCGCGCCTTCAATATCATACCCGCAGCGGCGATAGGTGACGCGCCGGGCCTCGGAATCAAAGACAGCCCAAGCCGCGCGTGGGTCGGTATCCCGCGGCTGGCCGATAGACCCTGGATTGAGCAGGTAGGTGACATCCGGTTGCAGCTCAAGCTCGAACCGGTCCGCCCGGAGCGGCACACGGTTCACCGCGATGGCCGCTCTCCCGATCAGTTGGAATCCGCCCTGAAGATGGGTGTGCCCGAAAAACGTGACGGGGTGCGGGACACTTGCGGCAACCATCGACGCGTCCGTGGGTGTAATGATGTACTCGTCCTCATCGGCCGGTGAGCCGTGGACGATCGCCAGATCGTCCAGCACCATCGGACCCTGCGGCAGTGCCAGCAGGTACTCGAAATTGCCGGGCGTCAACGTACTCCGTGTCCACAACGCGGACTCCTGCGCGGCATCGTTAAACCACTCCAGATCGCCGATTCCCACCGCGATCTTGTCGTGGTTTCCGCGGATGACAGGCTCCACATTCTCGCGGACCCAGTCCGTCACGCGGTTCGGGTCGGCGCCATAACCCACCAGGTCGCCGCAGCAGACGATCCGGTCGTAACCCTCCCGCCCGGCTTCCGCCAGCACCGCGGTCAGCGCCTCCCAATTGCTGTGAATGTCGCTCAGAATCAGGTAGCGCATAATCGCACCACCGTGACTTCAGGGGTCGAACCCAGCCGGATGGGAGCCGCGACGGTACCCAGCCCGCGTGAGACGTAGATCGCTTTTCCGTTCTCCTGGTACAGCCCCCGGACGTAAGGCGTCGCAAACCGCACCGGATTGAGGTAGTCCCGGTAGAATTCGACCTGGACCTGGCCCCCGTGGGTATGTCCCGACATCGTGAGGTCGTAGCCAAGCGTTGCCGCCATCGGGAAGACATCCGGGTTGTGCGACAGCAAGACGTTGAAGGCGTCCGGTCTAGCGTGGCCAGTGATCCCGGTCAGGTACGGGCGCCACATTTTTTGGTAGTCGACGCCCGTTAGATTCAGACTCGCGTTCCCGAACCGTACCACCTCGGACTCGTCCCACAGGAATTTCATGCCCAACTCGGCGCCCCGCTTCTTGAGGTAGCGGCGGCACCCCGCATAGCCTTCGTGATTTCCATTGCAGCCGTAGAGCCCGGCATCGGTTTTGAAGCCCCGAAGTACGCCTAGGCATTCCTCGAGCGGGTCGTGCGTGTAGGAGATCAGGTCTCCCGTGAGGAGCCCGGCATGCCCCTTCGCTTCGTTGGCCATCGCCACCGCCCGCTCGAGCGACCGCGCGGTGAAGTACGGTCCGAGGTGAATATCGGTGAGCTGGACCAGGCGGAGCCCGTCCAGGTCCTTGTGCAGGCCAGCCACCTTCAGCTCCACTTCCTTCAGTTCCATTCGATGGCGTTCAATGAAAACGCCGTAGCCGATGGCTGACACCGGGAGAACCATCGCGGCGTCCGCGGCCTTGGTGAGGAACACCCTGCGGCCAGGATCCTGCGCCGGCTGCAGCCGTGTGGCCAATGCCAGGATCCGGTCGAGCAGCCAGCGTCCGCCCCCCAGCATCGACACCAGGAACGCCGCGCCGCGGATGTGCGAGGCAATCGGTTGAGGCGCGCGGACCTCGAAAAACGCGAAGCAGTCGGCCAGGAACGTCAGCAGCGCCAACCCGGTTCCCACCCACCGCACTGCCCGGATCGCCGGATGCCACCGTTCGGGATAGCGCCGCAAGGCCTCGGCAGCCACCGAACGGAACACAAAGAACGTTGCAATGAGAAAGACGAGATCCGGAATCCTGCCGCGAATCACCAGCAGCAGCGGTGTTGAATCCTGCATTTGCCCGGAACCGCCTCCCAAGATCTATCGGTAGAACTGGCAAGCCACGCTACAATCTATAAAAGATGTCATCTCTTGTAGTTGTGGGCTCGCTCGCCTACGATGCCGTGGAGACTCCCCACGGCAAGGTAGACCGCATGCTGGGCGGAGCCTGCACGTATATCTCATTATCCGCCAGCTACTTCACCCAGGTTAACATTGTTGGCGTGGTGGGCGAGGATTTCGCCCAGCAGGATGTGGATTTGCTCACCAGCCGCGGCATCGGCGTCGAGGGCATGGAGCGGGTTGCGGGGAAGTCGTTCTTCTGGTCCGGCCGGTACTCCGACGACATGAACGACCGGGTCACGCTCGTCACGGACCTCAACGTATTCGCCACGTTTGATCCCAAGCTGCCTGCCGCCTACCGCCAGATGCCCTACCTGTTCCTCGGCAACATTCAGCCGGAACTACAAAAACAGGTGCGCGCGCAAATGGCCGGGCCCAAGCTGGTCGGCGGGGACACGATGAACTACTGGATCGCCGACCACCGGCAGAGCCTTCTCGCCACGATCAAGGAGTGGAATTTCCTGCTCATCAACGACGGCGAAGCCCGCATGCTCTCTGGCAAGTCGAACCTCAAACAGGCGGCCGAAGTGATCATGGCCATGGGACCCTCGGTGGTGATCATCAAACGGGGCGAGTACGGAGCGCTCCTTTTCGTTCGCCACAACGGAAGCTTGCGATGGTTTGCCGCTCCCGGGTACCTGCTCGACCAGGTCTTCGATCCCACTGGCGCAGGCGACAGCTTCGCGGGCGGCTTCATGGGCTACCTGGCGAGCCGCAACCTGGATCTGGCCAATGCCGACAATGACCCGCGTGACATGCTCCGCGCGGTGATCTACGGATCGGTCATGGGCAGCTACTGCTGCGAGCAGTTCGGTGTGGACCGGTTCCGCACGCTCACCCGGGCGGAAATCGACGCACGGTTCCAGGAGTTCCAAGACGCGACGGCATTTTGAGTCCCTCGCGGCCGTGTTGGCCGCCGCGCTGGTCTCGGCCACTGCGCTGTGGTGGTTCCATCGCCAAGGATACCTGCTCTACTACGGAGACGCGGCAGCCCACCTCAATATCGCCCGCCGCGTCATCGACTCGCGCACCCCGGGATACGACCAGATCGGGACTGTCTGGCTGCCGGTCCCGCATCTCGCCATGATGCCGTTGGTGGGCAACACAGAACTTTGGAGGTCCGGACTCGCCGGAGCCATTCCGGCGGCCTGCGCGAACGCTTTGGCGGCGGGGTTTCTGTTTCTGTTCGTCCGGCGCCTAGCGGGATCTGCGGCTGGCTGGACTGCCATGGCGTGCTTTCTGCTGAACCCGAACGTGCTCTACCTCGGCTCCATTCCGATGTCCGAGCCGTTCCTATTTTGCACCCTCTTCGGGATGCTCTACGCGCTCCTGCGGGCTAAAACGGAGAAGTCGCTCTTGTGGGCGGCGGCGGCCGGGGTTGCTGCCATGGCCGGAACTCTGGTCCGGTACGAGGGGTGGTTTGTGCTCCCGTTCGCGGCGATCTATCTGGTACGGCGCGGCTGGCGGCTGGCGCTCCTGTTCTGCACCCTCGCAGCACCAGGTCCGGTGTTCTGGATACTACACAATTCGTATTTAGAGGGGGACTGGCTCGCGTTTTACCGCGGGCCGTACTCCGCAAAGGCCATCTACCAGCGCGCCCTCGATGCCCACATGAAGCCGTATCCTGGTGACCACAATTGGCTTACGGCGATCCGCTATTTTTCCGAGGCGGCCCGCGCCACATCCGGATGGGGGCTTGCGGTGGCCGGTTCGGCGGGGTTCCTGGTGGTCGGGGCCCGGGCGCGATGGGAGGCCATGCTGCTCCTCACGCTTCCCGCGTTCTACGTGCTCAGCATGTACTCGTCCGGAACACCCATCTTCCTGCCTCACATCGAACCATATGAATACTACAATAGTAGGTATGGCCTGGCCGCAATCCCTGCGCTCGCTGCCGGCGCGGGGTTCCTCGGGTGTAGCCGGGCCGGTTTAGCTACAATTATAGTTTCATTGCTCCCTTGGCTCACCCATCGAAGTCCGGAAGCCTGGATCTGCTGGAAGGAATCCGAGGTCAACTCGGATGCGCGCCGGAGCTGGACCATTCAGACTTCGGAATACCTGAAGCAGCACTACCGGGGCGGAGGCATCGTGACCTCGTTCGGCGACGTCTCCGGGATCTTCCAGCAGTCGGGAATCCCGCTCCGGGAGACGGTGAACGAGTGCAACTCACCCCACTTTCCAGCGATCACCGCCCGGCCGGACCTTTTCCTCCGGGAGGAATGGGCGGTCACCATGGAAGGGGACACGGTCGACAACACCCTTGCGAAGGCCGTCCGCACCGGACCACGCTACCGCCTGGTGCACCACATCCGGACTAAGGGAGCGCCACTCATCAAGATCTACCGGTTGGATTCGCGGGCCGGCCTGCGCCCACCGACCACGAAAGAAATCGAGGAGTCCCAGCGCGCCTGGGAGGATGCGGAGGTCCGGTGAAGATCCCGTTCTGGAAAGCTCACGGAGCTGGCAATGACTTCCTGTTCACGTTCGCAGCCGGCCTCGTGCCCGGCGTCGACCTGAGCACTCTGGCAGCGGCCATCTGCGACCGCCACACCGGCGCCGGCGCCGACGGGTGGTATCTCATCGAGAAAACGCCGGAGGCTGACGCCAGGATCCGGCTGTTCAACTCCGATGGCAGCCAGGCGGAGCTGTCGGGAAACGGAACTCGCTGTGCCGCGGCTGTGCTCATGGAGTGCGGGATGGCCGGTCCGGAAGTGCGGATCGCAACCGGTGCCGGTCTCCGTACCCTGAACTTGCGCGGCCGGAGCGGCATGGGATTTGAGTTCTCCATGGACTGCGGCGAGCCGGTGATGGCAGGGCGTTGGCATCACGATGCTGTCATTGTCGATGTCGGAAACCCACAGTGCGCTGTTCCGGTCCAAACTCTGGACTTCGATTGGAGGTCCCTTGGCCGGGAGATCGAGGGTTCGCCTCATTTTGCCGGCAGAACCAACGTATCGTTTTTCCGCTCCACTGCCGATCACTCCATTGAGGCCCGTTTTTACGAGCGCGGCGCCGGGCCGACCAAGAGTTCGGGGACCGGCTCGTTGGGAGCGGCCGCTGCCGCGATTCTACTGGGTATGGTGAGGTCACCGGTTGAAGTTCGAACCGAAGGGGGCGTTCTGGTCGTGGACTGGCTAGGGCCCGGCAATCGCGCCGTCCTTACCGGTCCTGCGGTGTTGGTTGCTTCCGGGGTCTTCTTCGCGGAACCCGCATCCCGCCAAGGTATCATTGAGGAAATATGGAAACAGCAGTGTTGAGATCTCATTGTGATCTCCTCGGAGAAAAAATCAAGACACACGAAGCCAAGTGCGGCGTGGTCGGTTTAGGCTATGTCGGCCTGCCGCTTGCGGTGGAACTCGCCAAAGTAGGCTTCCGCGTAACGGGATTCGACGTTCAGGCCTCCAAAATTGAGCAGTTGAACGCCGGGGTTTCGTACATTCAAGACGTCCCGACGACCGAGGTGTCCCACCTCGTACAGAGCGGGCACCTGGCCGGGTCCGCGGACTTCTCGCTGATCAGCGAGATGGATACGATCAACATCTGTGTTCCGACTCCGTTGCGCAAGACCAAGGATCCCGACATGAGCTTCATCGTGTCGGCGTGCCAGGAGATCGGCAAACACATCAAGCCGGGAACGCTCGTGATCCTCGAATCCACCACCTATCCGGGAACCACGGACGAGCTCGTCCGCCCAATGATCGAGCGGCCCGACCTTCGCGTCGGAGAAGAGATCTTCCTTTGCTTCTCGCCCGAGCGCGTGGACCCGGGTAATCCGCAGTACCAGACGAAGAACATCCCGAAAGTCGTCGGTGGTTCGACACCCAGGTGCACGGAGCTCGGGAAACTCCTCTATGTACAGGCGCTCGACCGCGTTGTCCCCGTCACCTCGACGCAAGTGGCCGAGATGGTCAAGCTGCTCGAGAACACCTTCCGCATGATCAACATCGGCCTGGTGAACGAGCTGGCGCAGATGTGCGGCAGGATGAACATTGATGTCTGGGAAGTGATCGACGCCGCCTCGACGAAGCCCTTCGGATTCATGCCGTTCTACCCGGGCCCCGGACTCGGGGGCCACTGCATCCCGATCGATCCGTTCTACCTCTCGTGGAAATCGAAGCAGGCGGGAGTGGAAGCGCGCTTCATCGAGCTTGCGGGATACATCAATGGGCAGATGCCCCACTTCGTCGTCGACAAGGTCCAGAACGCCTTAAACGACCGTGGCCTGCCGCTGAAGGGCCGCCACGTTCACATCTGTGGCGTGGCCTACAAGAAGGACATCGACGACATGCGTGAGTCTCCCGCGATTGACGTAGTCCACCTGCTCCTTCAGCGCGGCGCCAAGATCAGCTATAGCGATCCGTTCGTGCCGGTATTCCGCGTCGAAAAAGAGGAGTTCTTCGCGAAAGACCCGCTCCAGGCCGCGGCTGACGCGGACTGCGTTGTGATCATCACCAACCACAGCGACACGCCTTATCCGAGCATCGTCGAAAAGGCGCGCCTGATCGTCGACACCCGCAACGCGCTGAAGGGATACAAGTCGGACAAGATCGTCCGGCTTTAGGCCTCCAGGAACTTCCGCATCGCATCAAGCGACCGCTGGAAGTTGTCCACTCCTGTACCCTGTTCCGTGAGTGAGTCCCACAGCTCCTGCTTCCGCAGGCACTCACGGAACAAAGGGATCAATTCAGGATCACGCCAGCCCTTCCGCACCTCTTCGTACATGATCTGGAAGGCGTCCTGGTCCTGCAGCGCCGGCTTGTACGGCCGTGCCGTGGTCAACGCGTCGTAGATATCGGCCACTTGCAGGATCCGCGCGAGCAGCGGTGTCTCCTCACCTCTCAGCCCGTCCGGGTATCCGGTGCCGTCCCACCGCTCATGGTGGTTGCGGATAATCGGCAGCACCGGGGCAAGAGTCTTCATCGGCTTGCAAATTGCTTCTCCCTTGACCGCGTGGGCGCGCATGACGACCCACTCCTCCTCGGTCAACGGGCCCTTCTTGAACAGCACGGCGTCCGGAACACAGATCTTGCCAATATCGTGCAGGAAGCCGCCACGGTAGAGCGCGAGCAATTGCGGCTTCGGAAGTCCCATCGCGGTTCCCAGCGCCATGCTGTAGCGGGCCAGCCGCCCGCAGTGGTCGCCGGTGTACTGGTCCCGTCCCTCGACACTCTGCGCCAATGCGAAGAGAATGGTTTCAGCTTCTTCAAGAGAGTCGATCGCCGCCTTGTTGCGCAGCATCGACCGCACGCGCGTCCGGACCACTTCCGGGTGAAATGGCCGCGTCACGAACTCATCCGCACCGGCGCTGATGCCCGCGACTTCGCTCTCGGCGCCCGGAACGTTGGTCAACATCAGGATCGGGATCAACTGCGTGCGCCGCTGCGACTTGACCCGTGCGCAAAAATCAGTGCCGCCCATTTCCGGCATCATGAGATCCACGATGATCAGGTCGACACTCTCGCACTCGAGCAATGCGAAAGCCTCCGCTGGCCGCCTGGCCTCGAGCAGCCGGTACCGGTTTACCTTCAGCATTCCGCGCAGCACACGCCGGTTGACGTCCACCGCATCGACGATCAATACTGTCGGAGCCCGCTCTAGATCCGTCTCCGGGTCGAACTCGAAGGGCAATCGCCGCTCCGCCGCGTTGGAACCGATTGGCCGCTGCGCTAAGGCACCCGCCGGGGAGAGCTGCAATCCGGAAGCCGTCATCCTTGCTAGGTGATCGGCTCCAGGTAGACTGAGAATTAGCAAATTTCACCTTAGAAAATCACCTTAGAGGAATTCTCCACATGCGACGCCTCGCCTGCCTTCTCGCCGCCTCCGTACTCCTGCCCGCCGCACCGGTGGAGCAGGGGGAACGGGACCGCGCAATGAGCTACCTGCACGCTACACGCAAGCAGATTTCAGACGCGATCTCCAATCTCTCCCCGAATCAATGGACCTACAAGCCCAGCGCCACTTCATGGTCTGTTGTCGAGGCCGCCGAACACATCACCGTGAGCGAGCAAATGTTGATGGCGCTTGTACGCAAGATCACCGCGGCGGCCCCACCGGATCCGGACGCGAAAATCTCGCCTCTCAAGGATGAAGAGATCACGAAGGCTCTTATAGACCGGTCAAAGAAGTTCCAGGCTCCCGAGATGCTCCAGCCCGCTGGGCGCTGGCCAGACGCCGCGGCCACCGCCACCGAGTTCCGCAAGCGGCGGGATGCCACCATCGAGTTCATCCGGATCACACCGTTGCCGTTGCGCGCCTATTCCGTCGCACACCCCGTCCTCGGCAAAATGGATGTCTACCAGTGGATCCTCCTCATCGCCGCCCATTCCGAGCGCCATCTCGCGCAGATCGAGGAAGTCAAGGCTGGTGCCGGATTCCCTCGCAAATAGGCCGATGCACCCGGCACTCCTGCTCGCCGCCCTGAGCGCAGCAACGCCAGCCGAGATTGTCTATGCTGAGCCCGCTCCCGGTGTCCGGCTGACCATGAGCTATTCTCCCGCCGCCGGTCCTGGACCGCACCCCGCCGCCGTCGTCATCGATGAATCCTATTGCACCGGGTTCCTCAGTCCCGCGGGATATGCCGTATTCACGATCAATCCGCGCCCAACACGCGCGGCGGAATGGCGGGAGTCCGCGACCGCGGTCCAGCGGGCGGTCCGCTATGTACGGCAACATGCACGCCGGTGGAATGTCGACTCGAACCGGATCGCGCTAATCGGCGGAGCGTCCGGCGGACTCCTCAGCAATCTGGCTGGAGTGCTCGACAGCGCACCCCATCGCAAGTCCTCCGATCCGGTCGACCGGCAGAGCGCGGAAGCCCAGGCCGTCGTCACGTTTTCCGGTCCGAGCGATTTCCGCGGGCTATTCCGGGAGGACACCGCCCTGGCAGAAGCTTCTCCGGTCCTGCACATCCGGCGGGATGCACCCCCGTTCCTTCTCATCCACGGTGATCGGGACGAGACCGTTCCTCTTGTTCAATCCGCGCACTGGCAGTCCGCGCTGCAGGCCGCGGGCGTCCATTGCGACTTGATTATCATATCGGGTGGTGCGCACGGAACCGCGGCATGGCACACCATCCCCGGAGTGCGCGATTGGGAACTTGAAATGATCCATTGGCTGAACACCGTGCTTGGACATCGCGGCCCGGCCGGAGCCGGAATCCGTCTGAGGACCAGATGACCAGGCGCGCATTCCTCGCCTCGGGAGCCGCTGCCGCGCAATCCGCGCCCCCTCCCAACATCATCTGGATGTGGGCCGACAACCTTGCCTACCAGGACCTGGGCTGCTTCGGGAGCAAGCTGGTCAAGACGCCCAACATTGACCGGCTGGCGGCGGCAGGAATCCGGCTGACGGAATACTACGTCGCCCACACGGTATGCAGCCCGTCGCGTGCGGCCCTGCTGACCGGAAGGCAGCCATTTCGCGCCGGAATCGTCGATGTCTTGCGGCCTGACAGTCCCTCGGGTCTGCCCGGGGACGAGATCACCTTGGGCACTCTTCTGCGCCGCCGCGGGTACCGGACACAGGCGATCGGAAAGTGGCATCTTGGCGACAAGCGCCGCTACCTTCCGTTGAATCACGGATTCGACCACTACTTCGGAATGCCCTACAGCATGGATATGGCTCCAAGCCACCTCTACCGGGACAACGAAATTCTCGAGGATCTCGCAGGCGACCGCGTCGCGACGGTCACCCAGCGTTATACTGACGAGGCGATCCGGTTCATCACAGCGGGCGGCGGCAAGCCGTTCTTCCTGTACTTCTCCCACACGATCCCTCACCCCCCGATCGTTCTTCCCGCCGAGGCGCGGAAGTCCGATTCGGTCTACAACGACGCCATCGAGCACATGGACCAGCAGGTCGGCCGCCTGCTTCGGGCGCTCGATGAAGCGGGCCTGGCTTCGAACACAGTGGTGTTCTTCTCAAGCGACAACGGCCCCATGGCGCAGGGAGGGCAGACAGGAGGGCTGCGTGGCCGGATCCGGGATGCCTACGAAGGAGGTGTCCGGGTCCCGTTCATGGCGCGCTGGCCAGGGAAGATTCGGGCCGGCACGAGTTCGGCTACGCCCGCCATCGCCTACGACATTTTCCCCACCATTGCCCGCATTGCCGGTGCGCAGGTTCCGGCAGACCGCGTCTACGACGGCCAGGACATCCTGCCGCAGCTCACCGGTGGCAGCGCCCCTGAGCGCAAGCAGCCATTCTTCTGGGTATATACCGACCGCGTCACCGCTGTCCGTGACGGCAACTGGAAACTCCACGTCGGAAACCGGGATCAGGTGCTGGACCAGCCGGAGCTCTATGATCTGGCGGTGGATCCGGCCGAGTCGTCGAACCTTGCTGCCGCGCGGCCGGAGATCGTCGCGCGCCTGTCCGCGCGGATCACTGAGTTCCAGGCGCAAGTCCCCAAGGTCTGGCGCCTTGACTACCCGGTGCGGGACCGGCGGAAACTCCCATCCGGCCAACGGCGCAAGTGAACGGTAAAATAGAGGAATGGCAGAGGCACTGATCATTGCGGGCCGGGAATTCAAATCCCGGTTGATTGTCGGAACCGGAAAATACCGGTCGTTCCCTGAGATGAAGGCTTGCCACGAGGCGTCCGGAGCGGATATGGTCACGGTCGCTGTGCGCCGCGTCAACCTGACCGACAAGACCCAAGAGTCGCTATTGGACTACATCGACCGCAGCCGGATGTTCATCCTTCCGAACACCGCAGGGTGCTATACGGCTGACGAGGCGATCCGGACTAGCCGGCTCGCCCAGGAGGTAGGCCTTTCGAACTGGGTCAAGCTGGAGGTCATCGGGGACCCTGAAACGCTGTTCCCGGATAATGAAGGCCTCCTTGAAGCCACCCGGGTCCTCGCCAGGGAGGGCTTTGTGGTGCTTCCATACACTACTGACGATCTGGTCAACGCCCGGAAGTTGATCGACGCGGGTGCCGCAGCGGTCATGCCGCTCGCCGCGCCGATCGGTAGTGGCTTAGGAATACAAAATTTAACAAATCTCCGAATTCTTCGGGAAAAGATCCGGAACGTCCCGTTGATTGTAGATGCTGGAGTAGGTACTGCTTCCGACGCTGTGCTGGCCATGGAGCTTGGCTATGACGGAATCCTGATGAACACCGCGATCGCCGAGGCAAAGGACGCGCTAAAGATGGCAGAATCAATGCGTTACGCGGTTCATTCGGGCCGCCTTGCGTTCGAGGCGGGACGGATGCGCAGGCGGCTTTATGCCTCCGCAAGCAGCCCGGAATCTGGGTTGATTGCGGGGTAGCCCCCGGGGAAACGCGGAGCGTTTAGTACAGGCGTTCCGCCTGGCTTAGATCCGGGGTCCACCGTATTTAGAAGCTTGACGGCCACATTTCCTAGACCCAAACTGGGGAGAGGGGGCCTCCGAAGAGGAGGGCATCAGAAGAATATGGTGAATTTGGTTCTCGTCGACGACCACGAGCTAGTACGGACTGGGATCAAGGTTCTACTGGAAAGGACCGGCGAATTCCGGGTCCTGGCCGACACCAGCAATGCGGCAGAGGGAATCGCGGCCTGCAAACAGATGAGACCTCACTTGGCGGTTCTCGACCTCTCGATACCTGGGCTTGACGGAATTGAAGCCACAGGTGAGATCCTCCGCTCTTGTCCTGAGACCCGTGTCGTGATTCTTACCGCCTACCAGCAGGAGGCCACGGTGGTTTCCGCGATCCGCGCGGGCGCCTCGGGATACGTTCTCAAACGGGCGACGACTGAAGAGCTGATCCAGGCGCTACGGTCGGTGGTGGCCGGCGGGGTCTACTTGTCACCTGAGGTCTCGCACTGCCTTTACGGAGCCATCCAACGCGATTCCGGCGCTTCCAAGTCGAACCCTCTGGCGCGGCTCACCGCTCGCGAAATTCAAGTGCTGCGCCTGGTTGCGCGGGGCTTGCCAAACAAGGACATCGCTACGACGATGTCGCTGAGTCCGGAAACCGTGCGCAGCTACAGGAAGTCGATGATGAAGAAGCTGGGCGTGCACAACGCAGCGTCCCTTACACAGTTGGCGATCCGGGGCGGGCTGCTTGACCGGTTTGAAGAAGTCCGGCCCCATACTTGAGGTCTCTCCCCTATGGGGGAGATCCATCCGTTCGTTTGCTTTCCGGCCTTGGGATCGCCCGCATTCGGAGGAGGATGAACACTATAGGGAGACAACCGGCTGATCGATGTACTGCTGCTAGAGCATTTTCAGGTACAATAGAGAGGCTCCACGCGAATCCGCCAACTGAGAATGGCTAGGGCCCTAGGAATTGACTTGCGTAGGCGGGTGATTGCGGCGCGTCAAGATGGGG
>Ga0194132_10004778_pt1 | contig 22737 bp, 19 predicted proteins | sample TA2KigOf80mmetaG_FD_148612 | JGI IMG/M metagenome (GOLD analysis project Ga0194132, IMG submission 148612) | Freshwater microbial communities from Lake Tanganyika, Tanzania - TA2015054 Kigoma Offshore 80m | ecosystem: Environmental > Aquatic > Freshwater > Lake | place: Tanzania: Lake... | reverse complement strand
CCCGCGCCCCTTCCACGCTTTCCCTTGCGCCGGCCGCCGAAGTAGCTCTCATCCACTTCGATCTCGCCGCCGAACATCGCCTCGCTCTCGGCTTCCAGCTCGCGGGCGATCAGTTCACGAAGGCGATGAAAGAAAAACGCCCCTGTCTTGCGGTTCACTCCGCAGAGACTCGATGCGGTACGCGCCGTCGTTCCTGCTACGAAATGTTCGATCAGGCGATCCTGCTTCGAGACCCCCAATCGGCTCCGTCGTATCCGTCCCATGATAACTCCATAACCGAGTTATCTGGGACAGCCCCTCAGCCAAAACGCGCGTCACGCCGAAGGCGTCCGGCTGTTCCGACGAGCGCTCGTCTGCGAGCCGGAGTCCGAGCTCGCCTTCTCCGGTTGCATTCAAGCGCTCAGCCGGGATGGTCGGTTCGAGCCCGTGCCGGTGCTGCTCCGCCGCGCCGCCGCCTGCCACCCTGCTTCCGCCCGCCTGCACGCGGTCGCCGGCGAGTACTTTCAGACGGTCGGCCACCTGGCCGCAGCGCTTCGCCACCTTCGCCGTGCCGTCGCGCTCGATCCGCAGACCGCCCGGCTGCACCAGCAGCTCCTTTTCGCCCTCGTTCTCGACCCGGAAACGTCCAACCCGGCGCTGTTCGCCGAGTACCGCCGTTGGGCTCGCCGCCACATGCCATCGGCCCCATCCGCGCCAGGTGCGACCGATCGCGATCCTGATCGCGTCCTGAAGGTTGGCTATCTCTCGGCCGACCTCTACGACCATCCGGTCGCCTATCTGATCGAGGACCTGATCCGTCACCATGATCGGTCGCAGGTCAGCCCACAGCTCTTCGCCGCAGGCATGCGATCCGATGCGACCAGCCGGCGGCTCGCTGCCTCGGCGGATGGGTGGCGCTCCGTGGCCGCATTGGCCGACGTCGATGCCGCTCGCGTTATCTCAGAATCGAGAGTCGACATCCTGGTGTCTCTGGCTGGCCACACCGGCGACAACCGGGTCGCGATCGCCGCCCATCGGCCGGCACCGGTACAGGTCAATCTGCACGACCTCTCGACCAGCGGCCTCGACGCTGTGGACTATTGGCTGACCGACAGTCACCTGCATCCGGCGGATACCGACGAGGGCCGCACCGAAGCGCTGTGGCGGATCGACAGCCTCTATCTCCACCATTGGCCCGATGATGTGCCTGCGCCGTCGCCTTTGCCGGCGCAGGCGCACGGCTTCGTCACCTTCGGCTGCTTCGCTAGCCCGGCCAAGCTCAACGGCCGCGTGCTGGCGGCATGGGCGCGCATTCTCAACGAGCTGCCGCGCAGCCAGATCCTCTTCGCCTATCGCCAGGCCTTCGCCGACCGCTTGCTGCGCGAGCGTTTCCGTGCCCTGCTTGAGTAACTTGGCGTTGCGCGCGAGCGGCTACGCTTCGACCTTCGCCGGCTGGCACGAGCCGAGCATCTGGCGCGTGTCGCGACTGTGGACGTCGCACTCGACCCTTTCCCCTTCACCGGCGGGACCGGAACCTTCGAGGCGCTCGCGGTCGGCGTGCCGCCGATTAGCTTGGCCGGGGGCCGCTTCGCCGCGCGCTGCGGGGTAGCCCACCTTGCGCAGGTCGGGCTCGACCGCCTTGTCGCCGCGAACGAGGACGACTATGTGCGTCTTGCCGTGTCGCTCGCGCGCGATCTTGAAGGCCTCGCTCGGCTGAGGGCCCAGCTTCCATCGCGCACGCGCGCCTCCCGATTGTGCGACGCCGAAGCCTATGCCCGTTCAGTCGAGGATGCGTACCGCGGCATGTGGCGGCGACATTGCGGCGCGTGAGCGCCGGCTATTGCCCCGCTTCGATCCGCCGGCGCAGGACCGCCTGGGTTTCGGCGTCGATCTCGAAGCGAAAGATCACGATGCCTGCCGCCGCCTTGAAGACAACCGGCACCCAGGCATAGAGGACGGCGAGCGCGAACAGGCCGCTGCCGTCTCCTTCAGCTCCCGCGCCGCCCGGCACGAAGCCAAACACCTCGAGCAGCGGAAAGGCGATGCCAACCGCGAGCGCGAGCGCGAGCTTGGTCGCCACGCCCCAGAGCGCGAAGAGAAGCCCGGCGCGCTCGGTGCCCATCTCGGCCGTATCCCAATCGACGACGTCGGCCCACATCGACGATGGCAGCGCCAGGTCGGCGCCGAGGCAGAGCCCGGTGACGACGCAGACGAGCGCAAACCAGGCGACGCCGCCTTCCGGGATGAAGGGCACGACGGCAAAGGCGACGCAGGCGATCGCCATGGCAAGCGTCCAGGCGCGGTGCTTGCCGAGATGGCGGCTTGCCATCACCCAGAGCGGCACCGAGGCGATGCCGAGCAGGAAGTATTCGAGCAGAAGCACGCCGGCCCAGCTCGGCGACTTCAGCCGGTACTGCACGAACATCAGGAACAGCGTTGCCGGCAGGCCGTTGGCGATGCCGTTGAAGAGGTAGGCGAGGATCAGGCGGCGGAAGGGCCGGTTGCGGGCGAGCACGCGGTAGCCCTCGATCAGGCTCTGGCGCTGATAGGGGCCGGGCGGCGGCTCGGAGACGGTGGCGACCGCAATCGCGACCGCCGGCGGCAGCAATGCCAGGATCGCGAGCGCAAGCCCGTTCAGCGCATCGCCCTGATCGCCGCCGATCAGGGCCGGCAAGGTCACCGCCACGAGCGTACCGAGCACCGACGCCGTCTCGCGCGATCCGGCGATGCGACTGCGCTCGTGATAGTCGGTCGAGAGCTCCGCGCCCCAGGCGCCGTAGGGAAGCAGAAACATGGTCCAGCCGAGATAGAGCGCCATGGTCCAGACGAGCAGGTATTGCCAGGTGATCGGCGCCACCGGCCGGAACAAGAGCTCGACCGCAAGGCAGATCACCGGCAACGACAGCACGAGCCAGGGCCGCCGGCGGCCGAAGCGTGTATGAATGCGGTCGGAAAGCTCGCCAATGCCCAGATCGACGACGATGTCCCAGAGCCGAGCCGCCAGCAGCACGGCGCCGACGACGCCGAGACCGAGACCGAGATCGACCGCATAGAAGGCCGGCAGATAGATGTAGAGCGGGAGGCCCACCATGGCGATCGGAAGGCCCGGCAGCGCATAGGCGAGCAGCGTCGCGCGATCGACCTGGGCGGTCATGGCCGGACGGCTGCCTCATGTCTGCGCACCTGCATGAGGGCCTTATAGGCGCAGCGCCTTAGCTCCGCTGGATCACGATCTGGCGAACGTCGATCGAGCCGGCACGAAAGCCGCCTTCGCAGTAGGCGAGGTAGTACTGCCACATGCGCTTGAACCGCTCGTCAAAGCCCTGGGCGCGGATCTCCGGCCAGGCCTCGATGAAGCGTTGGCGCCAGAGGCGCAGCGTCTTCGCATAGTCTTGGCCGAAGCCGTGGTCGCCGACCCACTCCATGCTGGCATCCGAGGCGAGGGAGCGGAGATGGGTCAGCGTCGGCAGCATGCCGCCGGGGAAAATGTAGCGCTGGATAAAGTCCGGCCGGGCGCGATAGGCCTCGAAGCGCTCCTCGGCGATGGTGATGATCTGCATAGCGGCCAGACCGCCCTGAGCCAGCCGCTCGCGCACGCGCTCGAAGAACACCGGCCAGTAGCGCTCGCCGACCGCTTCGAACATCTCGATCGAGGCGATCCGGTCGAACAGGCCTTTGGTGTCGCGATAGTCTTCGAGGCGGATGTCGATACGGTCGGAAAGTCCGGCATCTGCGGCACGCTTGAGCGCGAAGTCGCGCTGGCGCTCGGAGAGCGTCAGGCCGGTGACGCGGCATCCCTGCTCACCCGCCGCAGTCATGGCGAAGCCGCCCCAGCCGCAGCCGATCTCCAGCACCGACTGGCCCGACTCGAGCCCGAGCAGCGACGCAAGCCGGCGATACTTGGCGCGCTGAGCGTCCTCGAGCGTCGCATCCTCGCGCTCGAACAGCGCCGAGGAGTAAGTCATCGTCGGGTCGAGCCAGAGCCGGTAGAACTCGTTCCCGAGATCGTAGTGATAGGCGATGTTGCGCCGGCTGCCGAAGCGCGTGTTCGTCCGCACCATATGCAGCGCCCGGCGAACCAGGCCTCCCCAAATCGTCTCACCGAGATGCTTGTCGATCGCATCCGCGTTGCGGGCCGCATATTCGATCACCGCCGCGGGGTCGGAGCTCTCCCAGTCGCCATCCATGAAGGCTTCGGCGAAAGCGACGTCGCCGCCGACCAGCAGGCGGCAGGCGACGCTCTCGTCACAAAGCTCGAGCTCCGCCGACGGTCCCGGCTGGTTGCCCTGGAAGCGTTGGCGCTCACCGCCCGGCAGTACGATCTCGATGCTGCCGATGCCGGCGCGCTCCAGCACATAAATTAGAGCCCTGGTCCAATGCCTCCGGGCCGCGATGGTGCTGCTGCCGGTCATCGTCTCTCCCCGTCTCGGCCGGTCACCCCCTCGGCCGCTGCGGTATTTCAATCGGAAGCGGCCGTTCTGGCAACCGGGTTGAGAGGCAGCGGGTCCGGTACGGACACGTCGGCCGGGGGCGGTACGGGGCGGCTCTGGAGCGGCGCCCCCTTGAGCCAGAGGCGAAGCGCTTCCCAGTGGATGCCGCCGATCACCTTGAGCGCCATCAACGGATGGGCGGCGAGGGTACGGGCGAGCGAGCCGTCGCTCAAAGGCACGCGGCGGGCCGTGTGGGTGGCGATCAGCAGCTCTCCCTCGTCATCGCTCTCTTGGATGGCAAGCGCGAATGCACCGCCCGGCGGCTTCAGGCGGAAGCGATAGCCCGCCCGCATCGGCACGAAGGGCGAGACGTAGAAGGTCTTGGCGCAGCTCTGGCGGATGAGTCCGCGCGCCGCCTCGTCGCGCTCGACCGCGATCAGATAGGCGTGGCGCTCGCCGAAGGTGTTGCGCACGGCATAGATTACCGCACCCAGGCTGTCGTCGGCGCGGCGGCAGAAATAGAGCGTCAGCGGATTGAAGGCGTGGCCCAGGATACGCGGGAAGCAGAGAAGCTCGATCCGCGCCGAGGCATCGGCGAGACCGGCGCGATCGAGCGCCGCCTCGGCCCAGACACGCGGGCCCGATCCGTCGGCGGCGCCGTGATCGCGATCGTGGAAGGAGAGAAGGCCTGCGCGGTTGTGCGCAAAGAGGCGGAGCCGTCTGTCGAGCTTCGGCAGCTCGTCGAGGTCGAGCAGCATCGAGAAGGTCCGGTAGACGAAGCGGTGCGGCTTCGGCCTCAGCCGATGGTGCATCACCTCGCCGACATAGAGGGCGGAGCGCATGGTCAGTCTGCCGCCATGGGCCGCAGCTCGGCGAAGGAGGCGAGCACGCCGTCGGCAGCGGCGAGGCCGGATGCCAGCGCATCCTCGTGGAAGCCGTGGCCGCAATAGCTGCCGCAGAACCAGGTCCGCCGCGGGCCTTGGATCGTCGGAAGCTCGCCTTGGGCCGTGAGCGCGTGGCGGTCGAAAACCGGGTGCTCGTAAGCGAGCACGCGGTGAATCAGGTCCTGGCGCGGCGGTCGCGTCGGGTTCAGCGTCAGGAATAGCGGCAGGGAAGCGTCGAGCCGCTGCAGCCGATTCATCCAATAGGTGACGAACACGCGCCGCTCTCCCGACCGCCCGCGATCGCCGAGGTAGTTCCAGCTCGACCACACCCGGCGTCGGCGCGGCATCAGATCGATATCGGAATGAAGGTATCCGAGGTTTTCCTGAGTCCGGAACGCACCAAGGATGCGACGCTCGCTCTCGCCAGCATCCGCAAGGAGCCGGAGCGCCTGGTCGCCATGAGTGGCGACGACCGCCGCATCGAAGAGCGTACTGCCGGCATCGGTCGAAACGACCACGCCCACCGCGACGCGCTGGATCGCGCGCACCGGCATACGGGTGCGGATACGGTCGGCGAAGGGCGCTGTCAGGCGACGGACATACTCGCGGCTGCCGCCGTCGACCGTGCGCCAGGTCGGCCGGTCGTCATAGGTGAGAAGCCCGTGATTGTGGAAGAAGCGGAGAAAGCTGATCAGCGGGAAGTCGAGCATCGCCGCGGTCGGGCAGGACCAGATCGCCGCTGCCATCGGCAACAGGTGGTCCTCGATGAAGGCGCGGCCGAAACCGGAACGGGCGAGCCAGTCGCCAAGCGTGGGCTCGGCGCCTTCAGCACCGGCCAGCACGCGCGGCGCAGCGCGGAAGAAACGGAGGATGTCGAGGAGAAGGCCGAGAAAGCGCGGGCGCAGCAGATTGCGGCGCTGGCCGAAGATCGCGTTGTAGCGCTCGGTGCCGTACTCCAGCCAACCATTGTCGAGGCTGACGCCGAAGGACATGTCGGAGGGCTTGGTCGAAACCCCGAGCTCGGCGAAGAGCCGCGTCAGGTTCGGGTAGTTTTTCTCGTTGTAGACGATGAAGCCGGTATCGACCGGGACCGCATCGGAGCCGCAGCGGACATCGACCGTATGGCTGTGCCCGCCGATCCAGTCGTCCTTCTCGAACACCGTGATGTCGGCGTGCGGAGCGAGACGCGCTGCGGCACCGAGACCGGCGACGCCAGTGCCGATCACTGCGACTTTTCTCATGCCGCCTTCGCCCTTATCCCATTAAAGGCCGCCAGCGCACGAGCGCGCGCCGCGGCGTGATCGACAATCGGTCGCGGATAGGTATCGCCGAGACGTATTCCAGCTTCGTCCAGCGACGCGGCGGAAGCCTGCCACGGCTTGTGCAGAACCGCGTTGGGAAGGCGCGCGATTTCCGGCACCCACCGCCGCACATAAGCGCCCGCAGGATCGAACTTCTCGCCCTGCAGTACCGGATTGAAGATGCGGAAATACGTAGCCGCATCGGCGCCGCAGCCGGCGACCCACTGCCAATTGGCGGCATTGTTGGCGAGATCGGCGTCGACCAGAGTGTCCCAGAACCATGCTTCGCCTTCCTGCCACGGAAGAAGCAGATGCTTCACCAGGAAAGAGGCAACGATCATCCGAACCCGGTTGTGCATCCATCCGGTACGCCAGAGCTGGCGCATGCCGGCATCGACGATCGGATAGCCGGTCCGACCGTGTCGCCAGGCGCGGAGCTGAGCCGGGTCGCGCCGCCACGGAAAGTCGGCGAAGGCGCTTCGCAACGGCTCCTCTGGCAGCGTCGGCGACTGGTGGAGAAGGTGAATCGAGAATTCGCGCCAAGCGAGCTCGCGAAGGTAGATATCGGCGTCCGGAACGCGTGCACGGATCGCGTGCCAGACTTGGCGTGGGCTCACCTCGCCGAAATGCAGATGCGGCGAAAGTCGCGAGGTGCCCTCCTCTCCCGGAAAGTCGCGCGCGCGCCCGTAGCCGGGTGCGACCTCGCAGAAAGCGTCGATCCGCGCGGCAGCGCCCGCCTCGCCCGGCGTCCAGGTTGCGCGCAGCCCTTCCGCCCAGTCGGGCTTGTTAGGCTGCAGCTTCCAGTCGGAAAGCGTCTCGCTTCTTGCCGCTGCGGCGGCCGGCACCAGCCGCAAGGGCGGCGGCAACGGCTGCGACGGCTCGCCCCTTTCCTGGAGCGCGCGCCAGAACGGCGCGAACACCTGGTACGGCCGAGGAAGATGCCACGGCTCGGCGAGGCACGAGGCGTTGTAGCTCTCGACCGCGATGCCGCGCGCCGTCAGTGCAGCCTTGACCTCCGCGCCGCGGGCGGCGGCGGCTGGTTCGTAGAGACGATTCCAGACCACGCGTGTGATACCGGCTTCGGCGACCAGGCTTTTCAGGACCGTCAGCGCCGGACCTCGGCGAAGCACGAGCGAGGCGCCGAGACGAGAAAGCTCCGATCCGAGGCTTGAAAGGCTCTCATGCAACCACCAGCGGCTGGCGGCGCCAGGCGCCCAGGGGAGCGTGTCGTCGAGGATGAAGACAGGAAGGACGGCGCCTCGAGCGGCTGCGGTGAGCGCCGGGTTGTCGGTCACCCGGAGATCTTGGCGAAACCAGACGAGCGTAGTCACAGACGGGTCACGGAAAGCGACATGAGGCCAATACGTACTTCAGGCGCGAGCGGATCACCCGAGGGGAACACGTATCACCCGAGAGACGCCAAGGACATGGGCGGCAAGGCCGCGGCCGAAGAGCCGGCGGAGCGCCGGGTCGCGCGCATCAAGGCCGCCGGTGAAGGCGCCGAAGGCCGGCAGCACCAGCCTCGTGCCATCGGTGAGGAAACAGCGCCCGGTTACCATCCGGCCGCGCACCGCGACCGATAGTTTCGGGTGGTAGTGGCCGCTGATCTCGCCCGCCACGCGACGTCGAGCCGCCTGGTGACGGAAGAGCAGCGGGCCGACCACGATCTCTTCGGTGACACGACCGCCCCACAACGCCGTCGGCGCCGGATCATGGTTCCCCTCGACCCAGACCCAGTCGCAGGCATCCGTCAGGCGCTTCAGGCGCAGGCCGTCCTCTTCGTCGAGGCGGCCTTCCGCGCTGCGGTCGTGAAAACTGTCGCCGAGCGCGATTACCTGCGCGGGATTGAGCCGCTCGCGGAGCTGCTCCAGCCGCGCCAGCGTCTCCCGGCTGTCATAGGGCGGGAGGCCGAGGGCCGAGCCCTTCTCCAGATGCAGGTCCGCCACCACCATGGCGCGCCGCTCCGGCCACCAGAGGGCTCCGGCAAGGTCGGCGATCAGATCGGCGCCGTTGACGGTGAACGGGGACATGACATTCAATCGTTCGCATATCTTCCGGGGGGTTGCGAAGCCGAAAGCGAACGGCCCTGCTTTTTCCGGATGCACGGCTGCAGCATCGCGGCCGGGACGCTCGGATCAATAGGCACGCGGGGCTTATGAACTTCATTATCGCCATCGGGACCAACCCAAGGCCGAGCTGGGAGTCGCTTGGCGATGCCGTGCTGTTCTTGAGGCGCGCGCTCGAATCCTGCGGGCATCGCGTCATGATAAGCGACACCTTTGTCATGGCTGGCGCGGTGAATATCTTCCTCGACCGAATCCACTATTACCCCGAGCTGGTGCACGACCTCGTCAATCGGAAGGTCGTCTACGGCATCATCTTCACCGAGGTTCTCGACTCCACAGGTCGCATCAACTGGGGAATCGAGGAGCAAGAAACCGGAGACATAGGCCTCGGGCTGAGGCAAGCCTCCTTCATCTGGTGCGTCATGGAAGAGTCCGTCGTTCCGGTGCGCGCCTACAACTCCAGGACCTACTACCTGCCATTTGGCTATGTCGACGGCATCGCGACCATCGACCGAGTGCCGACCAACCAGCGTGACATCGACTTCCTCATAACCGGAATCATCACTGAGCGACGCGCGGGCGTGCTCACTCGGCTCGCGGAACGGGGATTTCGCACCCATGCTGCGCAGATGGTTCCGCACTACATCCGTGATGCGCTGATGGCGCGTGCTCACCTAAATCTCACGGTGAGCAAATTTGACGGACATGACCTTATATCCCCGACGCGCGTAAGCTATTCGGTGATAAACCGTGTTCCCATGCTGACCGAGGTGACGGCGACGCCGGGAGAATATGCACAGTACTGCGCGACAGCCCGGGCCGAGAATCTCGTCGAGGCCGCCATCGACTTCTACAGCCACACGAATGTCGATGATTTCGCCGAGGAGATGTTCCGGAAGTTCAAGGCTGAGCGCGACATGACAGAGACGATGCGCGATCTGATCTCCCGAATCGAGATGAGGCGAACGGCAACATCTGTCCACACGGCGTAGGTAACGGCATCAGCGAGGCAGGCGATGAAGGTCGTGGTACTGGGCGGTGGTGTGGTCGGTGTCGCCGCCGCCTGGTATCTGGCGGAGGCCGGCGCCGAGGTCACGGTCGTCGAGCGCAATGCGGAGGCGGCTTCGGAATGCAGCTTCGCCCCGACCGGCCAGCTTGCGCCGGGCCACTGCGCCGCCTGGGCGAGCCCGCGGGCGCCGAAGATCCTGCTCAACTCGCTGCTCAACCCGGACGCCGCGCTGCGCCTCAGGCCGCACGCGCTGCCCGGCATGATCCGCTGGGGCCTCGCCTTCCTGCGCGAATGCACCGAGGAGCGCTTCCGCCGCAACAGCCTGATCAAGCTCCGCCTCTGCCTCGACTCCACATCCGAGACGCGGGCACTGCGCGACCGCCTCGGCATCAGCTACAGCCACAACGACCGCGGCGCGCTGTTCCTGCATCGCGACCGCGCCCGCTACGACAAAGAGGCCAAGGACGCCGACGCGCTCGTTGCCTACGGCCTCAAGCTCGAGGTGCTCGATGCCGAGGGTGCAGCGCGCATCGATCCGGGCCTGGCGCCGGTCAAGGACAAGCTGGCCGGCGCGCTCTACTCGCCGATCGATGGCAGCGGCGACTGCTCGGCCTTCACCCGCGCGCTCGCCGGCCACGCGGCCGCGCGCGGCGTCACCTTCCGCTATGGCAGCGCGATCGAACGAATCGAGGAGGACGGCGATCGCATCGCCCGCGTCATGACTTCGAGCGGCGCGGTCGAGGCCGATGCGTTCGTGCTGGCGCTCGGCGCCGAGAGCCCGAGGCTGATGGGCCCGCTCGGCGTGTATCTGCCGATCTATCCCGTCAAGGGCTACAGCCTGACCTTGCCGGTGAGGCCCGGCGGGGCCGCGCCCGGCATGGCGATGGTCGACGAGCACAACCTCGTCGGCATCGCGCGCCTCGGCGATCGCGTGCGCTTCGCCGGCAAGGCGGTCTTCACCGGCTACGACACGCGGATCATCCCGGAGATGTTCGGCGGCATGAGGCGGGTCGCGCGCGACCTGTTTCCCGACGGTGTCGATGAGTCGCAGCCCTCCTACTGGGCGTGCCTCAGGCCGATGACGCCGGACGGCCCGCCGATCATGGGCCGCGCCAAGCACAAGAATCTCTGGTTCAACACCGGACATGGCCATGTCGGCTGGACGCTCGCCTGCGGCGCCGGCCGCGCGACTGCTGCGATGATCTTCGGTAAGGACCCCGGCATCGACATGGACGGGCTGACGCTCGAAGGACGCGAGCTCTAGAGCGGCAGCTTGCCCTGTGGGCGCGGGTCCATGACCTCGGCGATCAGCGCTTCCGCCGCCTCGTCCCAGAGATCGTCGACGCCGGCGCCGTCGACGCGTTCCTTGCCGATGTCGAGCATGGCCGGCACCGCCAGCGGCGAAACACGGTCGAGCCGACGATGGCGGATCTTGCCTTCGACGCGGACCAGGAAGTCGGCGAGCCGGCGGACGTCGAGGAGGCCGGTCGCGGCGTCGGCGCGGGTCGCGCGCAGCAGGATGTGCTGCGGGTCGTGCCGGCGCAGCACGTCGTAGACGAGGTCGGTGTTGACCGTCACCTGCCGCCCCGACTTCGCCTTGCCCGGATAGCGGCGCTCGACCAGGCCGGCGATCACCGCGACGTTGCGGAAGGTGCGCTTCATCAGGCTCGACTCGGCAAGCCAGGATTCGAGGTCGTCGCCGAGCATGTCCTTGTCGAGGAGCGCATCCATGTCCTGGACCTCCTTCAGGCTCCAAACCGCGAGCACGTAGTCGGTGGCGACGAATCCGAGCGGCTTCAGGCCCAGGCGCTCCATGCGGCGCGTCACCAGCATGCCGAGCGTCTGGTGCGCGTTGCGCCCCTCGAAGGCGTAGAGGCACAGGAACTCCTTCCCGCCGCGCGGGAAGGACTCGACCAGCAGCTCGCCTTGCCTCGGCAGCACCGAGCGCCAGCGCTGCAGGTCGAGCCAGTCCTCGACCGCTTTGGGCAGGGTCGGCCAGATGCTCGAGTCTTCCAGCATGGCGCGCACGCGCTCGGCGAGGTGGGTGGTCAGCGGCAGGCGGCCGCCTTCATAGGCCGGGACCATCGGCTCGCCGCCCGAGGCTGGCGTCACCTCGGCCCAGGTCTCGCGCAGGCCCTCGAAGGCCAGGAGCCGGCCGCCGAAGATGAATGTGTCGCCCGGCGTCAGCGTGTTGATGAAATACTCCTCGACCTCGCCCAGCACAGGGCCACGGCGCAGCTTTACCTTGACCGTCACGGCCTCGACGATCGTGCCGATGTTCATGCGGTATCGCCGAGCCATGGCCGGATTGGCGATACGCCACTTGCCTTCCGGCGTCTTGCGGAGACGCTTGTAGCGTTCATACGCCTTGAGCGCGTAGCCGCCGGTCGAGACGAAGTCGAGGACGGCGTCGAAGTCGGAACGCAAAAGGCTCTTATAGGGAGCGGCGCCAACAACCTCGCGATACACGTCATCGGCAGCAAAAGGTTGCGAGCAGGCGAGCCCGACCAGATGCTGCGCCAGCACGTCGAGCCCTCCGGTCTTCGGTGGATCGCCGTCGAGCTCGCCTTGCATCACCGCGTCGATCGCCGCCTGGCATTCGAGCGCCTCGAAGCGATTGCCCGGCACCAGCAGCGCGCGGCTCGGCTCGTCGAGGCGGTGGTTGGCGCGGCCGATGCGCTGGAACAGCCGCGAGGCACCTTTCGGCGCCCCCATCTGGATCACCAGATCGACGCCGCCCCAGTCGATGCCGAGGTCGAGGGAGGAGGTGGCGACGACGGCCTTGAGCGCGCCGCGCGCCATCGCCGCCTCGACCTTGCGACGCTGCTCGGGCTCGAGGCTGCCGTGGTGAATGCCGATGGCGAGGTTGTCGCTGTTCATGCGCCAGAGGCCCTGGAAGGCGATCTCGGCCTGGGCGCGCGTGTTGACGAAGACGATCGTTGTCGTGTGCTTCCTGATCTGCTCGTAGATCTCCGGGATGGCGTGATGCGCCATGTGCCCGGCCCAGGGTGTTTCCTCCTTAGTGCGGAGAATGGCGATCTCGGGCTTGGCGCCGCCCTTGAGCACGACGCGGCGGACACGTGGATCGTCGGACCTCGCGTCGGTCGAGAGGAACGCCGAAAGCGCGTCGGGAAAGGCGACGGTCGCCGAGAGCCCGATGCGCCGCGCTTCCGGCGCCAGCTTCGCCACGCGCGCGAGGCCGAGAGCCAGGAGATCGCCGCGCTTCGAGCCGGTTACCGCGTGCAGCTCGTCGACGATGATGCACTTCAGGTGTCGGAAGATCTCCGGCGCATCGGCGTAGGAGATCAGGAGCGCGAGCGACTCCGGCGTGGTCAGCAGCATATGCGGCGGCGATTTCCGCTGGCGCTGGCGCTTGGCGTGCGGCGTGTCGCCGGTGCGTGTCTCGGCCGAAACCGGAAGCGCCATCTCGGCGACCGGCTCCAGCAGGTTCCGGTGCACGTCGACGGCAAGCGCCTTCAAAGGGCTGATGTAGAGCGTGTCGAGGCGCGGCGTCGGATCGGCCGCTAGCCGCAGGAGGCTCGGCAGGAAGCCGGCCAGCGTCTTGCCGGCGCCGGTCGGCGCGATCAGCAGAACCGACTCGCCGGCGCGATCGGCCTCGATCAGCGCGAGCTGATGTGCGCGCGGCTGCCAGCCGCGCGACGCGAACCAGCCGGAGAACGGCTCCGGCAGCGACATCAGAGACGCGGGCGGTTCCGCGCGCGGGCGGGCGAATGCGTGTGAAGCGGCATGGCCTCCAGCCTACCACGCGCCGCATGCTAGGCTCGCCGGCCTCGCCCCTGGAGACCGGCCATGGCCTTCACCGTCTTCGCCGCCTCGGTGATGCAAGAGACGCACACCTTCTCGATCACGCCGACGACGCTCGACAGCTTCAAGGCCTGCCAGTTCCTGCAAGGACCGGAGATCCCGAAGGAGATGCGCGGCACGCGCTCCGAATGGGGCGCGATCTTTGCGCTCGCCGATGAGCTCGGCTGGACATTGGTTCATCCGCTGTCGGCCGTCGCGCAACCCTCGGGCAAGGTGACGGCCGGCGCCTTCGCACGGATGCTCGACATCATCACGAGCGGGTTGAAGACGGCTCTGCCGGTCAATGGCGTCCTGCTGCCGCTGCATGGATCGATGGTCGCCGAGAGCCATGACGATGCCGAGGGCGAGATATTGAAACGCATGCGCGCGCTGGTCGGTCGCGACGTCCCGATCGCCGTCAGCCTCGATCTCCATGCGAACGCGACCGAGGAGATGGCAGCGCTCGCCGACATCATCGCCACCTATCGCACGACGCCGCACACCGACATGTATGAAGCGGCCGAGCGCGCCGGACGCCTGCTGCAACGGGCGATGAAGGGCGAGATCAGGCCAAGCGTCTGCCTCGCCAATCGGCCGGTGCTTTCCGGCCTCGACCGCGGCCGTACGATCGCCGGCCACGGGCCGATGATCGATATGCTGAAGATGGTGAGGCAAGCGGAAGCCGAGGAACCGGGCGTGCTCGAGATCGGTGTCAACGCGGGCTATGCCTGGAGCGACGTGCCGTTCACCGGGCCAAGCGTGCTGGTCACCGGCGATGGAAGGAAGCCTGCCTACAAGGACCTGGCCGAGCGCCTGGCCGAGTACATCTGGACGACCAGGGGCAAGGACACGGTCCATCTGATCTCGATGGAAGAAACGATCCGGATCGCCGCGGAGAGGCATGAGGCGGGCGCGGGACCGCTGCTGATCGGCGACTACACCGACAATCCGGGCGGCGGCGGCCACGGCGACGGCACCAACCTGATCCGTGCGCTGATCGAGGCAGGGATCGAGGATGTCGTCGTCGGCACCATGGCCGATCCGGAATCGGCGCAGGCCGGGCTCAAGGCCGGCGTCGGCGCGATCGTCACCATCGATCTCGGCGGCAAGATCGATCCGCGCTTCGGCGGCACGCCGATCCGGATCACCGGTAAAGTCGCGGCGGTCTCCGACGGCATCTATCGGCGCAAGGGCAGGTTCGCGACTGGCACCACCGGCACGATGGGCCCGAGCTTCCTGCTCGACATCGGCAAGGTCCGCATCATCGTCGCCACGTATCGCACGCAGATCGACGACCGCGAGCAGTTCCGCATCTACGGCGTCGAGCCGGAGCGCGTCAACGTCCTCGCCTGCAAGGCGATGAATCACTTCCGCGCCGATTTCGAGCCGATGTCGCGGCGGCTGATCTATGTCGACTCCGGCGGCATCTGCTCGCTCGACTACAAGCAGTTTCCCTGGACGAAGCTCCGGCGTCCGATCTGGCCGCTGGATCTCGGCTAGCCTGGCAAGTTGCGGAGAACCGCGTCCAACCTCGCTCTCAGGACGGGGATGGAGATCGGCTTGACCAAGATGCCGCTCGCTCCTGCCTGCTGCGCGGCGGCAACCTGATCGCGCGTGGCGACGCCGGTTATGACGATGACGGGTATCCGGCCTATAGCTGGGTCCTTGTAGCCGCGGATCGTCCTCAGGAAAGTGATGCCGTCGACGGGCTGCATCTGAATGTCGCACAGAACGGCGTCCGGTCGCCGCTCGGCGACGAGCCTGAGAGCCTCATCGCCATTGGTCGCCTCGACGATGACCGCGTCGCGATACGAGCCGAGGCCGGCGATGATGACGTCCCGGCTCGATGCCTGATCGTCGACGACAAGAATGGTCAGGGGCCGGGGTTCCGGGGCATCCGGTTCCTGTTTCATGGCTGCGGCTTCGCGTTCCCGTGCGCCGAATGTCAGGCCGCTTCGGCAAGCCCGCGCGGGAGAAGGACGGTGACCACCATGCCGCCGCCCGGCCGGGTCACGATCTCGAGCTGACCGCCGAGACGCTCGACCAAGGCACGCGTCAGCGGCAGGCCGAGTCCGGCGCCTTGTGGGCGCCCATCAATCGGACGGCCGACCTGACCGAAGGGCTTCATTGCCGTGACGACATCCTCAGGCGCCATGCCGATACCGGTGTCTCGGATCACCAGGATCATCGCGCCGCGATGCCGGTCGACGCGGGCCTTCAGCTTCACTCGACCGCCCGACGGTGTGAACTTGATCGCGTTGGTCGCGAGGTTGAGCACGATCTGCAGCAGCTTGGATCGGTCGGTGCGGAACTCGGGAAAGTTCGGCTCGATCTCGACCTTGAGGCGAACGCCGCTGTCTTCGGCGAGGTTGCGCACCATCGAGACCGCCTGATCGAAGATGGCGCCGATCGAAACCGTCTCGACGGTCACAACCTCGGTGCCGGCTTCGGCCTTGGCAAGCGTCAGCGTGTCCTCGCAGATCTGCGCCAGGTGGGTTGCCGACCGATGAATATCAGCAGCGTACCCTGGATAGCGCGGATCGCCGAGAGGCCCGAAATGCTGACCCTTGAGGATCTCGGAGAAGCCCAGTATGGCGTTCAGCGGTGTCCGTATCTCATGCGCCAGGTATGCGGCAGCCAGGTGGTCGTCGCGTTGCCTCGCTTCGTTCCGCGCCTCGAGCGTGGCGAAGCGCTCCTCGGCCTCGCGCAGAAGCGCGCGCGCCTCGTTGAGCTTGCGGGCGGCGACGACGGCGCGATGCCAAGAGGCATGCCATCGCGAAAGCCCCGTCACCCGGTCCTTGAGCTCGGCCGCGTCGCAGGGGACCCGGATCGCGTCGCCGATCGACAATGCCAGGGGTCGATGGGCGGGGTCCTCGTAGAGCGCGAGCGCCGCCGGCCGCCGATCGTCCGGCAGGCGCTGCCAGGCCGTCAGCATCGCCAGCGCCTCCGCTCCACCGGAGACGAGATCGAGGACAACCATGTCGCTGGGGCGCACCTTGTCCCGCTCGGGCCGCTCCGGGCTCAGGCGCGAATCGGTGCCGGCAAGCAGTTCGTCAATCTCACGCACCAGCGACGGTGCACCGAGGACCAGCACCCTCGGCTCAGCGGCGGAAATCGGCGAGGTCGAACTCATGCCCGGTAGAGGACCATGAGAGGCCTTAAGCCGGCGTTAAGCGCGCCTTACGATCCCAGGGTGCGCTCGACATAGGCAGAGAGCTGCCCGAGGCAAACCTCTAGGTTGTTCGCTGCAGTGTCGACAACCAGCTCCGGTGTAGCGGGCGCCTCGTAAGGTGCTGATATTCCAGTGAACTCCGTGATCTGCCCGGCCCTGGCCTTCCTGTAGTGGCCCTTCGGGTCCCGTCGCTCGCAGGTAGCGAGATCGGCTTTCACAAAGATCTCGTGGAACAGATCGGGTGCGATCTTGCGCGCGTTATCGCGATCCTCGCGATAGGGCGAGATGAAGGCAGTGATGACGACCATGCCGGATCGGGCGAAAAGCGCCGCGACCTCGCCGATCCGGCGGATATTCTCGGTGCGATCGTCGGGCGAGAAGCCGAGGTCGGCCGAGAGACCGTGACGGATATTGTCGCCGTCGAGCACGGCGACATGCCAGCCCTTGCGGAAGAGGTGCTGTTCGAGCTCGATCGCAAGCGTCGACTTGCCGGCGCCCGAGAGCCCGGTGAGCCAGAGGATGCCGCTTCGGTGCCCATTCGCCTGCCAACGCTCGGCGAGCGAGATGCGGCCCTCGACGCGCGGCACGTTGGTCGACTTGATTCCCTCGCGCCGGACGCGCGCGTGCCCGTCGAGCGTGACGGTGCCGCCGCCGGCGACGTCGTAGCCGTCGACCAGAACGAAGCGCCCCGTGCGCGGCAGGATCTTGGAATCGTCGACGGCAAGCGTCGCGCGCGTGCGCAGCACGATCTCGGCGATGTCGCCGGCGACTACCGCCTCGGCGGAGCGGCTGGCGAGATCGGACGTATCGATCACGCGCTCGATCGTCTGCACCTCGACCTGGTGCTCGGAGGTGGCAAGCTTCAGCTTGTAGCGCTTGCCGCGCAGGAGCGGCTCGCGGCCGAGCCAGACGAGCCGGACGCGGAGGCTGTTGGTCTCGGTCGGGGTCGAGCTCTCGTGATGGCCGATTTGCCCACGCTCGACGAAGATCTGGTCGTCGAGAGTGATGCCGATCGAACGGCCGGCTTCGGCCTCATTCGGCCTCGCGTCCTCCGGCCACGCCTCGATCGAGGCGACCCGCGCTTTGCGGCCGCCGGGAGAGAAGACGAGCGTGTCGCCGCGCTTGAGCCGCCCGCTTTCAATCCGCCCGGCGATGATGCGGCGCTCGTCGAACTTGTAGACGTCCTGGATCGGGAAGCGGAGCGGCTGGTCGACCGGGGCGGTCGGCGGCTGGAAGCCGTCGATCGCCTCGACCAGCGTCGGGCCCCGATACCAGCTCATCGCCTGCGAGCGCTCGGCGACATTGTCGCCCTCGCGGCCCGAGACCGGGATGACCGCTCTCGGCGCGATGCCGAGGGAGCCGAGATAGGCTTCGATCGCATGCGCGACCTCGGTGAAGCGCACCCGGTCGTAGCCGATCAGGTCCATCTTGTTGACCGCAACGACGATCTGGGAGAGCCCGAGCAAGCCGAGCAGATAGGCATGCCGGCGCGACTGCTCGCGCACGTCCTCCTTTGCGTCGACGACGAGCAGCGCGCCGTCGGCCGCCGCAGCGCCCGTCACCATGTTGCGCAGGAATTCCTTATGACCGGGCGCATCGACCAGCGTGTAGCCGCGCTTCTTCGTCTTCAGCCATACCTGGGTCGTGTCGATGGTGATGCCCTGGTCGCGCTCGGCCTGGAAGGCATCGAGCAGGAACGCCCACTCGAAGGGCATGCCGCGCTTGGCCGAGGAGGCGCGGATCGCCTCCATCTTGCCTTCGGGCAGCGATCCGGTGTCGTGAACGAGCCGGCCGACGAGCGTGGACTTGCCGTGATCGACATGGCCCGCGAGCGCGATGCGGAGAGGCGACGCCGGTTCCGTCATCACATATAGCCCGCGACGCGCAGGCGCTCGAAGGAGTCCTCTGCCTCGTGGTCCATAGCGCGGCCGGCGCGCTCCGGCGTCCGCGTCGCTTCGAGCTCGGCGATGATCTCGTCGAGATTGGCGGCGTCGCTCGCCATCGGATGCGTGATGTCCTGGTCGCCGAGCGAACGATAGCGCTTGCCGCCCCTGGCGAAGTAGAGATCGACGACCGGGATCTTCTCGCGGCGGATATAGCGCCAGACGTCGAGCTCGGTCCAATGCAGCAGGGGATGCACGCGGATGTGCGTGCCGGGCGCGAAGTCGGTCTTGAACTGGTCCCAAAGCTCAGGAGGCTGCTCGCGCACGTCCCACTCGGCATTCTCGCCGCGGGGGCTGAAATAGCGCTCTTTGGCTCTGGTCGCATCTTCGTCGCGGCGGATGCCGGCGATGACCGCCTTGAGCTTGAGGCGTTGCACGAGATTCTTCAGCGCATAGGTCTTGCGCGCCGATGACCGCGCCGCGGGCGGCAGGGTCGGGTCCACTTCCTCAACCGGCGGGCAGGGCTCGACTTTGAGATCCAAGCCCCACTCGCGCGCATATCGGTCGCGAAAAGCGTACATCTCGGGAAATTTCTTGCCGGTGTCGCAGAACAACGCCGGGAACGGGATCCGCCCGAAGAACGCCTTCCGGCAGAGCCAGACCATGACGTTGGAGTCCTTGCCGAGCGACCACAGGAGGCCGAGCGGCTCCAGCTTATTGAAGGCTTCGCGGAGTATGTAGACGCTCTGGCTTTCGAGCGCGTCGAGGTGATCCATGGGGCGCTTGTTAAGCCAGCCCCGCCCTTGTGTCGAGCCCCCGAAAGTTCCGGCGTGCCTCCGCCAAGTCCTTGAAAGGCCTCATCTTGATCTAGGCCGCTTGGCTTCCTAAATAGGGTGTCTCAGCGGTGCCTAGTTCAGGGCCGCAGGGATGGGACGTCCGGTCGGGCGTCCCGGCGCTCGCTCAAGGAGGAGGCCGTGAGTCGTATCCCGCTCTTCAACAGCCCTTTCCTGCTGGGTTTCGACCATTTCGAGCGGGCCGTCGACCGCATCGCCAAGATGTCGGCCGAGGGCTATCCGCCCTACAACATCGAGCAGATCGGCGAGAACCGCATCCGCATCACGCTGGCGGTGGCCGGCTTCGCCGCACGGGATCTGCAGATCCAGGTCGAGAACAACCAGCTCACCGTGCGGGGACGTCAGGAAGAGGCGGGCGATCGTGTCTACCTGCATCGCGGTATTGCCGCGCGCCAGTTTCAACGGAGCTTCGTGCTGGCCGAAGGCATCGAGGTGACGGGGGCGGAGCTCGACAACGGGCTCCTTCATGTCGACCTCGTCCGACCCGAGCAAGAGAGTCGTGTACGCAACGTGGAGATCAAGACGACCAAGTCCGGGAGCCGGACGATCGACGGCAGGGCTTTGCAGCCGAAGCCCTGACGACCGGGTGCCTTGAGAGGACCCGGAGGAAGGAGCCTAGAGATGACCGAGAACGAGAACTATATGCCGATGACCACGACCGATCTGGCGCGGCTGGGCATGAACTTCGTCGCCTATGTGAAGCCGATCCTGATCGAGGACGAGCTGCGCTTTGCCATATGCGCCGCCGACGGCACGCAGATGGGCCTTGCGCCCAATCGCGAGACCGCGTTCGCCGCCATCCGTCAGCACGAGCTCGAGCCGCTCAGCGTCCACTGATCGGGCCCGAGGCCGCGGCGCGACCCGACCGCTCGAGATCAGGGGCGCCGGACGATCCGCGAGAGCGGAATCGTAAGCGTGGCGATCGTCCCCTCCCCCTCGCGGCTGTCGATTTCGAGGCTGCCGCCATGAAGCTCGGCCAGCGAGCGGCTGAGCCATAGACCCAGGCCCGCGCCGCGCCCGCCGCGCGCATGCTCGGCTGCCGCGCGTTGGAAGGGCTCGAAGATCGTCGCCATGCGCTCGGCCGAGATGCCGAAGCCGGTATCGGCGACGACGAGGTTGAGGTTGCCGTCGCGATCGCTTTCGACCCGAACCCCTACGCGCCGCCCGGCCGGCGTGAACTTCGCGGCGTTGGAAAGCAGGTTTAGGAGGATCTGGCGGATCGACCGCCGATCCACATGGATGATCCAGGCGGCCTCGACCGGCTCTGCCTCGATCGTCGGCCCGAGCCCCTGCGCATAGCCGCGCGCCATGCGGACCGCCTCGTCGACGATCTCGGCAAGTGCGACATCCTCAAACGATTGGTGGAATTGACCGAGCTCGATCGTCGACATGTCGAGCAGATCGTTGATGATGCCGAGCAGGTGCCGGCCGCTGACGCCGATGTCGCGAACGTACTCGCGGTAGTTGTCGTGGCCGAGCTCGCCGAAGAGCTGCTCGCTCATGACTTCGGCGAAGCCCAAGATGGCATTGAGCGGCGTTCTCAGCTCATGACTCATGTTGGCGAGGAAGCGCGTCTTGGCGAGATCGGCCGCAGCGGCGACGTCGCGCGCCTGGCGCCATCGCTCTGAATCCGCTTCGGCATCGTATTGCGAGGTGACATCGCGCGTCGTGCCGCGGTAGCCGAGAAGGCGCCCATCCTCGCCAAAGAACGGCCGACCGCTGATCCTCAGATGCCGGATGCCGCCGTCGGCCGCGGTCTGGACCACCGGCACGTCCATGAACGGCTCGCGCTTGTCCAGCACCTCGAGGAACTGCCGCTTTGACGCGGGTTCCATGACCTGCCCGGTATGGGTGTCGAACAACCTCGCGCCGACATAGGACTCGGGCGAAAGGCCGGTCATCGCGCGCGCCCCGTCGGAGACGAAGGTGTAGCGGAGCTCGCGGTCGAGCTCCCACAGCCAGTGCGACGAGGACTCGGCGAAGTCGCGGAAGCGTTGCTCGCTCTCGCGCAGCTTCGCCTGGGTCTCCATCAGCGCCTTCTCGGCCTCCTTGAGCACGGAGATGTCAATGCCGACGGTGAGGACGCGAGACGGCGGCCCGGCGCCTTCCGTGAGCGGCACCTTCTTCACCAGGAACACGCGCGTGCTGCCGTCGGAGATCCGCATCTCCCGCTGGAAGGTCCGGCTGGGAACGCCCGAGACCAGCACCTGCTCGTCCTGCGCCCGGCTGATCGCCGCCGCCGGCTCGCCGAGGAAGGCGCCGCTCACCCGCCCCGTCCCCTCCTCCGGCGTGGTGCCGAGGACACGGGCGTAGTACTCGTTCATCATCACGTAGCGGGAGGCGGCGTCCCTGACCATGATGACGGCCGGGACCGCGTCGATGATGTCCCTGAGGAAGCGCTCGGCGTCGACGATCCGGGTGATCTCGCGGCCGGTGCCGCGATAGCCGGCGAAGGCGCCGGAGGCGTCGAACACCGGCTTGGCATTGATGCTGAAATGCCGGAGGCGGCCGTCCGACCCTTTGCGCGCGAATCGGAAGTCGACGATCGCACGGCGCGAGGCGAGGTCGGCGAGATGCGCAACCCAGGCCTCGTCGCTGACCATCTCGAGCCCGTCCTTGGTTGGCGCCTGGCCGAGGAGCGCTGACGGATCTTCCCCTGTGCGCGCCGACGAGCCCGAGGACAGCAGCGAGAACCTGAGGTCCTTGTCGAGCTCGTAGAACCAGTCCGACGAGACCTCAGCGAAGTCGAGGAGGCGGCGCTCCTCGTCGGTCAAGGACGGGCGTCGGGCATCGCCGCCGGAATGGCGGGGCCCGGTCTTGCCGGTCGGTGCGGTCACGTGACGACCTTCGTCCGTCATCGGTTCAGCCTGGCCGTGAAGGGGCGTAGTAGCTGGCAGGGCCTTAACGAAGTGTTAACCCTGGCGGGGAGTTCGTGCAGCGAAACGTCGACCCGCGCCGGGGCCGCTAGCCTGACGTTTCTGGACCTTTCCCTCGCGCACGGGGCATCCTAGGGGCCTATCTGAGCAATGGCCATGACCTCAGCCGTTTCTGCATGGTTTTGGACTAGGAGGGCGGCGGGACGTGATGCTGGACGCATCACGAGCGGCGCTCGACAACGTCCAAACCCATGCAGAAACGGCTGAGGTCATGGCTATTACTCAAAAAGGCTCCTAGTACCCGCTTTCGCGGAGATCTGATTCATGATTCAACATTGGGATGATAGCCGATATTGGGATGATAGCCGATGCAGTGGTAGTCCGGCTGACGCCGGAGGAGCGCGCGGTGCTTGAGGCTCGGCTCCGTGCGCCGACGACGGAACAGCGGCAAGTGTTTCGGGCGCGGATTGTGCTACTGG
>Ga0194132_10004772_pt1 | contig 22748 bp, 13 predicted proteins | sample TA2KigOf80mmetaG_FD_148612 | JGI IMG/M metagenome (GOLD analysis project Ga0194132, IMG submission 148612) | Freshwater microbial communities from Lake Tanganyika, Tanzania - TA2015054 Kigoma Offshore 80m | ecosystem: Environmental > Aquatic > Freshwater > Lake | place: Tanzania: Lake... | reverse complement strand
TGAGCCGGTTGTCTGGAACTGAACCGGTAGTGCGGCGGAGCCGGAAATCGCCCGAATAGCTGAGGTATCGACGACGCGTCAGAACGACCTCCCTCCAAAACCGAACATGGACCACGTCCAGCCGGGACGCCACACGGAATGGTTGTCGTGACCTGCGGCAGCGTTACCCGCGTCGACCGGATAGACCGCCTCAATGTTCGACTCTTCCAGAAAGCGGTCGAGTTCCGCCGGATGCCCGTACAGCGCCACCGCGAAGCGGACCGGATCCGTCCATGTCAGCACCTCCGTCTCGAAGGTATTCACGCCGTCGACACCGGCGCGATGCAGTCCTTGGGCGCGTTTGAGTCCGGCGGTGATGACCGAGTATTGCCAGGTCCGCAGACCGAACACGCGGAGGTCCCGGAAGGCCGTCGAGCCTACGCCGCCGGTCACCGGAATCCCATGCTTTCGGCCCAGCGCAAGGTAAGGCCGAACGTCCTGGCTGCTCTCGCCAGGGGATTCCTCCAGCGGATCGAGGTCGATCAGGTCGACCAGTCCTTCCCGGCACCAGGTCTCGACGTCCAAACCCTGCGCCAGATTCAGGAAGAGTCCTCCGGCGGGAATCCGAACGCCGACCGGGATGCGGGCGTTCCTCTGGCTCCGCACAGGCTCCAGCCGCCGCCGGAGCTCGCGCAATGTCTCGGTGAAGAACGCGGCCCGAAAGCGGATCCACTTTTCATACGCTGGTCCGGCTGAGGCGTCAATCGCAAGTGCGTCGATCCCGGTTTTCGCCCGAAACTCCTCGACCATCCGCGGCTCGTAGCGCAGCATCGGGACCTGGCGATCGCATCCCACAAACAACCCGCCGGCGCCTCGCTCGGCAACCTCCACCAGAATGTCGACTCGTTCCTTGCGGACCTCCGGGTAATAGAAGCTGAGTCCAGAGGGCTTTCCGTCCTTGCTTACCTGCCGCCACTCCGGGTGCTCGCGATAGAAGGGACAGGAGAAGATGCCGCCGTACGAGTTCACGCCATAGTGGCGTTGCATGCCGAGCCACGGCCACACCTGAGCCTGGCAGCGCTCGCCGCCGGCGTAGGCGCCGGCCAATGGGTCGTACTGGTTCATCATGACGATGCGCGGCCCGTAGTCGTACGAGTCGCTGATCTTGGTCCGGTCATACGGGACACACGGAAACACGCGCGTGCCTGGCAGCTTGCTCGGGTACTCCACCCACGAGCGGCCCACCGACCACCCGACGGTCCGGAAGCCGAATTCCGCCTGCACACAGACAATGGAGGTGAACTGGTCGGGCTCGAGCCTCGACCAACTCGTTCCGAAATACTCCGCCCAGTCGTTGACCGAGTAGAGCGGCATCGGGGGATTGGCGAGCGTTCGGGCCAGACCCCGCGCGGAGCCGGCGGTGACGGGAACCAGCCGCACGGAGACCAACTGCGATTTCGGATCGCGGCTCGGATGGATCAGGATCTCCTCTCCCGTCAGGTCCGCCGCCTCGACAAACACTTCGCTCGCCAGGTTGCTGAGTGCGACTCCTCGAATCAACCCCTGGCGCCCCACTTGGATCAGCCCGCCCTCGCCGCGAAAAGTGGCAAAAACGGCGTAGTGCCCCTTGGCCGCCGGGCGCAGGGCCAATGGCGGAGCCTGGAACTCCCGGATGACGATCTCCGCCCGCGACGTGTCGCGTTCGAGCTGCCACGGCGCCACCGGAGATACGGGCAATTCTACGCCGCTGAGAACTCGCCGCCGGTAGCGGAGCCGGGGTCCGTCGTCCCAAGCTCGCCCATCGACGATGGGCCACAGGTCCACTCGATACTCTCCCGCGGGCCACCGCGAAGAGTCGACGCGGTGGCTCGACCATTCTGCCCCTTTCGTCAACTCGAGGTCCTTCCGGAACAGCTCTTTCCCGTCCGCCGCCGCAACGCGCAGAACGCAAAGCATGCGTTCCGGAACTTCGCCGGCGTTCAGTTTCGCCCGGATCTCGAGATTGTCCTGGCTGGCCAGCACCGATTCTCCCAACCGGAGCGACAGCGGCCCGAGGGAACCGAATCGAGGGTTGTACACCAGCCGCTCTTTCTCCCCCGCAACCAGGCGAACCCGTTGCGCGAGCGGCTCCACTTCGCCCATTCCCTGTTGTGCTTCGGACGGCGTCTTCCCGTGTTCCTGAAAAAACGACCATGAGCGAATGATGCGGCCCGTGTGATCCGAAAGCCGCACCGTCAGGCGATATCCCCGCTGAAACACCTCGCCTGCCTCGAAGTCGTAGACAGGCGGGACCGCCAGGGGGCCGAGTTCCCACGCTGCTCGTGAGGCTCCGCCGGCGACCGTGGTCTCCCCCGACCGCGCTCGTCCGTCCCCCGCCCGCAGTTCCCACTTCACCCTCAGCGCCTCACCCGGATTCGCGTTGCGGGGACGAGCAATCTCCAGGCGATTCGATACGCCCGCGGCGAGGAGCACCTCGCCGTGCGCCGAGTCGAAGGGAACCCCGTTGAAAAGCAGATCCTGGGCGCGCGCCGGCGGCAAACAGAGAACTGGTAACCACGCCAGCATGAGGGGCGCGAACCGGCGGCAGCTCATTTCCGTCCGCCGGTCTCGTACCGGATCACGCGACCCGCGGCGTATCCGTGCTTCAGGTATGACGCCTCGAAATAGCAGTGATAGCTGTGATTGCTCATCAGCAACAGGTCGCGATCACCGTCGCCATTCATGTCCGCGAACGAGATGTAGTTCACCGCGCCGATCACCGGTACCACCGGCAATTTCAGTTCCTCGGGAGAGCCGAACGGGCTCCCATTTACTCCCTTGCCGGCACCCACGTTCCGAAACAGATAGTGAGTCTGGAGTTGGCTCAGAATCAGGTCAGGGCGCCCATCGCCGTTCTCGTCGGTAACGTAGGCAGCCGCGTAGCGTTTCAAGTCCGCGAACGAGACTTGGGCCGCGACCTTGGCTTCCGCGCCGTGATTGCCGCGCGGACAGAAGTATTGATGGCCGTACACGTCGTTGACCACCAGATCGACACGGCCGTCGCCATCGAAGTCCGCCGCCACAACGCCGGTCCGAGGACCCTGCATGGTGTCGAAATCGTAAGGCTTCGCCTCGGTGGGCCCCACCTGCACGAGTTTGCCATCGGCGCGCGTGATCCGGATGCCGGCTGTGTCGAACGAGTCTGCGCCCAAGTTCCGGTGGAGCCAAACGTTGCCCCAATAGTCTCCGAAAAGGATGTCCCTGCGCTGGTCGCCGTCGAAGTCCACCACTGTCGTGTACTGCCAGTCGTCGCCTCGCCAGGAGCGGTGATCGATGGTTTGGTGCGAAGGCAGAATCGAGCGCGGCAGCCCGAACGACCATGGCAAGGCCGCGTTCGAGTTCGCGGTGACGTGCATTCCGCTCACCAGGTCGAGCCGCCCATCGCCATTGGCGTCCACGAGGCGAACGGGCTCGCTGTCGCCAGCGTACGGGAGCGGATCGTTGCCCCAAGGCAAGCTGAGCGGCTTGGCCCGCGTGTCGAACTTCGGCGCGCGAGCGGTGCCCTTGTTCTCGTACAAATAGACGAGCATGCTCTGCGTGGAGATCATCAAGTCCAGGTCGCCATCGCCGTCCCAGTCCGCCAGGCTCGGCGTCGCGATCTCTTCCGGGAACTTTCCGACGCGCGGCAACGGCTTCATCGTCAAAACAGGCTTTTCGCGGGTCCCGATGTTCTCGAAATAGGCGACCGTATCTTCGACGACTTCCGGCGGCGACTCGTTGCCCCACTTGCGCCAATTGCCCACGATGAGATCGAGATCTCCATCGCCATCCAGATCTCCGGCCGCGGGACTGGCGGTCCAACCTACGTCGAGGATCTTGCCGTCCGCCTGCAGCGCGCCGCGGTCTTCGAGGACCGGAGCGCCCTTTGCATCGCGCCTCCCCGTGTTGCGATACCAGAAGACGCGGCCCGTCACGTAACCGCCGAGCAGCAGATCCTGGTGGCCGTCTCCGTCCCAATCCACTGTTTCCACCAGCGGTTCGTAGTCTTCCTTGTAGATCGACTCGCCGTTCGGCCCGGCGACCTCCGGAACCGGCGATGCCGGAGAGCGCAGGTCCGCTCCGTTCAACTGCAGTGGTCCCATGTCCTCGTAGCGCGGCGCGTGCTTGGTTCCCACGTTGCGATAGAAATAGACCCAGCCCTTCGCGGCGCCGAGCAATAGGTCGAACTTGCCGTCGGCGTCCCAATCGGTCCAGGCTGGCGTGCTCAGAAAGCCGGGATCGATGGCGCGTCCGTCGGATTGGAACAGCAGGCGCGCGATCGCATACCGGGGCTGGCTACGCGTGCCCAGGTTTTCGTACCACAGCACCGCGCCTCGCGACGATCCGCACAGCAGGTCGGCCAAACCGTCGAAGTTGAAATCGACCATCGTGCAATCGGGGATGTACATGCCGGTGGAGCGGTTGCCGGCCTTCGCGGTTCGATGCGAGCCGTCCCCGATCCACCCGCGCGGCGCGGGATTCGCCTGTTTGCCGCCTGCGGGCAGCAGGTTGAAGTACGCCGCGTACAAAGACGCCGTCGAACCCTCTTGCGTATGCGGCCATTTGAGCCTCCCGCGCTTCCACTCGCCGGTGACCTCGTAGTAGTAGCCCCAGTTGGCGCGTTCGATCCAAGGGCTTCTTACCGAGCGGTCGCGGTCCGGGAATGGATCCGGAATGGCCGCGTCATGCCATTGAAGAGGCAGATCGAACTGCGTTTCCTGGAAGAGGTTGTTGGAGTAGGGCACGGGCGCGCCCGTGGCCGGATCGATGCGCATCACCTGCAGGGTCGATAGATCCGCGGGGCCTCCCCGTTGCTTCAAGAGCTGCTCGAAATCGATCTCGACGCTCGCGGGCATCTCATCGCGGGGGCGACCGCCGCCCTCACGGGCCGGAACCTCGATCAACACGCGATGCTGACGGTCACTGGCCCACCGAGGCACCGGCGTTTGCGCGCCCGGTGCGAGGCCCAGCACCAGGACCGCGATCAGCAAGCGCGCCCCTACTTCTTTTGCCATCGCGGGTACTTCAAGTCCTGCACGGGTTCGGCCTCGAACTCGGCGGCGATCACCGGAAGCATCCCGGCATTGGTCTCGGGCAGTCCCGTGAACTTGACACGATAGAGTGGGAAGCCGATCGCTGGTTCGCGCGGATCCTCCTGCCGCGCCTGCTCAAAGGCCACCGGCTCTCCGGTTGCCAACCAACGCGCGGATTTCACTTTGCTCGTAAAGCGCGCGAGCGTGATCACGGGCCCCGGCCATCGCGTGACGTGCAGGAACAGGGTGTTCCCCCGGCGTGTGAAATTGACGTAGTTGCTGCGCGACACCCGGCAGCGTTCGGACCCGTAGATGGCGTCGCCGTGCTTGTTCATCCAGCGGCCGATCTCCTCGAGCACGCGGACCGATGCTTCGGGAACGCTCGCGTCCGCGCGCGGGCTGATGTTCAGCAGGAAATTGCCGCCTCCACGCGCTGAGGTAATCATGTTGCCGATCACCGTTTTCGAAGACTTCCAGTTGTCGTCGGCGGCCACATAGCCCCACGAGCCATTGATTGTCATGCACGTCTCCCACGGGCGGCCTTCTCCCGCGGGCTCGATCTTTTGCTCCGAAGTCGAGAAGTGGCCCTTGGTTCCACCGCGGTCATTGATGACGATGCCCGGTTGCAGCCGCATGACTTCCTTCTCGATCTTCTCCGCTTCCCAACCTTCCGGACTGAGCGGCCACGTGCCATCCCACCACATGATGTCGATCTTGCCATAATTCGAGCAGATTTCGCGAACCTGTTCGTGAATGTAGGGAACGAACCGGCGGCGGGCGGCCTCATCCGCCACGCAACGGAGCCCGTCTGGATGGTACCAGTCCATCATCGAGAAATAGAAACCCACCTTCAGTCCTTCCGCCCGCGCCGCTTCCACGAACTCGGACGCCAGATCGCGCCCGCATGCCTGCTTCGTGGCGCAGAAGTCGGTGGTCTTGGTGTCGAACAGACAATAGCCGTCATGGTTCTTCGTCGTGAGAACCATGTACTTCTGCCCGGCCTGGCGCGCGAGCTTGGCCCACGCGCGCGGTCCGCCCGGCGGGGGTTTGAACTTCTTGCCGAGTTCCTTGTACTCGGCCGGCGGGATCTCCTCGTGATCCATGTTCCAGATGTCGCGCGCGATGATCGTATGGACGCCCCAGTGAATGAACATGCCGAAGCGCGCGTGCGTCCACCAGTCGATATGGGAAGCCGCCGAAGCGATTCGCGGCCGGAACATCGCGGCGCCCGCGGCCATCGCCAGCGCCGAACGGCGGGAAATACCTCGTTGACTCATTAGCATCAGAATACGATCTTCAGCCCGAGTTGAATCTGCCGGGGACTGAAACGCGTGCCCAGCGCGCGGCCGAAATTGACATTGGCGCGATCGGCCACGGGCACCGAGAATACCGGCGTATTGGTGACGTTGAACGCCTCGGCGCGAAACTCCAGCCGCTTGCCTTCCATGATTGGAAAGATCCGGAACAATGACACGTCGGCTTTTCGAATCCAGTCCGAACGCATCGTGTTGCGCCCAAGCGAGCCGAAAGTGAACGGGGCCGGAATGGCGAAAGCGGCCGTATTGAACCATGCCACGTTCGGATTCGGATTGGATAGTTTCGGGTTGCCGATCTGGTGCAGCCGCATATAGCCGCCGCCCCGGCCGGCGTTGCGAGTGTTGGCGATGTCGCCGCTGACATTCATCGTAAACGGCTGGCCGGAGGAGAACTCGGCGATACCGTTCACTTGCCAGGGCCCGATGAGGTAGTCCGCGATCCGGTTGCCGGTCTGAATGAGCTTGCCTTTGCCGAACGGCATTTCATAGACGAAATTCGTGGTCAGCACCTGGGTCAGGTCGAACCCGGCTACGCTCCGGTCCGCCTTCCAGTTGTAAGGATCCTGCACCCAGCAGCCTTCCACCTGGAACCATCCGGAACAGCCGGCGTCGAGCGATTTCGACCACGTGTACGAAATGGTGTAGGCGAGTCCCCTGGCAAATCGCTTCTCAACGAGCATCTGCAGCCCGTTGTAGCTGCTGGTCCCCCAACTGCGGTCGAACACCGACGGATTGATGTAGGGGAACGGGAAGCGGTCGCGAGGGTCGCCCGGCCCCGGCGTCCGCGAAACGTTGAACTGCGTGCCGATTCCCAGCCGGCGGCTGCCGGAGCCGACGTAGTTCAAGGTCGCCAGCATCGAGGCGCCGAATTGCCTTTGAATTCCGAAGTTCCACTGGATCGAATAGGGATTCTCGATAAACGGGTCAAAGTAGTTGGCGCCGATACTGAATGGATTGGGAGCGGGAATCGTGCCTCCTTCCGGAAAAGGATTGGTTCCCCTTCTGTTCGGAGTCACGCTCTGCGTGGGCGCGTTCAGCGGGCCAGTCAGAAAATCCACCGATGGCCAACTTCCCTGGGTGTTGGTGGCGCGCTGAGTCACACCGGCCCAGTTGTCGAAGAAGATCCCGAAACTGCTTCGGATGGCCGTTTTCGAGTCGAGCCGGTAAGCGAGGCCCACGCGTGGCTGAAGGTTCTTCGTCGTGTCGCGGACGAGTTTGCCCCGCGGGTCGAGGATGACGTTTGCGGGAAGCGATCCGTCCGGCGTCGGAATGCAGGGTGCAATCCTGGTGACGGCGCAGGAGTCCGGTTTGTATTGAAGAATGTAGACTCCGCGCAGAAGGTCCAGATTGCCGATGTGGATGTTCTTGTCACCGGGTCTTCCGTAGGGAGGAATGAACGTGCGGTCGTACCGAAGCCCGATATTGAAGGTGAGCTTCGGCGTCACCTTCCACTGATCGGTGAGATACAAGCCCATCACTCCGCCCCACCGGGTCGTCACGAGGACATTGCGCCGCTGCGCGGAACCGGGCGCGTCCAGCAGGAACGACGCCAAGCCTGATCCCGTGGTTCCCGGGCTGAGCGGATTCCACGTTTCGGAAACCCCGTAGCTGCTCTGCGCCAACTGATTGCTGACGCGCACGCCGTTCTGAGTCAATCCGCCGCCGAATTTGATGATATGGTTGCCGCGAATCTTGGACGCATCGGCTTTCCACTCCCACAGGTCTGTGGGCTGGGTGATGTTCCGGTTGGAAAGCGCGCTGAAGTAGTCCGCCACCGCAATGCTCGGACCCACGCCCAGCCCCGTTTTCCAGTTCCCGACCCAAAGGTTCGAGAAGCCCAGTTGCTGGCCAACGTCCGCGGGGGCATTCTTGTAGTCGACAAAGACCTCGTCGGACACCTTGACCCGCCCGAACGCCACTTGGAGTACCGAACTGGGTCCGAAGGTGTGGGACCAACTCGCGCCGATGTTCCGGGCGGTGTTGTCGTTGCGTTGCGCGATCGTATTCAGCGATTGGCCCGCGTTGACGCTTTGCAAGACGCCGCTCCAGCGGAACCAAAGGAAGTCCTTCCCTCCGATACTGTGGTCCACTCGGGCGGTGTATTCGTTCTGGGTGCGCCGGAACGTGTCCGTGTTCCAGGCGTTGAAATTCTGGAACGGCGTCACGACGGGAGCGGGAATGGCGAACTTCGCAAACTGCGTGGCGAGGTTCGAAATGCGCGTCGCCGGAATACGGTTGCCCGCGAACGGAGTCCGATTGAACTGTCCGGCCTGGTTCGGATCCGGAACCGTGGAGAACGGATCGAAGATCTGGCGCGGCCAGTCGCTGAGGTCACCTTGCAGATTCGCGGGCGTTGGGACTCTTGCGTAAACGTTCGATGGCGTGCGAAAACGGAAGCCCTGGTAGCCCAGATAGAAGAAGGTGCGATTCTTGCCCGAATAGATCCCGGGAATCGTCACCGGACCTCCTCCGGACGCGCCGAATTGATTCTGCTTGAACGGGAACACGGTATGCGAGAAGAAGTTGGAGGCGTCGAAGGCGTCGTTGCGCAGGAACTCCCACAACGCTCCGTGCAGATCGTTCGTGCCGGACTTGGTCACTACGTTCACGATGCCGCCCATTACGCTCCCGAACACGGCCTCGTCATTGTGCGACTGCACCTTGAATTCCTGGATGGTGTCGACAATCGGCCCCACGGCGTATGCCCCGAAATAGGTTCCCTGATTGTTGATCCCGTCGATCAGGAACAGATTGCTGCGGTTGTTCTGGCCGTTGACCGACGGCATGATCACGTCGCCGACCGAAGTCGAAGCGCCGCCCGCGTTCTGCGAGACGCTGATCCGCGAGATGCCCGGCGTCAAGGCGAGAAGCTGCGTGAAGTTGCGCCCGTTCAACGGCAGGGCGGTAATCCGGTCGGTCTGGATAACGGCGCCGAGTTCCGCCGTGGACGCCTGCACTTCGGTCGCGACCGCCTGGACTGAAACCGATTGCTCGACGGCGCCGAGTTGGAGAGTGAAGTCGAGCGTCGCCGTCTGATTGACCGTGAGGGTGATCGGCTCGCTCTTTCGTGACCCGAAGCCTCGACCCGTCACTTCGATGGTGTATTGTCCGGGGGCCAGGCTCGGGAACGCGTAGAGTCCGGATTCGTTGGTAACGCTTTCGCGCCGCACCCTGGTGGACACCTGTTCGAGAAGTACGGCCGCGTTCGGTACGGTGGCGCCAGTCGCGTCGCGAACAGTCCCGTTTACCGCCGCCGTGGGAGTTTGGGCGACAGCCTTCGAAGCGAGAGACAGCAAGAGAAGCAGAATCAGAAGCGTGCAGGCGGAGGCGCCGCTCCAGATCTTGAGGTAATGAGTACGTGGCGTTGTCATCGCTAAATTCCTTTCCGGCTGGGATCCCAGAATTGCATAGGTCTCATTCTTTCAGTACCATGAACTTGTTGTCAACTAGCATATGGGCATGGCTGAACAAAGTTCGAAAGCAGCGCGCCGCAGTGTCGTGTATCCTGGCCGGATGAAGCTGTCTCCGAAGCAGAAGCCAGGCCCCGCCCCGCCTGCGTGCGCCCGGCCGCTGCTGGTGTTCATGCGGGGTATGCTCGATTCCCTCAATCCGAGCGAACGCCGGATCGCGGACTACATCCTCGACGATCCGGAGCGCGTCCTCTATCACTCGATCGGGGAGATGAAGCAGCGCTGCGGCGCCAGCGTCGGATCGATCGTGGGCTTCTGCCGGACTCTGGGCGTCGGCGGGTTCGGCGCTCTCAAAATCGCGCTCGCCCGCGAGCTGGCGGGCCATGGCTTCGCACCGCTGGACGAGTTGGACGGGAACGCGTCGGTGTTCCAGCGGACTTTCCGCTTGCATGCCCAGAGCCTGAAGGAGACGAGCCTCATCAACAGCGAGGCTGTATTGAAACAAGCCGTCCGCGCCTTCGAGCGCGCACGTGCGATTCACATTTTCTCGATCGGACTCTCCCATACCGTCGCCTACGCCGCCTACTGCAAGTTCGGCCTGATCGGGCTCGATTCGTTCGCGGAGATGGACGCCCACATGCAGCTTGTCCATGCCACCAAGCTCCGCAAGGGAGACGTGGCATTCGGCATTTCGTGTTCGGGGCAGACACGGGAGACGGTGCGATGCCTCGAAGCAGCCCGCAAGCGCAAGGCCACCACGATCTGCCTGACGAACTCGATCCGGTCTCCCATCACCCGCTTCGCTGATATCGCGCTCCACGCCGCACCAAGCGAGGTGAACTACTTTCAGGCTCCGCTGGCGTCGCGCGTCACGCAACTCGCCGTGATCGATTCGCTGTTCGCCGCGCTGGCTCTGGGCCGCGAATCGCGAACCATGGCCCAACTGCACAAGGTCGGTGGAGAACTCATGGAGCATCGAGCCGAGTGACCCGTTTCTGGCTTCTCGCAATCGCGTTCGCTCGAGCGGCCGCCGCGGACCGCGTCCATCGCGACCTGGAATTCGCACGGGCCGGCGATGTGCGCCTATTGCTGGACCTGTACCTGCCGGAGTCCGTCGAGGGTCCTGTTCCAGTGGTTGTTTCCATCCACGGCGGAGGCTGGCACGGCGGAAGCAAGGAGCGAAGTCCGGGGCTCGACTTCACCCGGTTCGGCTATGCCGTTGCGAGCATCAACTACCGGTTGACCGGGCAGGCGTCATTCCCGGCCCAAATCCATGACTGCAAGGCGGCTGTCCGTTGGCTGCGGGCTCACGCGCGCGACTATGAGCTCGATACGGAGAGGTTCGCCGCTTTGGGCGCCTCCGCCGGCGGCCATCTGGCGGCGCTATTGGGAACCAGCGCCGATGTCGCGGAGCTGGAGGGAGATCTGGGAAACCGGGGCGAGTCGAGCCGCGTTCAGGCGGTGGTGGATTTCTTCGGTCCTATCGACGTGGCTGAATGGTACCGCTACAAGAAGGATTCTTTCGCGGCGCTGATCGGCACACCGTTGGCCGGCAATGAGGCACGTCTTGCGGCCACCGATCCTCGCATGCACATCGACCCTCGCGATCCGCCTGCGCTGATCGCTCATGGCGGCGCCGACACGCTCGTACCCGTCGAGCATAGCCGCCTGCTGCATGAGGCGCTGCGGCGCGCTGGTGTGTCTTCCGATCTGCGCGTCGTACCCGGAGCGGGCCACAGCGTCACCGCCCTGAACCTGGACACAGAGGTGCGCGCATTCTTGGACCGGCACACGAGGAGACAATGAGAGTTTCGAATCACCCTTCCTTCACCCGGCGCGCCTTTCTTACGGCTGCCTGCGCCACCCCACTGCTCGCTCAGGAACGCGACCGCGGCGTGATTCCGCATTCCTATTTCCGGGGCGAGCCACTGCGCATCGGCAACGAAGTGCAGATCCTGGCTGACGACTACATTGTCGAGGACCGCTGGAAACTGACGCGGGGCGTGGGACTCGTCGCGAAGCATCTCGGCAATCCTGTGATCGTACAGGACAAAGCCTGGGAGGACGCGGTGGGCGCCTACCCGTGCGTCCTTTACGACGAAGCCGCGGAAAAGTACCGGATGTGGTATGAGTGCTTCAGCCTGACCAACTACTATGCGCGCCACCTGGGGCCTCCCTACTATCTCGCTTATGCCGAAAGCGACGACGGCTTCAAGTGGACCAAGCCGGCGATGGCCGAGTTCCCCTTCGGCAAACACCGCCGCTCGAACGTCGTGTTCACGGGGCGCAACGGCACACGCGTCGCGGGCGCGCAGATCCTGCTGAATCCGGACCAATCCGACCCGAACCGGCGCTTCATGATGGTCTACATTCACTGGGGCCAGATCGACATGGCGTACTCGAAAGACGGCCTTCACTGGAAGATCGTCGAGCAGCCGCTGTTTCGCTTTCACAGCGACTTTCCGAATCACCTCGTGTGGATCCCGGAGCGAAAGCTGTGGTACCTCTATCTACGGCCGTCGATCCGCCCGCAAGGGGAATCGCGAAAGATTCCGGAAGGCGAGCGCCACACGGGACGCCGGTTGGCGCTGTCGACCAGTGACGATCTGAAGACGTGGAGTGAGCCGCGCACGATCCTCTATCCGGACGAGCAGGATCAGCCCGACTTCGACAATCTCTACATCTTCCGCAGGCACGGAGTCTTTTTTGCCCTCTACGCACAGATGTTCCAGGAGAAGGATCGCAGCGAAACGGAGACGCACATCGCCGTCAGCCGCGACGGGTTGCATTGGCAGCGAACGTGGGACCGGAAGCCGCTCATCCCTCGCGGCCCCGCCGGCAGCTATGATCACGGACAAGTGGAACCGGGAACCAGTCCGCCCCTCGACATCGGGGACGACATGGTGATGTACTACTACGGGTCTCCGGCCGGGCAGTCGGAGCCGGTCGCTACCGAAACATGCGTCGCCGCGTGCCGTCTTCGCAGGGACCGCTTCGTCGGCCAATGGGCGGACAACCAGACAGGCTACATGGTCACTCGCCAGTTCGTGCTCGAGGGAAGCAAACTCGAGGTCAACTGCATCTCGAACCTCGCTCCGTACACGCAGGCGGATTGGGGTATTCGAGTCGAGTTCCTGCAAGGCCCTGACTATCTGACGCGTGAGACCCGTTGGGAAAAGCGGATCCCGGGTTTCACGCTCGAGGAGTGCGACAACATCCGCCGCGATGCCTTCTCGCACGCCGTCTCCTGGAAAGGAAAAACCGATTTGAGCGCGTTGAGGGGGAAACCCGTGTACCTGCGGTTCGAATTGAAGAAGGCCGGCCTTTACACCTTCCGTGTGGCCGCCTGACCGGGGACTACGTGTACGCGATTTGCACAGGAGTCGTCGTGGCCGACATATTCTCGAGCACAGTCAGTTCAGTGCCGGAAGCAGGGCAACTCATGCTGTCGGACAGGTTCCTGTTGAGCGCTGGCGGCTGCGCCGTGAATACGGCGGCATGCCTGCGGCGCATCGGTACTCCTGCACGTATCGTGGGCAAAGTGGGCGACGACCGCTTGGGGGACTTCGTGGCTGCCGACCTTGAGCGGCGCTCCATCGACACATCCCTGCTGACGCGCAGCCGGACGCACTCGACATCCGCCACGTTCGTCCTCAATGTCAAAGGCGATGACCGCCGCTACATCCACACCATGGGCGCGAACGCAGATCTGCGGACGGAAGATGTCGAGTCCACTTTGGACGGCGCGGCCGTGCTGTATGTTGGCGGCTATCTCGCCCTGCCCGGTTTCGACGCGGCAAGCCTGGCAAAGTTGTTCCGCACCGCGCGGGAACGGTCAATCGCCACCGTGTTGGACGTGATGATCCCCGCTGGAAGCCGTTTTCCGCTCGATTCGATCCGCGAGGTACTGCTCCATACCGATGTGTTCCTGCCCAATCAAGACGAGGCTCGCGCGCTAACGGGTGAGGAGTCGCACTATCTACAGGCCGCGATTCTCGCGGACCTTTCGTCCGCGTGCACCGTCGTGATCACGCGGGGACGGAACGGTCTGCTGGCGCGAAGAGGCCCCCAAACATGGGAGGCGGGCGCGTACGAGATGGAGGCGGCCGACGAGTCCGGCGCGGGCGATGCTTTCGCCGCGGGAGTGATCACCGGGCTGATGGAGCATTGGCCGCTCGAGACCAGTCTTCGCTTCGCCAGCGCCCTCGGTGCTTCCTGCACTCGAGGGCTCGGTTGCACGGAAAGCGTCTTCGAACGCGACGAAGCCTTGCGCTTCATGGAACGAGTTCCCTTGGAGATCCATACAAAATGAGACGACGCAGTTTCTTGTTCTCGGCCGCGGCAGCGTGCGGTGCAGAGGCTGGCGGTGAATTGCTGTACAACGGGATCCGCCTGCCCGAGTCCTGGCCGCCCCGGGCGGCCTCGCTTTCCTCTGAGCCACCGCCCGCGCCGGGATATCTCATTCATCCGCCGCCGGTGATTCCGATCGATCTCGGCCGGCAACTCTTCGTCGACGATTTCCTGATCGAGAGCACGAATCTCGAACGAACCTATCACTCCGCTGAGTACCATCCAGCAACACCGGTTCTGAGACCCGACAAACCCTGGGAGCGCCAGGACAAGGGCCGCAACGCCGAGCTATGGGGACCCGGCATCGCGGTGTCGGTCTACAGCGATGGGGTGTGGTACGAACCCCGCGAGCGCCTCTTCAAGATGTGGTACCGTATCGGCTACACACTCTCGACCGCGCTTGCTGTTTCCAAGGACGGAGTGCATTGGGAGAAGCCGGTTCACGACGTGGTTCCCGGCACCAACGTCGTTCATCCCGTAGGCCGCGGATCGTCGACCGTCTGGCTGGACCTCGAAGAGACCGTACCGGAGCGCCGCTACAAGATGGTGTCGTCCACGAGTCACATGCAGCCGCAGCGCCTGTTCTACTCCCCTGATGGTGTTCACTGGAGCGCCGAAATCACACGCAGCATTCCCTGCGGCGATCGCACCACGGTTTTCTGGAACCCGTTCCGCAAAGTGTGGGTCACGGGCATCCGAGATATGGGCGGCGACCCACTGGGCCGCGTGCGGCGTTATTGGGAGAGCCGCACTCTGGCCGGCGCGCTGCGCTGGAAGGACGGCGAACCCGTCTGGTGGACTGCCGCCGACCGGCTGGATGGCGTGCGCGCGGACATGCAGGTCCCGCCACAGCTCTATAATCTCGATGCGGCCGGCTATGAGAGCATCCTTCTCGGTGCGTTCAGCATTTGGCGCGGTCAGCCGGAGGATCGCTCGAAACCGAACGAGGTTCTCCTCGGCTTCAGCCGCGATGGCTTTCACTGGGCCCGTCCTTCCCGCAAGCCGTTCATCCCCGTATCGGAACGCTACGGCGACTGGAACTGGGCCAATGTGCAATCGGCTGGCGGTGTCTGCCTTATCGTGGGAGACCGGCTGTATTTTTACGTCATGGGATGGGCGGGAGTAAGAGGCACGGTGCGGCCCGGCACCGGCACTGTTGGACTCGCTACTCTCCGGCGCGATGGCTTCGCCTCGCTCGATGCGAAAGACTCCGGCCAGATCACCACGCGCAAGGTGACATTCACCGGGAAACGGCTTTTCGTGAACGTAGATGCGCCGAGCGGCGAACTGCGTGCCGAGGTGATCGGCGAGTCCGGAAGCCCTGTCTCCGGATTCGCGTCGAAGGACTGCCTCGCCGTGAGCGGCGACAAGACGCTCGCACCAGTCCGGTGGAAGAACGGGAAGGACCTCGGGAAACTGGCCGGTAAGCCCGTTCGATTCCGGTTCCTGGTGAACAACGCCCGGCTGTACTCGTTCTGGGTAAGTTCGGAGGAATCGGGCGCGAGCCGCGGTTTCGTCGCCGCCGGGGGCCCGGGGTTCGACCGCACATACGACGAGAAGGGATCGAACCGATGAAGTGGTGCTGGGCCGTCGTCCTGCTCCTGCCACGCCCGCCGGGGATTCCCGTTTCGCGTCACGACATTGACCTGGGCCCGTCGGAAACGGCCGCGCTAGCCGACATCAACGGCGACGGCCGCGTGGACATCGTTTCCGGCGAGAACTGGTTCGAGGCGCCGGTCTGGCGCCGCCATGCCTTTCGGGAGCTGAACTACGTAGCCGCGGCGGACCTCATCGATGACTTCTCCGATCTTGCGCTCGACATCAATGGCGATGGCCACATCGATATCGTCAGCGCACTCGGCAACGAACGTGTCATGGCGTGGTTCGAGAATCCTGGCGTGAAGGGCTCGCCTTGGCAGAAGCACGTTTTCGAGGACGGCGGCTACGGAATCGAGTTCGCCTTTCTCGTGGACCTCGACAACGATGGTCGCAGCCGTGAAGTCCTGCCGATGCTCGGGTGGCGTCCCAAAGTGCCGGTCGCATGGTACGAGGTGAGCAAGGGCGGTATGAAGAGGCACACGGTCGCGAAAAAGACGCACGATCACGGAATCGGCTGCGGCGACGTCAACGGCGACGGCCGCAACGATATTCTGACGCCGCGCGGATGGTATGAGGCTCCGGCGGATCCGCGCGCAGGCGAATGGAAGTGGCATCCCGAGTTCGACCTGGGGTCTACCGGATTTCTGCATGTCGTCGATATCGACGCTGACGGCCGCAACGACATTCTCTACTCGAAGGCGCACGACTACGGCATATTCTGGCTGGAACAAGGCGGCAGCGGCCAATGGACCCGGCGGCTCATCGACGACACCTGGGCCGGCGCGCACGCCACCACGCTCGTGGATCTGAACGGCGATGGGCGCAAGGATCTGCTCACCGGAAAACGCTACCTGCCTCACAACGGCAAAGACCCCGGCGAGCGGGAACCGCTCGGCATCTACTGGTACGAGTACCGCAAGGCGGCTGACGGTAAGTCAATCGAGTGGATTCGCCACATCGTCGAATACAGCACTCGCGCCGGAGGTGGCATGCAGATCCCCGTGGCCGATCTCGATGGGGATGGAGACCTCGACTTCGTGGTAGCCGGGAAGACAGGGCTCTTTCTGTTCGAGAACAAGACGCGGAGGTTCGGCGCAAAATGAGACTGATTCTTTTGCCGGTTCTGGCGATGACCTCGAGCGCGGATGTCCTGTATGTTTCGACGGAGGGCAGATCCACTTGGTCCGGCGGGCTGGCGTCGCCGAACGCCGCCCGCACCGATGGGCCGCTCCCGTCGCTGGAAGCGGCGAGAGATGCCGTTCGGCGTATCCGGATGGCCGGGCCGGAGAGGCCTTTCACCGTGGTCATCCGCGGAGGAACCTACCGGCTGGAGCGGCCATTGGTGCTGACGAACCTCGATTCCCGGGTCACCTACGAAGCGGCGTCAGGAGAACGCGCCGTCATCAGCGGCGGCCGTACAATCACTGGTTGGAGAAAATCCAAGGATCAGATCTGGACCGCACCGATCCCGTCCGGCTGGACACCGCGCCAGTTGTTCATCGGCCAGCGGCGGGCGCGCCGGGCGCGAATTCCGAACAACGGCTACCTGAGGATCATTGGGCCGAGTTCTCAGGAGACTCCGTTCCGCCTTCCGTATCGCGACGGCCTCATCCGGAAAGACTGGGCAAACGCCCAGGTAGAAGTGATCGCTCTGCTCGGCTGGACATCGTTCCGAAGGCCGGTTGCCGCCGTGGATGAAGCGGCGCAAATCGCGACCCTTGCCGGCGGTCCTGGCGGATCGGAGGTTGGCGTCGTGCAAGACCCGGAAGGCCGCTTCTTTATCGAGAATGCGCTAGAGGCCCTCGATGAGCAGGGCGAGTGGTATCTCGACCGGGCTGCGTCCACGATCTCCTACTGGCCGCTCGGCGGCGAGGATCCGGCCGCGGAGGAAATCACGGGGGCGGATCTCACCCGGCTTGTTGTCATCGAAGGGCGAGCCAGTGCGCCCGTCCGCGACGTCACGCTGCGGGGCCTCCACTTTCGCCACGCCGATTGGTCCATGCCGCCCGAGGGCTACGCGGACCAGCCGCAGGCCGCGGTGAATGAGGGGGCGGCGGTCGAAGCCGATGGCGCGGAAGGCTGCGTGATCGAGCGGTGCACGTTTTCGCAGATCGGGAACTACGCGATTTGGTTTCGCCGGGCCTCCAGAAGAAATCGCGTCGCACACAACGCCATCTTTGACGCCGGCGCGGGTGGTATCAAGCTCGGCGAGAAAGTCATTCGCGAGACCGGGGACGATCGCACGCACGGCAATGTTCTCACCGACAATCACATCCACGACCTCGGCCACGTCCACCCCGAGGCGGTCGGCATCTGGCTCGGACAAACGGGCCGCAACACGGTGGCGCACAACCTGATCCACCACGTCTACTACAGCGGCATCAGCGCCGGATGGACGTGGGGTTACGGCCCGAGCCTGTGCGAAGACAATCGCATCGAGTTCAACGAGGTGCACGACATTGGCCGTGACACTCTCAACGACCTCGGCGGCATCTACACGCTGGGCTACCGCGGAGGAACCGTCCGCAACAACATCGTGCACGACGTGAGATCGTTTGCCGAACGAGGGCGCGGAATCTACCTCGACGAAGGGACCGTCGGGACGCTGGTCGAGTCGAATATCGTGTACCGTGCGAAGAGTTCGGGATTCCATCTCCACTACGGCCGCGACAATATTGTGCGCAACAACATCTTTGCGTTGAATGAGGAGGCGCAGGCTTCGCGGGCGCGCTCCGAGCAGCACCGCTCCTTTACGTTTACGCGCAACATCGTCTATTGGAACAGCGGCCGGCCACTTGGCGGAAACTGGGGCGCCGGTGTGGATGTCGAAAGCAACCTCTATTTCGACCCGCGCGGCGGCGATCCGCGCTTCGGGCGCAACTCGCTGCCCCAGTGGCGGGAACTCGGCCGCGACACGAAATCGATCCTCGCCGACCCGCTGTTCATGGACGCCGCCCGATCGGACTTCCGGCTGCGCCCGGGCTCGCCCGCCTGGAAACTCGGATTCGTCGCGATCGACGTGGAGCAAGTGGGTCCGAGACCCTGAGGCCATTCCTACCGTTCCGTCACCATCAGCACCTTGTCCGCTTCCACGTTGGTCAGCTTCTGGGTCGCACCCCCCGGCCATTGAATCTCCATTGACGCCACCCGCGAGTGCGGCCCGAGTCCGAAACGTAGCAGCGGCTCGCTGGACGATGCGTATCCGACGCTCGTGGTGAGGTAGCCGTGGAGCACGGTCCCGCCGGGCAGTGCAACGGAAACCCGCGCGCCCAGTCCCTGCCGGTTGCTCGACTTTCCGGTTAGAGCGAGGGCGATCCAGTGGTGTGCGGAAGGTGAGACGTTCCGCAGTACCAGGGGGCGCTCGCCCAGTGCCGTCACCACGATGTCCAGCAGTCCATCGCCATCGAAGTCGGCAAAAGCGGTCCCGCGAAAGAAGGCGCGTTTGGCGAGGAGATCTCCCGCGGCGGCGGACACATCGCTAAAGCGGCTGCCGCTCGATCCCCGAAACACACTATTCGCGAGTCTCGGATCGATTCCCATCTGCCGCTCGAGCCGGGGAAAGTGAGAGTTGGCCGTGAACAGATCAACGAGACCGTCGTTGTCGAAATCGAACAGGCCCGCGCTCCAACCGGTGAGGTGCACAGTGGACCGTGCAAGCCCGGCCTGGGCGGTGAAGTCCTCGAATAGCAGATCACGTCCCAGGTTCCGGAACAGGAGATAGCTGTCGTTGACCATACCGGTCACCAGCACGTCCGGCCGGCCGTCCCCATCGATGTCGCGGAAGCTGCAACCCATCCCCGCGATCGCTTTTCCGGAGTCCGGATAGGCGACGCCGGCCTCGAGACCGGCTTCCACGAAACGCCCGTGTTTGTTGTGAAAGAGCTGTCCGGCAACCGAGTCGTTTGCCACGAACACGTCGGGCCAACCGTCATTGCCGGCGTCGGCCACGCACACACCCATGCCCTTGCCCGGCGATACGGCGACGCCGGAATCCCGGGACACATCGGCGAACGTTCCCTCTCCCTTATTGCGAAAGAGCCGGTGGTGCTGGGGAGCGTACGACTTCGGGTGACAGTAGATCCGGTGCGCCGGATCGCCGCAGGGGACCTCCTTCGCTGCATCCCATTCGACGTAGTTGGACACGAACAGATCGAGGCGTCCGTCGCGATCGAAGTCGAGCCAGGCGGCCGAGATCGACCAGTCTTTCTGCCCATCTTTTGTCACGATGCCGGCGCGAACGGAGACATCTTCGAAAGTCCCGTCTCCGCGATTGCGGTAGAGAAAGTTGCGATGAACTCCGGCAACGAACAGGTCGGCGAAACCGTCATTGTCGTAGTCGGCAGCGGCCACCGCCATCGAGTAGCCTTCCCCGGCAAGTCCGGACCGCGCCGTGACATCGGTGAAGCGGAAATCGCAATGGCCGCGATAGAGGCGGTTGTGGAAGCCTCTGCCGGTCTTCTTCAAGGACGGAAGTTCGGCGCCGTTGGCGAAGAACAGGTCCATACAGCCATCGTTGTCGAAGTCGAACGCAGCTACGCCGCCGGGCATCAGTTCGGGTTGATACAGACTGCCCCGGGCTCCGTTGTTGAGGCGGAAGTCGATGCCGGATTTCGAGGTGTTGTCCTCGAACCGGATCTGCGCCATCGACACGGTGGCGCAGGCTGCCAGGATCAGCCTCACTGTCCGGCTCCGGCATTTCGGCGCAGCCAGTCAGCCTGCCTTGCCGCCGATTCCTCCTGTCCCGTGAGCCGATAGAGCTTCAGCAGCAACGAATGGACAGACGCCAGCTCGGGCGACGCGCGTTCGGCGGCTTCCGCCGCGTTGACCGCGCTGTCCGTCCGCCCCAGTTTCATCAGCGCCACTCCCTGCCACATCATCGCTTCCGCCCATTGTGGCGCAAGACGGCGGGCTTCCTCGAATCGGGCCAGAGCTTGCTGGTTAAGACCCCGTTGGAGCAGAAGCTGCCCGCGCCCCAGATGCAGAGCCGGTCGTGCGGCCGCTCCCGGTGTCTTCAGCAGCCGCTCCAGTTCGGCGTCAGCTTCTTCGTCGCGGCCCAGCGCGTCGAGAGCGGCCGCCCGCAGGATCCGGGCTTCGAGGTTCGCCCCGAGCGCAGTCGAGCGGTCGACAGCGCTGACGACATCCGCGAATGAACCCTGGCGGTAGTCGACCACCAGCGCGGTGAACAAAACCGCCGGGTCGCCTGGGCGCGACTTCCGAAGATCATCCAAAAGGACGCGAGCCTCGCCGAGCCTGCCCGCGTCGATGTGACGGCGGGCCTCCGCCAGTGGGTCCGCGGCAAACGCCAACGCGCAGATCCCGGCCGTGACAAAGCGTATCGTCCGGCCGGGGAGCATTGAGGTTAGAAGCGAATCGATCCCTGGAAGTAGATCTTCCGGTTGCCATTGCCTTCTTGCGTCCGCCTCACCCAGTTGCCTCCCAAGGCCAGTGAGTTGATGGCCGGACGGAGTGCGAGACTCCCATCCGCCTGACGCGAGAATGCTCCGATGTTGCCGTTGGGCGCACCCCAGAAGGCGCCATTGTTGAGAGCGTTGTAGAACGAAGCTCCGATGCGGATGAGTCCGCCTTCCCATTTGGGAATGCGGAATTCCTTGAACGGAGCGCCGTTGAGGATCCACATGTTCGGACCCATCAGAAGATTGATCGGCGCGTTGCCGAGCGTACCCGGCGCGGGCGCCTTGAAGCACGCACTGTTGACGTAGGGTTGATTCGCAATGAGTCTGCTCGGGTTCGTGTACAGGCTGCAGCCCGGGACCAGATCCGGACGTCCGCTGAACTGATTGATGTTCGCCGAGTCGTAACCCGTGTAGGTCGGAGTCGAGTAGTTCCCGGTATGCCAATTGAAGTTGGTGGTCAGCGACCAGCCGCCGACGATCGCCGAGAGCACTTTCATGCCGCCGGCCGTCGACGCCAGGAACTGCTTGCCCTTGCCGAAGGGAAGTTCATAGTAGACGTTGACCAGAAAATCCTGCGTGGGCCACCACGCGTCGATCTGCTTGTCGCGCTTGCGATCATACGCATAGTCGACCGCTCCGGAAATCCCGCCTTGTCCACCCGCTGCGCGCGGACCATCGCGCCAACCGCGCTGCACCGTATGGTTGATGTCGACATGAACGCCATTCTTGAACGAATGCACGAGGCTGAATTGGAGCGAGTTGTACCAGCTATTCAAGCCGTTTTCGATCCGTTGGATGTTCTGGTATCCAGGGAAAGGCCGGCGCGCTTGGCTGAACGCCGCCGTGCTCGCGAGCGGTGTATTCATGTTCAACTCGTATATTTGCTGCACGGCCCGGTTGCCGACATAGCTCACACGCCCCACCCAGCCGGGAAGCACCGACTTCTCGACGCTGGCATTCCAGGTCATGATGTACTCGGGCCGCAGGTTGGCGGCCACGCTCGAGCCGGTGGCCACGCCGAGAGCCCGGCCAGCCGCGGATCCGAACGGATTCGCGAGAGTGAAGCGAGGCGAAAATCCTCCGCCTGCCACCGGATCGAGTACGTTCTGGACTTCTTCGGTCAGCGCGAACGGCCCTGCAGTCTGCAGACCTTCGAATCGCATGATCGAGTTATACACTCCGGCACCGCCGCGAATCGTCAAGTCCGATGCAAGTCTCGGACGAAGCGCGAAGCCGAGCCTGGGCAGCAGCCGCTGGCTCGAGTTGCGCAGTTGCTCAGGGAATCCAGCGCTGGTCCCCACCGCCACGGGCAAAGAGTTCACCGGCCACAGCCGGCTGATTTTACCCAGAGCCTGTTGATTGGGGACGAGAATCCTGCCCGAGACCGGGTCGAAGTTGAAGTACAGCCCGTTCTCTTCGATCGGCGCGGAGTAGCGGTCCCAGCGCAACCCGAGCGAGAGCGTCAGGCGTGCGTTGACGCGCCAGTCATCCTGGAGATAGGCGCCGTACTCGTTGGTAGCCGTGTCGGTGGGCACGCGGGTCTCGGCTCGCTGCGAAACGTTCGGAATCCCCAACAAGAAGTCGGCGAAAGGAACGCCGGTAAAGCGTCCGTCGAACGTAAACCGTCCG
>Ga0194132_10004771_pt1 | contig 22752 bp, 18 predicted proteins | sample TA2KigOf80mmetaG_FD_148612 | JGI IMG/M metagenome (GOLD analysis project Ga0194132, IMG submission 148612) | Freshwater microbial communities from Lake Tanganyika, Tanzania - TA2015054 Kigoma Offshore 80m | ecosystem: Environmental > Aquatic > Freshwater > Lake | place: Tanzania: Lake... | reverse complement strand
AGCAAGTGGTGGATTCCCAGGCGCACCCGGCGCAGGCGCGCCCGGTGCCCCCGGCGCGCCGGGCGGCGGTTTTCCGGGCGCTCCAGGAGCTGGTGCCGCGGGAGGTGCTGCCGGTGGCGCACCAGGCGGAGCTCCCGCTGGAGCTGCTGCACCGGCCGGCGGTGGAGGCAGCGCGGGGATCGGCACGGTGGACGACCCGTCTTCCGAACCGGGGGCGACCTCACCAGGCGGAGCAGCGCCCGGTGGCGCAGCACCCAATCCTGGTTTTCAAGGTAACCCAACCGGCGCTGCAGCTGGCGCGCCTGGCGCAGCACCCGCAGGCGCGGGCAACAGTGAAGATGCCGCGCCCAAGACGCTTCATGATTACGCACAAATGGCAATGCATGCCGGCAATGAAAACGATGCATTCAACCTGCTCTACGTGCGAGCTTTGGTCGACGACCATGGCCCTACAGATACTCTGGACCAGATGCGTTGGGTCGCCCCGTTGAAGCGGTTGAGTTTGGGAATTCGATGGGGCGTCGGTGTCGTCTATTCGGGGTCCAAGAACATCGATGGCCCTGAGCCAATCGGCGGTTCGTCGAGTGGTGGCGGAGGCCCTGCCGGTTTCGGTGGCGGGCCTGGAGGACTCGGAGGCGCGCCCGCCGGTTTTGGTGGGGAGCCGGGGGCGCCAGGCGAAATGGCCGGACCGCCTGGAGGTGCCCGTGGTGGTCGCGCAGGTGGGCCACCCGGTGGCCCGGGTCGCCGCGGTGGTGGTATGGCGCCTCCTGGAGCGCCCGGCGGTGGTGGCGGAGGCAGCAGTGGCGGAAAAACGTCGAAAAAGGACGCGTTTCGAGCTCCCGATAATCCGGCCGCTCAGCTCGCGTTTTACACAGGAACCTGGTCAACCGAAGTGCTCGAAGAACTTCGCTCGCGACTTGGAAACGGAAACTACGGCGAATTCCTGAAAGATGCACAGTCGTATACAGGCGCTCGTGCTCAAGGACCATCCGGGTTTGCGGGCGCCGGCGGGCCAGGCGGTGGAGCGCCGGGCGGCTTCGGTGGAGCCGGCGCGCCCGGTGGTTTTGGTGGAGCCGGTGGTGCGCCTGGCGGATTTGGTGGTGCCGGAGCGCCGGGTGGATTCGGCGGTGCAGGAGCGCCCGGCGGATTCGGCGGTGCTGGTGCACCGGGAGCGCCTGGCGGATTCGGCGGTGCTGGTGCACCGGGAGCGCCTGGCGGATTCGGCGGTGCTGGTGCGCCTGGCGCGCCTGGCGGATTTGGTGGTGCCGGAGCGCCGGGTGGATTCGGCGGTGCTGGTGCACCGGGAGCGCCTGGCGGATTCGGCGGTGCTGGTGCACCGGGAGCGCCTGGCGGATTCGGCGGTGCTGGTGCACCGGGAGCGCCTGGCGGATTCGGCGGTGCTGGTGCACCGGGAGCACCTGGCGGGTTCGGTGGCGCTGGTGGTTTCGGCGGAGCTCCCGGGGGATTTAATTCGCCCGGCGGTGGTACTTCCAATGTGGCCACCAATCCCAAACAACTGATGCCCGGCGTCACGATGATTGGCACCGAAGACAAATTGATGCCGCTGGTCGAAAGCGCTCGGAAAGAGGGCGTGGATTTCCTCATCGTGTTCAACGTCGACGTTCGTCTTGCGAACGGGATCATCCAGAACAACACCAAGGTCGAGTTGATTGATGTTGCCACTGGGAAACAACTGAAGGATGTGCCGGCCACGCAACAGTTATTGAACACCCGGGTGGCCAAGGAGATGGATGAGAAGCGGAATAATCCGGTCCAAAACGAAGTGAGGAGGCTGTTCAAAGCGATCGACGACAAAGTGCAGCTGACCGAACTGCCGTCGACGGCAACCCCGGAAAAACTCGAGCCGTTCGTCGATAAACTGCTGGAAGCAAAGCATGCCAATGCCATTCCAGTCATGGCGCAGCTCCGGTACTACTATCACAAGAAGCTGATCAACGGAGACCGTTACGTTTCCGGTTGCGCGAAACTGATCGGCGACGAAAAAGCGAAGATCGTTGCGGAAGGTAATCAAGAAAAAATGCTGACCGCGTTGGCTACCTTCCTGCCCAAAGAGCGGCCGCCCAGCAAGTGATGGGGGCCGTTGGATGGGCCTCCTGGCCCGTCCAGAAGTGCGAATCGACTTCGAAAAAAAGAGCTCGCATTGGCGTTCCGGCGTGAGAGACGGGTCCGGAGACCCGTCCTACCTTGCGCGATTGAATCGCGATCCGAACGCGAACTTGGGCTCACTTGCGGTGTGGATGATTCGTTCGTTGGCGCAACTGATCGTAGAACAGCACCGCGGCGGTCGCGGACACATTCAGGCTGTCTGCGGCTCCCAGCATCGGCAGTTTGATCGACGTAACTTCTGGTTGGCTCCAGGTATCGTTGAGTCCTTCCGCTTCGCTGCCTAGGACGAGTGCCGAGCGGTCGCGCCACTTCACCTGGTCGTAGGGAAGTGTCGCGTTAACCCGCGCCGCGTAAATCGCGAATCGGTGTTTCCGTAGCCAGGCGGTCGCCTCGGCGGTCGACGCGGCAAAACAGGGTATCGTAAAAATCGTCCCCAGGCTGGCCCGAATCGTATTGGGGTTGAACAGGTCGGTCGGGCTTTCGGCGACGACGATTGCGTTGACGCCCGCTCCGTCGGCGCAGCGAAGGATGGCGCCGATGTTGCCGGGCTTCTCGATCCCCGCCAGGACGGCCACCAGGCATTGGGGCGGCGGAACATAATCGTCGAGCGATGCGGTGAGGGTGTGGGCGACGGCAACAATCCCATCCTGTTTTTCCCCGTAGGCCAGTTTGGCGAAAGGCCTGGCGCTGACGGGGACGATGCGGATGCGGCGTTCTTCGAATTGCTTGATGAGTCGCCGGACCTGCGGGCTCTGATCGGCACCGTCACGCAGGAAGACCTCGTCGAACGATACCGAGGCATGAACGGCTCGTTCAATTTCCCGGATCCCGTCGATGAGGAACCTCGCTTGTGAATCACGGCCCTTGCGCTCCCGCAGTTGGGCGGCCAGATTCAATCGCGGATTTTGCAAACTGGTGATCCGTTGTTCCACGGCGGTCCGAAACTAACCGGCGACCCGCAATCGGGGACGCGAGTTATCCTCCAGAACTTCGACACACGCCTGGCAGACATCGTCCACGAAAACGGCCAACATGGCCGCATTGGATCCGCTCCGGCGCTGGCGGCTTGTGCCCTGCTGATAATACGCTTGTACGGCGCGGTGTCCATGCCCGTACGGTCCCGAAAGAGCGGGTTGCGTCGGCCCATGGATCGCAACGCAGGGGGTACCGACGGCGGCGGCGAGGTGCATCGGTCCGGTGTCGGAGCCGACGAAGAGTGTGGAACGTCGGAGCAGCGAAGCGAGTTCCGGCAGGCGGGTCGAGCGAGCGGCAAACGCGTGCCCTTGCGAGTTCATGGCGATCGAATCGGCCCACGCCTGTTCGCGTGCCCCCGCCCAGACCACGAGGGATGGCAGGCCGAACCGGTGTCCAAGAAACGCCGCCACCGCGGCGTAACGTTCGACGGGCCACAGTCTGGAATCCCAGCCTGCTCCCGGATTGATCACTGCAAAACGGTCGAAACCATCCGCATCGAGCCAGTCGCGAATGGAGGCTTCCGCCTCCGCATCGCGAGCAACGTCAAACCGAACCGCCGGTTCAAGAATCCCCAGCGGTTGCAGCAGTTCCAGCTGCCGATCGACGAGATGCTCCCGCTTGGGAACCATCCGGTGATTGTTCAGGAAAGTGCTCAATTCCCTGCCTTGCGGCGCGGCGAAGCCGATGCGCTGCCGGGCACTGGACAGCCAGGAGGCAATCGCGCTCTTGGCGAGGCTTTGCGGATCGATCGCGACGGTGCATCCGAAGCGGCGCAATCGACGGCGCACGTTCATGATTTCTCGCGGCGACTTGAGCCAACCCTTGGGAGCAACGATCAACTCGTCGATTGCCGCGTGATTGCGCAACAGCGTTGCCGCACCGGGTTCCGTAACCCAGGCGATCTTCGCATCGGGCAACTGGTCTCGAATCGCGCAAGCGACCGGCAAGGTGAGGATGCAGTCGCCAATGGCGCTCAAGCGAGTAATCACGACCCGCGGGTTGCCGGAGCAAAACATGCCGATCTGCTTTCCAAGGGAGGGAGGATCACGATTTTGGTGAGGTGGAAACGGGAGGCGGATCACGGCCAGCGCCCGTGGAACCCTTGGTACCGCCAACGCCCGTAGCGGAACCCGGTCCTGCGTTGCCAGCTGCCGCAGCGGGAGCCGCGGCGCCACTGCCGGCTTGGGTGCCAGACGACTCCGCCGGCAGTTGTTCGTTCGCGGACTGATAGAATCCTGCCGGCTTGACGTTTACGTCCTTTGGGACCGGACGAGTGAAGTGCATTTCTTCCGCGTAGCCACGCATTGGGTCCAAGTCACTGGCCAATGCGGCCGGCTCGTCGTCCGCGATCCGGATCGCGGGTACCTGGAGTTTCGTGCCGGCGAACAGCGAGCCGCGATAGATGGTTCCTTGCTGGAACGGTCCGACGCCGAGCACCCAGGTGTCGTTGGCGTTGCTTGTTGCTTGCGAGATCCCGGCTTGCCAGACCGGCTCGCGCGTACGACGGTTGTAAGCGAACACGCCAATCTTCGCGGCGCCGACTTGCACGATCTTTCGGGCGACTGAGAGTTCCGGGATGGCGGGAATCGGCGTTCCGTTGGTCACCAGCGACGCGGCACCGGACAGCCCGTTGTTCGCTGGCAGGCCATAAACCACTTCGTTATTATCGACGCCGACCGCGCCCAATCGCGCCTCCACGACAAAGTCGGCATCTTCAATCTTGTCGACCAGCCGCAGATCGGCCGCCACCATCTGTTGCCGCAAAGAACTGATGACGTACTCGGCATTCACGTACCCCAAGCCTTTCAAGTTGCCGATGAACGCCGGGTCTTTGGTATTGACCACGAACTTGGTATCGAAGAATACCTGTTGCCCCGCCAGGTCTTTGAATTCAATGCGAGCGACAGCCCGATCAAGCGCGTCGGACATCAGAAGCTGTTCCGTCGCGGTGCGGCTCTTCGTTGCCCCGCAACCGGCGGCCGCCAGCAGAAGAATCGCTGCTGCAATCAGTGGGCAAATTCGAGATGGAGTCACAATGCGGATCCCTTGCTGCGAGTCGGAAATCGGGCGGAGTATATCGAACAGCAGGAATTAACCCAATGCGAATTGCGGGACTGCTAGCATCGTCACGCAAGGAGTCGCGTATGGAGTCCGACCCGCAAGGCTGGCATAATCAGGGCATAGGCGAATTCACCAGCAACCGTATCCAAAGCCCCGTAACCCGTAACCGCCATGCCCGACTTGATCGCACAAGGCAATGAGTCGCACCACCGCTGGCGTCGCAGGCTGAGCCTCGAGCACACGGTGGTGATTGGCCGGCAGGAACTGGAATGGGCTGCGCCCTGGGACGACAAGATCTCTCGGCGGCATGTGCGCATCGCCTGGCGGGAGGGGCAGTGGTTTGTGGAGCGGCTACCCGAAGGACGCAACCCGGTGTTCTTCCGCGGTCATCCTGTCGACCTGTTTGCGTTGCGACCGGGCGAGCATTTTGTGATCGGCGCGACGACGTTTTCGCTGGTCGATGAACCGGTCGCGCTGTCGCTCAGCGAACCGCCCCCCGTGGCTCAACAGTTGTTTGATACGGAGAGCTTGCGCCAGCGCGCCTTCGACAACCCCGATCGGCGGATTGAGGTGTTGAGTCGACTGCCGGAGTTGATCAGCGGCGCCGCGAGCGACAATGAACTATGTGTGAGACTGGTGAATCTGCTCCTGGTTGGCGTCCCGGGTGCGTCGGCCGCAGCGGTACTGGAACGTGCGCCGCCGGGCGAAGGTGGGCCGCACGTCAAGCTGCTGCACTGGGACCAGCGCACGATCGGCCGGACCGGGTTCGCTCCCAGTGCTCGACTGATCGAAGAGGCACTTTCGCGACGGCAGTCGGTCCTGCACATCTGGGGCGGGGGCCCGCGGGAGGCGGAGCAGGAATTCACCATGTCGGAGGATGCCGACTGGGCTTGCTGTACGCCGGTTCCGGGCGAGTCCGATTCTCGTTGGGCGATTTACCTTGCCGGCCGCTTTTCCAAGTTGCCGCGCAGCGCCGCGATCGAACTGCGCGATGACGTCAAGTTTACGGAAATCCTGGCGACGACGCTGAGCAATCTGCGTCGCTCCCAGCAACTGGTGCGACGGCAGTCGAGTCTCAGCCAGTTCTTTTCACCCGTGGTGCTGGAGGCACTGTCGGCTCAAGACCCTGACCTGGTGCTCGCACCTCGCGAGGCCGACGTGTCCGTGCTGTTTTGCGATTTGCGAGGATTCGCGCTGGCGTCCCAACGATCGGCCGACGACTTGCTCGGCCTGCTGCAACGGGTCAGTCGCGCGCTGGGAGTCATGACACGACAGATCCTCGAACGGGGCGGGGTCGTGGGGGACTTCCACGGCGACTCGGCGATGGGGTTCTGGGGTTGGCCGATCGCGCAACCGGACGCGGTGGAGCGAGCCTGTCTGGCGGCACTGGCGATCCGCGCTGAGTTCGCGGCGGCCAACGAGGTCGCTGGACATCCCTTGGCCGATTTCCGGATCGGAATCGGTATCGCCAGCGGCCGCTCCGTCGCCGGTAAGATCGGATCGATCGACCAGGTGAAAGTCACAGTATTCGGACCGGTCGTCAATCTGGCGTCCCGACTGGAAACAATGACCAAACATTTGCGAGCACCGATCCTGCTCGACGAGCCAACCGCGACCTGCCTGCGGCAGTCCACCTCCGCCGATGTCGCGCGCGTCCGACGTGTGGCTCTGGTGCGCCCCTACGGTATGGACAAAGCCGTCGATGTCAGCGAATTGCTGCCGCCAGAAAACGACTATCCTCAACTGAACGCCACACATATCGCCTCGTACGAAGCGGCCGTCGAGGCACTGCTGGCCCGGGATTGGCAACGCGCATTTCAATTATTGCACCACGTACCTCCCGAGGATCGCGTCAAAGACTTCCTGACTGTCTTTATCGCTCAACATAACCGCACCCCGCCGACAGATTGGGACGGCGTAATCCCGATGACGACGAAATAGGAAGGGTTACGGGGGGAATGTTGTGTGGCGCGGGTGAGGGTACTCTCGAGCCCGTACTGCCCAATTGAATCGTATATCGGATCATGTCCCCGTTCCCCGTAACCCGCGCCCGAACCTTGAAAATCGGTTACGCTAACGGGACTGTGTCCCGCCCAAATCAACCTGGAGAACAGTGGATGGTCTCAGGCTCCGTGTCGAATCATGAAAATGTCCCGCCGCAACGGTTGGCTCGGCTGCCGCAAATTTCCCGATATCGGATGCGGAAGGCGCTCACGAATGCCCGGGTCTGGCTGCAAAGCCTGGGCGTGCTGTTCGCGGTCGGAGCAAGTTGGGCGGCGGGTCACCTGTCCGCGGAGGAAAGACCGCGGCTAATCGTCGTGATGGCGGTGGACCAGCTGAGTTACGAATTCCTGATTCGCTTTCGCGACCGGTTCCAGGCCGGCGGCTTTTTCCATCTGGCGGAACGGCAGGCGGCCTGGTTCACGGAGTGCCATCATCGCCACGGTTATACGGTGACCGGCCCCGGTCACTCCGTCATCATGACCGGTACCTACCCGTACCGCAACGGGATTATTGACAATGAATGGTTCGATCAGCGTTTGCGGAGCAAGCGTTATTGTGTCGAGGATCCGTCGATGCCGATCGTCGGCGCACCGTACACGAAGTCGGAATATGTGGGCGTGTCCCCCGCCAACCTGCTGGTACCGACGGTCGGCGACGCATGGCGGGATGCAACCGAAGGAAAAGGCAAGGTACTCGGCGTCACCTTAAAGGACCGGGCCGCGGTATTGATGTCGGGGATACGTCCCAGCGGTGTCTACTGGTTCGATGTGAACACCGGCAAATGGGTCACGAGCCGCTACTATCGCAGCGAATTGCCGCGGTACATGAAAGAGATCAACGCCGGGGACTTCGTCACCGGTTATGCCGGCAAAGTGTGGACTCCGCTTTATGATGCAGACGCTTACCACCCGCAGCATCCTGACGAAAGTCCCTTCGAAGGCGAGACCGACGGTGTCAGCCGAGCATTTCCCCATCGGTTGCCGACGGAGTTGACTGCGAAATTCTACAAGCAATTGCTGATCAGTCCTTTTGGCAACGAGTTGACCATGCGCGTGGTGCAGCTGGCGATCGAAGCGGAAGAACTGGGAATGGACGACGTCCCCGACATCCTGAACGTCGGCTTATCCTCCAACGACTATGTCGGCCATAACTACGGACCGTATAGTCTGGAAGTGGAGGACATGACCTATCGCACTGACAAGCTGTTGAGCGAGTTCGTGCAGTACCTCGACAATCGCATCGGAACGGGGCGCTGGACGATGTTTCTCACGGCCGATCACGGGGTGACGCCGATTCCCGAATATGTCGTGACGCAGGGCCTGCCGGGTAAACGCAAACCGTTGGGGGACCTGGCGGCGTTTGTGGAACGACTTGAAGCGCGCCTGGCGACCCGCTTCGGCCCGCCACGCACCCCCCAGCATTTCGTCGCGTTCATGGATGCGCACCAATTATTCCTCGATCGTCGCTCCTTCGAAAACCTCGACGCGTATATCGCGGCTCGAGCCGTCGTCCGCGATTTTTTCCTGCAATCGGATAGCGTGGCGTTCGTCGCCACGCGGGACGAACTGATCGCGGGACGCGCCAAGGCGCAACTGGCCGACGAATACCAGCCGTTTCTTGCTCGGGATTCCCAGATCCTGAAACTGCTGCAACGTTCGTTCAATGCCGACCGCAGCGGTGACGTCATCTATGCGTACAAGCCCTACCAGATTCAGTCGACGCATCCGGCGAGCCACGGCAGTCCCTGGACCATGGATTCGCACGTCCCGTTGATCGTACTGGGCTGCGGCATCAAGCCGGCAAAGTGCGACCGCCCCACAAGTCCCGCAGCCGTCGCGTCGACCGTCGCAAAATTGCTCGGCATCGATCCGCCCTCCGCCAACGAAGAGCAGCCGCTGCAAGAAGCGCTCGCCTGGTGAAGGTGGGGATCGGGGGGAATCCTGTGTGCCACGGGTGAGGGCCGTCCCGAGCCCGTGCTGCCCAAGTGAATCGTATATCAGATCAGGTTGTCAGGTTGTGGCTGGAAGCCCCAACCACGATTTGATCGACGGACGATTGCAAGAGCTCGACCTATCCCACTATGAATGATTCGGCCCGGTATCACACATTCCGTTCAACTCGGCCGCTTGGGCACGGGCTCGGGACGGCCCTCACCCGTGGCACACAGGATTCCCCCCGTAACCCGTAACCTCATTCCGCTGCCGGCCACTTTTCGACTTCGCGTAGAATTTCCTCGCGTGAGCAGGCAGGTCGCAAGGCTGTTCGAATTCGGAAGCGATAGTCCTTCCCGATTTCTGGTTCCGGTATGAGGAACTGAAAGTCCCAGGCTGGATTCGTGGTCTGCAGGTCGGCATTGACTCCGCCGCCGCTGGGCGAGTGGGTGAAGCGGATCCCGCTGGCGCGGTCGAACATCACCAGCCAGATCAGATCATCGAAGTTGCCGTAGAAGAATGGGCGATCGAATCGGAAGCGAGAGAGGTTCTTGAACAGGGCTTCTCGGCCGCCTTCGGGAAACGACATCACGAAGTCGTCGTCGCGGTGCCGCACGGTGCTCTGGTCGTTATGGAATTGCGTGCAGAATTGCGTCCAGAGCGGAGGCTTCTGGCCTTCAAGTCCTCCCTGAAAATAGATCGACTTATCGGAGGGCGCGTTGATGTAGCTGGCCCAGAACAATGTCAGGTAACCGCGTGGGAAGAGCGGTTGGTGGGCGCGGCAGCGGAATTCCATATCGAGGTAATATGGCGGCGTGATCTTGAACCGTGTCCAACTTTCGACCTGATAGGTGGGCGTTGGCGGCTGGTGCAATTCTACTTCGGAGCGATCGATCGGACGCAATGTCATCGGCGCATTCCGCGGCTCGAAAAACGTCTTGGAGTCGTCGAGATGCTCGCCAGTGACAATGTGCTCCAGGTTCAGACCGGCGACCGCGGGTACAAAAAGGTTGCGGGTGCTGGAAGCATGCCGCAGGCTCCAGACTCCGTTGTATCCCGTCCGATGTTCTCCGGACGCCGAATTGTCACCCACGATTGCGGTGAGTTCACCACCGCGCAGCTCGATCGATGCGGGTGGATCTTCGATCGCCGCGAGGGTCTCCGGACGCAATGGGGCTGCGCCGGCGACTGACGCCGCAGCCAGGGAACGGTACAGGAATTGTCGGCGATCGATCTCGGAGGTTTCCGACTTCACGGTCATGTTCCTCTCCTGTTGGGTGCTTCGGTGCCGGTCAATAGTCGCCAGTGATACTGCAGTTTCTTCTCCGAGATCGGCGACTCGGTGCCCAGCGACTGGGCGAACAACGAGACCCGATATTCTTCCAGCAGCCAGCGGAACGTTTCGAGTGCCGGCTCGAATCGCCCTTGGGCCTGGTCGGCCGCATCGCGTTCTTTATAGCGATTCCACCAGATCTGGAAACGTTCGTGCGCGCGCCGATCACGCTCGACGCTGCCGTCGCGCAGCCGCTCCATTCGCTGGCGAATTCCGCGCAAGTACCTGGGGTAATGTGCCCACCAGCGCCACGGAACGTCGACCAGGAACCCGTCGAAGATCAAGTGATCGAGCTGTTCGCAAAGATCGTCGACGACAGGAGGCAGAGCCTGAACGCGTGGCGTCTGGAGTGACTCGCAAATCTGTTCGTACTCGCGCATCAGCGGAGTCAGCACACGGGCGATTTCATGGATCGTCAGATCGCTGGCGTCGCGTCCCTGTTCCAGGCACTTCTGGAATTCTTCGGCGCGGCGCGGCATGGTCTGCTCATTCAAGTATGCCTGGTCGATCAGCCGTTCAATCAGGTGGCTTCGCAGCCCGTCGGCTGGGGCGATCGTGGCCAGTTGACGGGTCCAGTGGGGCCAGAGCGGAAGCCACTCCACCAGCGGCTCGAGGCTGGCCGATTCTTTCAGCGCCAGCAGCCGGCGAATGGCTCGCCGAGTCAGGTAGTCGGCGAGTTCGGCGTCATCGAGCAGCGTCAGCATGACATCTGGTCCTTGGTCGACCAGGCACGGAAAGGCTGGCATGCGGATTCCGCCGCGTCGGATCTCCAGCCTTGGTGGCAGCTCGCCGAAATCCCAGGTCGAAATTCCGATCCGTCGCCAGCCTGGCTCGTCGACTTCGTGATTGACGCGTGCGGTGATGCCGAGCAGTTGCCGCAGGGCATCGGCGTCGGTGCCGCGCGCGAGCGTCATCCCCTGGTCGTTGACCACGCGAATCTTCATTCGCAGGTGGTAGGGAATCCGATCCAGTGGGAATTCCCGCGGATCGACCGGCGCATTGCCGATGCGCGAGGTGGCCGCGGCCAGCGCGGGCAGGAACGATCCGGAGCGGTACTCGAGCAGCGGCATGATCCGTCGGGCCGCTTCCTGCGCCGGCGGCAATTCGCGGCGTTGGGATTTCGGCAACAGACGCAGCAAGGCCTCGACCTTTTCCGGAAGCATGCCTGGCACGAGCCAATCGAGTTGATCGTTGCGGAGCTTCGCCAGTGCGCGTACCGGAACGACGATCGTGACACCGTCGTCCTCCGAACCGGGCTCGAATCGGTACTCCAGCGGCAGCGTGAGGTCATCGATCGGGAACTCGTCGGGAAATTCCGCCGCGTCGGCGTCGTGGAGCGATTGGGGATTCTCCAGCAGATCGGCGGCGGTCATCAGCAGCTGTCGCGGGTCGTGTTGTTCCGTTTTGCGTTGCCAGTAGTGCAGCGCGGCGGCGTCGACAACGTGGACCGGAAGCCTCGCCTGGTAGAAGTCCGCGCAGGCCTGCTGACTGACGAGCCCCGACCGGGTCCGGGATTTGGCGGCGCGCCGATTCAGGTCGGCGATCAGCTCCTGATTGCGGCGCAGGAACGCCGCGCGCATGTCGAGATCGCCCTCGACCAGTCCATTCCAGATCAACAGCTCCCGGGCGGTCCGCGGATCGATCGGGGCGCAACGAACCCGGCGACGTTTGACGATCGGCAGTCCGAACAGGGTGACGCGTTCCAGCAGCAGTCCCGCGCCATCGGCGCGGCTCCAGAACGGGTCGCGGTGGTTTTTTTCGATCAGGTGTCGAGCCAGCGGCTCGATCCAGGCCGGGTCGATGCGCGCGACGGTCCGGGCATATCGTCGCGAGGTCTCGACCAGTTCGGCGGCCACGATCCATTTCGGACGCTGTTGGAAGACGCCGGAGCCGGGCCAGATCGCCAGCTTGATCCCCTGCGCGCCGGTATATTCGAATTCGTCGGACTTCAGCGCGACTCCCGACAGCAGCCCCGACAGGATGGCGCGGTGGATCGCGGCATAGCGGGCCGGATCGCGCGGATGGCTGTGGTTTTCGCTTTGCTCCGCGGACAGGTCGATCGGCTGCGAGCCGCAGGCGGATGGCCGCGTCGCGCCAAGCCGGCGACCGCGCCGCTGCGAAGATTCCTCGACCAGTTCGCACAACTGGCGATGAATGTCGCTCCACTCCCGCAACCGCTGGAACGACAGAAAGGCCTCCTGGCAGCGCCGGCGCGTCTGCCGTTCCCCGTGCGATTCGCGCAGCTCCCGATAAAAATGCCACAGCTTTAGATAGCCGAGAAAGTCGGAGTTCGCATCGAGAAAACCGCGATGCGCTTCGTCCGCCTGGGCCTGGCGATCGACCGGTCGTTCGCGTGGATCCTGGACTTCCAGCGCGGAGGCGATGATCAGGATCTCCGGCAGGCAACGCTCGTCCGCGCCCGCCACGATCATTCGGGCCACACGCGGGTCGACGGGCAGCTGCGCCAAGCGCTGTCCGAGTGGAGTCAGTTCGTGTTGCGCGGTCAGGGCGCCGATCTCAAACAGTGTCTCGTAACCATCGCGGACCATGTCCGCATGCGGCGGGTCAAGAAAAGGGAAATGTTCGACCGAACCGAGACGCAAAGACGTCGTTCGCAGGATGACGGACGCCAGATTCGTTCGTCGAATCTCGGGGACCGTGTATTGTTCTCGTGAAAAGTAGTCGTCCTGGGAATAGAGACGCACGCAGACGCCCGGCCCGATCCGCCCACAGCGCCCGGCGCGTTGGTCGGCCGAGGCGCGCGAAACACGCTCAATCGGTAATCGTTGCAGCCGGCTGCGCGAGGAGTAGCGGCTGATGCGCGCCGTTCCGGTATCGATGACGTACCGGATTCCTGGCACCGTCAACGACGACTCGGCGACATTCGTCGCCAGGACTATCCGCCGCCCCTCGTGCGGCTCAAAGATCCTCTGCTGCTCCTTGCCCGACAACCGCGCGTAGAGGGGCAGCACCTCGGCGGGCCGACCATCGCCGGGAAACTCGATGCCCCGCACCGCGCGGGCCGTTTCCAGAATCAGGTACTCCGTGGGCAGAAACACAAGCAAGTCGCCCTTCGGCAGGTGGCGGAACTCCTCCAGCGCGTCGACCACCTGCCGCGGAATATCCGATTCGCCGTCCCGACCAGCGGCGGACATCGGCTCGTGGTACCGAATCTCGACCGGCCAGGTCCGCCCGGATACCTCGACGATCGGTGCCCCGTACCCATCGCGGCGGAAGTGCTGGCTGAATCTCTCCGCGTCGATCGTCGCGGAGGTGATGATCAACTTCAGGTCCGGGCGGTACGGTAACAGGTCGCGGAGAAATCCGAGCAGGAAGTCGATATTCAGGGACCGTTCGTGGGCCTCGTCGATGATCAGCGTATCGTACTGCTCGAGCCGCCGGTCGGTTTGCGTCTCGGCCAGCAGGATTCCGTCGGTCATCAGCTTGATGTACGACTCCGGGCGAACCGATTCCTGGAAACGGATCTTAAATCCGACAGCCGAACCGAGCGGAGTACCGAGTTCCTGGGCGATACGGGCGGCGACCGAGCGCGCGGCAATCCGACGGGGTTGCGTGTGGCCGATCCATGCCTCTACGCCACGTCCCAGTTCAAGACAGATTTTGGGAAGTTGCGTCGACTTACCGGAGCCGGTCTCTCCGCAGACGATCACGACCGGATTCTCGAAGATCGCATCGGCAAGTTCGTCGTGATGCTGCGTCACCGGCAGCGAAGCGTCATACTGCAGGCGAGGCCGGTGCAGTTCGCGGTGCCGACGAATCTCGACGGAACGCTGAATGTCGCGCTGCAGCTGCCCCAACAACTCCTCGTGAGGCTGCCTTGCGCGGCGAACCTTCTGCCATTGGCGCAGCCGCTGACGCAATCGGTGGCGATCGCGGAGCATCGCCGCGTCAATCTGGGCCTCGAGTTCCGTTGCAGTGCGATCCATTGCATTCCGTCGCCGCATGACGGCGGTGGCGTGGCGATGCACCATATTGTGCACTACGAACGACAAACAGGAAACGGGCATCGTCCGCGAATCGGTAGTGCAAAAAGGTCGCCGATCGCCGCGCCACCACCCCTGGTTACCCTGCCGTTGACGCTGGTGCCCTGCGAACAGCCGTTTGAATTTGTGATCGATCCGGCGCAGAATCGCCGCATCCTGGACGCGATGCCGCCGTTTGGCGGAACAAACTACATGACGCGACTGAAACCGGCGGCCACGCTGCTGGCGGTCTCCGCCACCCCGATCCCCCAAGGCCGGCATCATGCCGGTCTTCGCTTGCGAATCGTACGGGAAAGGTCGTACGTTCGCATTCGCGCCGGACACAACGGTTGACTGGGGACGGTTTTTTGAATCGCAATGGGGAGAGGGCGGTGATAACCGCTACTTTCGGCGGTTCTGGCGCAAGCCGCGGGGGCCAGGTTCTGCACTCGGCGTCCGAACTGCGGCAGTTCCTGCGAAGCCTGCCCGCGACGCGCGGCGATATTGTCGTGACCCGCACTCCGTTCTGGGACCGCGCACCAATCTGGTTGATGATCCTGGTCTGTCTCAGCCTGGAATGGGTGATGCGGCGCATCGGCTGAGTTTTTTCGCAGAGGAATTTGCTCTCGCAGAGGAATTGGTTATCGCAAAGGCGCAGAGACGCAAAGAAGAAAGGTCGATTGTTTCGAATGAAAATCCGTAATCGGAATCGGATTTTACTCACTTTCTTTGCGATTTTGCGTGACACCTGACGGCATGTCTGACGGACGCGCCTTTGTGTGATACTAGACCGCCTGCTAGCAATGGCTAGGCAGTCCCGATTCCGATCGGTGCGCCGTTTGGAGGACTGATAATTTGAGCAGAGTTTAACGATTATCCGGTCTTTGACCGATATACGGGTACACCGAACAGAAAGGACCGTTCGATGCACCGTTTCAACCGCCGGCATGCCGCTTGGGGATTGTACGTGATCTTGGCGATCTGCGGGCCGAGCATGGCGCAGGAAAGGACCCTGCCGGTGCCGCCACGGGCCGGCGATCCCGAATTGCGGAACTTTCCGTTCGGCTTCGTGCCGAAACACCTGAAGGTTGCTCGGCGCGGCGACTACGTCACGGGAACTCAGCGAAATGCGACGGTCGGCGAGATTGACGAGGGTATCGCGAGGGTCGGATACCAGGACGAAACCGATTCACCGATCGTCGCGGACGACACCGAGCAACTGCCCGACCAGCTCTGGGATGATTCCGAAACCGGTCTCTTTTACGAAGACGGCTGCGACGATTGTGGCGCCGCCTTTTGCGGGCCGCAGTGGTGGTGTTCCGCCGAGTATCTGTTGTGGTGGAAGCGGGGAATGGGGACGCCGGCGCTGGCGACGATCACACCTAATGGCGGGATTCTCCCCGCGGCGACGATCGTGTTCGGGAACGAGGACCTGAATGATGGCTCGAGTTCGGGAGGCCGATTTACGATCGGTCGTCGATTTGGATTCGATCCGAGTTTCGGGGTCGATTTCAGCTACGCGTTCCTGGGCAACGATTCCACTACGTTTCAAGGCGACGCGCTCAATTTTCCGCTACTGGCACGGCCCTTCACCAACCTGAACCAGGCGGTCCTCGCACCCGATGCGCGGCTGATCAACAGTGCCGGCGTTGTCCGAGGCACGCTCGATATCCTCGCCAGCACCGAATTCCAAACTTACGAAATCCTCTTCCGGCACACGTCGTATCAAAGCTGCATGGCGCGCTGGGATTGGCTGATTGGCTATCGCGATGCCCAGCTTCGCGACCGGTTGCGGATTGTGGAATCGACCACGGCGCTGGCGGCGCCGAATCAGGGAACGACCACTTCGCTGGTCGACCAGTTTCATACCACGAATACGTTTCGCGGAGTTGAACTGGGCGTGATGGGGCAAGGGATCATTTCGCCGTGCTGGTCGTGGGACTGGACTGCGCGGGTGGGACTGGGGAATGTCGAAACGCGAGCGGCGATTGAAGGTCGCACCGTCACGACACCGGCGGGCGGCGCCGCGGCGGCGGCGAATGGAGGATTGTTGGCGCAGGCCAGCAACAGCGGACTGTTCACGCAGGACCGCTTCGGCACGGTCACTGAATTCGGGTTGACTCTGCGCCGGGAACTTCCTTGCGGTTGGTCCGGATCGATTGGATACTCGATGGTGTACATGACCAACGTCTGGCGCGCGGGCGAACAGACCGACACTTCGATCAATACGTCGCAGATTCCGCCCGGCGTGTTGAATGGCGCGGCGCGCCCCGAATTCCCCGGCATCACCTCCGACTTTTGGGCCCAAGGACTGCGATTCGGTCTATCGCGGGATTTCTGATCGGCTCTCGCAAAGACACATTGGCTCTCGCAAAGGCGCCAAGATCGCAAAAATCAAATAACCGCGGAAGGCAAAGAGCGGCTCCAGGCCAATCCAAAGTGGAAAGTCACACCGCTCCCCTGAGTTCATCCTCCATTCTTCACTCTTCATTCCTATTTCACTCTTCACCCTTCACTGTTCCAACTTCGATCCGGTCGGCGCCATGCCAGCCGTAGCCGGCCGGATTCCATCCGACGGTGCCATCCAGGGGCTGCGTGTTGCCCAGAGTGTCGACGGCCCGGCAGATCAGTTGGTGGGGTCCCTGGGGCAGTGTGATCGCCAATTGCCAATGCTGCCATGCATAGCGCGACGCGCGCTGCAGTTCGGCACGGCGCCAGGTTCCGCCGCCGTCCCACGAGAGTTCCACGGCGTCGAGCAGTGACGTTCCGTCGTTCCAGGCAACGCCACGGACTTCGAATCGGCCGTTGTCGGATACCGCCTGTTGTTCCGGAGCGAAAACTACGCTCTTGATCCGCATCCGCCAGTTGGCGTCGCTGTTCTGAAACCCGTAATCGAATTCGGAACCGGGCGTGAGCGGCTCGCGCGGCGTCCGGTACCTCTTTACCTGGTGATGATTAACGGTCTCTTGTGCTTCGAGCCGCAGGCGTGTCAGCCATTTGACATGCATCGTGCCGTAATAGCCGGGCGTCACAAGTCGCAGCGGTCCGCCATGGACAGCGGGGAGGGGCTTGCCGTTGAGTTCCAGGGCCACGATGGAGCGCGCCAGGGAATCGGCAAGCGGCAGGCTATGTTCGAAGTCCGCCGCATCGGCTTTGCCGGGCAGGTCGGCGCCTTCGGCGGTGATAAACCCGGCCAAGGCATGGGGCCGCACATCGAATTTGTCAAATATCGTGCGCAAGGCGACTCCCTTGAATCGCACATTTCCCATGGCTCCATGTTGCCAGGCCGCTCCCTTGACGGCAGCGGCGGCCGCAAACAGCGCACGCCCGTTCCCGGAACATTGCAGCACCATTTCATGTTCCGTTTGCGGCAGGTCGCGCAACGCGTCGATCGCGATTGTCTTGGGGAATTCCAACAAGCCGCTGATCTCCAGCTTCCAGGGACCGGGCTGCGGCGCTTCCAGTGTTGCTGACCAGTCGGGCTGCTGATTGTTGCGCACGAACAGTTTCTCCGCGGGTGTGACGCGATCCTCGCGCAGCACGGCGAGCGGCGTTTCGAACTCGAAACCTGATGGCGATGCGTTGTGCACCAGCAGGCGGCGGTCCTTTCCTGGGACGAGTTTATCCGCGGATGCGGCCGAGGGTGCCAGAAATCGCCCCTCGGCACGGTGCCAGCCGAGCGCCAGACCCGCGCCCGAAAGTAGAGTGGATGCCAGCGCGTGGCGTCGTGTAACGCCCCGCGATCGGACCGGCTGCAGTGGTTCGGAGATGAGCATACGACATTTCTCCCGCGGAATTACTCAGTAGGAAACGCGACGATCGCATCCCAGGCTTCCTGGGCGGTTTCGGCATACGATATCAGATCGAGATCGGCGTCGGCGATGACGCCTTCGTCCGCTAGGAATTGAAAGTCGACCGCTTTGTTCCAATAAGCGCGGCCGAAGAGGATGATCGGGATTTTCTGGAGTTTGCCGGTCTGGCGCAGCGTGAGCGCATCGAACAGTTCGTCCAGCGTTCCGAAACCGCCGGGAAACACCACCAACGCCTTGGCCCGCAGCAGGAAGTGCATTTTTCGCAGCGCGAAATAGTGGAACTGGAAGCACAATTCGGGAGTGATATACGAGTTGGGGACCTGCTCGTGGGGCAGCGTAATATTCAAACCGATCGATTTGGCGTTCACATCGAACGCGCCGCGATTTGCCGCTTCCATGATCCCCGGCCCGCCACCCGTGACGATGACGTATTCGCGATGGGAGGTCTTCTCGCTGTGCTTGGAAGCGATATGTGCAAATTCACGGGCGTGATCGTAAAAGCCGGCTTTCGCGAGCAGTCGCCGCGCTCGATCCAGCTTGCGCCGGGAGGCCGGACAATCCGGCTTTTCCTTCACCAGCTTTTCCGCGACGGCGACCCGCTGTTGGGCTGCTTCACGCTCGACTACCTGCGTTCCGCCAAAGCAGACAATCGTCGATTCGATGCGGTACTCGACGAGTGCCATTTCCGGCTTGAGCAGTTCGAGTTGCATTCGCACGGGACGCAATTCCGATCGCGCGAGAAAGTCGATGTCGCGCTCGGCCAAAGTGTAACTGGAGGAATTCAGAATCTGTTGCAGTTGAACGGACTGATTTTCGTTCATCGGGAATACTCCAGAGGAGAAGATACGGACGACGCTCGCTGACAGTGCGCAGCGGCGTCGAAAACATGCAGCGACGTTTGGGGCTGCCGTGGGGATTCAAGATACCCACGCACCGGTACGCGGCCAAGGATTGCGGCCAAAGTACCGGCAAATACCCAGGCCAGGACCGGCAGCGACGAACGGCTGCGCCAGTGGTATTCGATTCGCGCGAACGCCAGACCGCCCGCGACGACAAACGTCACGATCAGCATCGATTGCCAGCCGACAGCCAAAGCGACCGCGACCAGGACGACCATCCAGCCCCGCAGCCCGATCGACCGCACTGCCGTCCGATGCGAGAGCCAGGCCAGTGTACCGCCGAGGGCGCTTGCTCCGAGGAGTGCCAGCGGATCGTCTCCACCGGCAACCCGTGGAAATATCGCAAGCGTCAGGACGCGTACCAGGAGCAGCGGCGCGAAAAGTCGCAGCGGAATTCGCTGCCGATCGCTCTCGATGATTACGGCCGCTAGCAGTGTCGTCAGCAGCCAGGAATGCAGTGCGAACAGGCACCAGCGTTCCGCAGCCTGAACCACCGACGGCCCCTCGGCCAGCGCGACCCAGATGTCGGCGTGTCCCGCAACGATCTCCACGGCGAACAGAATCGCAAACAGCGACGCGACGGCCGCTTCCACCAGCGGATAGCGAGCGGAGATCGCGGCCCCGCAATCGCGGCATCTTCCGCGCAGCACCAGCCAGCTCAGAATCGGCACATTGTCGAAGCCGCGAATCGGGTGCAGACAACGCGGACAACGCGAAGCGGGCCGTACAATGCTTAGCCCGGCAGGCACGCGATAAATCACCACGTTAAGAAAACTGCCGATGCAGGCGCCGATCGCGGTCACCCAAAGTCCCAGCAGCCACGGCGCCCACGGTCCGGTCGGCTGGAACACCTGTCCCAGCAACAACCCGCCTCCGCCAGCAATCGATGCGATCAAAGCCATTTCGACAGCGGGCCTCCTCGAGCCGCAAGTGCATCGACGCGGCGGCTGATTTGCGGATCCTCCTCCAGCACCGACGCGTGGTGAGGCTTGATCCGCGCGTCGATTACGATCGAGCCTCGACACCCCCAGTGCTTGTGATTCGTGAATGCCTCGATCCCGTCAATGTCCCTGGCCGGGTCGCTGCGCGTGAAACAGACCCAGACAAAATTCGCCAGTGTGCGGGCGGTGAACTCACTGTCGTCGACCAGCACGATCCAGGGAAACTGGTTGATCGGATCCGCGGCGGAGAACGATGAGACGAACGAATGCAGACCGGGATCGGTATCGCTCGCGGCAACCTTGGGACCGCTTACCGCCAATACCCCGGGGAGGCAGACCCGTGGTTCGCGAAAGCCCTCGGGTAACTCGCCGCGGAATTCCACGCCCAATTTGCGCCGGGCGGGCCCCACTGCCGCGATCACCAGTTTGGAACCGGCGTTGAGCTGCTCGCCGGAGTAGTCGAGCGTGTCGATCGTCGTGCAGGTCTGGAAATGCAGGTCGCGCTGCCAGTCGACCCTGCGCAACACGTGCTGCAGGAACCCGGAGACGTCGTGCACGTTCAACGTCGGATCATCGGCCTGATTGACGATCAACAGATATTTGGCCAATGACATTTGACCTTGGCCCAGGATCGCATTCGCCTGTGTCAAAAGTTCCTGGGGCCGTTCAAGCTGCTGGTACGGTGTATACCGTTCGCTGCCGATTGCCAGCAGCAGCGGGTGGACGCCTGCTTCGTCGACGGCATGGACGGCACTTACTCCCGGAAGCACTTGCGGGATCACGGGGCCGGTCAATTCGTGAATCAAAGCGCCGAATGTCGTGTCTTCCTGGGGCGGCCGACCCACGACCGTAAACGGCCAGATCGCCCCTTCGCGATGCCAGACCCGTTCCACCCGCAGCACGGGGAAGTCGTGGGCCAGGCTGTAGTAGCCCAGATGGTCGCCGAAGGGACCTTCGGGCAACTTGCGATCAGGATCGACCACACCTGAAATGCAGAAGTCGGCCTCCGCGTAAATCGGCAGTGGCTGGTCGGCAACGACCATCGGGATCCGGTGGCCGGCGAGCAGCCCGGCGAATGTGAGTTCGGACATGCGCTCCGGCAACGGCATGACCGCGGCGACGGTCATCGCCGGCGACCCGCCGACCAGAATGTTGACGCGAAAGGGCACGCCGCGGCGCAAAGCTGCCGTGTGATGCACTCCGATGCCACGGTGGATCTGGTAGTGCAAACCGACTTCCTGGTTCGGCGCGTATTGTCCGCCCGAAATCTGAACGCGGTACATGCCCAGATTCGACTTCATCAGACCGGGCTGTTCGGCGTGCTCGGTATAGACCAGCGGCAGCGTGACAAACGCGCCTCCGTCGCCCGCCCAGCTGCGGAGCTGCGGCAGTTCGCCGACCGAACACTGCCGCGCCAGGATCGGTCCCTGGGTAACGCGCTTGGGCAGCGTTCGCCAGGCATGGAACGGGAGCTTCCAGTGGGCGAGTGGATTTTTCAACAGCGAGTTCGGATCGGCGGCCGCACGCATCAACTGGCGAACCGTCGGCAGCGTATCGCGGAAGATATACTCGGCGCGCTCCAACGTCCCGAACAAGTTACCGAGCATCGGGAACGCGCAGCCTCGCACCCGTTCGAACAGGACCGCCGGCCCGCCCGATCGCACGACGCGGCGCTGAATCTCCGCGATCTCCAGGTCCGGATCGACTTCCTCGGTCAATCGCACCAGTCTTCCCGCGCGATCCAGGTCGTGCACGCATTCCCGCAGCGACTTGTATCCCACGCGAAATCCCCTCTCCGTCATCGTTATCGTTGCCGCTAGAATAACGACTCTCCCCTGATACGAATATCCGGCGAGCGATCGCGGGAGTAACAGTACTCGCGGGCAATTCCTGGAAAAATTCGATGAAAGTCACCCGATCGGTCCATGATCTCGAGACCTTATCCGCCGACGTGCTGGTCGTCGGACATTACGCGGACAGTGGCCTGACTCCAGCGGCGGCGGCGGTGGACCGCGCCAGTTCGGGGGTTATTCAGCGATTGCGCGCGTCGGGCGAGGCGGCCGGCAAACCGCTGGAAGTGACGCTGTTGCATGAATTGCCAGGGGTGAACGTGCGACTGGTCGCGTTGTTCGGATTGGGAGAATCGACCAAACTGGACGCCGGAACCGTCTTCCGATCGGCGGCCGCCGCCGCGAAACAGATTGCCGCGAAGGCTCGGGAACGGGTCGCTTTTTTTTCCGATCCGCAATGGACGGGAGCACTGACGGAATCGGCCTTGGCGGGAGCGATCGTCGGCTGCCAGGGGCAGGACCTGTACCGCAGCCAGAAAAACCGGTTCCCGTTCGGCGAGTTGCTGTTCACCACGGCCGATCCGGTCGCGTTCGCCATCGGCAGGATCCTCGGCGAGAGCACCAACCTGACGCGGCGGCTGGTGAACGAACCGCCCAGCGAGATCTACCCGGATTCGTTCGCGCAGGTGGCGGCCTCCACTGCGAAAAACGCGCAACTCGAGTGCGAAATCTGGGATGAGTCACGTCTCAACGCCGAACGGTGCGGCGCGCTGCTCGCCGTGGCGCGTGGCTCGGCGCGCCCGCCCCGGCTGGTGATACTTGAACATCGCGGCGGCGGACCACAGGCCCCGACATTGGCGCTTGTCGGCAAGGGTGTGACGTTCGATTCGGGAGGC
>Ga0194132_10004770_pt1 | contig 22757 bp, 21 predicted proteins | sample TA2KigOf80mmetaG_FD_148612 | JGI IMG/M metagenome (GOLD analysis project Ga0194132, IMG submission 148612) | Freshwater microbial communities from Lake Tanganyika, Tanzania - TA2015054 Kigoma Offshore 80m | ecosystem: Environmental > Aquatic > Freshwater > Lake | place: Tanzania: Lake... | reverse complement strand
CATACCTGCTCCCTTTGAGTAGGTTTTTTAAGAGGCTGGTCCGAACTATTTTTTCTTAAATTGCAAAGACTTATAGAGGACCAAGGTTATAAGATTTGATAAGTTTTCTTTAGAGTTTCGTTTGATAATTCACCTCATCGCCAAACGGCCAATAAATTCCGCTCCTTAAACCAACTTCATGGCCGTTTGAACCTCTTAAAAAGCCCACTCAAAGGGAGCAGGTATTAAACATCCCACACTAATCGAATAAAATCACCTACTTTTACGTAGCGTAACTTAGTGAAATTCTGACTAAAAAAAACCTTTACCCCGTAAGAGAGTTAAAGGACACTTGAGTACTCTTTATGAAGATCTGTTTTGTTGTTAGGTCCGTTTATTCGCAACAGCTCAACTATACGACTACCCATTTAGCTTACGAAGCTCATCAACGGGGACACGAGGTCGTGTACACAACGGTAAATAGTTTTTCTGCCACTCACGATCTCACAGTTCGTGCCACGGTGGTCAGCCCCGGAGAAAAACCCTTTGAAAGCCGTCTTGAGTTTTTAAGAAGTCTGCAAAGCGGATTCGCTGAACGCCAAGAAGTCACCTTAAGCGACTTTGACGTTGTTTTCTTAAGATATAACCCCAATGAATTAGACGGCGAAAAGGACAAGTCTAAAAATCCAGCTATTGAATTTGGAAGACTTCTCAAACTTCATGGGGTTTTAGTACTGAATGATCCGACCGGCCTTTCCAAAGCAGCGAGCAAAATGTATCTCTCTTCATTCCCCACAGAGATCCGAGCCAAAACACTCATCACTCGTAGTGCTTATAAGATCAAAGAATTCGTCCGCGAGATAAAAAAACCGACGATCTTAAAACCCCTCTCCGGATTTGGCGGTCAGGATGTATTCTTCATTAAGAATGCAAAAGAGATCAATATCAATCAGATCATTTCGACGGTCGCAAAAAGCGGATATGTGATGGCTCAAGAATATATTCCGGAAGTCAAAAATGGCGACAAACGACTTCTTCTTCTTAATGGTTCGCCTATTTTTATAGGCAGTCGAGCCGCCATGTATCGACGCATGTCTCCCAAAGGGGATATCCGAAGCAACATGCACGTCGGGGGCAAACGAAAAAAAGTCGCGTTCACTAAAATCGAAGCTCAAATTGCAGACCTAATTCGCCCCAAACTCATCGCTGATGGGCTCTATTTTGTAGGAGCTGATATCGTCGGAAACAAGCTTTTAGAAATTAATGTTTTTTGTCCCGGCGGCATCAATAACATCAACGAGCTCTATGATATCAACGTTGGTTCCGCCGTGATTGACGACTTAGAAAAAAAGGTGCGATTGATAAGCAGTCGGCCTCAAGGGCGAACCTCACTTTCACTAATTAAAAACGGATAATTATGAAAACGTTGCTGATTCTTTGTGGTGGTCGGTCTGAAGAGCACGAGATTTCACTTATTTCAGCCAAAGGGATTTTGGATGCTCTCGATCGAAAACTCTACCAACCTCTTTTAGTAGGGATTTCAAAAAAAGGAGTTTGGCATCTCTTGAACGAAGAGAACTTTTTCGAAGGGGAGTTTCGAGCCGATAAAATCAAACTCAATGAAAAAGCTCCCACAATTACACTGGCCCCCTTTACGAATGAAAAACGCCAAGGAACTCTCCTCTGCTCCGGAAAAACACACTTATTTGACGTTGTTTTTCCCATTCTTCACGGCCGGTTTGGAGAGGACGGGACTCTACAAGGAATGCTCGACATGATAAATGTTCCCTATGTCGGCTCAAACTGCGGAAGCTCTGGGCTTTGTATGGATAAGATTCTAACAAAAATCCTATGCCTAAAAGCCGGAATCCCTACTGCGAAATTCACTTGGGTCGAATCGGTTGAAGATCTCTCAAAGGTCGCTTCTGACTTGAACGAACTCAAATACCCTTTATTTGTGAAGCCTCCAAGACAGGGAAGTTCTATCGGAGTCAGTAAAGTGAATACTCCCCAGGATTTAAAAGCAGCTGTCGAAACTGCATTAAAATATGATACCAAGTGCCTCATCGAAGAGGGAATCCGAGGAAGAGAAATAGAATGTGCGGTCTTGGGCCATCCCAAACAAGCCAAAGTCGCAACTCCAGGTGAAATTATCCCTTCAAAAAAAGTGGGCTGGTATTCGTTCGAGGCTAAGTATCTTTTAGCAGATGGCGCCGAAACTAAAGTTCCCACCGACTTGGATGCACAAACAACAGAACGAATCAAAAACTTTGCTCTTAAAGCTTTTAACTGCCTAGAATGCTCGGGAATGGCTCGAGTCGATCTCTTTTTAGAGGAATCAACTCAAAATATTTACCTAAACGAAATCAATACGATTCCGGGATTTACTCCTATCAGCATGTACCCCAAAATGTGGCAAGCCTCAGGGTTAAGTTATTCAGCATTGGTCTCTGAGCTTATTTACTTAGCGAGATAATTTATGAAAAAACCTTTACACCCCATCGATTTTTCTCACCGAAGAAAACAATTTCTAACAAAAATTAAAAAAGGAGTTGCGGTCTTCCCTGCCGCTCCAGAAGTTATCCGAAACAATGACGTCCATCACGAATACCGTCAGGATAGTAACTTTTTTTATTTAAGTGGCTTTGAAGAGCCCAATAGTATTTTGCTTTTTGCTAACCAGACAAAGACCCCTTTCCAGATGTTTGTTCAACCTAAAGACACGACCAAAGAGCTTTGGGAAGGAAAAATCATCGGACCCGAAGGGGCAAAAAAAAAATTTGGTGCCGATGCCGCTTTTTCTTCAAGCGACCCCTCTCTTTTCAATGAGGCTTTTGTGAAGGCTCTTTTAGAGGCCGATGTCCTGTATTATCGATTAGGTCTCAACGAAGATTGGGATCGACGCATCTTTTCTTTGATGAAAAAAGCGGTTCGCCAACTCGGGCGCACAGGGCGGGGCTTTTGGCCCATTCATGACCCCAATGAGATTTTAGGGGAAATGCGCTTAATTAAGACCCGAGCAGAAGCTGAAAGATTAGAGCGAGCTGCCAATATCACTGCCGAAGCTCATGTAAGCGCAATGAAAATCGCAAAGCCCGGAATGTTTGAATACGAAATTGAAGCGGCTCTTTACCACGCTTTTCGTGGCCAAGGGGCCGGTCGACTGGGGTATGGCTCTATCGTTGCTGGTGGCTCAAACGCTTGTGTTCTCCACTACGTTGCCAATAACAAATACCTTGAGGATAAGGAATTATTGCTCATCGATGCCGGTGCCGAATTTGATTACTACACGGCCGATATCACGCGTTGTTTTCCCACCAACGGCCAATTCACTCCCGAGCAAAGAGAAATTTACAGCGCCGTCTTAAAGGCGCAAAAATCTTGCGTCAAGATGGCTCGACCGGGAAAATCGATGAAAGATCTTCACAATCATGCAATCGAGGTCCTAGTTGAGGAATTAAAAAACCTCAAAGTCTTAAAAGGGTCCTCAGCAAGTCTAATCAAACAAAAGGCCTACTTGCCTTTTTTCCCCCACGGAACGGGCCACTGGTTAGGCATGGATGTTCATGATTCCGGACGATATTTTTCTGAAAGTTACGACACACCCAGGCACTTAGAACCAGGAATGGTCATTACCATTGAGCCCGGTCTGTATTTCGGAGAGAGTTCTAAGGGGCCAAGTAAATATAAAGGGATCGGCATCCGAATAGAAGACGATGTTCTCATCACTTCATCGGGTAACAAAGTTTTAACAACAGGGGCCCCCAAAGAGATCGAGGAGATCGAAAGCCTCTGCCAATCAACTTAAGGAGACAACATGAAAAAACTTATTCTCAACTCTTTAGTTACTTTACTTCTTTTAAGCTGTTCTTCATCTCCCCAAACTTCCAAAGAGGCGAAAGAGCATATTGAAAAAAATTTTAATGAGAAGATCGGCTCTGCAACAAAAACCGATTTGATTGAGAGCTATGGAAATCCCGAATGGTGTCAAGTCGAAGACAGTGGTAACGAGACTTGTCGTTTCTACAAAAAAATCGGCACAAAGTGGATTGGAGAAAAGAAACAAAAAGACAAAAAGCCGGTCGAAACAGGTGATCAAGTCATTGTGTCTTTCGATAAAGACGGCATTCTAAGAAGCTTCAAAGCCTCCGCCCAGCGCTAACCCCTACCCAAAGGTATGGCTTTACTTTGGGTGACTCATCGAATCAAACACCACCCAAAGTAAAGCCATACCTTTTGGTGCCTTTTGGTGTTAAAGCCCGTAACGATCAAGAGCTCGTTGGCAGATGGCTTTAGCCGATTCTGTTTCAGCAACGACAATATCACAATCGTCGGAGGCTTTGATGTCTGTGACTTGTTGAAGATAATGAACTCGGGCCAGAATTTTTGTTTCGGAATTTATTTGTCGAACTAAAGAAACTATTTTAGGAACTACATTTCGCCCACTGACCGACACAATCACTAGAAAAGCCTCTCCTACCCCAATCGATTCCAACATGTCTCGACTAGTAGAGTCACCAAAATATCCCTCAATGCCCAATTTTTGAATCTCTTTGACATTAGCATGATTAATATCAAGCCCGGCACAGGGGATTCCTTTTTTAGAAAGTTCAATTAACGTTTGAACTCCGGTATGCCCAAGACCAATCACAATCGCTTTACGGGGTTTCACCAAGGGGGAATTGTCAGACTCTTGAGCTAGAGGCACCTGCGAAGATAAAGACTTTGTTTTTTTAAGTTTGAATCGAAACCCTCTCGCAAATTCCCCCCAACTGCTATGAGACGAGCCTTTTAGGCCCAGATTTGAAAACAAAGGAGTCAATAAAAGTGAAAAAACGGCGAGAGTCAGAAAGTATTGAAACTCTGTATTTCCAATGATCCCATAAGTAAAAGCGGAGGCTGCGATCACAAAAGAGAATTCACCGATTTGACTTAAAGCCAATGAAGTTGCAAAGCTGATTCCGTGAGACCTGCTATAACGTCGAATAAGAGCGTAAAGAACAGAAAATTTAATGTAGAAAAGTACCGGTATTAACCACAACAAGTGATGAAAATTAGCCTTAGCAAAACTGAGATCGATCATCATTCCTATGGAAGCAAAAAACAGCCCTAAAAAAATATCTCTAAATGGCCCGATCTCCGCTAAAGCTTGTCGGCTAAAAGGGGATTCGGAAATAAGAACCCCAGCAATAAAAGCTCCCAAAGAAACTGAGAGTCCAACCCTGTCCGCGATAAAAGCGACTACAAAGGTCGTCGAAAAAATAGAAAAGAAAAAAAGCTCCCGACTTCCCGTTCGCGTCACTTCATTAAAGACTAAAGGGATTACAAAACGGCCCAAAAGAACACATCCCAAGATAAAAACCGGAATGCCGACCGCAACTCCTCCCAAGGATGAATCCTGGTTCGATATCAGAGTCTGACCTGCAAGCAAAGGAATGGATGCCATTAGAGGAAGAGCCGCAATATCTTGGAAAAGTAAAATAACGAGACTCAATCGACCATAGGGAGTTTCAGTTTCTCTTCGGTCGGCCAGCAATTTTAAAACAATAGCCGTCGAACTTAAGGCCAAACAGGAGCCCATTACAAATGCAGAGCCGAAGGGTAACTTCAAAATAGCAACAAAAAAGAGAGTTCCAATACTAATGGTCACAGCCACTTGAAACAACCCTAACGTTAATAGCGGGCGAACCATTTTTTTTAATTGGGATAGCGAGATTTCAAGTCCGACCGAAAACATCAAAAAAACAATCCCTAATTCGGAGATACCTTGAGCATCCGGCATCGAATCAATCCATCGAAGCCCGGAGGGGCCAATCAACAATCCCGTCAAAATAAATCCAATTACGGTCGGAATACGAGTTCGAGCAAAAAGAACAGAAACAGCTGTGATCGATACAACTGAAATAAAAAGAGAATGAAAAAGTTGAGAGTGAAACACGTTTTATGAAAGGACTAAGTCTTTTTAGGCTTTGAAGCCTCTTCAATCAGATCATCTCGTCGTTTTTTTAACTTGCTAAGTAACGTCATGAAATTGCCTTCTTTTAAAAATGCATCAATTTGTTCACTGATGTTAGTAGAGTACCGTACCTCCTCATATGAAATATCGTAAATAAACCAATCATTACCTTTTTTGGAAAAGTAATACTCAAGCTCAAAAGGCTCCCCTTTGACAAAAAACTTTGTCGGAACTTTGGCAGAATCCCCTTGAACTTCAATCTTTTCAAATTTGTAGTTAGTGTTCGTTTCCCAGAATTTGTCTAATCGAGTGAAAGCAGTTCGAATCACGACGTCTTTAAGAAGATTACGAAACTCTTCAAAATTTTTTCCGGAATTTTTTTTGACTAATTTGGCTCCAAGACACAGTTTAGCAATCTTTTCCCAATCCATTGCCTTCTCGATAGTATCTCGAGATTTTTGTTTTTCGGGACCTTCCAAATTTACTTTTTTGGAGGCCTCAAATAAAGATTCAAGCCTTGTCGTGATATCCTTAGTAGATCTATTTTCTTCAGCCCTCAAGGAAAGGGAAAAAGTAGAAACCATCCAAAAGCCTAAAACAAATAGTAAAGATATTATTTTCATAGTTGGGTATCATACCGAAAAGTAGAGTAAACTCAACTTGGAATCACTTCGCGAACCGACATAAGAACATCCTGAATGGAGATATGCCTTAGACAGACTTGGTAGCCGTATTTTTTATGGCAATAGGCCTTCTCACAGGGATGACAGGGAACATCGAAGGGTGTTTGCTTTAGGACGTTGGGACCTAATGGTCGAATATAGTTAGGATCTCCGGGACCAAAGAGCACAAGAGTTGGAACACAGGCCAAAGTTCCGGCTAAATGTGCAATTCCAGAGTCATTGGCAATCACCAAAGCGCTTCTGCGACACCACTCTATCAATTGAGATAGCGTAGTTTTCTCTATCCCATCCCTCACGTTTCTGAGTCCTTCTTCTTGAATTTCTTGATGCCAATGGGCTTCCGATTTCCCTCCTACCCATCGAATCTCGTAATCCGGATATTGAGAGGAAAGAGCCCTAACCAATGTCTTGAAATAGGGCCAGACTCTTAAGCCAATTGAGGCTCCAGGGGCCACCAAAATCAGTTTAGACGGTTGAGAATCTTTTTGCTCGATATCAAGTTCTAAACTCCAAGTCTTTCCCGTTAAAAAGTTTATCAACTCTAAATAAAGTTCTGTTTTGTGCTTCCCCGATTTGATCCCTTTCCAACTTAAGCTATCAGTCCAAAAGATCTGACTCCCCCCTTGGGAGAAGCCCACTCGAATCGGAATTCGGGCTGCATATAAAAGAGCAGAGCTTGAAAAACTCGAAGTTAGAGAAACGGCAAATTCATATTTTTCGCTAGCCAAATCTGATGCTAGCTCAAAAAATCGGCGCCCCCCCCTTTTTGCCTCTTGCTTTAAAACTCTCTTTTTTACACAAAAATCGGAATCCTCAAAAGTCGACAAAGCTTCGCTTGCTAGAAAATGGATCGAGTGATGAGGATAGGCTTTTTTAAGTGCTCGATAAAATGGCCGTGCCATCACATGGTCCCCAATCCAATTGGGGGTTCGAACGAGAATTTTAGCGGGGGAGCTCACTTTTTTACATATAGAATAAGCCTCTTTGAGTGTCAGGTCATTTTTTACCTACTTTTAAGCTAAAAATGGCTGACACGGTGGCTATTTTGAATAAGAATCCCTTTATGAGATTCGAAGAAACGCATGTTTTTCCGCTAACAATCGATTTTGATTTGCTCGATGCAGGCAATATCGTTCATCACCCTAACTATTTGGTACTTTGTGAAAGGGCCAGGGCTCGAGCGCTTGATGATATCGATTACCCATATACGGAAATGCTGAAAGATGGAATGTCCTTTGCCCTTACAGATACTCAATCTAAGTACATAAAACCGGCTCTACTTGGTGAAAAACTTTCAGTTCTTACTCGATGCCTTAAATTTTCAAGGGCCACTGTTACTCTCGAACAACAGTTAGTCGGTTTATCGCCAAACTACAGAACGTTTTCTGGCTATCTTCAAGAATTGCCTGAGGGTTTTATTCAAACTCCCTATTTCTGGATCGAAATGCGCTTAGTTTATGTCAAACTCAACCCCATTAAGGCGCAACCGATTCCTGAAACTCTGATAAACAAACTTAATTTAAAACAACTATGAGCGAATTCTCGATTATTTCTGCGAGAAATCGAGCTTTAGGTATTTTTATTTCAATGTCCTTGGGAGCAACTCTTGCTTTCTCACTGTTGCCGTCTATTCACTCCTTTTATCAATTAGTCAGTTCTTGGATTTCCCTTCCGCTAATCGCACACAACAAACTTCTCGAAATGAGTTTCTTCCCTTTTGTTTGCGCTTTTTTTTACTTATCACTTCCCAAACGAGTTCGAATACTTTGCGAAACCTCCACGGCTTGCTTAAAGGTCCTACCCACTTTCTGTGTTCCACTGTTGATTGCTTTTGTCTTTGGTTGGATTCAAGGAAATTATTTTTCAGCAAAGATTGAAAATCCCACTCAAGACCTCTTTTGGTTTTTACTCTGCATTCCTCTTGGCGAAGAGCTCTTATTTAGAGGTTGGCTCTGGGGCCTTTTTACTGCGCTATTCAAAGGAGTCTTTTTTACGCTTACCAACCCTCTGCCTTCACAATTAGTTTTTACAAGTCTTGTGTTTTCTCTTTGGCATCTCCAAAATATTCACCATGTCTCATGGCCATTTCTATTGTTTCAATTGCTGTACACACTTTTGACAGGTCTTTGGCTGGGGTATCTTCGCTGGAGAACAAATAAAATTCTTGTCCCAACACTGGCTCACGCTCTGATAAATTTAACTGCCAGTTTACCCATGCTCTTATGATAAAATTAGGGTGTGAAAAAGAATCAAGGACAAGCAGTTGTCGAATATATGATGCTTGTGGTTATGATTGCTGTAACCATCGCAGTTGCTATTCGCAATTCTAATCTCCAAATTTATTTAATGTGGACTGGGCTAGCCAGACAGGTCGCTAAACCCTGTCCCAATTGTGACAGCCCTCCAGCTCCCGATGTGAGTAAATAACCTTGAAAACTTAATACCTGCACCCTTTGAGTGGGCTTTTTAAGAGGCTGGTCCGAACTATTTTTTCCTAAATTGCAAAGACTTAAAGAGGACCTGGGTTATAAGATTTGATAAGTTTTCTTGGAGTTTCATTTGATAATTCACCTCATCGTCAAACGGCCGATAAATTGCGCGCCTTAAACCAACTTGATGGCCGTTTGAACCTCTTAAAAAGCCTACTCAAAGGGAGCAGGTATCTTTGAGTGGGCTTTTTAAGAGGCTGGTCCGAACTATTTTTTCCTAAATTGCAAAGACTTAAAGAGGACCTGGATTAGAAAACTTATCAATTCAACGTCTGGCGAGCAGTCTAACCGCCTCATAAATTTTCTTTGGTAACTGCTCAAAGTTTTCAACTTCCAAACAGAGTCCATTTCCATGAGTTGCCATGGCTTGAGAGGACTCTAAGTGACTGCCGGGACCATGAAGATGTAAGACAATTAAAAAATCAAATTTCTTGGCTATCTCTATGGGATTATCTCCCTCGGTAGAACGACCATCGGTCGCAATTAGACCGATCCTTCGCTTCCCGGCAGCAAAGTGCTTAAATTGACTTAACCCTTCTTCCAATCCCATCGCAATATTGGTGAAACCTCGGGGTTGAGACTTTAAAAATTTAAGAACCGTCGATTGAATCGGCTCTTCCACCGAAAGCTTTTTGATGATTTGAGGTTTAGAAGAGAACACAATCACTGAGGCGTCTCTTGATTGAATCTCAAACAACAAAACCGCTACTGCAATACTGGCAAGTAAGTGCTTATCCCCCGACATTGAGGAACTCGCATCAATCATAGCCACGCAGGTAAAAGGCTTTTCCTGAGTCATTTCGACAAGAAGTGTTTCGGGAGTAACTTCCTCTAAAATGGGAGTCTCTTCAAGAGTATCCTCCAAAACAATCTCTCCAAAGGGGGCTCTTACAAACGATTCCTTTTTAGTGATTTGGGGTCTTGAAGGATGAGCTATAACTCGTTTGGCATGATCCAAAACCAATGAAACCAACTTTCGGTCTGACTCTTCATTCGATTGAGTTTGCCCTCCCCGTTGATAATAGAGTTGGCGCATGAGATGGGTCTTAACATCCCCGATTCCCCCTTCCATATCCTGGAATTCCTGCTGTTCTGCCAATTCCGGCGGAAAAAAAACGGGGGCCACGGTCAGGGCCGGTCCCTCAAATCGACTTTTAGGGCTTAATTCTTTTTTTTTTCGACTAAGTGGGGAAATTCATTCAGCGAAATTAAATTTAAAATTAACTCTCTCAAATCCTCTTCACTCGAGATAGGTTCAATCCGACTGGGAAGCGCCATCAGTGCCGCCACTTCAAATTCCAAACCGATTTCTAATAGCTTCGCCATAGCTAGAGCAGCTCTAATACTTGCCCCTCGTTTGATCTGAGTGTGGTTTCTAGTAGCTCTAATTAGATCTACTAATCTCTCTAAAACATTACCCTTAAGCTTGGATGAAACCTCCTGCTTGAGTATCAACAACTCTTGCTCTCGAGATTGATAATCTAATTGGATCATTTCAAACCGGTCTAATAAAGCTTCAGAAAGCGCATGAGTCGCTGTGAATTCTCTGGGGTTCTGCGTAGCAATCACGCAAAAACCCGGTTTTGCTTCGAGTTCTCCCAATTTAGGCATCGTAATTCTTCTTTCATCCATAGCAGGTAAAAGAATATTTTGAACGGCTTCCGGCATCCGATTTAGCTCATTAATAAACAAAACTTTACCCTGTCTCATCGCCGTGACTAACGGTCCCTCAATAAAAGAATCTTTCGAATAGCCTTTTTTTAGCACTATAGGAGGGTCAAACCATCCTGTAAGTTTTTGTTCGGTATATCGAGTGTCTCCATCAATTCGTTCAAATTTTTTCTTAAGATCAAGTAGACCCTGTTGAACAAGAAAAGTTTTTCCAACCCCCACAGGGCCTTCAATCAAAATGTTACGATTTAGACCCATGACTTTTTTGAGTTGTAACAACTCGATCTCTCGTCCGATTATTTTTGACTTACTTACCACTTTTTTTCTTTCCTATTGCTGGTTGTGTTTCGGTTTTATCAAGCCGCTCAATCATCTGCTCATAGATAAAGTTTGCCACATCACTAGGCCTTGCTCCAATAGTAAATCCAGCATCAAAGCCTACTTCCAAGGCCATTTTATGAGTAACTCTAGGCCCCCCGGCAATGAGTATGAACTTTTCCTCAAGTCCTCGCTTCTTTAGCCTAACGATTAGATCCCTCATATCTGAAATATGAATATCTTTCTGAGAGACCACTTTTGAGAGAAGAATCGCATCAGCCTTCTCCTTGATGGCTCTTTCAATAAGCTCTTCGGTCGGAACCTGGCTACCCATATTGACCGTTCGAAAGCCTTTATAGCGTTCAAGCCCAATATCACCGTCAAAACCCTTCATGTTAAGAATAGCATCTAATCCTACTGTATGGGCATCATATCCTGTGCAAGCCCCAACCACACGAATGGGCCTCTTTACATTGGCTAAAATCAGTCGATCTATCTCTTTGTAACTTCGTTTCTCCCCACCTAAATCGGGCACTTCGAGCTTGGCGTAATCGACACCTTTTTCAGTTCTGGCAAAAACAACAAAGAGAGAATAATTCACCCCGATTTTAGACATATGGGCAATCTTGACATCAAAAAAGCCCCAATTACGAACCATCTGTGTAGCTGCTTCACGAGCTTTAGCCGAAGGCTCCACAGGCAAAGTGAAACTAAGTTGGAAAGCTCCGTCTTCCGTCGTATCCCCATAAGGCAATAAATTATTGAAGTTGATCTTCCCCACTAGATCTTACTCCCCATAAGTTCAAAAAACGGATTCAGATACCGACCTCGCTCGACTTGAAACACTCCATCGGCCCCTTTACCTCCATCGATGGTACGACTGACATCAGCAAAAGTGCGTTTTTCAATGGCCTTATAGATTCCCATATCATCGATTTTTTCTAAAAGTTTAACCGCGTCGTCTAAAACTTTTTGGGCAAACTTGGCAATAACACCATCCGAACGGTAGCCGAATTCATCTCCTAGCCCTACCGCCCCCCCAACCACATAGTTGGCGTTTCGAATACTCACACTTCTATCCTGTAAAAATGGCGTGTGAACCGCTTCGGTCAACATTCCAAGTAGGATAACTCCCTGATTAGTCATCGATCCAATCAAATTAAAGATAGTATCGATCGCATGACTTGTAAAAATATCCCCCGATTTGTATTTCGTGTTGCACATATATTTCAAAGGAGCTTCGGGGAAAATTTGTCGAGTCATTTGAGCACGAGCGATTTCCATGAGGATGACCTTTTCATAGTTCGGATCCATTTCCATCGCATGACCAATCGACATTTGGTTTTTCGCCATTCCTGCATTTAAAGCCGCAACTTCATTAATAAACTGAGACGCTAGAACTTGGTCTCCACTCTCTGCGGCATCTGTCGTCTTCATGTAGTTATCTTCACCCGTCATGATCCAAATTCCACTTTTCGAACAAATGAGTCGTGAAAAGTGCTGATCGATGAGGGTTCTTCTCATGTTGATATCTCTAAAGAGAATTCCATACATTGCATCATTAAGCAGGCAATCCAACCCCTCCAACGCCCCCAGAGCTGCAATCTCCGACATGCAAAGACCGGAACAATAGTTGGTCAGTCGAATGTATCGATTCACTTCCTTGCCGACTTCATCTAAAGCTTGTCTCATGACCCTAAAATTGGCTTGGGTCGCATAGGTTCCACCAAACCCTTCGGTCGTTGTTCCTTGGGGAACATAATCCAAAAGAGATTGGGCAGTACTTCGAATTACGGCTATCACATCAGCGCCATCTAAAACCGCGCTTTTGGCTTGGGTGACATCCTCAAAAATATTTCCCGTGGCCACAATCACATACTTGAGTGGTCTTTTTTCTTTAACAGGATCCTTTAGTTTTTTAGCTGTTTGGTTTCTGTCTTTTCGAGACTGAATGAGCTTTTGAAAAGACTCTTTAGCTAATCTTTGGGCTAAACTTTTTACCTGTTTGGGATCTTGCGGCGCCAAAGTCCCCACATCTACTTCGAGAGCCATGACCCGCTCTTGAAGCTTGGGGATATCGTTTTTCGTCGCTATTATCGCATTCGCAATCCAATATAAAGCCCCTTCATGCAAACGATCGTGGGCTTTCACTTGATCGGTAATTAAATTGGCGACAGGGAAGAGTAGCCCCTGCTCATTCGGGACAGCTTCATTAAAGCCCAATAAACGAAGTACGGCCCTTTCGGTTCCCACGGTTGAGTTCGTTTTAACGAGGTCGGCGACTTGGGCGCCTATTGATTTAGCAATTTGACGACACCGGGCAATTTTCTTAGCTGAAAGTGGTATTGTTGAAGCATATCCCATAAGGGCCTGATTCTGCCTATAGAGTTAAGACTTTTCAAGCGAACTCTTAAAAGCCACGACGAACAAATTCTCGAATAACCGACTGCTCGCTTTGAGATAACCCATGGAACTGGATTCCCATTCCACGCTTACTTTGCGAGTTAGAGACCCAACGAACTTCCCCTTCGACTTTGATCACTGAAACACTTAAGGGAATGGGTAATAGAATATAGACAAAAACTTTTTCAGCTACACCACCAAGCTGAGAGGTCTCTAAAAAACATCCCCCTTCAGAGATATTTCTCATCGTCGGATAGTCCCAATGGTTTTCTCGCTGAATCACCAAAGGCAAAAAGGTCTCAAATCTAGGTTTGGTTCTCCACCATCGCATTTTCGGATCAAAGTAAAGATGACGAACCCTCGGATTGATAAAATAACTCAGACTTAGTAAGTAAATTCCTAAGTGGGAGAGAAGGCTCCAGGCTTGCCCTCTCGTGCTGTAATAGAGATTTAGATCTTGAATCCCCCAAAGGGCTATCATCGACACCAAAGTGTACCAACCCACTTTAGTGACTTTAATCAGTCCAAAAATAAGGAAAAGGGGAAGCAGAACAAAAAAAAGAGCTTCAACCCAACGAAAGGGTTGACCGGAACTCAAACGAATAGTCCACTCCACAGGAAAGTATAAAAACAATAAGGAACAGAGAAACAGAAGGAAGGGCCTTTTTCTCATAAGTACATTATAACCAAATTAAACAGTTAAACGGGAAGGGAATGAAAAGTGGGGATTAGGCGGCTGTTTTTTCTTCGTCATCATCTTCTTCTGAGGCTTTTCCCTGGGAAAGGGGGCTCGGATTGAACCGATACCCCTCCCCATAAATAGATTCGATGTGACCTTTGAAAGGTCCTAGTTTCTTACGAATGGTTCGAATGTGAGAATCAACAACACGATCACTCACAAAAGTCTCTCCCCAAACACTGCTTAGGATTTTGTCCCTAGCTAAAACTCGATCGGGATGTCGAATAAAGAAGGATAGAAGCTTAAACTCAAGAGCTGAAAAGCCCACTTCTTTATCACTTAAAAATACCCGATGCCCCACAAAATCCACTTTTAAGCCTTGAAATTCAAAACTAGGTAGATTTTCGCGGGATGCTCTACTTTGCTTAATTCGAGTTTTAATTCGAGCAATCAATTCCTCTGCTTCAAATGGTTTTTGTACATAATCATCGGCTCCAAGATCAAATCCCATCTTTTTCGCATTGGTGTCACTTCGAGATGAAAGAAAAATAACAGGAATTTTTTGCGTATCTTTTTGAGCGCGAAGACGATGACAGACTTCAAAACCATCGACCTCTCCCAAACTAATATCGAGAAGAATCAAATCCGGTCGCTGTTCCTTAGCTAAATCAACACCAAGGTTGCCGTTATCGGCCACAATGACGCGGTATTCCTTCCCAAGAGAAGTTTGGATGAGGAACTGATAATCTTTATTATCTTCAATCACTAGAATTTTTTCCATAGGTCTCCTCTCCAACTACCGTTTCGGAAAAATGACAAAAATGTTTGAGCATTTTTGGGGAATTTTTCAAAATAGAACCTCAATTGACAGAGACGGAGTAATCGCAGCGCGTTGAGTGTCGTTTAAGCGGAAAATTTATTACCTGCACCCTTTAATTGGGCTTTTTAAGAGGTTCAAACGGCCATGAAGTTGGTTTAAAGCGCGGAATTTATTGGCCGTTTGACGATGTGGTGAATTATCAAATGAAACTCCCAGAAAACTTATCAAATCTTTTAATTTTGGTCCTCTATAGGTCTTTGCAATTTAAGAAAAAATATATCGGACCAGCCTCTTAAAAAGCCCACTCAAAGGGTGCAGGTATAAAATTTATTACTTATTTTACTAGCGGGATTGGTTCGATGTTTTGCTAATTCTGTTTGACATAAGTTATCTCTGGGCCCCAACTGAACTGTCCATCAGAATTGGTTACTTTTAAAAGGTAAGTCCCCGCAGCATGATTGGGTAATTTACAAGTTATAGTAGTAGTTGATCTTGCAACCACCGTGCATACTTTATTACCAATCCGAACACTTACTCCAGAAAGACTAAAGTCCTTACCTGAGATGGTAATTTCCTTCGGACTAATTGATCTAGAGTTAAAATGAACCCGATCTGTGGATAATTGTTCGACAGATGGGGGAGACACATAAGTGAACCCATTCTCGATCGACTTTTCTCTAGATTCCAATCCGATCACAGTTACTTTTACAGCACCTGCAACAAGGGAAGCTGGTACTAGGCAATCCAAATTGGTACCCAAATGATTTACTGAAACGGCAGTACAATGATTATTTCCGATTAAGACTTGGTCGCTCAAACTAAATGACTGCCCAAACAGACGGACTAGCGTTCCTCCAGCTAAGGGACCAGATGATGGAGTCATCCTATCCAGCTTTAACGGCAATCGCACTAAGAAGGCATTTTGCAGTCGGTTCCAACTTTGCTGCTGCGGGTTCTTGACTGAGACAGTATATCTCGTACCGCCCTGAGCTCGCGAAACTTGAGGTGGCATGAAATTACATGTAGCTTCAAACTGAGAGACCGAAGTAACTAGGCAATCTCTAGTCCCCACTTTCACTGCCAATGATTGCGAAAAGTTTAATCCTTTCAAATTGATAATCGCTAACTCACCAGAAAATCCGGTGTTAGGACTAATTGATTGAATAACTGCCTCTTGAATTAAAATCATCGGTTCACTAGGAAGCGAACAAATTTTCTCTCTGCCCTCGCCATAACAGGCTCTAATTCTCAATGAAGCCGACAAATTTCCTGAAAAAAGACCGCTTACCTGATTGGCCAGGAACGTAGTCAAAACCTTCCCATTTTGGTCAAAGACCTCAAAGGCGTCTTCTTCTGCGCTGTTATCTACCCACATCAGTGAAGCCTTCAAACCTGAGATCCCTACAAAATTACTGGGTGCTTTGGGCCTAGGAACACTGACCACTTTTATGTCATCAATGAGCCACCCATCAAAATGCTCGGTATCATCCGTCTTAAATCTAAAGCGCAGTCTCACTAAATCTCCAGCTTTTACTTTATCACCGAGCTGAAATGCTAGATTTGCCCAATTACAATTGAGAGCTGAGTAATGTGCTAGTTCCCGGAATAGGCTTTCATTATTTACCGAGTATTCGATAACAGCCCAATCATAACCATGCTCACAGCTAATTTTGGTAGCTAGAGATAAAATCACATCTGGATAAAGGACTCTAAAAGCAGGTAATAAAATGGCGCTCTCAGCGTTTGGTCCATAGTCTTCATTTGGACTATCCGATAAAACCTTTCCACGACTCTCATCTTCTTCAACTCCCCAAAGAGGCTCTCCCTCGAAAACCATTCCGTTTTGTTGGTTGGCATCTCCTTCAAAAATTACTTCAGGATCAAGTAGTGATAAAGCCACAGGAGCAGAAAGTGGGCTGATGTTTCCAACATTATCAAAAGCACGAACAGAAATGTAGCCTCTGGTGTTAAGTCTAAATTCTCTAGCCAATAGGACCCATTTAGAACCCGCCGCCACTTCTTGATATTTTACTGGAGCAGCAATTAACCATTGGTCCTCGTTTAAAATAGGTTCGGAGGAAAAGCGAATATCATAAAATGAAGCAGCCCCTGAATTTCCATCATCGCCAGACGCATTAAATTCAATTTTGGCTTTTGTGATCCCACGAAAACTGACTCTGAGCCCCTGAACGACTGATGGAGCTATCTTGTCAACTTCCAAACAATTTGCATTCAAACGCCCACCTGAAGCCACTTTACCAGTAAGAGCAGGAATTCTGTCTGATGAGCCCATCAATCGAGCTTTGATTTGGATCGGGTTCGCTTCAGGGAATTGAGATTTGATTAAAGCTACAACCCCAGCCACATGGGGAGTTGCCATTGATGTTCCACTCATCATCGCATACTGTTGTTCGCCCGGAACGGTTGATAAGATATCCTTTCCGGGTGCAGCAATATCAACAGAAGTTGAGCCAAACGAAGAAAAAGTGGCAAGCGCATCGGAGGAATCGCTGGCCGCTACTGATATGATGTTGGGCAAATCGTAACTGGCTGGATAAGAGGGAGTTTTGTCATTATCTGAACTGCTATTGCCCGCAGCAGCTACAAAAACATAACCTTTCAGATTTGCCAATTCAAGGGCTGCATACAGCGTAAAATCAAATCCCCCACCGCCCCAGCTATTATTAGTGATGGAAATACCCATTGCGTTTGCGTATTCGACAGCGCGAACGGCATCCGCCAAAGACCCACTTCCACCGGCATCGAGAAACTTTAATCCGGCTACTTTCACATTCCAAGCAACACCAATTACGCCCACTCCATTATTACCACTAGCAGCAATGGTTCCACTGACGTGCGTGCCGTGGCCGTTATCGTCCATAGGATCATTATCATTATTTACAAAATCCCAGCCTTTGGAGTCGTCGATGTAGCCATTGTTATCGTCATCAATTCCATTGATGGCCTTGTCATTTCCATTTTGATCCAAACCGGTTTCTCCGGTATTTAACCAAACATTATCTTTCAGATCTGGGTGCGTGTAATCGATACCAGTGTCGATAACACCTACTACCACCGAACTAGATCCAGTCGTAGTGGCCCAAGCTTCAGGCGCATCAATATCGGCATCCGCTCTTCCGCCGGTCGCACCAGTATTATTGAGCCCATATAACTCAGAGAACAAGGGATCATTGGGCACTCCATTAAACCCAGAGTCGCTCCTTAATCTGATAACTGCATTGGGATGAACATACTCAACATCTTTCAATTCACTCAGAGCTACGGCGCTAGCCAGAAGATCAGCTCTTGTCACAGCAGAGGGGATTCGAATCTGTAAAGCGGAGTTAGTTTTGAAACGATAAATTTCGAACGAGCCAAGGGTGGTCAGAACATCTTGGACCTTTCTGGCTGAAGTTTCATTTTTAAATTTTACAATGAGCTGTTGGGAAACAATGTCGTCTCTAAAATTTAATTTGGCCGCCAAAGCATTAAATCTTATGGAATCTTGAGAAAGCTTCTTGGTTTTTTCCTTAAGCTCCGCAAGGCGGGCTACACTCAGGTTTTCCAACTTTTCCTCGTTAGGGCATTCCGTACCGCAGTTTGATAAAAGAAGAACAAGAGAAATTAAAGTCAGACGTCGTGCTAATTTCATTTTTTTCTCCGAAGCCTAGATTTATTTTAAGAAAAGTTGGTTTTGTAAACCAGGCATCAATTATGGAGAAAATTTCATAATGTCTGTGGGGTCATATACTTAACAAAAATCGTATATTTATCTGAGCACTTTAGATGATACCTTCACGGTATAATAATTTCGCTTCTTCAAACTTGCATTTTGAATTTCTTACCTATTAGAATAAGGGTTTCGGGGGAAAAATCATCCATGGACTACAATAACGTTGTTTTTTTGCCTAACTTCGGACGGGCTCAATCGGGTAAAAAAAAACAGATTCTCTACCTTTCAAACAATGGAGAATCTTTAGGCCTACTGCAATCATTCCATGGAATTTCTGTGGAATGTGCTACTGGCTCTGAGTCCTTAAACATTCAACTCTTTTCCTGGAAGCGATGGGATCTCATTTTGATTGAATCTGATCTCTCTTGGTCAGAGCCTAAAGAAATCGTTGCTCTTATCCATCACGAGTTTAAAATCCCCGTCACGCTCATTAATAAGGATTCCGATTGCGAAGACTCTGTTTTCAGGCTCAAAGGACTTTACGAAGCCGGACTTTATGATTCTCTTAAGGCCCCTCTTTGTCCTAGGGAACTTTCAGAAGTCTTTAGGGCTTTGATTAAATAAACTTCTATTTGAATTTTACTTTTTTTACCGAAGCAGGAATTTCCATTTTAAAGATTTCGGATTTTTTTTCCACGCCTGAAACAATCTCAGACCACTCCAATTCGACTTCACTTTCCTGATTATTTTTTAAATAAACCGCTCTTCCAATTCGAGGCAACTCATTTTGGGTAATCAAAGACTCACAACACCGCGAAAACTCTGAAAACTCAAACTCCGGCTTAAACTCGGAACTCTGCCATTTTAACTTGATAACATCACCGGTTTCTGGATCTACTATGGCATTCCAAAGCCCTTGAGAGCTCTCCAGTACCAAATCAATTAATCCTTCAGTTTCCGAAGCTGCAACCGAAACAAGTCTGGTCTCTGACTTCTTAAAGGGCAATATTCCTAACCAAATATCCTTCAAAGTTAGAAATCCGATGTCCAATTTCAAAAAGGAGCTCAAATACTTTCTTCCTGCAACTGAATCCAGATAAGCTAAGTTCTGTGAAGGATAGTAGGCGACAAATTTATTGTTCTCAATCACAGCCACAGAATACTGCAGCCTTCCTAGTGGGTCTCTCAATTCAAGTCTAAGACCTAAAGGAGTTGAAATTAAAAAACCGGTTCCTGTTAAGGACCGTCCTTTTTCCGTTAGACTTAATTGAATTTTAGCTCGAAAACTTTGTACCTCCTTGAGTCTCATCTCCTGATTTATCCAAATGCGGGATAATAATTGCTTACGGTCGACATTATTTTTACCTTTAAGAGGCCCAGGAGTCGTGCATGCCGCGATTACCCATAAGTTTACTAAGTAAAAAACTGATTTCATTTGTAATTTAGTTTCTCCAAAAACGAACACATAACTCGATTCACTTCTTCGGGAAAATCGGTATGAACATTGTGGCTACCCTCTGAAATAAGATGCATTTCAGCTTCTTTTAACGAAGCTAACATTTCATCTTGAACCTCTTTGGGAGTAATCACATCTTGTCCGCCGGCAATAACTAGCGCAGGGCATTGAACCTGTTTTAACCAACTCAAACCCTCAAACCGCGTGTAATCATCAATAAGTGCGTGAAAAACTGAAAAAGGAATCTGATTAACACCCTCAATGTAGCTATTAACATCCTGCTCATGAGATTTTTCAGCGTTAAATCCCAATTGAGAAGTCAAAATAAAGTTAAATAAACTATTTTTAGTGAGCGTTTTCCAGAGGAGCGAAACAGTGTCTGGCATCAAATCAAATAAGAGTTTTGAGGCTACATGCACGCGGTTCATTCGATTGGTATGAAACATTTGTTCGAATGGATTTTTAACGGTACCGCAAATAAAAACAACCGCCTTAAATTTATGAGGGTCAAGAACTGCCGCTCGGGTTAAGATCCCTACCCCCATGCTGTGTCCAACCCCTACGACTTCACTGATTTTGAGATAACTAAGAAGGTCCTGGATATCTCGAGCACACCACTCTAAAGTTAAATGCTGATCATTTGAAGGACGGCCGGAAAATTGATGTCCGCGATAATCAAACAAAATCACTTGATGACTTTTCGCAAAATGGGCCAGTTGATGTCTCCAATGCTCCCTTCGACAGACCAACCCGTAACACATCAGTAAAGAACGCCCTTGACCATACACTTCATAGTAAAGATTCGTCTTATCCCGACTCTGGAAAACCCCTCGCGTGTGGGGCACTAAGCTTGAGAGCTTATGATCACCCTCCGTTTTTTTTTGTGAGGCAGGCATGGCAAATTTTGGGCGAGATGATTTAGACGAGGCCGCAGCCGGCGTGGGATTGTAAGTCACTGTAATTTTATTGTTTTTAAATATTTCTCGCCACATAGGGTCCCATTCTATCAAATCGGATTTAGCTGAAAAGAGTTAAGACAAAGTTTTTCTTTATCTCAAGTTTGCCTTATATTTCAATTTTCCCAACAATTCTGCTCTTTTAAATTACGGAAAAACTTGCTATGCACTTGAACAAGGAAAAATCTATGACCAAGACAAATGTAAAAATAACCCCCGCTAATGGAAAACTAGGAGTTCTTCTTCCTGGTATGGGGGCGGTAGCCACCACCTTTATTGCCGGCGTCGAAGCTGTGAAACGTGGTTTGGCTAACCCGGTAGGCTCCTTAACTCAGATGGGCCAATTAAGATTAGGCAAACGAAGCGAAAATCGCTCTGCCATGATCAAAGATTTTATCTCCTTGGCTTCTTTGGAAAATCTCTGTTTCGGCGGTTGGGACATCTTCGAAGATAATGTTTACGAAGCCGCTTCAAAAGCTAAAGTGTTGGAGCAAACGCTCCTCGATCAATTAAAAGAGCCTTTATCAAAAATTAGGCCGATGAGTGCAGTGTTTGATAAAAGCTACATCACTCTCATTGATGGTAAAAATAAAAAGACCGGGAAAACCAAAAAAGATTTAGCCGACCAAATAAGAGAAGACATTCAAAGATTTAAAAAGGAAAACAACTGTGAGCGGTTGGTTATAGTGTGGTGCGCGAGCACAGAACGCTACACAGAACAGGCAGCTTGTCATGAGTCGTTAGCCAAATTTGAAAAAGCCTTATTGGAAAACGATCCCATGATTTCCCCGAGCCAAATCTATGCGTATGCAGCCCTGATGGAAAGAGTTCCTTACGCCAATGGCTCGCCCAACCGAAGTGTCGAGTGCCCTGCTCTTCAAGAGTTAGCTAGAGAACTTAGAGTTCCTATCAGTGGAAGCGATTTTAAAACCGGTCAAACACTCATGAAAACTGTTCTGGCCCCCGGACTTAAAAGCCGGTTGTTAGGTTTATCCGGTTGGTACTCTACCAATATTCTTGGAAATAGAGATGGAGAGGTCTTGGCCGATCCTGGCTCGTTTAAGTCTAAAGAGGTTTCCAAGCTTTCGGTGCTAGAACAAATCTTAGAACCCGAAACTTACCCCAGTCTTTATGGGGATGTTCACCACCAAGTTCAAATCAATTATTACCCGCCTCGAGGCGACAACAAAGAGGGATGGGATAACATCGATATTTTCGGATGGCTGGGATATCCCATGCAAATTAAAGTGAACTTCCTCTGCAGAGATAGTATTTTGGCAGCTCCAATTGTATTAGATTTGGCCCTTTTCATGGACTTAGCTCAAAGAACTGAGCTTTTCGGAATTCAGGAGTGGTTATCCTTCTATTTCAAAAGCCCCTTGGCAGCTCCCGGACTTAAACCAGAGCACGACCTTCAAGTCCAACTCCTTAAACTCCACAACACCCTGCGCTTTATGGGTGGAGAAGAACTCATCAATCACTTGGGCTTAACTTATTACGGAATTGTAGAAGAGTAACGCGGGGCAATAAAAACCTAAAGACTCATACCTGCTCCCTTTGATTGGGCCTTTTAAGAGGCTGGTCCGAACTATTTTTTCTTAAATTGCAAAGACTTATAGAGGACCAAGGTTATAAGATTTGATAAGTTTTCTTTAAAGTTTCATTTGATAATTC
>Ga0194132_10004769_pt1 | contig 22761 bp, 16 predicted proteins | sample TA2KigOf80mmetaG_FD_148612 | JGI IMG/M metagenome (GOLD analysis project Ga0194132, IMG submission 148612) | Freshwater microbial communities from Lake Tanganyika, Tanzania - TA2015054 Kigoma Offshore 80m | ecosystem: Environmental > Aquatic > Freshwater > Lake | place: Tanzania: Lake... | reverse complement strand
CTCGGGCAGTTCGGAGGCAAGGTGGACTTGGATAAGGCGTTGCCCGTGCTGCTGGAGCTGGCCGATTGGGGCCGGAGCGGCGTCTTCGCCTCCATTACAGCGCTTAACGCGCTAGGGGCGCTCGGGCTGAAGGCCGCAGCTGCGACCGATGCCATCAGGGCGCTGCCCGATAAAGGTGCTTCTCCCGACGGCCGCTATAACTCCTATATTCCACGTCTGCTCGCGGACTTGAATCCCGGCACCGCCTCTCACGGGGCTCCTGCAAAAAACAAAGCCACGACCCAGAAGGCGAAAAAGAAAGTTGAGTGACTCAAAAGGCCTCGTCGGTGAGCCCTGGTTGTGCCGATATTTCTGGTTGCACGCCCGCTCGGTGGCTTTCAACTTGCATTGCCCCGGCTCGTTCCTACTTTCGGAGTAGTGCTGTTCACAAATTTGACCTGCAGCTGACCGATTTTGCTCGAATGACCTCCACGCCTGCCGCCTTCGCCCATCCCGACAACTTTGCCCGCCGTCACAATGGCCCTCGTCCTGGCGAGACCTCCGAGATGCTCAAAACGCTCGGTTTAGATTCGCTCGAAGCGCTCATCAACACGCTCGTGCCTGCCGATATTCGGCTGGCAGCTCCGCTGAATCTTCCTGCCGCACTCTCTGAGTTCGATGCATTGCGGAAGCTCAAGGCCATCGCGGCGAAGAATCAGGTCTTCAAATCCTACCTGGGCCTCGGTTACCACGACTGCATCACGCCGCCGGTCATCCAGCGCAACCTCCTCGAAAACCCAGGTTGGTATACGCAATACACGCCTTACCAAGCCGAAATTTCTCAGGGTCGCCTCGAGTCGTTGCTCAATTTCCAGACCATGGTCTGCGATCTCACCGGCCTCGATATCGCCAATGCCTCCATGCTCGACGAGGCCACTGCCGCTGCCGAGGCCATGACGCTCTGCCATCGCGCGATGCCGCCCAACGACGAGCGCGCAAAGTTCTTCGTCTCGGAAACTTGCCATCCGCAGACTATCGCGCTCGTAAAAACGAGGGCGGAGGCACTCAGGCTTGAAATCGTTGTGGGTAACCATGAGTCGTTCACCTTTGACAACTCCGTCTTCGGAGCGCTGGTGCAATACCCGACCACGACTGGCGCCGTTCTCGATTACTCAGCCTTCACCGTGAAGGCTCACGCGGCGGGCGCGCTTGTCGTCGTCGCAGCGGACCTTCTCGCGCTCACGGTGCTACGCGCACCAGGCGAATTTGGTGCGGATGTTTGCGTGGGCAGTGCGCAACGCTTTGGCGTGCCGTTGGGTTACGGCGGACCGCATGCGGCGTTCTTTGCCACGCGTGATGCGTTTAAGCGCAACATGCCGGGCCGGCTCGTTGGCGTCTCGAAGGACGCGCGCGGCCGGGCCGGCCTGCGCCTCTCACTCGGCACCCGCGAGCAGCACATCCGCCGCGAGAAGGCCACGTCGAACATCTGCACCGCGCAGGCATTGCTCGCAAACATCGCGGCGATGTATGCGGTTTATCATGGCCCAGCCGGGCTGACGGCGATCGCCAATCGGGTCCACCGGCATACGCGCCTGTTTGCCTCGAGTGTGTTGAAACTTGGGCACACCTTGTTAAACGCGGCATACTTCGACACCGTTGCCGTGCAACTCAAGGGTTACACCAGCAAGGAAATCGTCGCCGTCGCAGAGAAGCACGGCGTGAACCTGCGCGTGCTCGACAAGGACACGCTTGGCGTCGCGCTCGACGAGACGACGGATTTGGCGGACGTGGAGTTACTCGTCTGCATCTTTAATGCGGGCTTGAAGCTGCCGTTCAAACTGGAGGACTTGCATGCGCACGTCGAAGCCGCCGGTTTCGGTGGGCATGCACGGACTTCACGATTTTTAACGGCGCCGGTCTTCAACCGCCATCACTCCGAGACCGAGTTGCTGCGCTACCTGCGCAAGCTTGAGTCGCGCGACCTCTCGCTGTGCCAAGCGATGATCCCGCTGGGCTCTTGTACGATGAAGCTTAATGCCACGAGCGAGATGCTGCCCGTGACTTGGCCTGAGTTTGGCAAAATCCATCCTTTTGCGCCACTCAAGCAAACCCTCGGTTATCAGGAGTTATTCAAACAGCTTGAGGCGTGGCTCGCGGAAATCACCGGCTTCGCGGGCATTTCCCTTCAGCCCAACTCGGGTTCGCAGGGCGAATATGCTGGCTTGTTGGTCATCGCTAAGTATCTCGCCAGCAAGGGGCAGGCGCATCGCGACATCTGTCTCATCCCAAACAGTGCGCACGGCACGAACCCCGCCAGCGCGGTTATGGCTGGCATGAAAGTCGTCGCCGTCGCGTGCGACGCGCAGGGGAACATTGACGTGGCCGACCTCCGTGCAAAGACCGCTGCCCACGCGGCGAACTTGGCGTGTTTGATGGTGACTTACCCGAGCACGCACGGGGTCTTCGAAGGTACCATCCGTGAGATCTGCGGGATCATCCATAACGCCGGTGGGCAGGTTTATATGGATGGCGCGAACATGAACGCACAGGTTGGCCTGACTTCTCCTGGCTTCATTGGCACGGACGTTTGTCACCTAAACTTGCATAAAACCTTCTGCATTCCGCATGGCGGCGGCGGCCCCGGCATGGGACCCATTGGCGTGGCAGAACATCTTGTGGACTTCTTGCCAGACCACCCCGTTATCCCGCTCGGTGGCGAAGATCCCATCGGTCCCGTGAGTGCCGCGCCGTGGGGCAGCGCGAGCATCCTGCCCATCTCGTGGGTCTACATCGCGTGCATGGGCAGTGCCGGACTCACCGAGGCAACAAAGTTCGCGATTCTCAATGCGAACTATATCAGCCGCCGCTTGGAGAAGTATTTTCCTACCCTTTATAAGGGCGCGGGCGGATTCGTTGCCCACGAATGTATTCTCGATCTGCGTGGCTTCAAGGCCACGACCGCCGAGGATGTGGCAAAGCGCCTCATGGATTTCAGCTTTCACGCGCCGACATTGAGTTGGCCGGTCGCTGGCACGCTCATGGTGGAGCCAACCGAAAGCGAGCCGCTCGCAGAACTCGACCGCTTCTGCGACGCTATGATTGCCATCCACGCCGAGATGACTGCAGTGGAATCCGGTAAAGCCGACAAGGTGAATAACCCGCTCAAAGGCGCGCCGCATACTGCCGACCAGATTGCTGGTGACTGGACGCGCCCTTATTCTCGCGAGCAGGCCGCCTTTCCTGTGAAAAGCCTCGTGGACTATAAGTTTTGGCCGCCTGTTGCTCGCGTGGACAATGTCTTCGGCGACCGCAACTTAGTTTGCTCATGCGCGGGAATGGAAAATTATCAGTAGTCGACATTGAACAGTGGTTCCATTCGTTGAGTCTCACCCGGGCATGAAAATCACCGAGGCCTTGCTTGCCGAGCACGTTGTTTTCCACAACCTGTTCGATTATGTCGAACGGGCCACGCCGAAGCTCAAGTCACTAGGCGAAGTTCGTGCGTTGGCTGGTCTGCTAGACGCGATGCTAGAGGCACACGGGCAGATCGAGGACCGGCTTATCATGGAGCCGCTGGAGCATTGTCTCGATCAGCTGGGGCAGAATGAGGTTGTTCACGCAGAGCACGATCACATCGAGGCTATCCTCAGGCAGGCGCGCGGCTGCCGCGACCTTAAGCAGGCGAAGAAATTCCTCGTCACCGCTGCCGTCGCCACGCGACAGCACTTTGACCGCGAGGAGCGCGTCATCTTTCCGCTGGCAGAAAAGTGGCTCAAACGCACGACGCTCGACACACTTGGCACTGAGTGGGTGGCGAAGCGGAAACAGGTAATAGTTTAAAATTCACGACACAAAATCCTCTAAGGTCGTCAGTCGCAACTGACGAATCCAACAGCGATTCTGCGTCAGCAAGACGTTGATTTAGTTATCGACGTGGAGTGCCGCTGTTGGCCGGTTTATCCGTCCCCCAGACACTGCTTTCCGTGCGGGCAGTATTGAGTAATTTCTCGAGGATTTTCACAATGGCTGGATAGTCCGTGGCGACGTCGCGCGTTTCGTTGGGGTCGCGGGCGAGGCGGAAAAGCTCTAGCGGCGCGTTGGTGCCAGCCCGAATACCTTTCCAGTCTCCCGCGCGAATGGCTTGGCGGAACTTTGGTTCGTGCGTCTCCCAGTAAAGGAAATCGCGCTCCGTCTTGGTCGGCCGGCCCAGTAGCGTCGGCACAAGAGAAATGCCGTCGGTTGGCGGCGTATTGGTATGGCCGGCCAGTTCGATGACGGTCGCAAATAAATCCCAGGACGCGACGGGCTGGTCGTTCGTGGTCCCAGACTTGATGCGCCCAGGCCAGCGCACAAGTAGTGGCACTCGCAGGCCGCCTTCGGTCAGGTCACCTTTCGCGCCACGGAACGGGCCGTTACTTTGGAAGAACACAGGATCGCACAGCCCGTCTTTCTGCGCGGCGTTGTCGCTGGTGAAGAAAATCGCCGTGTGCTCCGCCATGCGCATTTCATCGAGCTGTCGTAGCAGTTGCCCGACCGACGCGTCGAGGTGCGCGATGGCGGCGGCCTTACGGCGCTCGGGCTCGGGCCACTTCTCTGCCGCAAACCGGCTGGCCATACCTAAATAGCGCGCGGGTGAATTTGTTCCTGTCTCCTCCCCTGCGTTGGGCAGCGTGAACGCGAGGTGCAGGAAAAACGGGCGGAATCTGTTCCAGTCCGCCGGCCGATAGATGCGGAAGTAGTTCGAGGCTCCGTAGGCGAAGAGATCCTGCGTGTGCCGCGCCTGCGCACCGTTTTGATTTTCGTAGATGGGCTGATAGTAGCTAGGATTGTTCGTGAAAATCGCCTGTTTGGGATCGAATCGCGCGACCACGGCGGGGAACTGGTTCGTAGCGTGGCGTAAATCCAGCAGGCCGAGCCATTGATCCACGCGTTGCTCAGCGGGCGTGCCGGAGGAGCCGTCGCCACCCAAACCCCATTTGCCGATGACCCCTGTCGCGTAACCCGCGCGCTTGAGGAGCGGTAAAAACGTGGCGTCCTCCGCGCGCAATGCAACCGAGTGGCCGTCTGGACCATAGTTGCCACGGATGCGCGCGTGCCCGGTGTGCTTGCCGGTAAATAGCGCTCCGCGTGAGGCCGCTCCGCCCGGCGCACCCGCGTAAGCTTGTGTAAAGCGCATGCCCTCCGTCGCGAGCCGATCTAGGTTTGGTGTAGAGAATTTCTTTTGTCCATAGCAGCTCAAGTCACCCCACCCCAAATCATCCGCGAGGATAATGAGGATATTGGGGAGCGTTTGGTTCGTGGGCCAAAAGGGCGCGGCAGCGGACGCGCTCAAACCGAGCTGCAGCAGGAGCAGGCAGCAGATAGAACGAGGGAAATTCATTTACTTCAGTAGTTGCCGGTCAGCTTTGCCAGCCAGCCGCTGCAAACAATCCATTAAATGCCCGAGTTTCGCCCGCCGCCTGCGCGTTGGTCAACTCACCTTGCGGGTCACCGCCGGGCAGATCAAGTTCACGGCGACGGCCAGTAACGCGGTTAGGCGACAAACCGGGCTCGTCAGCTGCGCGCTTGCCTTGGCTGCTCAACGCTCCGATAAGGCCATCATCGCTGATCTCGACTTGATGCATGCCACCACGCAAATATGCCGCAGACAATTTCATACTCCGCACTTTCTGGTGGCAGGTCGGACGCAGTTGGTCCGCAAAGTGCGGCTGTAGGTGAAGTCCAGCTATGCCCCTAAATGAATAGCTTTGTCATGTCGATGAACTGGCCTAATTTTGGAAAAGTCGGACAGCAGAGTCTCACTCGTCTCGGGAGAACCTTTAGAGACGCCGCACATCGTCTCATTAAAAAGTGGGTGGTGATCTCTCTCCTCCTCGTCGAGGCCGCAGCCCAAGCCGCCGACCTTCCCTCCTTCACCGTCGGCAAAAGCACGGTTTCTTTCACCGTGCTACCTCAACAAGCCGAACCGGACGAAGTGAAGTGGCGATTGCACTCAGTTGAAAATCCCGGGGCTTTCGACCTCGCGAAGGAGAATTTCCAGCTCATCGTGCCGTTTAGCTATAACCATACTAACCCGTGGGGAGTCTTCATTTGGATTTCCCCCGGCGATACAGCAAGTATCCCGGCGGATTGGGAGCCGGTGCTGGCCGGGCGGAAACTTCTCTTTGTCGGTGCGCTCAAATCCGGCAACCCGCGCAACATTTTCGATCGCGTGCGCCTTGCCGTCGCTGCGAACACCGCAATGCGAGCGCGCTTCAACGTGGATGGGCGGCGCGTGTATGTCAGCGGCCACTCGGGCGGGGGGCGCGTGGCCAGCATGGTGGGGGTGGCCTATGCGGACATGTTCAGTGGCACCATACCTTTTATGGGCGTGAACTTTTACGAGAACATTACGGCGGGTGATGGTAAGACGACTTACGGCGCAAACTTCATTCCCGACGACGAGGTGCTGGCCATCGCCAAAAAGTTTTGCCGCTACGCGCTGGTGACGGGCGAGAAGGATTTTAACCGCGCGGGAACGAAGACCGTATTCGAGCAAGGCTATAAGAAGGAAGGTTTCACCAGCGTGACATACTTTGAAGTTCCCGGCCAGGGACACGGTTTGCCATCGGCAAAGTGGCTGGAGCAGGGGCTGGATTTTCTTGATGCGGGCAAGGTTCCGAAGCCGGGCAATGCGAAGCAGTTGCAATAGATGACAAAAGAAGTGGGGCCGGGCAAAAGCCGCAAGTCGATGCGCCGTGACGGGCCTGCCCGCAGGTAGCACTCATTTGCCCGATAAACGAGAGCCAAGCGGGTGTTTGCTGAAGAAAAGAAATCTCTATCATTGGACTTGCCGGTTGCAGTCGCGGCGTTCGTCGGCTAACACGTTGCCATGCGTTTCATCGGCAGCGTCGTTGAGCGCCTGCAACGGCATCCCAAGCGGATAGTTTTCCCCGAGGGCACCGAGCCGCGTGTCTTGCAGGCAGCGCGGCAGTTCTGCTCGCTTCAGTTGGGGGCGCCCATTCTCCTCGGCGACCGCACTCGCATTAAGCGCGCCGCTGAGGCGCTGAATCTTTCTCTCGCTGGAATCCGCATCATCAATCCCGAAGAAAGCGAGGAACTCGACCGTTTCGCCACCGTCTATGAGCGTCTCCGCCGCGCGAAGGGCGTGCAGCGGGCCGAAGCCCTCGACGCACTACGCAAACCAAACTACTTCGGTGCGATGATGGTCGCGATGCGGCAGGCGGACGGCCTCGTCTCCGGCGCCAGTGAGACATCCGGCAGCGTGCTGCGGCCCGTCTTCCAAATCATCCGCCTCGCGCCCGGCTACAGCTCCGCGTCGAGTTGCATGGTGCTGGAGGTCGAGGACACGCGCTTCGGTCACCAAGGGGCGATGCTCATGGCGGATTGCGGCGTAATCCCGGATCCGACCGTCGAGCAGCTTGCGGATATCGCGGTCTCAAGCGGCTTTCTCGCTCGGCAGCTTCTCGGGATCCGCCCGCGCGTAGCAATGCTCTCTTTCTCCACCAAGGGCAGTGCCAACCATCCCTCCGCGCAAAAGATGGAGGCCGCCACTGCTCTGGCTCGGCAATTAGCCGCGCAGCGTGCGTTAGAAGCCGACTTTGAGGGTGAACTTCAGGTGGACGCTGCGCTCGTACCGGAAATCGCCTCGCGCAAGCTCCCAGAGAACGCCGTCGCCGGCCTCGCGAATGTGCTCATCTTCCCCGACCTGAACTCCGGCAACATCGCCAGCAAACTTGTCCAGCACGTCGCTCGCGCGAATGCTTACGGCCATATTCTTCTTGGCCTGGATATGCCCGCCGCGGAGATTTCGCGCGGCGCGAACTCGCATGACATCCTTGGGGTCGCCGCCATCGTCGGCTTGCAAGCCATCGAGTATCGGCTGCTCTATCCCGACGCGGGAGCGCATGTATCAGGACCTTAAGCAGGCGCGTTTGCACTGCTTACCCAACAGCCTATTTTCTAAAGCGAGTTGCTGACCTAAGACTCTTTGCTGCCGAATGAACCTGACCACACCCCGTGTCTTTATCGCTGCCACGCGGCAGAACGACGGCAAGACGACCACTTCGCTCGGCTTGCTCTCCGCGCTGCTCGGTCGTTTTCCACGCGTTGGTTACATCAAGCCCGTGGGTCAACGTTTTGTCGAGATTGCCGAGCAAAAAATCGATGAGGACACGGTGCTCATGGACGCGGTTTATAAGCTCAACTGTCCGCTGGTGGACATGAGTCCCATCGCCGTGGAACCCGATTTCACCCGCAAGTATCTCGCCGAGACCAACTATGATGCGCTTGTTCGCCGCATCCAAAAGTCTTTTGACCGCGTCGCGTGGGAGAAAGACTTCGTGCTTTGCGAAGGCTCCGGGCACGCAGGTGTCGGCGCGGTTTTTGACCTTTCAAACGCGCAGGTTGCCAAGGTGCTCGGCGCAAAGGTCGTAATTGTCACGCGCGGCGGCATCGGCAAGCCCGTCGACGAGGTCGCGCTTAATCAGGCGCTCTTCGAAAAGCACGGTGTCGAAATAATCGGTGTCATCGTGAACAAGGTTTTGCCCGACAAGTTGGACTACATCGGCGAGTTTGCGCGCAAGGGCCTCAAGCGAAAGGGACTGGAGTTGCTTGGCGTCCTACCGCACATGCCCTTGCTTTCCAAACCCACCATGGCTTCCATCCGTGATGAGTTGAGCGCTGACATTCTCAACGGCCGAAAGCGCCTCACCAATGTCATTGAAGACATTGTAGTAGGCGCAATGGGCGCGAATAATGCGGTAAAATTCTTCCAACCCGGCACGCTCGTTATTACCCCTGGAGACCGCGAGGACATTGTGTTGGCGGCCGCCGCTGCCCACACGAATCCTGGCATCGCGCTCGCGGGCTTGGTGCTAACCGGTAGTTTGCGTCCCGGCGATGCTGTGATGGATATCATTCGTAAGCTGGATTTTCCCGTGCTGCTTGCGGCTGATGACAGCTATGCAGTCGCCTCCAAAGTTCATGACATCATCGTCAAGACCCGCCCCGACGACGCCGAGAAAATTGCCCTCATCCGCGACCTGATAGCACAGCATGTGGACGTCGCGAAGTTGTTAGGTGCACTTTAACTTGATCCGAGGCCAAATCCCGCAATGCCCACCTTACGCATCCAGGAATTCCTGAGGATCTGCTCGCAAGTTACTCATGAAGTGGCGAGTGTGAGTTTGCAAATCCTAGCCCAAGTTTCATCGGTATCCAGGATCAGTAGTCTAGAATCAGCTGGTGAACACGTCTTTGAGTTTAAGGGGTGGCACAAAGAATTCATGGGCAGAGAGTCGGCGTTTAATTGCTCTGTCTTAGGACTCAATCCGGCCTGTTTCTCGCCTCGGACCTTTCCTCATGCACCACAATTGGAGAAGGAGCTTAGTGCATCGCAAACCTTATTTGCTATGTGCCTCCGCGACTCCGCGACCCAGCGTAAATCAATTTTCCCTCTGCCATGCCCTTAACCTTCCCCCTCAATCCTACCCTCGCCACGCTCCCCACCTACCAACCGGGCCGACCCATTGAGGAGGTCGCGCGGGAAATAGGCTTACCGGCTAGCGACATCATCAAGCTTGCGTCGAACGAAAACCCGCTTGGCCCGTCGCCTAAGGCCCTCGCTGCGATTCAGACGGCTGCGGCCAGCGTGCATCTTTACCCAGACGGCAACGCCTTTTACTTTAAGCGTCGCCTTGCGGAAAAGCTGTGCCTCGAGCCCAACCACCTAATCCTCGGAAACGGGTCCAATGAAATCATCGAATTCATTGGCCATGCGCTGATGGCTCCCGGCACGGACGTGGTCGTCTCGCAATACTGCTTTGCCATCTACCCCATCATCACGAAGATGGCTGGGGCAAACCTCATCACTGTCCCGGCGCGTAATTTAGGCCACGACTTACCTGCTATGCTTCGCGCCATCACGCCGCAGACGCGTGTAATGTTCGTGGCCAACCCAAACAACCCTACCGGCACACTCGCCTCCCGCGCTGAAGTGGTGGAGCTTATCAATAATGTGCCATCGCACGTCCTGCTCGTGATGGACGAGGCTTATATCGAGTTCCTCGACGACCCGGTGAACTTGATTCCCCTAATCACAGGTGGGACGAAGTCGAACCTCCTGCTGATGCGGACATTCTCCAAGATATATGGCCTCGCTGGCACACGCGTCGGTTATGGTATCGGCGCAGCGGAGCTGATTGCCGCGTTAGAGAAAGTTCGCCAGCCGTTTAATCTCAACACCCTTGCTCAAGCCGCTGCCCTCGCCGCGCTCGATGATGATGAGCACGTTCGCCGCACCCGCGCGACGAACTGCGCGGGTGTGAACTTTTTGCAAACCGCATTTGAGCAGCTTGACATCGAGTTCGTGCCGACGGCCGCAAATTTTATCCTCCTGCGTGTTGGCGATGGGGCGCGGGTCTTCAGCGAGTTGCAGAAGCTCGGGGTCATCACGCGCGCGATGGCTGGTTATCATTTGCCCGAGTGGCTGCGTGTGAGTGTCGGAACGCCGGCGGAGAACGAACGTTTCCTCGCGAGTTTGAAAACGGTGCTAGGCAGGTAGCACCCGGTAGCCCTGCCGCTGCCGGCCGGGAGAGTTACGGTGGCGAAAGTTTCTCGTTGAATCTCCCCGCACGCTTGCCCCTTATTTAGTGCGTGACTGCCATAGCACCGCCACAGTGAAACCTACCGACCTCCGGGGCATACTCCAATACATCCCGCGTTTCCGCGAGAAGACCTTCGTCATCGCCGTGGATGGCGCGGTCGTCACCGACGAGAATTTCGCCAACCTCCTGCTCGATGTCGCTGTATTACGCTCGCTGAACATCCGCGTCGTAATCGTCCACGGTGCGGCGGCGCAGATCCAAGCACTCGGGGCCGAGCGCGGTGTTACGCCCTCGAACCTCGATGGCACTGGCATAACGGATGCGCTCACGCTCCAGCTTGCGCTCACCGCCGCCAACCGTCTTTCGCACGAAATCCTCGAGGGCCTCTCCACCAATGACCTGCGCGCCGCTACGCCCAATGCCGTAATCGTCTCGCCGCTGGGTATCCTCCAAGGGGTGGACCACCTCTTTACTGGCAAGGTTGAGCGTATTGACACCGAACTGCTGCAGACCCTGCTCACAGCCGGTATCACACCCGTCATCCCCCCGCTGGGCTTCGATGGCGACGGCAAAACTTACCGCGTCAGCTCTGATACCATTGCCTTGGCCATGGGCACCGCGCTCAAGGCGGCAAAAATTCTTTTCATTACCACAAGCGACGGACTGTCCCACCAGGGCAAGCTGCTCAAGCAGGTGCTCGCCGCTGACCTGCGCGCTTTGATAGAGAAGAAGGAGCTTTCCCCCGATGACACCGCCCGCGCCCGCGCTGCCGCGGCCGCCTGTTTGCAGGGCGTCCCCCGCGTGCACCTCATCAACGGACGCACCGATGAGTCGCTGCTTGCTGAGGTCTTCTCCAACGAAGGCGTCGGCACGCTCATTTACGCCGACGAGTTCCAGCAGATTCGCCCTGCACAAAAGAAGGATATTCGCGCCCTCATGCGGTTGACCAAGAACTCCGTCCTCAGCGAAGAGTTGGTCAAGCGCACGCGCGTCAGCATCGAGAAACAGCTTGGTGATTACTACGTTTTCGACATCGATCGTAATCCGGTCGCCTGCGTCGCATTGCACGTTCACACCGAGGTAAACACTGGCGAGTTGGCCTTCCTCTTTGTTGCGCCCTCCCATGAGAATCAGGGTTTGGGCAAGAAGCTCATCCAGTTTGTTGAGAGTAAAGCCCGCGAACTGGGCCTCAGCGGGCTGTTCACGCTTTCCACACAGGCCTTCACTTACTTCCAGAGCAAGGGTGGCTTCAGCGAGGGCACGCCTGAAGACCTGCCGCCTGCTCGGCGCGAGAAGTACGAGCAAAGCGGCCGCAAGTCCAAAGTGCTAGTGAAGAAGTTGGCGAAGACCGGTTAGCCGGTTACTTCTTCGCCGGCTTCGGAGCCAACTTGAAAAAAGCCTCGGCGTCCTGCTTGGGGTCAAAAGTCCCACTCACACCATACTTCTCCCGGAGATGGGCCACTGTGTTGGGTCGATAGTTTTCCTTGCCGGCCACTGGCAGTGTCACCGTCTCCCGCTTCGCGTCTATACGGCCAAAGCGCAGGCGAATCTCCCCGTTCTCGTGCGTCATTGTGCCGCCTTGTCGGATGAATTCGCTGATAAGGTGTTTCCAGTGTTTCGGATCGTCAGCCCCGAGTTGGTCGTATTCCGCGCGTGCAAGTGGATGACGAAACCGTAGCTGCTGGCCGGTGAGGGAAAAGAACGGCTCGGGTCGCGCCAGGGCCGCGTTGATGAGTTCGCGCTCCTCGGCGGTTGGCTTGCCCTTCAATTCGACTTCCCAGTGCCGGCGCACGGTCTCGTTGCCCGCCGCGAGCAGTTTGCTGACATTGCGGATGGTCACGCGTTGCGTGCCGCAAGGCCGGCCCTCGTCATTCAGGTAAAATTCTCCATTCTCAACGCGCACGTTGGTCACGAGTAGGGCCAACAGATTGGTGGTGGCCCGGCGTTGGGTTTCTTTCAGCAAGTCCGTCTCCGGCTCTGCGTTGTTAGCAAGGGTTTCCTTAAAACTTTTTACGTTTAGTTCGAAAATCCAGTTGGCAAAAAAGAATGTGCGCTGGTTGTTCATCACGTCCGCAAGCTGCCCTTGCTCTTGCGCGTTCAGTTGCGAGAGGTCGGCGGCACCGTAAATGCCATGATAGGTTTGGTGAATCAGCAGCGTGTCCGCCGCCGCGTCGTGTTCGTAGGTTAACGTCTGCCGCTCAAATTCGATGCATCCGGTCAGGGCGAGGGTAACGGTGAGAAGAGCGAGGAATCGGCGCATCGTGATCATTTAGCGCAGGAAACTAGCTGTGCCAAGCAATAGTTGAGTTCATGTGCCGAATGCGCCTCCCAGACTGATTGCCTCGCCGGTATGGATGACCCAGTGCAACGCGGCATTCGCGTCTTTCGCCATGCGCGACGCATGGCCGCAGACGTAGAAGCCGCCTTCCTCCGGGCCGGCGCAAGCTCCTGCGCAACTGGGGCATGCTGCACCGGCACGGTCGCCGACTCAATAGCTGGTTACTCTCTAGTTCATGCAGAGGGTCTATCGTCTTCTCTATTCGCCTACTTGTTTCCTCGACTTTGCTCAGGCTCAGGCGAATTGTTTGACTAAAGATCTGAATGAAAACTTTTTCACACCCGCTTGCCCTTGCCGTTGGTGCGATGCTCCTTTTTGCTGCTTGTAAGAAGCCTGAACAGCCTGGTGCACCCAGTTCCGGTTCGGGTTCCCCCGCCGCCACGTCCGTAGCCAAGCCGATGACCGATCCACCGCAGATTGCTGGTTGTGAGCCGGGTACGCGCGGCGGGCGGCTGGTCATCGCCACCTTTGGCGACCCGAAGACTTTTAATCCCATCACTGAGAATGAGTCATCTTCGCGCGACATCATCCGTCTGTTGTTCCTCTCACTGGTGGAGTTCGATTGGCAGACGGAGGAGGTCAAGCCGGGCTTGGCCCACGCTTGGACGGTCGAGTCGGACCAGAAGACGTGGACGTTCAAGCTGCGTCGGGGTGTGAAGTGGAGCGACAACCAGCCGCTCACGGCGGACGATGTGGTCTTCACATGGAACGACGTGATCTACAACCCGCACATCATCAACGTCACGCGCGACCTGTTCACGATTGATGGCAAGCAGTTCACCGTCAGCAAGGTGGACGACCACACCGTGCGTGTAGTGACGCCGGACATTTACGCGCCGTTCCTTGAGTACTTTGGCGGCGTGGCTATTTTACCCAAGCACCGGCTCGCGCAGGCGGTGACAGAAAAAAAGTTCGAGTCCGCCTACGGCATCAACACTCCGCCCGACCAGCTCGTGGGTAGCGGCCCCTACAAACTCAAGCAGTACAAGGCCGGCGAGTTCACGCTGCTGGAGCGCAACCCGCTCTTCCACGTGCAGGACAAGGCCGGCACCCAGCTCCCCTACTTCGACAATCTCATTTACAGCGTGGTGCCAGATATGAGCGCGATGTCCCTGCGGTTCCTGGCCGGCGAGAGCGACATCCATGAGAATGTGCGGCCCGACGAATTTGACCGCTTCAAGGCCGGTGCGGACGCGGGCAAGTTCAAGCTCGAGTCGTTGGGCGTGGGGCCAGAGCGAGCCTTTTTCTGGTTTAACCTCAACACCAACGCTGCCGCGCAGCTGCAGTTCGCTGTGGATGCGGCTAAGGCAGAGCTCATCGTCGAGAAGCGTAAGCTGCAAAAGTTGCCAGATACACATCGCGTTTTCATGGGTGCGGTGGATCTTTCGCTCAAGTTGGGCGGCGGCCCCGAGCAGAAGCAGACTGTCACTCTTGCGCACGGCATGGCGCTGCCGGTCACGGTGAAGTTCGACGGCGCAACAGTCACTATTTCGGGCGCAGGTAACGCCGCTGCCATTGCCGCCAAGCCACTGGTGGATCCGAAGAAGTTTCGTTGGTTCAGTCAGCCCAAGTTCCGCCAGGCAATGCAGTACGCGGTGGACCGGCCTAGCATCATCAAGAGCATCTATGCTGGCCGCGCCGAGTTAGCCCACGGTTACAACTCGCCTGCACTCAAGCGCTGGCACAATACCAATGTCCCCCAATATGACTACGATCCCGCCCGCGCCCGTGCGTTGTTGGCGGAGATTGGCATCGCGGACCGCAACGGTGATGGGGTGCTTGAGGATGCGCAGGGCAATCTGGTCGAATTCGAACTAAATACCAATGTCGGTAACAACGTGCGCGAGAAAGTAGCCGTCTTTATCCAGTCTGATCTCAAGAAGCTCGGGGTGAAGCTCAACTTCAAGCCAATAGATTTCAACGCGCTGGTCAGCAAGATCGATGACACTTTCGACTACGAGTGCATCCTGCTGGGCTTGGGCGGCGGTGGTACCGATCCCGCGTCGAGCCTAAATGTGCTCAAGAGCGACGGTTTCACGCACTTTTGGTTTCCCATGCAAAAGCGGCCCGCCACCTCGTGGGAGGCGCGCGTGGATAAGCTGATGAATGACCAGCTTAAAACACTCGAACCTAAAGAACGCAAAAAACTTTACGATGAAGTGCAGATGATCCTCTCTACCGAGCTGCCCTTTATTTACACCATCCAGCCCCTTTCCTTCGCTGCTTACCGCGGAGACTTGGGTAACGTGCGTCCCACCGTCCTAAGCAGCTACCGCGTGACGTGGAACGCGGATGAGTTGTATCTTAAGAAGAAGTAGCAGTCAGCTCCTCTGCGCTTCCTTGGCCCAGGTGTCCTTGAGCGTAAGGGTACGGTTAAAAACCAGTTTCGGGTTTTGCGTCTCGGGTTTCCCGTTACCCGGTACGTCCACGCAGAAGTAACCGAGGCGTTCGAACTGGTAACGCGCCGCTGGAGTGGCTTGCATCAAGGATGGCTCCAGCTTCGCGCTGACGACTTCGAGACTCCTAGGGTTAAGCGTGGCCTTGTAGTCGCGACCATCAGCCTCCGGTTCGGCTTCAGTGAAAAGACGGTCGTAGAGGCGCACCTCGGCATCGAAGGCGTGAGCGGCACTGACCCAGTGTATGGTGCCTTTGATCTTGCGGGCGGCGTTGGCACCGCCAGTCCTGCTGTCGAGGTCGGCAGTGCAGCGCAGTTCAACAACATGACCGGCGGCATCCTTCACCACTTCGTCGCACTTGATGATAAAAGCGTATTTGAGCCGCACCTCGCCGCCGGGCTTCAGGCGGAAGTATTTCGGTGGCGGCACCTCGGCGAAGTCGTCGCGTTCGATGAATAGCTCGCGGCTGAAGGGAACTTTACGTTTGCCGGCGGTCTCGTCCTCGGGGTTATTCGTGGCGTCGAGCTCTTCGGTTTGGCCGACAGGGTAGTTGGTGATGATGACCTTGATGGGGCGCAAAACAGCAAGGCGGCGGAGGGCACGCTTGTTCAAATCCTCGCGGATGGCGTGCTCGTAGAGGGCAATGTCAGTGACGCTTACAAACTTGGTGACGCCCACACCGATGGCAAAGGCACGCAAGGCTTCAGGCGTCACGCCGCGCCGACGGATGCCGCTCAAAGTTGGAAGACGGGGATCGTCCCAACCGGAGACGAGACCTGCCTCCACGAGCGCGATAAGCTTGCGCTTGGAGACAATCATGTGACTGGGGATCAGCTTCGCGAACTCGTATTGGTGCGGAAGGGCGCGCGGGAGGTCGAGCGACTCCAAAATCCAATCGTAAAGTGGGCGGTGCACCTCGAATTCCAAGGTGCAGATGCTGTGCGTGATGCCTTCAAGGTAGTCACTGAGGCAGTGGGCAAAGTCGTACATCGGATAAATGCACCACTGCGCGCCGGTGTGGTGATGCTCGGCGTGGCGAATGCGATAGAGCAGCGGATCACGCAGCCAGATGTTCGGCGCGGCCACGTCAATCTTTGCGCGCAGCACACGGGTGCCGTCGGGGAACACGCCGGCTTTCATACGGGCAAAAAGGTCTAGGTTTTCGGCGACCGGGCGATTGCGGAACGGCGAGGCCTGTCCGGTACGACGGAACTCGTCGGTTTGCTCCGGCGTCATGTCGCATACAAACGCGAGGCCCTTCTCTATCAGGCGCACAGCGTAAGCGTGAATTTGTACGAAGTAGTCGGAGGCGAAGAAGGGCTCAGATAGTTCCAAGGCCTGAGGTCCAAGGTCCGTTTTCAAGACGGGCGCGAGGTGGAAGTCGTGTTTCCCGTTCACGGATTGCGTCGCGGGCGCCGCACCCTTGCGCTTCAGGCCAAGTTTGGTGTCAGCCCAACCGGCGATGAGCCAGTCCACGTCGCGCTGAATACTTTCGACATACTCCACCTCCTCCTTGGTTGGATTTGTGTCGTCCATGCGCAGGTTGCATACGCCGCCGAATTCACGGGCGATGCCGAAGTTGAGGCAGATGCTCTTGGCGTGGCCAATGTGTAAGTAGCCATTGGGCTCGGGAGGAAAACGCGTGTGGATGCGCGAGTAGCGTCCCTCGGCAACGTGCTGTGCGACGAGGTCGCGAATGAAGTCGCTTGGCGCGGGCAGTGGCGCGGCGAGGTCGATGGCGTTGCTCATTTGTTGCAAGGCGGACGTTAGCAAAGGCGTTCCGCTGGGCGAAAGAGGATTTACCAGTTGCTCCAAACCAAGGCTCGACGCTCGCTCACCCGGCGTTACTATAATCTCGTTATGTCAACGATTGCGCCCGCCGTGCCGCCGCAGAAAATCAACCTTCGCCGACCGGACATCATGTCCGCCGTGCAGGCACAAGTGGAGTCGCACTATCGAAGCACGCTCGTCGAACGCATCCGCGCACACGGCAACGTCCTCTCCGCACCCGGCCTGACCATCAAGCTCGCGAAGGAGTTTGGCTTCTGTTATGGCGTCGAGCGCGCCATTGACCTGGCTTACGCCGCCCGCCGCTCCTTTCCGGCGGAAAAGCCCATCTACCTACTCGGCGAAATCATTCATAACCCGGAGGTCAACGACCAAATCCGCGCGATGGGCATTCGCACCATTTCCAACAAGCCCACCGCCGTCGAGCTGGCTATGCTGCAGGGTGAGGATGTGGTCATAATCCCAGCATTTGGTACCGAGGTCGCCACCCGACGCAAGCTGGAGGAAAAGGGCTGTGTGATTGTGGATACGACCTGCGGCGACGTGATGAGCGTGTGGAAGCGTGTCCGCCAATACTCTAAGGAGAGCGTCACCAGCATTATTCACGGCAAGGCCAAGCACGAGGAGACCAAGGCCACGACCTCGCAAGCCACGGCTTACGGCACCGGCCACTATCTAGTTGTCTTCAACTTAGGAGAAACGGATTTCGTCTGTGATTACATTCTGCGCGGTGGGAATAAGGCGGAGTTTTTGGAGAAGTTTAAAGGTGCGCATTCGCCCGGCTTTGATCCTGACCTGCACCTGCTTGCCGTTGGAGTGGCAAATCAGACGACGATGTTGCGCGGTGAAACTGAGGAGGTGCAGCGGCGCTTCCGCGCGGCGATGGAGAAGAAATATGGTGCGGCACAGCTCGACGCGCATTTTCGCTACTTCGACACCATCTGCGGCGCGACGCAGGATCGGCAGGATGCTTTGGAAAAGCTGTTACACACCAAGCTTGACCTGCTGCTAGTCGTGGGCGGTTACAACTCCTCAAACACGTCGCACCTAGCCGAGATGGGCGAGAAGGTGCTGCCAACCTTCTTCATCAAGAACGCTGCCAAAATGGAGTCCGCCTCGCTCATCCGACACTGGAACCAGCACACGCACGTCGAAGAAACGACGCCTAGCTGGCTGCCCGCTGGCGACCTCACCGTGGGCATCACAGCCGGCGCGAGTTGCCCAAACAATCTAATCGAAGACGCCATCCGTCGGCTCTTCGAGTTACGCGGGATTTCGGTACAGGAATTGTTGGCGAACTGAGAGCAGTTTGCCTGAGCGACAATCGCCGATCGTTTATTGGAATGCCCTGCACCCGCGCTGAACTCGAAGCCCGCGAGCGGCAGCTCCTCGCCCCGTTCGCCCAGTTTTCCGCCGACACGCGCGGGCGCAAGCACGCGGAAGCTCCTCCCGAGTGGCGCACGCACTACCAGCGCGACCGCGACCGCGTCATTCACTCGCGCGCGTTCCGCCGGTTGGAATACAAGACGCAGGTCTTCCTTAATGGCTCCGGCGACCACCTCCGCACCCGCCTCACGCACACCATGGAAGTCGCCGGTATCGCCCGGAACATCGCGCGCGCGCTGCGGCTTAACGAGGACCTCACCGAGGCCATCGCGCTCGCGCACGACCTCGGCCATTCACCCTTCGGCCACGCAGGCGAGGAGACGCTCGACCGCCTGATGCGCGCGCACGGCGGCTTCGAGCACAACCGCCAGAGCCTGCGTGTGGTCGAGGAGTTGGAGCAGAAGTATCCCGGCTTTCCCGGACTAAACCTGACGTGGGAACTGCGCGAAGGGCTGGTGAAGCACTACTCCGCCTACGACCATCCGAGCAAACGCCCGGGCTTCGACGCGAAGAGTTCCTCCCTCGAAGCGCAAGTCGCCAACCTCGCCGACGAAATCGCCTACTACAGCCACGACCTGGATGACGGCCTCGACGCCGGACTGCTCTCCGAGGCGAAACTCCGCCGCGATGTGAAGCTCTGGGCCGCCGCCGCGCGCCGCACCAAGCGCGAACATGGCGAACTGCCCGATGAATGCCGTCGTTACTTCATCATCCGCTGCCTGATTGATGACCACGTCCACGACGTGGTGCAAACGAGCGAAGCCCGCATCGCCGCCGCCAGAGTGAAGTCAGCCGATGAAGTCCGATTGCAGCCGCAGCCGCTCATCCGCTACAGCGACGCGCGGCGGAAGCTGAACCTCGAACTGCGGAAATACCTCTATCAAAACCTTTACTTCAGCGACGCCGTCCACGCCCCGCACGTGCGAGCTACGCGGATGTTGGAAGAACTGTTCCATCACCTGCTGAAGCATCGCCCCGCGAACGACGACTGGACTCGGAAGCAGGCGCGGAAAGAAGGCTGGCCGCGCGCTGTCTGTGATTATCTGGCGGGGATGACCGACCGCTTCGCGATTGAAGAACAACGGCGTCTACTTGGCCCCGGTTGAATTCTAGGGGTTAGCGGCTCGATACAGGTTATTCCAGATGATATCGACGCCAAGCTTTTCGTTGCCATTGGCTTGTTGAGGAAGAATTGAGTTCGTCGCTGAGAATGCCGAATGACCATCCAAGTAGGCGATGTTGCCGCCCCGGCCGCTGTGGCGCACAGCGAAACTTCGCCATCGATTTGCCGGATTCACTGAGTTAAATTGAGGCGAAGTGTTAACGACTTCGGTCACCGGATCGAAGACGGTGTCAAACATCATCACGGTGCTAGATGGTTTCAAGATTTGAGCCATTCGAGGCATATCGGGAAAAGGCATATTGGATCCCGCAACGCCCGCCCCATCGGATTTCTTAAGATCAATGTTCATGACGATACTGAAGAATCCGTATAGTCCCCCGTTCTGTGGCGGCTGCCCTTGACGGGCCGCCGCACAGTGCCAAATCTTGCCTTGGGCATTGCCTGGGTAGGGCATATTCAACCTGTTGTTCGCAAAGCCCGGGAGTCCAAAACCGGAGGCGATCCAATTGCTTGATAGGGGCAGGCTGCTCATGTAAGGGGGCAACAGGTTGAACCAAGCCGATCTGTCGGAAGGATTGCCGCTGGTACCGGGCAAGCCGTAAGTCCCCGCAGCGCCCATCCCGTCCCGGGGCATTTTGTCGTCGTTGTCGCCGCTGTAGAGGTTTTGAGCTAAGGCCCATTGTTTCATCATGCTGAGGCAACTAGTGGCTTTCGCCTTATCCTTAGCCTTGCTTAGTGCCGGCAGCAGCATCCCCGCCAGGATCGCGATGATGGCGATGACGACAAGCAGTTCAATGAGGGTGAAGGCGCGGCGCAGGAGGCCGGCATGGGCGAATGCGGCTGGCTTCATGAAATAATCGGCGTTAGTCGGAACTCACTGGCATCAATCACTTAGCTATCACCAACAACATATTCAGGATGGCTTAAAGCGGCAAGCGCTGTTTAGTGACGAGAGGAGCAACTTGTTTATCGCTTGCACACCCATGGTTCGTATTCTTCAGCACAAGTGCAGGCAGGCAAAAATTCTGGCGCTTTGCAGTGCTCAACTATTATGCGCCCACCCTTGCGTGCCGCTGGCCACGTTAGTAAATTTTTTCGCCATCAACGCGCAGATGCGGCCGCTGCCGCGCTGACGGCTTGTCGGGTCAAGGCCGTGCTGCTATCCCATCCGCATGACCATCGGTGTGCCCAAGGAAATCAAGGCCCAAGAAAACCGCGTGGCCCTGCTGCCCTCGGCGGCTTACCAGCTCGTCAAGCGCGGACACCAAGTCATCGTGGAACGCGGCGCCGGGGCTGGCGCCGGTTATCCGGACACGGACTACGAGCGCGCCGGGGCGACGCTCGTGGCGCAACACGCCGAAGTCTTCGCCCATGCTGACTTGATCGTAAAGGTCAAGGAGCCATTGCCTGTCGAGTATCCGCTGCTGCGTTCTGGCCAATTGCTTTTTACCTATTTGCACCTCGCCGCGAATCGCGAGTTGACCGATGCGCTGCTCCAATCCGGCGCGACGTGCATCGCCTACGAGACTATTGAGATCAACCGTCGCCTGCCGCTGCTTGAACCCATGAGCGAGATCGCCGGGCGGATGAGCGTGCTCGTGGGCGGCTATTTCCTAGCCAAGCATTGTGGCGGCAACGGCGTTTTGCTCGGGGGTGTGCCGGGTGTGCTGCCGGGGCGCGTCGTCGTCATCGGTGGCGGTGCTGCAGGTGTAAACGCGGCTCGCATGGCCACCGGCTTGGGCGCGGATGTCACCATTCTCGAAGTGGACTTGGAGCGGATGCGCTTTCTCGACATCACGTTGCACACTGCGCACACGCTTTACTCGAACGAGGCGCACTTGATGGAACTGCTCCCCAATGTTGATCTACTCATTGGTGCGGTGCTTGTACCGGGCGCGAAGGCTCCCAAACTCATCCGCCGCGAAATGCTGCGCCGGATGCGTCCCGGCAGTGTGCTCGTAGACATTGCAATTGACCAAGGTGGTTGCGCCGAAACTTCCCGGCCCACCACGCACCACGACCCCGTCTTCACCGAGGAAGGCGTGCTCCACTATTGCGTCGCGAACATGCCCGCCGCCTACGCCCGCACTGCTACGCAGGCCCTCACCAACGTCACCTACCGCTTCATCGAGCAACTCGCTGATCTCGGCCTTGCGGATGCCTGCGCGCGCCAGCCTGCACTGCTCGGCGGCATCAATGTGCGAGCGGGCAAGCTCACATGTCGGGCCGTGGCGGAGGCACACGGGCTCCCTTTTGCGCCCGCAGCCGCTTAGCCAGCGGGGGTTAGAAATCCACTATCAGCATTCAGCCACGCAGCATTCGCAAGCTGCGAACACACCTCTCCGACTGAACACTGAATACTGACTACTGAACCCCGCCCGCGTCGCAAACTTGAAACTTCCCTCCCCCCGCCCGTGTCGTATGTTCCGTAGCGGGCCACCGACACGTGTAACTGCCCGTCGCCGCAGCCGTCACTTCAGCACATCACGCTTATGATAATGGCCGACATCCTCAAAATCTTCCTCCTCATCGTTGGAGGCCTGCTCATCTACATCGGTTTCTGGCTCGCGGCGGAAGCGCTATTCCCCGCGCTGGTCGAGCGCTCACGGAAGCAATACGACCGGCCGTGGAAGCTCACCTTCGCGGGCCTCGCCATGGCCGCGCCGTTCGTCTTCGGCGCGCTTGCCATCTTCAAGATCAGCCATCCGGTCATGAACATCGTGGCGTTTGTGTTGCTGGCCGTGGTCCTGTTTGGCGGGCTGGCCGGGTCCGCCGGCTTGGCCAAGCGCATCGGCGTCGGCCTGCCCGCGCCCATTGATGACTCCCAGCCGTGGCGGCGCGTGCTGCGCGGCGGCATCGTGTTGGAACTGACTTTTCTCCTCCCCTTCATCGGATGGCTGGGGTTGACCATCTGGACGCTCGTTACCGGTTTCGCCGCGCTGGTTTTCGCCGTGCGCGAGGCAAAGGCTCCCGCTCCGCCTGCCGAGCCGACGCCCGCGCCGAAGGTCGAACCGCCCGCCCTCCCCGCCGCTGCGTGAATGCCCGCGCTTCACGTTCGGCGGACCTTCTCGTCCGCTGTGGAGTCTGGCTGATCAGCCCAGCGGACAGGAGTGTCCGCATCACTTTATGAACTTCACCCGCCGC
>Ga0194132_10004767_pt1 | contig 22763 bp, 16 predicted proteins | sample TA2KigOf80mmetaG_FD_148612 | JGI IMG/M metagenome (GOLD analysis project Ga0194132, IMG submission 148612) | Freshwater microbial communities from Lake Tanganyika, Tanzania - TA2015054 Kigoma Offshore 80m | ecosystem: Environmental > Aquatic > Freshwater > Lake | place: Tanzania: Lake... | reverse complement strand
CACCAAGCCGCACTCGAAGTCGCCCACAACCGAAACGACCAACGTTTCGGCGAGGAGCGGGTCGTTGAGGGCGTCTTCCGTCGCCGAGCCCGGCAGGTCTACGTCGAGAAGGCCCGAGCACGCGCCGAGGGTTACGGCAAACAGCCCGACCTGGGCGGCGCGGGCGAAGCGCCCGCGCAGACCCACTTGGGTTCCGGAGTTCTTGGTCATAGTCGTCATGGCTCGTTGTCTCCGGTTAGAAGGTCACGCCGAGACGGATCGTCCACTGCGGGATGGGCGGCCAACCACCGCCGTCCTCTCCGCCGAAGATGTACTCGCCACGCGTCACCTCGGAGTCGGAGATCGGCTCGGGATACTTGAGCCGCGAGTCACCTGCGTTCGCCTGCTGCAGCCACAGGCGGAATGCGTTCCTGACGCCCACGCGGAGATTCGCCGAGCTCGCCCCGATCCTTCCCGTCACCCACTCGGGCAGGTCGTAGCTTGCCGAGACCTCCCGGATCTTGATGAATCCGCCCTTGTGGTAGCCCAACCCGTTGCGGCTGATCTGAACGTACGCCATGCCGATCGGGTCGTCCTGAACCCAAATGAGCTTGGTGCTCGGGTGGCTGGTATACCGCGCGGTCGCGTAGTCCGCGGCCACCCAGTGCCCCCACTGCGCATCGAAGTTGGCGGCCAGCCGGATGTTGTCGAACAACGTGATCGTGGGCGTCACGTTCACGATGCGGCTCGGGTCCGTGGGGCCCCACACCACCTGCGGCGCCTGGTCGCACGGCAGGTCGCCTCCGCCGATCTCCAGGCCCTTCAGGCCGGTCCCGGCGTCGCACATGATGTTCGTCACGGCGCCCTGGGTGCCGCTCACGAACTGCGCGGACTTGACGTACAGGTCCGACGCGGCCGCAATCGGGAAGCCCTCGATGTGTGCCCTGGAGCGCCCCTCTTGGATGCGCTGGATGCCACCCATGTCGTCGATGCGGTTGCCCTGGGTCGTGAACGCGACGTCGAGGTCGACGCGCGCGGGACCCTCGGGGATCGCCGCGATGCTGAGGGTCGTCTCCGTCCCCCAGTTGCTGGTCTGGCCGATGTTCACGAACTGGACGCCGCCGGCGAACGCGCCGGCGATCCCCGGCCACTCGGAGGGCGGAATCGTGCGGCCGATGATCGCGTCCTTCGTCTTGCGCGTGTAGTACGTGAAGCTCCCGCTGACCCTGCCCTCGAGGACGGAGGCATCGAAGCCCACCTCGAGCTCCTCGCCCACCTCCGGGCCGAGGTCAGGGTTGCCGTATTGGAAGGGCGTCAAGATCGGCGCGCTCGCCGGACCCGTCTCAGGAGTGAACAACCGGCTCGCCGCAAACGTGTCGGGCTGCTTACCCGCACGCCCCCAAGCGCCGCGGAGGCGCATCTGGTCGACCCAATCGACGTCCCAGAACGATTCCTCGTGCAGCACCCAGGTTGCGCTCACCTTCGGGTAGACGGCCGCCGAATAGTTCTTGCCGAACGCGCTGTTGTCGTCCCCGCGGACGGCGGCGGTCAAGAAGATGCGGTTCTCCCAGTCGAGCTGCTCCTGCACGTAGAGTCCCAGGGTCGTGTTCTCGAGGAACGACTCCGTGCCGGAGCGAACGGACGCCGCGGTTACCGTGGAAAGCGCCGGAACCGCGAAGCTCTGCCCCGTCGCACCGCTCCGCCGCTCGGACTTGCTGTAGTACTGGATACCGTAGGAGGTCGCCGTGCCGAGCCGATCCTCCATGAGCCGCACCGTCGCCGTGCCGGAGAAATCCGCGGTATAGACGGGCGCATCGAGCGTGGCGACCGACTTGTTTCCTTCGACGCCGTTGGTGCCCCACCAGAAGTTCAAGCCTTGCTTGCGGGTGTACGTCTCCTCGCGCTCGTAGACCTGATCGACGCCGAGCGTCAGGCGGTGGCTCAACCATTCAGTGAGGTTGATGTTGGTCTGGAGGCTCCAGGTGCTCCGCTTGGAGTCGTTGGTGTGGAGGAACCGATCCTCGTTGTAGCGCTCCGGACCGCCGTCGCGCCACCCTCTCTTGTTGGGCCCGGTGCACGCCGCCTGGGCACCCGTAATCGTCGTGTAGAACGTGCCGTTGAAATTGTCGCCGCAGGTGGCGGTGCTACCGTCGGCGTTGAAGAAGCTCGTCGGGATGCCGCCCCAGCCGTACTCACCCGCCCAAAACGACTCCGGCGGCCGATTCACACCCTGGAAGTAGCCACCGCTGAGCTGGAGGTTGACGATATCGTTCGCCGTCACTCCGATGTTCGCCGTGACGGAGTTCCGCACGTCGGTGTTCCACGCGACGATGCCCTCCTGGTCGTTCCGATTCAGGCTGAACGAATAGCGGATGGCGTCGGTGCCGCCCCGGACGGACGCGCTGTAGCGCTGGACGAGCCCGTTCTGCCACGGGTACATGAAGCCGAGCTCGCGGTTACGCTCCGCGTAGTTGATCGAAATGAGGTTCCTCTCGCTCGCGCAGGGCGTGGTCGGGCAGAAGTTGGGCGAGGTGGGGTTCTTGTCCGGTGCCCACGAAACCCGGTTGTAGCCCGGCCAGCTCGTGGGCCAGTAGTTCTGTCCCATTTCGGTGCTGAATTCGAACACCGGCGCGCCGGCCTGGCCGCGCTTCGTGACGATCTGGATCACACCCGCGGAGGCTTCGGTGCCGTACAGCGTCGCCGCCGCCGGCCCCTTGATGATCTCGATGCTCTCGATCGTGTTCGGATCGAAGTCCGCCAAGCGGGACTGGTTCGAGAACCGGCCGACTTGCGTCCGGTTGTCGTTCATGCGCACGCCGTCGACGTAGATGATCGGGTCACCGGCCAGCGCCATGCTGGAGTGGCCGCGAATGCGAATCTTGGAGCCGCCGCCCGCGCTGGACGCCGGGATCAAGCTGACCCCTGGGGTACGGCCGATGAGCACGTCTTCCACCGTGGCGACCGGGGCCGTGGCCGTGATCTGATTCACAGCCACGTTCGCTACGACGTTTCCTACCGCGCGCCGCTGCGAGCCGCCCGCCGTGCCCGTGACGACGACTTCGTCGAGGGCGAGGGCTTCCTCGGAGAGCGTGAAGTTCTGCACCACCGTACCGCCCGCGGCGACGGTGACCGCCGCAGTCGCCACACGGAAGCCGATGCGCTCGACACTGAGCGTGTGGCTACCGGCGGGCACGTTGATCAGCGCGAAGCGGCCATTCGCTTGTGACAGAACGCCGATATCCAGCGTGCTGATGTAGATCTGGGCAGCCGAGATCGGCTGGCCATTCTGGGCGCTGGTGACGATACCAGTAACCGTTCCGGTCTGCGCAGCCAGAGGTGCGGCGAGCAGCACGCCGACCAAAGCCAATGCAGTCAGGAGGGTTCCGCCACGGTACGAATCGAACGACGGTAGGGACATCGGAGGCACTCCGTGAAGTGGGACTACCAATTTACTGCCCACGGGCTACACACCAACGGCGTGCGCCCGCAACCTAGACTCCTAAGAAAGCCAAACGCCCCGATGAGCGGGTCGTAATATCCAGGTGCCCTCGTCGATCCGGCCTCAGCCGAGCGGACTGCGGCCGCCCCCCAACTGTTTGTCGCCGCGTGGACAATAAGGGGGGGCTCCCCCGATTCGCGCAAGTGGCCCGGTCCGGGGGGGGTTCCGCCCTGCTCCAGGGCGTCCGGGCGAAGCCGACCCGAGCCGCCGCCATCACTTCTTGCTCTTGCGCAGGCCGCTCCCAGGAACGTCGGGATCTTCGTCGTCGCCAGCCAATCCGCGGGCGGTCTCGAAGACCGCCACGAAGAGCAGCAGCGCCCCGGGAGGTACGAGGAGAATGCCGAGCCCGGGGTCGCCCCCATGGATGCGCAGGCCGCCGAGGAAGAACCCGAGCGGCATGAGCGCCAGCGAGCCCAGAAGGCACCGCGATGCACGACGGCGCGCTTCCACCCTCCACCCGCCTGCAACCCTGGACGTCAACCCGAAGGCCACGTTGACCAGAGACAGGAGCGTGCCATGCGCATGGGCGAGCGTCCACATGAGCCGGCGTGTGCTGTTCGACACGTCGAGGTACAGTCCGACCTTGAACCCACTCAAGGCTTCGAGCACCAGGCCCAGCGTCAGGAAGACCAGCAGTGCCCACCACCCGACGCGCAGGTGGAGGCGCGCGACAGCCAGGGTTCCCGAGCGTTCGTCGGGCACGGCCTCGGATGGCGCCTCCGACCTCGGGCTCATTCGCGAATCGTCAGCGGTCGATGGTTTCGGACGGCGAGCAGCCTCCTCCACTGATCGAGGTCGACCTCCCCCGGGGCCGTCATGAGCAACGCTGCGTCGACACGGCTGCCGGGTGCGGCCCGCCAGCGCGCGAGGGCGCGATCTGCGCTCGCAGCGAGCGCGCCGTCTGAACCCGTGAAGTCGTAGGCGAACTCGCCGAAGCCGGCGAAGGTCGTGAGCGAGCCGTGGGCCACGTGGCGGGTCGCGGCGTATGGATCGGTCAGCAGCTGAGCGAGATAGGGTACTTGCCACGTGTCGCCCGAAGCCTCTCGTGCGGGACGCCAACCCATGTGCCAGGCGACGACCGCCCGCTGCGCCGCATCCCCCCGGAGGGCCCACAAGGCCGACGCGGCTATACGCCGCTCGTCTTCTCCGAGCTGCACGGGGGGTCGTCCGTACCACTCACTCAGGTACTGAGCGCTCCACTCGAGCGTGCGATCCAGATGACAGAGGTTACATGCATTCGGCCGACCGCTCCGGACGGATGCCTCGACATCGGGACTGTCGATCCGGTGGCTACGCATCGCCGAGAAGGGCCCGTAGGTGGTATGGGGCATGTGGCAGTTCATGCAGTCGCTTCCCGACGAACCCGTCTCATGCCGCGTGTGACCCGTGTCCACGTCGTACTCTCGGTGACACCCTACGCACCCCTGATTCCCGGCGTGGCCGGGGTCGAGCTGGGTATCCGCGGTTTCGTACGCGTGCATCGAATGGCACGATAGGCACGTGAGCCCGTCGGGGCCCGCGTGGGTCGAGCCGAGAAGGCCGTTGTACTCGCGCCCGGCGATCCGGATCGTTCCGTCGGGCCAGTAGCGGCCCTCGAGAGCGAGAGGGTCGTCTTCTACTATCGCGCGGAGTAGCGTGTCCGTACCGGCGTCCTCGTAGGCGAAGACCCTGCGCATCGGGGACAGTTCGCCACCGGGGAGAAACGCGATTCCCTCCCGAAGATATGCGGCCTGGTCGGCCCACTCGCCGAAGCTGTGACACTGGGCGCACACCTCGTTGGCGCGCAGCGGCTCCAGCTTCGCCGGGTTGACGATGGTCGGGTCCGGAGGATCGTCGCCTCGAGCGAGGCGCAGATAGCGCAGGTATCGCCGGATGGGAGAGCGGTAGTGCTCGACGTGTCTCTCCGCGGGACCGTGGCAGGCCTCGCAGGCGATCCCGAGCTCGGCGGAGCGCGTGTCGAAGGTGGCCTCGGCCTCCGAGAACCGGGGCTCCGTACCGACCGAATGGCACTGCGAGCAGTTGGCGTTCCAGCGAGCGCTCGCGCCAGGTGCATCCACGTCTCGAGGCGGCGTCAGAAACGACAGCCGATTGGGCACCCAGCGGGCCGTCTCCACGAGCCATGCCCAAGGCACCTCGATGAGCGCGCCGTCGTCAGGCCCGAGTGAGGCGTTTTCCGGGCGTCGAATCCAGTAGTTCTGGATATGGTGCGATCCCGTCGTCATGACCACCCGGACCTCGATCTCCGGCGGCACCTCCGGCCAACTCTCGTCCAGGGCGCGCATGAGCCAGACCGGTTGGTCGAACCAGAGGGGATCCGGCATCCGAATCCAGAACTCGTCGCCGCGGCGCTCCAACCTCCAGCGGAAGCCCCCGTCCTCCAGGACCACGTCGAAGGTTCCGAGCACCGACTCGGGCGTCGCGGCCTGGGTCATCTTGCGGTGGTACGACTCCCGCCAGCTGTCGTACTGGTCGGGGTGGCAGGACTGACAGGTGTCCGATGTCGTGAATCCGCGCGAGCTCGCGGGGCCCGGTAGCGCCTCGGCGAGCTCGACGTCGACATGGGGACGCCAGAGCACGGCGGTGGCTGCGGCGATGCCCACGCAGGCGACCAAGAGAGTGATGTCGGAACCGCGAAGCGCCATGAGCACGCCGTGGGTGCGTGATCCTCGAATTCGGGCACATCGGTGCCCATGCCGGACCGAACATACTTACCGCTGGTCCGTTTCGCGCTGGGCGGATGGCCCACGTGACCGGGCTCGCTCAGGTGTGACCACACGGTAGCAGCGGTGTTTGACTGTCGCGCTGGACACGCCCCACTTTAGCCACGACTGACGGCGGTCGAACGCCGCCAGCTGCCAACCTGGAGAGTCGTCATGAGAGCCTTCGCGAGCCTCGCCTTCGCGCCCTTGGGTTTGGTCGAGGAGCCATGACCACTCTCGATCGCCGCCACTTCGTTTCCGTTCTGGGAGCTGGTCCGCTGGCGGACGCAGCATACGCAGGCGCCTCGGGCTCGTCCGTCCAGCCACAGCGGCGCCGGAGCAGACGAGCGCAGGAGGTCGTGCGCGTCGGCATCATCGGAGCCGGCGCAAACGTCCAGGACGTGCATATCCCCGGGCTCCGGGGCGTTCCGGGTTGCGAGATCCTGGCCGTCGCGAACCGCAGTCTGTCCTCCAGCCGGGCGGTGACCGAACGCTTCGGAATTCCCCGACCCTATGCGCACTGGGGCGAGCTGCTGGACGACGAGGACATCGACGCCGTCCTGATCGGCACGTGGCCGTACATGCACAGGACGCTGACGCTCGAGGCCCTGGCGCGGGGCAAGCACGTGCTCTGCCAGGCGCGCATGGCGAACAATGCCCGCGAGGCGCACGACATGCTCGAGGCGTCCCGGCGCGAGCCCGACCTCGTCTGCCAGCTGGTGCCGACGTCGACGAGCTACGTGATCGACAACGTGCTGAAGCGACTCATCGGCGAGGGAGCCGTGGGAGAGGTCTTGTCCGTGGAAATCCAGCGCGTAGGTCGCGCGTTCCCGGACTTCCAGGGCGAGCTCGACTGGCGCCACGATATCGAATTCAGCGGCTACAACGCGCTCAACGTGGGCTCGACCTACGAATCCATGATGCGCTGGCTCGGGCGGGGCAGTCGGGTAGTGGCCATGGCCAAGACCCACGTCCCCTATCGACGCAACGCCGCGGGGCAGCCGGCCTCCGTCGGCATCCCCGACCACTTCGACATCCTCTACGAGCTCGCGAACGGCGCCCAGGTGCACATGCGCATGAGCGAGACCTGCGGCCTTTCGTCCGGGAACCAGACGTGGATCCACGGCTCGGAGGGCACGATCCATGTGGACGCGAGCCAGAGCATCTCTGCGGGACGTCGCGGCGACTCGCGGCTGAGCCCCGTCGCGAACCCCCCGGGGAGCCAGGCCCGTTATCGCGTCGAGGAGGAGTTCGTCAACGCGATCCGTGGGGAGGAAGAGGTCTCGCAGCTGACCTTCGAGGCCGGCGCGCACTACATGGAGTTCACTGAAGCTGTGCACCTGAGCGCGAGGAGCGGCCAAGCCGTGCACCTGCCGCTCGCCATGTGACGATGCGTTCCTCGCGCGCTGCCGCTTGGGGCCTGGGAGCGGTTGGGGCGGCCGTGGCGATGGTCGCGGCCCCCGCCGGCTCGCGCGGAATACGCGACGCTAGGGCGCTGACATCCGCCGAAGGCCGGTCGGGCGAGTAGTTGCCCCACGGAAGCACCCTGGCGATCGTGGGGTACGAACGCCAGTCCGTCAGAGTCCTGCCCCGACCTGAGCAAGAATGATCCCCGCCCGCAGACGCAGCGTTGTTCTCTTCATCGGCCTCCTGGGCGCGTTGTCGAGCCCTCGCCCCGGAGCGTCGCAGGCGACGCCCGACCACGCCGCCGTGCTCGAGCGCCAGCACCCCGAGTTGTTCGACCTGCTTCTCCGCATCGAGCGGGCCCACGGCCTCATGTTCGGCGGCCTCGCCAAAGAAGGCGACGCGGTACGGGCTTCGGCCGACACGCTGCCCACTTTCGGATTCGAGCTCGACATGGTCGAGCGGCTCACGGCGTTGGTGAGTGCTCCGGGGAGGGGTGAGGAGGTCGCAGCAGAAGCAGAGGCCGGCTTCGAGGTACTCGGCAAGCGCGGGGCCGCGATCATCACGCGCGCGAACGCCTTCCACCGCGAGGTCCTCGGCATTTTGGCCGACCCCGCCATCCCGACCTTCGCGGCGCGGCGGGCCGTGGTCGAAGAGGCGGTGCGTCGATACCTCAGCGAGCCGAGCATCGCCGTGCCGGGTGCGCCGAAGGACATGGACGTCCTCTACGACCACTCGCAGGCGCTGGCGTTCCGGACCGGATACGCAGACTTGGATGGCCTCATCTGGGCAGGCTACTGGCTCAAGCTCGCTGCTACTGAGCCGCTCACCGACATCGCGGACCCGGTTCGGCGAGCCGAGGGACTCGATACGGTGATGACGCGCTATCAGGCGAAGCTCAGCTACGGCGACCCTCCCCAGTTCTTCCCCAGCGAGCTGCCGATGGCGCCCGCGATCGCCCCAGGCACGATCTTCCTCAGCCCGGAAGCCGCCATGATCTGGGACAACGTCAGCATGATGCAGGAAGTGCTGGCGGATATCCTGGCGTCGCCGCGGGTGACCGACGTACGGGGAGCCATCGAACTGACCCTCGACCACTTCACCGACCCCAACTACGACATGCAGGACCAGGGGTACTGGGAAATCATGGCGCTCCGGCACGGGATCTTCTTCCAGGGCGGATATCCCCTCACGCTCATGACGGAGAGCGAGCTGAACGTGGGCGGCCACGCGGCCCACCTGAGCGGAGGCGGCGCCCCCATCATCGGGGGCATGCCCGGATGATGCTTCCGTCGCGCCGACCAGCGGCGATCCTCGCCGCGGCGTCGGTGGCCGGGCTGTACGGGTGCGGCGGAGGCGAGGGAGCCGACCTCGCGCCGCCCGCCACGTTTCAGGACGTCGCGTTCGATACGCTCTTCGAGGTAGGCGCCGCAGAGGGCGAAGCGTGGCAGGTCTTCGGGGGAATCTGGGACGTGGAGGCGGCGCCGGACGGGCATTTCGCCGTACTCGACCTCGAAGCACCCGCCGTCCACGTCTACGACGAGCGCGGCGCACATGTGGGCTCCGTCGAGGCGGCAGGGCTCGACGAGGGTGCGCTGGACCGCCCCAATGGGCTCGCTTGGGGCGGCACGGGGAACCTGCTCGTGTGGGACCCCGGCAGCTCGTGGATCTCGCGCTTTTCGGTGGACGACCGCGGCGGCAGCGTGGACTTCGTAGACCGTGCGCGCGCGTTCGCGTTCGGCGAGACCGGATTCTGCGCCGCGGGGGAGCGGATCTACCTGAGCTACTGGCAGGACGGCTCCGTGGTTCACGAGATCGGGGCCGAAGGCACGGTCCGCTCGTTCGGCGCCGCACCCGCGGTCGCCGGCATCGAGACACTCGGCCCCGAGCTGCAGGAGATCGCTATCGAGGAGCTCACTCCCTCCGGCCTCCTCTGCACGCCGTCTGGCGTGCTCGACGTCAGCTTCATGCAGTCGACCATCCGCCTCCACGACCTCGACGGCCGCGAGCTCTGGTCGCACCCGCTCGCAGACTTCACGCCCATCGTCGTATACACGCCCGACGGCATGGGGCTCGGGCGCGCGTTCGACGAGAACGATGGCTCGCACCTACTTCGCTCCGTGGTCGCCTGGGGCGACGACATGGCGCTCGTGCAGCACGAGCTCCGCACGCGCGAGGTCCCCGAAGAGGGTGAGGTCGAGGTCTTCGAGTCGCGGCTCGTCCGCCTCTCGGACGGCGCCGAGCTCGACCGTACGCGCGACCTGCCCCTCATCCTGGCCGCGCAGGGCTCGAGGTTCTACATGGTGCAGAAGGCACCCTTCCCGAAGGTGGTAGTGGTGGAGCTGGCGCAGTAGCGATGCGCCACCCTCACCTGAGGAGTTCCGGCACGCTGGGCGCGCTGCTCATCGGCCTCCTCCTGACCGGGTGTGCCTCCGACCAGGGAGCCCAGGACGCGGAGCGGCCTTCGTTCGCCTTCTCCGGCACCGTGGAGCGCGTGGACTCCGCGGCTCGCACGGTCAGCGTCACGAACGAAGACGTTCCAGGGTGGATGGCTCCGATGACGATGAGCTACGCGGTGGACCCTGCCGCTGTGCTCGACCAGCTCACCCCCGGCGTCCGGGTGCGGGCCACCGTGTACGGCGGCGACTTCAGCACATTGTACGGCGTGGAGGTCGTGCCGTAGCGAGCCGGTGCGTACGAATCTGTGAGGCGAGCGCCCCCGGACCCGTTCCTTCGGAATGGGTGCCCCGAGGCCCCTGGTCCCCGCCCCGCCAAGCCACAAAAAGCCAAACGGGCGACCCGTGTCCGGGCCGCCCGCCTGTGCTACTGCCTACCGTCTCGACTAGTCCAGGTCCAGGAAGTCGTCGTCGTCGTCCGCGCTCGGCGCAGCCACCATGCCCGGCACCAGCTCCCCGGGGCCCGTGAGCGGGATGATCTCCTCGTCGTAGTACGACTGCTCGACCATGAACTCGACCTGCTGGTATCGGTGAATACCGGTACCGGCCGGGATCAGGTGGCCGATGATGATGTTCTCCTTCAGCCCGATGAGGTCGTCCCGGGCACCGCGCACCGCGGCATCCGTGAGCACTCTCGTGGTCTCTTGGAAGGACGCGGCCGAGATGAACGACTCGGTCGTGAGGCTCGCCTTGGTGATCCCGAGGAGCAGTGGCTCGGAGCGCGCCGGCTTCTGCTTCTCCACGATCGCCTTCTGGTTCGTCTCGCGGAACGCGGTGCGGTCGACGTTCTCGCCCTCGAGCAAGTCGGTGTCGCCGGCGTCGGTGATGCGCACTTTCTGCAGCATCTGCCGCACGATCACGCCGATGTGCTTGTCGTTGATCTTCACGCCCTGCAGTCGGTAGACCTCCTGGATCTCGTTCAGGAGGTACTCCTGCACAGCTCGCGGACCCTTGATGGCCAGGATGTCGTGCGGATTGATCGGACCCTCGGAGAGGCGATCGCCCGCGCGCACCTTGTCGCCTGCGTGCACGCGCATGTGCTTGCCGACCGGTACGTCGTAGGTGCGCGAGTCGCCCGTCTCCGGGACGATGTGCACCTGGCGCTTGCCGCGCTTGATGTCGCCGAAGCTGACCTCGCCGTCGATCTCGGTGATGACCGCGGGATCCTTCGGGCGACGTGCCTCGAAGAGCTCTGCCACGCGGGGGAGACCGCCGGTAATGTCGCGGGTCTTGTACACCTCTCGGCTGATCTTCGCGATCGTGTCGCCGAGCCTCACCGCGTCGCCGTGCCGCACGGTGAGCTGCGCGCCGACGGGGATGATGAACTCCTTCAGCTTCTCGCGCTTCTTCGTGTCCTTCCGGATCTGGATCGTGGGATGGAGCTTCTTCTCACGGTCCTCGATGATGGTCATCTGCCGGCGACCCGTGGACTCGTCGAGCTCCTCGCGCATCGTCTGCTCTTCGACGATGTCGACGAACTCGATGACGCCCTCAGCGTCGGCAACCACCGGCTCGGAGTAGGGATCCCAGCTGAAGAGCAAGTCGCCGGACTCGATGGTCTGACCCTCCGTCACCGCCAGCGTCGCGCCGTACGGCACCGCCAAGCGGCTCCGAATCGCGCCTTCCGGCGTCTTGAGCAGGATTTGACCCTCGCGTGACGTGACCACGCGCTCCTCGTTCGGCGTCACCACGCTCGTGACGCGCTCGAGGCCGACCACGCCGTCGATCTTCGACTTACGCTGGGTCTGCGCCGCGATGCGCGCCGCGGTGCCACCGATGTGGAAGGTACGGAGCGTCAGCTGCGTGCCCGGCTCGCCGATCGACTGCGCCGCGAGAATGCCGACCGCTTCGCCGATGTCCACCATCTTCATGGTGGCGAGGTTGCGGCCGTAGCACATCTCGCAGAGCCCGCGCTTGGCCTCGCACGTGAGCACCGAGCGGATGCGAGCCATCTGCAGCCCCGCGTCCTCGATGGCGTCGGCGGTGTCCTCGTCGATCATGGTGCCCGCCTCGACCAGTCTCTCACCGTCGATCGGGTCGTAGATGTCCTCGAGCGCCACGTTGCCGACGATGCGGTCCGCCAGCGGCTCGATGATGTCCTCGCCTTCCTTCAGCGCGGTCATCTCGAGGCCGAGAATCGTGCCGCAGTCGTCCACCGTGATGACGACGTCCTGAGCGACGTCGACGAGCCGGCGCGTCAAGTAGCCTGCGTCGGCCGTCTTGAGCGCGGTGTCGGCCAGACCCTTACGGGCACCGTGCGTGGAGATGAAGTACTCCACCACCGTGAGGCCCTCGCGGAAGTTCGACTTGATCGGGCTTTCGATGATCTCGCCGATACCGCCGGTGAGCTTCTTCTGCGGCTTGGCCATCAGTCCGCGCATCCCCGCCAGCTGACGCATCTGGTCGCGGTTACCGCGCGCGCCAGACGTCATCATCATGTAGACCGGGTTGAAGCCGTCCTTCGACCGCTCCAGGTGGGTCACCATGGCGTCCGCGACGTCGTTGTTCGCGTGCGTCCAGGTGTCGATCACTTTGTTGTAGCGCTCGCCGTTGGAGATGAAGCCGCTGGCGTACGCCTTCTGGAAGCGCGTCACCTGCTCTTCGGCATCCTTCAGGATGTCGGACTTCTCCTCCGGCACCTCGAGGTCGTCGATGCCCACGCTGATGCCACCCATGGTGGCGTAGCGGAAGCCGAAGTCCTTGAGCGCGTCGAGGAACTGCGTCGTGCGACCGAGGCCCGTGAGCTTGAAGCACTCGAACGCGAGGTCACCCAACTCCTTCTTGCCGAACGTGCGGTTGAGGAAGCCGAGTTCGTCGGGAACGATCGAATTGAAGAGCACGCGCCCGGCGGTCGTGCGGTACCACTGGCCGGCCTGCGCCTCCTCGCCTTCCTCGGCATCAACGATCTGTTTCGGCGCCCAGAAGAAGACGGGGGTGTGGAACGCGAGCAGCTCCTGCGCGAGCGCCATCTCCATCTCGCCGAACGTCGAGAAGCGCGGAGCCCCCTGGTAGACCTTCGCGAGCTCCTCGTCTGCTTTATCCCTACGGCTCTTCGGAGCCTTCGCGTCGTTCACGACCTTCTCGAGGTCGGTGAGCTTCAGGCCGTTGTTGGTCAGGTAGTAGGCGCCGATGACCATGTCCTGCGTGGGCGCGGCGACCGGGCGTCCGTTCGACGGCAGCAGAATGTTGTTCGAAGACAGCATGAGCACACGCGCCTCGAGCTGCGCCTCGTAAGAGAGCGGCAGGTGCACGGCCATCTGGTCGCCGTCGAAGTCCGCGTTGAACGCCGCACACACGAGCGGGTGCACCCGGATCGCCTTCCCTTCCACCAGCACCGGCTCGAACGCCTGAATGCCCAGGCGGTGCAGCGTCGGGGCACGGTTCAACAGGACCGGGTGGTCCTTGATGATGTCCTCGAGGACCTCGTAGACCTTGGGGTCCGCGCGCTCCACGATCTTCTTGGCGCGCTTGACCGTCTCGGCCTCGCCGCGCTTCTCCAGCTCGTGGATGATGAACGGCTTGAAGAGCTCGACGGCCATCGCCTTCGGCAGACCGCACTGGTGCAGCTTGAGCTCGGGGCCGACGACGATGACCGAACGGCCCGAGTAGTCCACGCGCTTGCCGAGCAGGTTCTGACGGAAACGGCCCTGCTTGCCCTTCAGCATGTCACTGAGCGACTTGAGCGGACGCTTGCCGCGACCGCGGATCGCCTTGGAGCGGCGGCCGTTGTCGAAGAGCGCGTCGACGGCCTCCTGGAGCATCCTCTTCTCGTTCCGGAGGATGACCTCGGGGGCGCGCATGTCGATCAGCTTCTTCAACCGGTTGTTCCGGTTGATGACCCGACGATAGAGATCGTTCAGGTCGGACGTCGCGAAGCGGCCACCGTCGAGCGGCACCAGCGGGCGCAGGTCCGGCGGAATGACCGGGATGACGTCGAGGATCATCCAGTCGGGCTTGTTGCGCGTCTCCAGCGTCGGGCCCGACGTGCGCAGAGCGTCCACGACCTTGAGCCTCTTCAGCTTCTTCTTCTTCCGGTGCTGCGACGTCTCGCTCGCGATCTCGGAACGCAGCCACTCCGCGAGGCGGTCGAGACCACGGCCGTCCGCGTTGCGGTCCTGGATCTTCTTCTTCTCGGGGTTGTCGAGGAGCTTCAGCAGTGTGCGCGCGGCCTCGGCGCCGATCTCCGCCTTGAACTCCTCGTCCCCTTCTTCGCGTGCCTTCACGCGCAGGTCGTAGTACTCATCCTCGTCGAGCAGGTCCTGGAACTCCACCTCCTGCTTGCCTGGTTTCGTCACGACGTAGGCTGCGTAGTAGATGACCTTCTCCAGGTCGCGCAGCGTCATGCCGAGCAGATAGCCTAGTTGGCTCGGCAGCGTCTTGAAGAACCAGATGTGCGCCACCGGCACCGCGAGCTCGATGTGGCCCATGCGCTCGCGCCGCACCTTCGACAGCGTCACTTCGACGCCGCAGCGGTCGCACACGTGCCCGCGGAAGCGAATGCGCTTGAACTTGCCGCAGTGGCACTCCCAGTCCTTCACCGGCCCGAAGATGCGCTCGCAGAACAGACCGTCGCGCTCGGGCTTGAATGAGCGGTAGTTGATCGTCTCCGGCTTGATCACCTCACCGAACGACCAGGACCGGATCTCCTCCGGCGATGCAACCCGAACCTGGATGTACTCGAAGTCGGCCGCGCGCTGCTCACTGGTCCTTGGGAAGTCGATCATCTCTCTACTCCTCCTCGCCCAGCGTGACGCTGAGCCCGAGAGCCTGTAGTTCCTTGACCAGCACGTTGAACGACTCCGGGATGCCCGGCTTCGGCAGGTTCTCACCCTTCACGATCGCCTCGTACACCTTCGAGCGACCCTGCACGTCGTCGGACTTCACGGTCAGAATCTCCTGCAGGGTGTGCGCCGCGCCGTACGCTTCCAGCGCCCACACCTCCATCTCTCCGAACCTCTGGCCACCGAACTGCGCCTTCCCGGCGAGCGGCTGCTGCGTGACGAGCGAGTACGGTCCGATCGAGCGCGCGTGGATCTTGTCGTCGACCAGGTGAGAGAGCTTGAGCATGTAGATCGCGCCCACCGTCACCGGGAAGTCGAAGCGGCGCCCGCTGCGTCCGTCACGCAGCCAGATCTTGCCGTTCGGCAAGATCTCGGCGTGCTCGAGCAGCTCCACGACAGCGTCGTCGAGCCCGGTCTTCACCACCGAGCGGCCCTTCAGCTTGTGGATCGCCGGGAACAGGCTCGCAGCAGACTCGCCCTTCCGTTCCGCGATCTCCTCCGCAGCGGTCACCAAGAACCCGACCAGCTTCGCGAAGAACTTCTCCTGCGTCTTGTCGAGGTCGAGCCCCATGTAGGCGTCGAGAGACTGACCGATGCCGCTGGTGTGCGTCACCGGTGAGTGCCCGTTGCCCGAGCCGTTGCTGCTACCACCCGCCATGACCACCGGTAGCTCCACGGCAGCCTTGGTGAGCGCCTCGAGCTCACGCAAGTCCTTCGGCGGCTTGGCCTTCAGCGCGAGTGCGACGCTCGCCCAGTGCAGTCCCGCGACCTTCAGGAGCGCGCCGACCTCGTTCTCGGTCGCTCCCTGGAAGACGGGCGTCTTGGCCTCGAAGCCGAGCACGTGACCGCACCAACCGAGGTGCGTCTCGAGAATCTGACCGACGTTCATGCGCGACGGCACGCCCAGCGGGTTGAGCACGATCTCGACTGGCGTTCCGTCCGGGAGGAACGGCATGTCCTCCTCGGGCGCGATGCGCGCGATGATGCCCTTGTTTCCGTGGCGTCCCGCCATCTTGTCGCCCACGGAGATCTTCCGCTTCTCGGCGACGTAGACCTTCACGAGCTGCACCACGCCCGGCGGCAGCTCGTCCGGCTGGAAGACCTTGTCGATCCGCTCTTCGGTCCTCTCCTTGACGCGCTGCGTGCGGCGCGCCGCCTCGTCGATCACGCGGCGGATCCGCTCGCTCGCCTCCTTGTTCTGCAGCTTCAGCGTGGTGAGATCCACCTTCTTGAACTGGATCCCATCGATCTGCTCTTGCGTGAGCTTGGTGCCTTCCTCGAGCAACGGCTCGACGGTGCCCTTCTTCAGCATGAGCGCGATCGTCTGCTTCTGCAGGATCGTGCGCAGCTCCTCGTCCCGCGCATCCGAGATGCGCTGGATCTCTTCGCGCTCCATGGCGCGCAAGTCGCCGATCTTCGCGCCGTGCTCCTTCTCCAGGAGCGGATCGTCGATGCGGCGCGAGAAGATCTTCACGGCGATGATCGTGCCGGTCATTCCCGGGGGCACGCGCAGCGAAGAGTCCTTCACGTCCTTCGCCTTCTCGCCGAAGATCGCGGTGAGCAGCTTCTCCTCGGGCGACAGCTCGGTCTCACCCTTCGGCGTGATCTTCCCGACCAGGATGTCACCGGCCTTCACGCGGGCGCCCACACGCACGATGCCGAGCTCGTCGAGATCCACGAGGCTCTCTTCAGCCACGTTCGGGATCTCTCGTGTGATCTCCTCCATGCCGCGCTTCGTGTCGCGCACGTGGAGCTCGAGCTCCTGGATGTGGATCGACGTGAAGACATCGTCCTTCACCAGCTTCTCGCTGAGGACGATGGCGTCCTCGAAGTTGGATCCGTACCAGGGCATGAACGCCACCACCACGTTGCGCCCGAGCGCGAGCTCACCCGCGTCGGTGCTCGGACCGTCGGCGATGATGTCGCCCGGCTGCACCGGCTCGCCCACCTTCACGAGCGGCCGCTGGTTGATGGCCGTGTCCTGGTTCGTCCGCCAGAACTTCTTCAGCCGATAGCGGTCGAACTGCGCGAGCTTGGCGAGGGGCTGATCGCCCTTGCCGGCGGATCCGGACCCCGTATCGACCACGATCTCGTCGGCGGTGACGCGCACCACCGCACCGCCCCGCCGCGCCGTGATGACCGCACCCGAGTCGGAAGCCACCTTCGCCTCGAGCCCAGTGCCCACGAGCGGAGCATCCGTGTAGAGAAGTGGGACCGCCTGCCGCTGCATGTTCGAGCCCATGAGCGCGCGGTTGGCGTCGTCGTGCTCCAGGAACGGGATGAGCGCGGCGGCGACGGAGACCAGCTGGTCGGGCGCCACGTCCATGTAGTCGATGTCCGACGGCTTCAGCAGCGGGAAGTCACCTTTCTCGCGGCACAGCACGAACTCGTTGACGAAGTTGCCCTTCTCGTCGAGCACGGCGTTCGCCTGCGCGATGCGGGACTCCTCCTCCTCGTTCGCGGACAGCCACTCGATCTGATCGGTGACGCGCCCCTTGTTCACCTTGCGGTACGGCGTCTCGACGAAGCCGAGGTCGTTGATCCGCGAGTACGTCGTCAGCGACGTGATCAGGCCGATGTTCGGACCTTCCGGCGTCTCGATCGGGCACATGCGCCCGTAGTGCGAGTAGTGCACGTCGCGGACCTCGAAGCCCGCGCGCTCGCGCGTGAGGCCGCCCGGCCCGAGGGCCGACAGGCGCCGCTTGTTCGTGAGCTCGGCCAGCGGGTTCGTCTGGTCCATGAACTGGCTGAGCTGGCTCGATCCGAAGAACGCCTGGATGACCGCGGAGACCGTGCGCGCGTTCACCAGGTCGTCGATGTTGATCTTCTCCGGGCCGGTGTTGATCGACATGCGCTCCTTCACCAGGCGCGCCATGCGCGACAGACCCACGCTGAACTGGTTGGCGATCAACTCACCGACCGTGCGCACCCGGCGGTTGCCCAGGTGGTCGATGTCGTCGGTGTAGCCCCGACCCTCGTTCAGCTCGATCAGGTGCCCGATGATGGAGACGAAGTCCTGCTTGGTGAGAACCGTCTCGCTCCTGGGCGTGTCGAGTCCGAGCCGCTGGTTGATCTTGTAGCGGCCCACCCGTCCCAGGTCGTAGCGCTTCGGGCTGAAGAAGACCCGCTCGAGCGCCGCGCGCGCCGTCTCGACGTTGGGCGCGTCCCCCGGACGCAGCAGCGAGTAGATGGCGTTGAGCGCGTCTCCCTCGTCCTGCGTGGGGTCCTTCTTCAGCGTGTTCTTGATGAGCGGGCTCTCGCCGCGCGCGGCCTGACGGTCGCTCTTGTAGACCTTGATCTTCTTCACGCCGAGCCGCTCGAGGATGTCCATGACCTCGTCGACGATTTCCTCGCCGTTGTCGATGAGGACCTCACCCGTCTCGGGGTCGACGAACTCCTCGGCGATGACCCTCCCCTCGATCTCCGCGCGCTTGGCGGCGTCGAGCTTGCCGAGCTTGAGCTCCGCCACTTCGTAGTAGAGTCGATAGATCTCAGCGTCCGTGCCGTACCCGAGCGCGCGCAGCAGCGCGGTCGCGGGGAACTTCTTCTTCTTGTCGATGTGGACGTAGCAGATGTCGTTGATGTCGAGTGTGAACTCGACCCACGATCCCCTGAACGGGATGATGCGCGCGCTGTAGAGCTTCGTTCCGTTCGGGTGGATCGTCTCCTCGAACACCACGCCCGGAGAGCGGTGCAGCTGGCTCACGACCACGCGCTCCGCGCCGTTCACTATGAACGTGCCGAGCTCGGTGATGAGCGGCAGGTCGCCGAGGTAGACTTCCTTCTCGATGATGTCCTGAGGCCGCCGATCCTCGAGAGGGATGATCGGCTTCTTCTTCTTGGGCTTCGGCTTCGGCGGCGCCGTGGGATCGAGGTTCTCCTCCTCCTCCGGCGGACGCTCCCAGACGATGAGCCGCAGGGTCGCCTTCACGGGCGCCGCGTACGTCATGTCGCGCTCGATGCACTCCTCGACCGAGTACTTCGGCTCGCCGAGCGAGGTCGACACGTACTCGAGCGTGAAGTGCTCGTTCATGTCCGAGATCGGGAAGATCTCCGCGAATACGCGATCCAGGCCGAAGTCCCACTGCTCCTCGGGATTCGACTGGATCAGCTTGTCGAACGACTGGAGCTGGACGTCCAGAAGGTTCGGCATCGGCATGACCGACGGGAGCTTGGCGAAGCTCAACATCGGCCGATTGTCTTTACGAAGTTCCAACGTGCGTCCCCCTTACGAGCTCACCCGGGCGAGGGGCGAGAGCGCGTCACGAGTTCCGATGAATGCAAAGAGAACGGCTCCGTCGGTCGCCGCGCACTCTCTGCGCGGCGACCGTGCGGCAAAGCCGTACTGGCCGGAGCCTTCGCGCGGCAGAACCGCGCGCCCTGGCGTACGCCGTCCGGTCACGGAGGCGATTCGACTCGGGCTCCGTTACTTTACGACGATGGTGGCGCCAACTTCCTCGAGCTTGGTCTTCATGTCGGCCGCCTCGGCCTTCGAAGCGCCCTCCTTCACGGTGCCAGGAGCACCGTCTACGAGGTCCTTGGCTTCCTTGAGGCCAAGGCCCGTCAGCTCGCGGACGACCTTGATCACCTGGATCTTCTTGTCGCCCACGGCCTGGAGGACCACGTCGAACTCCTCCTTCTCGGCCACGGCCTCAGCCGCTGCCGCGCCGCCGCCCCCGCCACCCGCGACGGCCACCGGAGCAGCCATAGCGGTGACGTTGAACTTGGTCTTGAAGGCATCCACGAACTCGGAGAGCTCGAGCACGGTCATCCCGCCGATGGTTTCGAGGAGCTCCTCGTGTTTCGTCGCCATGTCTGTCATTCCTCCTGATGGTTCACCCGCTGATGTACTCGAAATTGTCCCGCGACTACACTTCACTTCGTCACTTCACGTCGCTTCGCCTCAGCCCGCCTGCTCGCGCTCGTTCTTCAGAGCCTCGAGGAGTCCAGCCATCTCCTGCACCTTCGCCTCCAGCGCCCAGGCCAGCTGAGCGATCGGAGCCTGCATGGCGCCAGCCAGCTCGGCGAGCAGCTGTTCGCGCGGTGGTAGGCTCGCAAGGCGTGCAACCTGCGTGGCATCAATGATCTTCCGGTCCATGACGCCGACCTTCACCGCGGGCCGTTGCTCGTGCTCTTTCGCGAAGTCCGAGAGCGCCTTCGCCGTGGCCACCACGTCCTCGTAGCCGAACACCACCCCCGTCGGACCCTCGAGCTTGCCCGACACGTCCGGCATGCCCGGCAGCGACTCGAATGCCTTCTGCGCGAGCCGGTTCTTCACCACCACGTACTCGGCCCCGGACGCCCTCAGCGAGCGCCGGAGCTTCGTCATCGCCTGCACATTCAGCCCGTGGAAGTCCGTGAGATACAGCGCGGGAGCGCGTTCCATGCGCTCCTTCAGCTCTGCGACCAGAGTCTCCTTTTCGGCGCGTTCCATGGTCCCTCCTAAGCCTTGCGATAGAGGTTGGGATCGATGGCAACGCCGGGGCCCATCGTGCTCGACACCGTGACGCTCCGGAGGTAGGTACCCTTCGCGCCCGCCGGCTTGGAGCGCACGATCTGATCCATGAACGCGCCCAGGTTCTCGGCCAGCTGGGTCTCCGAGAAGGAGACCCTGCCGATCTGTCCGTGCACGTTGCCCTGCTTGTCGACGCGGAACTCGATCTTACCGGACTTGATCTCCTTCACTGCCTTGGCGACGTCGAAGGTCACCGTGCCCGCCTTCGGCGTCGGCATCAGGCCGCGTGGGCCGAGCAGACGCCCGAGCGGCCCGACCTTTCCCATCAGGTCGGGAGTGGCCACGCAAACGTCGAAGTCGAGCCAGCCGCCCTGGATCTTCGCGATCATGTCGACGCCGACGAAGTCGGCGCCGGCATCGCGAGCTTCCTGCTCCTTGGGGCCCTGCGCGATCACGAGCACGCGCACCGACTTACCAGTCCCGTGCGGGAGGACGACAGTGCCGCGCACGAGCTGATCGGCCTGGCGGGGATCGACGCCGAGTCGAGCGGCCACGTCGACCGTCTCGTCGAACTTCGCGAACGAGAGCGACTTGACCAGCTTCACCGCCTCGTCCGGGGCGAACTTCGCGCCCGCGGGCAAACCGGCGCGGGCCGCCGCGTACTTCTTACTTGTCCTGGACATTCTCAACCGAGCCGATTCGTGTACCCTCCCACCGCTGACGGCTCACAGCCGGTGGTACGGGCCGGGGCTCGCGGCCCCGTTGGGTCCTGCGTCCTACCTGTCTACTCCACTACAACGACGCCCATCGAGCGCGCCGTACCCGCAATCATGCGGACAGCGGACTCGAGGTTCGTCGTGTTCAAGTCGGGCATCTTCGTCTTGGCAATCTCTTCGAGCTGCTTGCGGGTGATCTGTCCGACCTTCTCGCGGTTCGGCGCACCCGAGCCCTTCGGGATGTTCAGCGTCTTCCGGATCAGCACGGACGCCGGAGGCGTCTTGGTGATGAACGTGAAGGAGCGGTCGGCGTAGACGGTGATCTCGACCGGGATCGTGAGTCCCAGCTTGTCCTGCGTCTTCGCGTTGAACTGCTTGCAGAACTCCATGATGTTGACGCCGTGCTGTCCCAGCGCGGGACCCACGGGAGGCGCCGGATTGGCCTGCCCCCCCGGCACATGGAGTTTGATGAAGCCTGTGACCTTACGCGCCATACTTCGCCTCTTCTGCCTAGTAGCCCTTCAGATCCGTGAAGTCCAGCTCGACCGACGTCGGCCGACCGAACAGAGAGACCTCGACTTCCACCTTCCCCTTTTCGTGGTAGACTTCCTGCACCGTACCGCTGAAGTCGGTGAAAGGACCCTTCGTGACCTCGACCACCTGTCCGAGGTGGAAGGGGATCTCCTCCTTCGCCTCGTCCTCCGTCTCCACTTCGACACCCAGGATCTTGTTGATCTCTTCTTCGCGTAGCGGCTGCGGCGCCTTCCCGGAGCCGACGAATTTGATCACGCCCTGGATGTTGTTGATGACGTGCTGCGTACGCTCGTTCAGGAGCATCTGCACGAGCACGTATCCGGGATAAAGCCGCCGGGTCACCGTGACCCGCTTCCCGTTCCGGATCTCCACCACTTCTTGCGTCGGCACCAAAGCCTGCAGGATGTACCGCTGCTCCTGATCCGCGGCCTCTTCTTCGATCCGCCTCTGGATCAGCTTCTGGACCTTGTTCTCGTGGCCCGAGTAGGTCTGCACCGCGTACCAATGGGTACCGGCAATGGTCTCTGCCGTCACGCGCCGAACAGTCCCATGAAGGTCCGCAGCAGGAACGACACCGTCGAGTCCATCAGCCAGATCACCAACGAGATCGCGATCGTGAACACGATGACGACCAGGGTCGCGTTCCGGAGCTGATCGCGATCCGGCCACGTGACCTTGGTGAGCTCTTCCCAGCATTCGGCCAGGAAGGTCTGCGCGCCCTTGACCCGCTCGAGAGCCGTCATCGCCTACTTGGTTTCCTTGTGCTTCGTGTGCGTCCGGCAGCGTCTGCAGTACTTCTTGAACTCCACGCGCTCCGGGTGCAGGCGCTTGTTCTTCGTCTTGTTGTAGTTCCGTTCCTCGCACTGCTGGCACGCGAGGATCACTTTGTCGCGCATCTTTGTTTCTCCGACTGTGCCGATCTCTTAGTGGCTCGGGGCCGCAGACCCGACCCCTACTCCTCCTCAGCCGCTCGGCCGCTGAGTCACTCCACTTCTTCCAACTCTTTCCGCGTGCCTCGCTCTGCTGCTACGCGCAGCAGAGCGTCGTCGGAGCAGGGGCCGGGTCCGCGGCCCCGCCATTCGCTCCGTCCAGCCGTTTCCTTGCGCGGTAGAACCACCGCCCTTCTTGTCGCGCGATCTCGGGCTTCGTGCCCGAGATCATTCACTTCTATGTCTACTGGAGAGAGGCGTGGGTCTCGGCGATGAGGAGGCTCGGCGAGGGGACTTGGTCGGCCCCTCGC
>Ga0194132_10004764_pt1 | contig 22774 bp, 18 predicted proteins | sample TA2KigOf80mmetaG_FD_148612 | JGI IMG/M metagenome (GOLD analysis project Ga0194132, IMG submission 148612) | Freshwater microbial communities from Lake Tanganyika, Tanzania - TA2015054 Kigoma Offshore 80m | ecosystem: Environmental > Aquatic > Freshwater > Lake | place: Tanzania: Lake... | reverse complement strand
CCGGCAGAAACCAGTCCTGTTGGTCCATGCAAGCTTAATGAAACGCTGCGCTTGGAACTAACAGCACCTACGACAAACGATGCAGTCGCGTAGAACTTGTGCTTGAGTTGGGATCCTCCATTGCTCGGTCTGCCCGGCGTGTAAGGAGCGTCGAGACGTTTGAAAACCACACCTTCCTTCCGCTCGCATTTGAGGCGTGCAAAGACCTCGATCTTCTCCGCAATGCTGAATGAAGTTTCAACAAGGTCGATATGGGCGACGTCGGGTTGATCGACCAATTCGGTGAGCAACATTAACCGTTCACGATAAGCTTTTACTCCGACTGGCAAGCCATCGGCCTGGAGTACGTCGAATACGTGGAGAACATCGCCAACGCATTCGCCATCCAAGATGAAGTCGCCCACAATTTTCTGGGCGCTATAAATGATCGGAGAAGGCAAACCAACAAATAGCCCGCGACGATTAATGCCATGGATTGCGGCTCCTTTCTTCTGTAGCAAGATTCTTTTTCCGTCTTTCTTTTCCTGCATGCACCAAGCGGAGTCAGCAATCAATTGCTGGGTCTGATCTTCGTCGATGGGATTCAGCAACTGCGGCAGCAGGCCAGAGATTTGATCTTCCTTATCAGTCTGTTGGTAAGGCGTGCCGTGCTCGCCTTCCGTGCAGCCTTTGGCCTTCTTTTCGTTGACCAGTTTCGTGAGAATCTTCGTCGCTTGGTCAAAATCGACTGGAACGGCCGTTTGGGTTCCGGTGTTCAATGTCGAGGCTCTCCGGCCAAAAGCAAAATTGACGACGAACTTGTCGTCCTTGGGTTCAATAAACGCTTGGTAAACTTTGTCCGAGGAACCTTCCCGGTAGCACAGGGAAACTTGATTCATGAAATCCTTTCTGTGGAAATGAAAAAACCAGATGAAGGAGAGCTCCATCTGGCTTAAGGGTTGGGGTTGGTTGACGTTCTCTATCTCGCTCTTTCGTTTGCTTTGATCGCTTCCTGTGCTTTCTTCCAGCCGTCTGAGCCAGCCAAAGCAGTTTGCAAAAGTTGATTGGTGAGGACGGTCATGGGCTTTCTCTGAGCTTTGGCTTCGTGATAGAGGCAACTAACCAAGAAGCGGTCAATGGCGGGTGAGTAATGTTGCGGTCGTGGCATGGTTGGGTTGATTGCGATGATTTGACGTAAAGACGATCAAGAGCGAGATCCACCCGAATGGGTAAATCTGACTCTGGATCGAGATAGGTTTGCGATACTTTTTTATGAGTCACCAGGCTCTGAGTAGTCGATGTCGTTCTTGGTGATCTTCTGTCCGTTGAGATAGACGTTGACGCAGATGACACCGGAATCATCGACTGGAACTTCAACCTTGTCTGGAAGTGCTTCTCGCAACGTTTTAGCGGCTTCTCGCTTGCTCTTGGCTTGCACCACCGCACACATCCCAAGCGGACCTTCATGAGAATTTCCGATGTCGAAATGGTAATCTTTCATTGTTGTGTTGCCGGTGACTTTCCTGGTTGAGCGCAGCCGACAATGCTTCATATTAAGGATGTGAATAGGCGCTGGACGATAAGCCTTGTATGCCTCGGTCCGCTCAGCATACAGGCCGCCTGACGGATTGCCATCTTTGGAAGCGCGGCGGAGTGACCGCCGGGAAGAAAAAGGCGGCGCCTTTTGGGCGCCGCCTGTGGGGAACTGGAATCTCTCCAGTGAAAGCGGAAGGTCTAACCTCCCAACAACCGCAGTGCGGACTGCGGCAACACATTGGCTTGCGCCAACATCGCCGTGCCCGATTGCACCAGGATGTTCAACTTCGCAAACTGCGTGCTCTCGTCCGCCACGTCCACGTCCTTGATCCGGCTGTTGGCCGCCGTGAGATTCTGGTTGAGGATCGAGAGTTGCTCGCTCGTCAGGTTCAATCGCTGGATGTTGGCTCCGATCTGCGCCCGCATGTTGGCCAGCGCTTGGATCGCGGTCTTGATCTGAGTCAGGGCTGAATACGCCGAGGTCGAAGTCGAGATCGAGACTCCGCTGTAGGCGTTGATCACCCCGGTCGAGGTCGCCCTTGCCAAGTCCGCCGTGTTCGCCGAGAAGGTCACCGCATCGCTGTCGATCGTGATGGCCAGACCCGCGGTGGCAAACAAACTCACGCCGTTGGATTTCCTGACGGAAGTGATCCAGCACATCCCCGATCCAGGGGGTGGAGAGGGCCGCGGCCGACTGACTTTTGGCTCGCAACCCTCGGCTCTTGTATTGAGAGCGCGCCCGTGCCGCTTTTGTCGCCAATTCTGGCGACAGACAAAACTGTTGAAATCACGGATTGATTGTGGTTAGTTTCTGATCGTTCCAGTTTAACCCAAACAACCAGCCAGCCCGGCTGTCTGCTCGTCACTCATGACGAGTGCTTTGAGTGGTGTCGCCGACAGGAAGTCGAGCTAGGCAAACCGAACGTAACACTATGCGAAGTTTAACGATCCAACCCCTTCATTCAGTCTTCATTGCGGGTCTGATGATGGCTCTGAGTCCGGTCAGCCAATCATTGGTTTACAAGGAAGTCGGCGGTCGCGTAGTTATCGAAGCCGAGCATTTCGATAAGCGTGCCAAGGCCACGGACGATGATCACGAATGGAAAATCGTGCCGGATGAAGATCCAGGAAGTCCTGGCTACACTAATGCCAGGGGCGGTAAGTATATGCAGGTGCTTCCCGACGGAGGGCAGAACCGGAACAATGCGGACCTCCAAACTGCGGGTCCGGCTTTGGACTTCAAATTCGATGTCAAGACCACGGGCGAATACCGGCTATGGCTCCGGATCACGGGCTTTGACGGAGCAAGTGACTCCGTTTACGGATCGATCCTGGAATTGAGAGCGGACGCAGGTGGCGCCGGAGCGAATTGGTACCGGCAGGCGCCCGACCCGGATGATTCGGATTTCGCCACTAAAGGCGATGGGATCGGTTGGATAGGGGTCGGCGGCGCCGATGCAGTCAGTGGCGATGCAGGCGGAGACCCGATGACGTGGACGATTTCCAAACCGGGCACTTACACGCTGCGGATCATGCAACGGGAAGATGGACTGGGAATCGATGCGGTCTGCGTGCAGTTGAACAGCTTGCCTGATCCGACAGGCGAAGTGCCTGAGTCACCCGTGGAAGGCACGTTCATATTGATCAACGTCCAGCCGAAAGACGTGACCGTGAACACGGGCGCGACCGCGACGTTTTCGGTGGATGCGGCCGGCTCTTCAGCAGTGAAATACCAGTGGCAGCGGGCCGCAGCAGGCTCGGCGAGTTTTTCGAATATCAACGGAGCCACCTCTGCCAGCCTCACGACGGGCGCACTCACGACGGCGGACAATGGAGCGAAGTACCGCGTTAATGTGAGCATCCCTGAGAAATCCTCGACAAGCCGGGAGGCGATTCTGACGGTCGATACGCAGGGGCCAACGGTCGCAAAGATTTCCGGCAGCGGCACGTTCACGACCGCAACCGTGGTCTTCAATGAGGCCGTGACAGCGGCGACGGCCGGAGCCAAGGCGAATTATGCGTTGGATGGCGGATTGACGATTTCCGATGTCAAGATCGTAACCCCGACCATGGTGAGGCTCACGACCAGCAGTCAGACATCCGGAACGAAGTACACCGTCACGGTGAACAATGTGAAGGACTTGGTCGGGAACACGATCGCGGCGAACGCAAAGGCCACTTTCACTGGATTCACCTTGGGGCGTGGCGGGCTGACATTCGAAGCTTACAGCGGCATCACAGGAAATTCTGTCCAGGAACTTCTGGATAACCCCAAGTATCCAAATAGCCCGGATGAATTCGGATTCGTGGCCGCATTCAACAGCCGCCTCGTGTATCCGAATGATTCTCATGAAGCCTACGGCGGGCGGATTTCGGGCTGGCTGATTCCAGCGGAGACTGCCCAGTACGAACTGTTCATTCTCAGCGATGACGCATCCCAATTGTTCCTGAGCACGGATGACAAGCCGGCGAATGCCGTGGTGATCGCGGAAGAAACCGGCTGTTGCGGGGTGTTCGAAGAAACGGGAGCGCCGGAAACCTCCGCGCCGATCTCACTGACCGCTGGCAAGCGCTACTTCATTCAAGCCCTTTGGAAGGAAGGAGTGGGCGGCGATTATTGTTCGGTCGCCATGCGCAAGGTGGGTGACACGAGAGCCTCAAGCACTTTGCAGCCCATCACGGGCGATCTGCTGGAGACTTACGTAAGTCCGGACGTATCACTGGAACTGACCCAACAACCAGCCAGTGCCACGGCAGCAGCGGGCACAGCCGTCACTTTCTCGGTGCGCTACAAGGCGGACTCCTTCCTGGGCAGCACGGCTGCGGTTCAATGGCAAAAGAACGGAGTGGACATCGCAGGCGCCACATCTCAGGACTTGGTCATCCCCTTCGCCAGCTCCGCTGACAACGGCGCAAAATATCGAGCCGTGGTTTCCGTCTCCACCCTTGCGAGCAAGACAAGTGCGGATGCCACGCTGACGGTCACCGTCGATACGGCTCCACCGAAGGTCACCGGTGTTTCAGGCACATCGAAAGCCGCGCGCGTCAGCTTCTCGGAACCGCTCGATCTCGCAAGTGCCGAAAACAGGGGCAATTACGGCATCGACAAAGGCGCAACGGTGTCCTCAGCTAAAGTCGTCTCGAAGGCCGGAGCCGCCTCCATTGTGGAATTATCCCTCGGTGGCGCGACCCCTGGGACGGTTTATTCGGTTAAAGTGAGTAATGCGAAAGATCCTTCCGGCAATGTGATCGCCCCTGAGAGTGGCGGATCCTTCGTCGCATACAACGCATTCTACGACTTCGACGATGGCCAGGTCCCAGCGGGCACGCAGGTCTTCGGCCCGGCGTCCGTGCTGCCGACTCGGGGCGTGAACGGCGGTGGAGCGATGATGTTGACCCCGTCCGTCAACAGTCAGCAAGGCGGATTTCTCATCCCGGATTTGGCTGGGGGAGCTCCGGTCACGCGCTTCACGGCGTCCTTCAAGATGTTCGTCGGCGAAGGCAGCGGCAATGCGGCCGACGGCTATAGTTTCAGTTTTGCGGGGGACGTGCCCGAAGCAACCGTGGGCGAGGAGGGCACTGGATCCGGAATCATCGTCGCATTCGACACCTACGATAATGGCGGGGCGGAAGCGCCGGCCGTCGATATCAAGTATGCCGGCCAGGAGGTTGTGACGAGAAAGGTTTCCAAGGCTACGCTCGTGAACAATCGCTATGTGGACGTGATTATTCGGCTGAATGCCGGAGGCACCCTCGACGTGATTCACGCCGGGACCAATTACCACAGCAAGGTTTCGCTCCCTGGCTTCGCCCCAATCTCTGGCGGCCGGATTCTGTTCGGCGCGCGCACCGGTGGCGAACGGGAAATCCATCTCATCGACGATCTGGCCATCCTCCTCAACGCCGATGTGCCGGACCTGCCGAAGCCCGCGACCGCGCCGACCTTGTCGGTAGCTCGAACTGCGACGGGTCTGTCCGTCACCTTCACCGGCACGCTGCAATCGGCTGACTCTGCGACGGGTCCTTGGACTGATGTCGCTGCTAAGGCCAGTCCGCTGGCTCTCACGCCGTCTGGAGGTCAGAAATTCTATCGCGCCAAACAGTAAGGGAAGTTTCTGCGATCGCAAGGAGGCCGGATGAAAGTCCGGCCTCCGGAATGCCGGAATGGAATGGTGTCCAAGATTCCGGTTCAAGATTTGGCATAAAGTAGGCGCAGGGAGGCCAAGGCTTGGCTACAGGAAGCTGGAGAGAAAAAATGGGCGCGCAGCGAGCGAATAAGTTTCACGCTGTCCTGAGTGGCGCGGTGAAGCAAATCCAGGAGTTTTGGCCAGGGGAGAGATTTTTTCTTCACTAACTTTTTGGCCACGGCCAATCGTTGGGCCCGGGCGGCAGGGTGTATTCGGTGGTGATGAATTCAAAGCGCTCGCCCGTCACCGGGTCCTCATAAGTGACCTGACGCAGTGCAACCTCTTGTGAGACCAACTAAAGAGGTCAGTCCAACATATTGACACCGTTGCCCTGTTTGAGCAGGCTTCGGCGCATGGCACGCAAGCTCCGCAGTGAGTATCCGGGCGCGATTTACCACGTGATGAATCGTGGCGACCGGCGGGATGCCATCTTCCACGATGACCGCATCGGGTCCGCAGTCGGCGTCATGGCCTACTCTGCCTCCGACGCCCGCCGCTTCGATCAGGAAATCCGGCAGAAACTCATCGAAAGCCGCGCCGTGAAGAATCGCCTCTCGCCTTCGCCGTCAGCCTGCGGTATCAACCCAAATCTGCAACCGAGCCATGCCTAAACCTCAACGACAACAACAGGTGCTGGATTTGTTGAAAGACCTCCGTGGTATTGACCCGCTCAAGAAACTGTTCTGGGAGGAACTGAGTTACGAGCGCGTGAACCAGCCGCTGTCCCGCCGCGGCTGGACGGACTCGGTGGGCAAGGCGCTGGCGGATGATCCGGTGTTGTTTGCCGGCGGCGGCGATGGCAATGCGTTCCATGTCATCTACTGCCGGCTCGCGTCCGACAAACTGCTGCTCGGCGGCGAACGGCCCGTCGTTTCGCGATTGCTGAACGAACATCCCTACGACGACCGTTTCGGGGGTTGCGGCCTGGGTCATGGTGCGATGGAACGTCCGATGCCAGCTTGCGTACTCGCCCGGGTGGCAGGCTTGGCAACGTTGGGAAGAAACGTATTCCGCCGACTCCCCGAGGTGCGGCAACGTCCGTTTCAGCCGCGCCGAACCTTCCGCCACCGCCAATGAGCGCTGGAGATTGCCCTGCTTGAGCCAGGCCAGTGAAAGAAAGCACGCCACCCAGGGCAGTCGCCGCAGCAGGGTTCCGTTGAATGTCATCGGGTCGTGGTCGGGCAAAAGTGCTGCAAAGGTTGGCGCGTCGCGACCATGCCACGCGGCGGCCGAGTTGCGCCAGTCCATCTTGAGATTGATACGATGCTCAAATCCCCACCATCCCTTGTCAAGCCACACTCCGCAGTTTGACAAATGCCGACTTTCCTACACCATCGGCGTGTGAAAATCCATCGTACCCGTGCCATTGGCTGAACCGCCATCCCGCCCGATCACCCCGTGACAGTCCTTTAACCCTTTGCTTTTGGAATGAGAATTCATCTAACCCGCCGCTTCGGACTCCCGCTGCTTCTGCTGCTGGCCTTGCCCGCTGTAGCTGAAGTCAAACACCTTGTCGTCATCGGCGTGGACGGGCTCAGCCCCGATGGCGTGCGCAAGTCGCAGGTGCCGCACCTCAACCGCCTGATGAAGGAAGGCGCCTGGACTCTCAAGGCGCGCGGCGTGATGCCCACGTCGAGCAGCCCAAATTGGGCTTCGATGATCATGGGCGCCGGGCCGGAGCAACACGGCGTCACCTCCAACGACTGGAAAACGAACAAGTTTGAAATCTCGCCCACGGTCGTTGGCCCGGGCGGAATCTTTCCGACCATCTACGGCGCGCTGCGGCAACAACAGCCCAAGTCTGTGATCGGCGTGTTTCATGACTGGGGTGATTACGGCCGGTTGTTCGAGCGCAACATGGTGGACGTGATTGAGAATCCGAAAGGCCCGACGAACACCGTGCTTCGCGCGATCGAGTTCATCAAGGCGCGCAAGCCCACGTTCACTTTCATCCATCTCGATCACGTGGATCATGCCGGCCATCACGATGGCCACGGAACACCCGTTTACTACGAGTCCGTGGGCGTGGCGGACAAACTCATTGGCCAGGTCATCGCCGCCATCGAAGAAGCTGGCATGAAAAAGAACACCGTGCTTCTGGTCACTTCGGATCACGGCGGCCACGCGAAAGGACATGGCGACGCAATCATGGCGGACCTGGAAATCCCCTGGATCATCACCGGCCCGGGCGTGCGCGTCGGTCACGAGATTCAAACTCACGTCAACACTTACGACACGGCCTCGACCATTGCGCGCGTGTTCCGGTTGAAACAACCCGAGGCTTGGATTGCCCAGCCGGTGCTCGAAGCCTTCACCAAATTCCGCCGCTGAACGGTTTGGATTCATTCCCGACTGCTGCCATGCTCTCTCTGCCTCCGCGAATGGAATCCCCCTCCCGGCCGGTGCTTCGTCGCACCGGATTGTTTCTTGCCGGCCTCTGTTTCGCCGTCGCTCCACTGGCGTTCGCGCATCCGGACAAGGTCGAGAATCGTTTGTTGCTCCACATTGCAACGGGCGCCCACCCGATTGAAAACGGTCAGTGGCCGGATTTGACACACAAGTTCACCTCCCGCGTGCAGGGCGAGCCCAAGCTCGCCAATCTCGGTCCGGCTCAGGCGCTGGTTTGCAATGGCATCACCGATTGGCTGCTGGTCGCACCCGATCGCGAGACCGCGCAACCCGGCTTGCCCAAACGCGAGTTCTCCGTGGCCGCCTGGGTCGTCATCAACGAAACGCACGGCGACGGCGGCCTCATCGGCTTCGCCCAGGACAACGGCGATTACGAGATGGGCTGGGTGTTGGGTTATGGCCGGCAATCCTTCTCGCTCTCGCTTTCCACCACTGGCGCCGATGATGGCAACGGCCGGCTCACGCGGCTTAACGGCAAGGCCGCCATCGAAACCGGACGCTGGCATTACGTCGTCGGCACCTATGACGGCACCACCATGCGGCTCTACGTGGACGGCAAACCCGATGGCGAATTGACCGGCCAGTCCGGCGATGTGTTGTATCCGCCACGCGGGCGCTACGCGGCGGCCGCCTTTGCCGATGACAACGAGTTGAACCTGCTCGATGGAGCGCTTTACGAGATCAAGGTGTACGACCGCGTCATGACCGCCGAGGAAATTGCCGCCGAGGCGCGCAAGAACGAAAAACTCCTCGCGTTCCGCTCCTCCCTGAACCGCGACCTGCGATTCGTCGTGCAACCGTATCTCCAATTCGGCACGACGAACTCCATGACCGTGCTGTGTGAGACGGATAAGCCGTCGAAAATGAGCGTGGAATACGGCGAGATTCAACCGCTCAAGCTCCAGGCACAAACATCGAAGACCGCGAACATCAGCGAACTGCGCCTCGACGGTTTGAAACCATTCACGCGGTACTTTTATCGTGTCACCTGCACGGACGCGGACGGCAACCTGGCCCGCAGCGAATTGCTTTCCTTCCAGACTGCGCCCGGCCCGGAATTGTCGTGGGCGTTCGGCATCCTCGGCGACACGCAGCGCAATCCGGACATCACGCGCCGCTGCGCCGAGGGCATCTACGCCCTGCGACCCAATTTCATGCTGCATCTCGGCGACGTGGTGGACGATGGCCACGCCAAGCAACAATGGGTTTCCGATTTGTTCGAGCCGTGCGCGCGGCTGTTCGGCCGCGTGCCGTCCTTCCCGGTCATCGGCAATCACGAGAAGAACGCCCACTGGTATTACGACTACTTCAGCCTACCCGCGCCGGAATACTACTACACCTTCATGTTCGGCAACGCGCAGTTCTTCATGATTGATTCGAACAAGAACTGCGGCCCGGACAGCGAGCAATATCGCTGGCTGGAAAAGGTCCTCGCGGAATCGAAAGCCACGTGGAAATTCACCGCCCATCACCATCCGTGTTTCAGTTCGGACGAGGACGATTACGGCGATCACCTGAAAGGACGCCCGAACCGACAGGTGACGTGGGGCGACACGAACGTGCGCCGCCTCGTGCCGCTGTACGAAAAACACGGCGTGGACATCGCCTTTGCTGGCCACATCCACAGTTACGAACGCACCTGGCCGATCCTGCAAATGACGATCAACCAGGCCAAAGGCGTGCGCTACATCGTCAGCGGCGGCGGCGGCGGGTCGCTCGAGCAGGCCGCCCCGCAGCGGGCCTGGTTCTCGCTCCACGTCGCGCGGGGTCACCACTATTGTTTCGCGACCGTTCACGATCGCACCATCGAGTTCAAGGCCTACGACACCGAAGGCCGCCTCTTCGACACCTTCGCCTTCACCAAGCCGGCGGACCGCTGAAGCCCATGCGCCAAGTTGATCCGACATTGCCATCGCTGCGCACGGAGGGAGACATCAATCTCACTTCGCATCGCGCCGCGTTTCAGGCCGCGCACATCGGGCCAGCCACCCAGGCGTTGCTGACCGAGGACGCCGCGTGTTTTTTGCATCAGGCCATGTCCACGCCGTGCCTCAACGCGCTGCGCGGTGCGCAGGGCGCGTGGATCGAAGACCTCGAAGGCCGGCGCTATCTCGATTTCCACGGCAACAACGTCCACCAAATCGGCTTCGGCCATCCACGCGTCATCGCGGCCATCAAGGAACAACTGGACGGCTTCTCCTTTTGCTCGCGCCGCTACACCAACGAACCCGCCGTTCGCCTCGCGCAAAAACTCGTGAGCCTCGCGCCCGGGGATCTGCGCCGGGTGCTGTTCACGCCCGGCGGCACGTCGGCCATCGGCATCGCGCTCAAGCTCGCCCGCGCCGCGACCGGCCGTTTCAAGACCATTTCCATGTGGGACGCGTTTCACGGCGCCTCGCTCGATGCCATTTCCATCGGCGGCGAATATGCCTTCCGCCACAACGCCGGCCCGCTGTTGCCCGGCTGCGAACATGTGCCGCCGCCCGATCCCTCGCATTGCCCATTCCGCTGCGGCACGACCTGCAATCGCGCTTGCGCCGATTACATCGAATACGTCCTCGAACACGAAGGCGACGTGGCGGCGGTCGTTGCCGAGACGGTGCGCAACGTGCCGGTGATTCCGCCGCCGGATTATTGGCAGCGCATTCGCGCCGCGTGCGACAAACATGGCGCGCTTCTCATCCTCGATGAAATCCCCATTGGCATGGGTCGCACCGGACGCTTCTTCGCCTTCGAGCATTTCGGCATCACGCCAGACATCGTCGTGCTCGGCAAGGGACTCGGCGGCGGAATTTTTCCCCTCGCCGGCATCCTCGCGCGCGAGGCCCTGAATGTCGCGGCGGAAAAATCGCTTGGCCATTACACGCACGAAAAAAACCCGGCCGCCTGCGCGGCGGGTTTGGCGACGATCGAAGTGATCGAGGATGAAAAACTCGTCGAACGCGCCGCCACGCTGGGCGCGAAGACGGTCGAGGACTTGCGTCGCCGCCTCGCGCCGCATCGGCTCGTTCGGGAAGTGCGCGAGTTTGGCTTCCTGCTCGGCGTGGAGATTGGCGGCCCCGCAGCGGTGGATGCTGCCGAGCGGATCATGTATGCCTGCATGAGGCGCGGCCTGAGCTTCAAGGTTTCCAAAGGCACCGTGCTCACTTTTGCTCCGCCGCTGAACATCACCGAATCGGAATTGGATCAAGCCTGGACCATGCTCGAAGGCGCGATCCGGGAAGTGAGTGGAAAATGAAAGGCTGGTGGTTTTCCCTTCAACCTGAGCCTCCGGCGGGCCGCGGCATTGATGCCGCTTCAACGATTTTCCATGAACCGACGCCCAAGCGGCGGGAAGCCCGCGCTCCGACAACGGTTCAACGGGCGCTTTATCCTTCAAGATTTGACGCCAATTGCGTCCACGAACCGAATCGCGCGACAGCGTCCTGGAGTGCCGCGGCCCTCCGCCGCTCTCGAACGCCGGTCGGCCTCCCAAAGCGGCAGAGGGCCACCGCACTCCAAGACCATTCGGCAATTCGGACGGTTCACGGTCGGGGATGCGATTCACCTCTCGGTCGCGTCCAAGCACACCTCGGCAAGTCCCAAGACCCTATCCCCATGCCTAATTCAAACCCACTCGCCCCCGCACGGGACAAACTCCTCTTCACCCCCGGCCCGCTCACCACCAGCGCGAAAGTCAAGGAAGCCATGCTCCACGACGCCGGCTCGTGGCATTTTGAATTCAATACCATCGTCGCTGATGTCCGGTCGCGCCTGCTGCAACTCGCCGGCCTTTCGCGCGAAGCCGGCTGGGAAGTCGTGCTCATGCAAGGCAGCGGCACGTTCGGCGTCGAGGCGGTGTTTCAATCCTGCGTGCCGCCGAACGGCAAAGTTGTGGCGTTCACCAACGGCGCGTACGGCGACCGCATCGGGCAGATGCTCAAGCACGCACGCATCGAGCACGTGCTGCTCCGCACACCGGAGGACACGCCCGCGAAACCGGAGGAACTGGAAAAGGTTTTGGCCACCGACCCCACGGTGACACACGTCGCGCTCGTGCATTGCGAAACCACCACCGGCATCCTGAATTCCATCGAGGAAGTCGGCCCCATCGCGCGACGACACGGAAAAATTTTCATCGTGGACGCGATGAGCAGCTTCGCCGGGATGCCGATTGATTTCGAGCGTTGCCACATAGACTTCCTCATCTCGTCGGCGAACAAATGCGTTGAAAGCGTGCCCGGTTTCTCGTTCATCTTCGCGCGCCGCGCGTTGCTGCTCGGCAGCGAAGGCTGGGCGCGCAGTCTGAGCCTTGATCTCCTCGGCCAGATCAAAGGCTTCGAGAAGAACGGCCAGTTCCGTTACACGCCGCCCACGCACACGATCCTGGCGTTCGCCCAGGCGTTGCGCGAACTCGAAGCCGAAGGCGGCATCGCCCCGCGCAGCGAACGCTATCGGAAGAATCACGCGACGCTGGTCAACGGCCTCTCGCGCCTTGGCATTCGGCCTTATCTCAACCTGAAAGACCAGAGCCATATCATCACGGCATTCCGTTATCCGACTGCAGACTTTGACTTTGACCGGTTCTATCGCGCGTTGAGCGACCGCGGCTTCATCATCTATCCGGGCAAGCTGACGCAGGTGAACACGTTTCGCATCGGCAACATCGGCCGGCTCTTTCCGGCGGACCTGGAACAACTCGTCGCTGCCATCGGCGCGGTTCTCGTGGAAATGGGCATCAGCAAATGAACGCCTGTCCCAGGAACAGTCATTTCTGCTCGCCGCCCACCCGTCCGGTGGGCGGCGTCTGTCTGGCGCGCTCGCACGACGAATCCTTCGGCGCTACGCTGGCTTGGACGACAAGAAAAGCCCTTGAATCCCGCGTCGAAGTTGGACAACTTTTGCGACCCAATTCGAAGTGCCGGTAAACACTGACAAATCAAGCCCCACCTGTTGGACAACAAATCCATGAGCACCCCTTGCGATTTTGTTCTCAAGCGCATCTACAAAGGCAAGGTCCAGGCCGTCATCCTCGATTGGAGCGGCACCACCGCCGACGCCTACGTCATCGCTCCCGCCGTCGTCTTCGTCGAAGTGTTCAAGAAGCAGGGTGTGGAGATTTCGATGGAAGAGGCCCGCGGCCCGATGGGCTTGCGAAAGGACCTTCACATCAAGGCACTGACGGATGACGCCGTCATCCGCGAACGTTGGAAAAGCGTGCATGGCCGGTATCCAGGCCAGGCGGACGTGGACCGGATGTTTGCGGATTTTGTTCCCGCGCAACTGGCCTGCCTGCCGAAGCACTCCAAACTGTTGCCCGGTGTGGCCAGAGTGATCAAGCGACTCCAGGCACAAGGCATCAAAATCGGGAGTTCCACCGGCTTCACGCGCCCGATGGTGAATATTCTGGAGAAGGCGGCGAAGAAACAGGGTTACGTACCGGACGCCTCGGTGGCCGGTGATGAAGTGGTGCATGGCGCGCGACCGCGGCCATTCATGGTGTATCGCAATCTCGACCTGCTGGATGCCTGGCCGATTGAATCAGTGGTCAAAGTGGACGATACGACCAGCGGCGTCGGTGAAGGCTTGAACGCGGGTTGCTGGGCGGTGGGCGTGGCGCGTTACAGCAATTACATGAACATCAACACGCTTGAGGAAGAAGCCACGTTGTCCAGGCAGGAGATTCACCAGCGGCTGGAAAAGACGCGGGAAATCTTGCGCAAAGCCGGCGCTCACTACGTCATTGACAGTCTCGCCGATATCGAACGGGTGATTGCGGACGTCAACGCCCGGCTGGCGCGCGGTGAGCGACCTTGAGTGGGATTGGGCCGCGCCCTGGGGCGAATCGGCATAGCCCAGGCAGGTGCCGCCCTCGAGGAAGCGATTGCGGCGAACGGCGATGCCCTATGGCACCGGGCCTTCCGGCCAGTCGGGCTCGTTGGTCAGCACCACGCCCGCCCCGGTCGTATCCGCGAAGATATTGTCCTCCACCAACCCGTTACCGGCGCGGAGCAGGCAGCCATTCCGCCGGTTTCCGTTCATGTGATTGCGGCGGATCTGAAAACCGGCGCCGCATCCATCCAGGTTGTCTCGATGTGGATGCCGTCGCAGCCCTGGGCGAACACGGCGCTGCCATGGCCGCGAGCCAGGTGAACATAGGCGTCACCCACCCGCATTATGCTGCAGGTTGCGACGATGATGCTCGTCGGCGGTGAAGAAGCGCCAGACCCGCTCGCTGCGATGTTCCCAGCGCGGCGTCAGGTAATGATCCGGCGCGCCCGCGCGGATTCGGCGCGTGGCGGAGTCCAGGATCATGCCCCACTTGCCATCCGGCTCGACGTCCATGAGGAGTTTTAGTCGCCCGGCATGGCTCACGGCTGAAAGAAAGCGGTGATGGAACGTGGAACTTTACTTGCTGGCCGCGTTCTCCTGCAGATACTCGTAAGGCTTCCGGATGCTCTGTCCGGCGACTGCAACAGTGGTTTCGCTCGGGTTGAACAACACCCACTCGACCTTTCCAGGCGTCATCTCCAGGCGCAGGACGCTGGCTTCGACGTCGTCGCGCACCACCTGGATGCCGGATGCCCCGGCGGTGGCCTGGAGTTCGTCGTGGTACTTGGCCTTGGCTCCGGCGTGGTTGCTGTGGATGGAGGGGCGGTAAGGAGGATGTGGATAATAAACCTGGGTGAACACCAGTTTGTCCCCGATTTTGGACGTGCCTTCCCAGACGTAGCGAACCTGGGCGCCGCACGCGATGGCCCGTGGATCTTCCTCGATCCGGTCCACGACTTGCAGGCGGCAGTCCGGCCGCGGCGCGAACCAGACCAGCAAGTCCACCGGCGGCGACTCCATCTCGATTTGGCCGTTGCTGCCGACCAGTTTTCCCATGAAGGTATTGGCCCAGTGTGAGCCGACCTGCGCGCCGATGTTGCGCGTGTTCCAAAGCGGTGAAACGCGGGCCTTGAAGGATTCTTCAAACGTGATCGTTTCCCGCGTGGCCAGAAAGCGATTCTTCACAAAGACGAACTCGCGTTCATAGACGGCCGGCAAACCGTCCACGTTCTTCACCCGAACGCGGGCGCAGGTGGCGTCGGCTCGCTCCTCAAAGAAGGTCACCGCGGACTCGATGTCGGGCATTTTCCCAAACCGCCAGTTTCCATCGCAGCGCAGCGGGTCGGGGTGATAGCGGAGCTTCTCGGTGCCTTCCACGTCGACCACCTTGAGACGGTTCTCCACCGAATCGCCTTTGCTGGTGATGACCTGGGTAAAGGCCGCGCCGAACCGGTTCATGCCCATGATGCCGCCGGCGTTGTAAGGCAGGCTGGTAGGATGCAGTTCCACGAGGGCGAAGAAATCACCGGGATTCCAGCCGCTGCGCAGCACCAGTTTGTTCGGGAATTCTCTGCCGGTGAACCAGTGAGAGCAGCAGATGTGGCCTTTGTTGGGATCGGGGTCGGCGTTGCCGAAGAGCCGCTCGGTGACCGCCTTGTCGGTATGAGGGACGCGGGCGATCTCCATGCGCAGATTCCAGAGTGAACCCGGCGACGGCATGACCGGCTTCACTGATTCATCAGCGAAGAGCCACGCCAGTGCCACATGCATGCCGACTTCGATGGTGCGCAGGTAGTAGTCGCTCCGGGTGGGCACCGCCTGATACCGGAGGTAGTTCATCGCCTTGTGGGCGGCGTAACGGTATTCGCCGTTGCGGGTTTTCGCCGCGGCGAGTTCGAGGGCGAACAGACGAAAGCCCGCCGTGCTGTTCCAACCTCCGTTGGGGCCGTAGGGATTCACCGCGCCGTCCGGCGTGACTTCCACGGTGAGCCGCTTCCAGAGCCGCTGCATTCCGGGGTCGGTCACCGCTCGATCGTCGCCCAGGTATTGGTCGCCGCAGGTCAGCAGCATGAAGATGGTGCCGGGGAAATACCCCGTGTCGTTCGCCTGCACTTCCTTGTTCTTCCAGAAATCTCCGAACCCAAGCTCCGCATAGCGTTTCCAGTGCGCCGCCTCCGGGATGTCGGGATACCATTTCGCCGCGAGTCCTTTCATCAGGGCTTCCGGCAGCGCGCGATGACAGCCGCCGCGCCATTCGATGGGCTTCGTGCCCCAAACATGCACGTTCCGACAGTAGTCGAGCCAGAGATTGCGGAACCAGGCGTCATCCTCCTTCATCAGCCCGCCGGCGATGAGGTGTTTCCGATACAGCGGGATGTAGCACGGCTCCTCGATGAACCGCCAAGTCCAGCCGTCCTTCGCCACCTCCTCCATCATGGCCCGGTGCCAGTCCTTGAGCATGGTGACGATGGCCTCGCCGTAGCGCCGTTCGCCGGTCTGCACGAATTTCACCAGCACCGGCAGGAACTGCTGCGCTCCGGAAATCCCCTGTTTCGGGTTCTCGGCGATCTTGAACAGCCCCAGCTCGTCCAGGAACCGCACGTAGGTCTCGCGGGTCACGGGGTCCTGCGGGATGGGGTAGAAATCCGGATCCGAAACGAGAGCGGGCCCGTAGGCTCCGAAGCGATAGTGTTCGGCGGACGGGCTGTAGATCGCGGGTGGGGCCAGTCGCTCAATCTTCGCCTCGGGCCCCGCTGCGGTTTCCGGAGCTTTGGATGGCTCTGCGGCCTGGAGCGGCAACGCGGCTGCCAGACTGATGAACAAGGTCCAAGCCGACACGACGCGCGTTGTCGGACGTGTTTGGGTTGTTTCGTGTTTCATGATGATGGGGATTCAGTTTGATGGCCGGCGGACTTTCTCGCCTGACCAGCGTTCGTAAAGTCGCGCGATGTCTTCCACGCTGGTGAACTTCCGGTAAACGGCGCGGACGCGGAAACTGAACTCGCGCCCGACGGCGTAATCGCGGCGGAAATAAACGAAGTCCCAGGCGGGATTGCCCGTGCCTCCGCCGGACGGCGACTGCGCGAAGCGCATTTCACCGCCGTCACGCGGCTTCTCGAACATCAGGACAAGAACGTTCTCGCCTGAACGCCCGAAGTAGAACGGATACAGGTATTCGAAGTCCGAAAAGCCCGATGCCAGGGTGAGCTTGAAGCCATCGTCAAATGACGGATCCCAGGTGCTGCCGGCGGGCCGATGGCTCGCCGCCACGCCGTGGCTCGTGGGCAGGTGTTTGATCCACCGCGGTGTCGCGTCGCCCCGACCCGGGCGCGAGCGTCCGATGAACTGAATCGCCATGTCCTCCGGCGACTGGATATAGGAGGCGAAGAACACACCGATGTAGCCGTGCTTTTGCCAAACGTCTTCCAACGGAGTGCCGTAATACGTCAGGTCAATCGCGTCGTCTTTCACTTCAAAGACCAGCCGGCTGTGCAGCGGCCAATGCTCCGTCCGTTCCTGGCGCAATTCCACGCGGCGCTTCGAGATCCGGCGCAGCTCCATGGGTGCTTGCCGTGGCTCGAAGATGTGCCAGCGATACGACGCCGCATCGCCGCTGAAGATGTGCTCGAGGTTCAGGCCCGCGTAGAGCGGCACGAATAGGTTGGGTTGGTTCGCGCCTGCCAACCGCAGTTCGGCGACGCCGTTGTAACCGGCCTGGTGAGTCGGCGCGTAGGCTTCATTGTCGGCGATGACCACGCGCAGCTTGCCGGTTTCGAGCGGCGCCCTGTGGAGGGCTGCCGCAACCTTCGTTGCCTCTGCGGCGGAAAGCGGTAACAAGGAAGTCACGCACATCAACAAAAGCCATCCCGGCACGCCTCGCCGGGGCCGATCCGAATGGGACTGAGTACTTCTCATGCCAGAGGAACCTCGGTAACTCATGAGTTCGCACGGGACAGAATGCGCCTTGAACTTGGTTTCATGCTTTCCGCTTCTGGAAGCTCAACGCGCCATCGGGCTGGGCGGGCAGGTGCCCTTTATGTTCCAGGTAGAAGCGCGTTGCTTCCACCACGCTTCGGAGTTCCAGGCGTTGCAGCAACTTCGCCCGATGGATTTCCGCCGTCTTCTGGCTGATGCCCAAGTGGTCAGCCGCCTCTTTGATGTTCCAACCCGCGGCCAGCATTTCCAGCACCTGGCGGAGTCGAGGCGACAGCTTCTGCAATTCCGGGAGATTGCCGTGGGGCTCCTCCGGGACCAACCTGCCTGTGGCGAGGTCCTGCTCGAAAGTGGTGAGGCGGCTCGTCGCCTGCACCAAGTCACTCACATCCAGAGCCAGTCCGCCCACCCAAGTCATGCCGCCCGGGCTGGGCAGCGGGAATTTGAAGACTTTCCACCAGTGGCGTTTGCCGTCCGGGGCGAGACCCGACTCCAGCAAGCCGCTGACTTCGCCTCGTTCGCGGGCCGCATGGTCGCTGGTTTCAAAAACCAACGCGGTCTCCCTCGGGAAGAGTTCCCAATTGGTCTTGCCCATCAACTCGTCCACGGGGCGGTCAAACTGGGCGGCCCAGGGCTTGTTGCCATAGACGTGACGCCCGTGCTCGTCCCGGATGAAGGCTGGCATCGGCGCGTGGTCCAGAAAAAGCCGGAAACGATCCTGCCACGCGCGCAACTCCGTCTCCGCCTGTTCCCGGCGATGCTGCTCTGCCTCAAGCAGGCGCTGCCAGTGGTTCTGGCGCCTGGGCGATGGGCCGGGGGTGAATCGTTTCATAGGATTATCCTCGTCGCGGTTTTAGCTCGGCTAGCAATTGTTGCGTCGTGCGCAGCCGCGCGAACTTGCGCTGCCAGATATCTAAGCAGGCGGCCTGAATGGCATCATCGTATGTGGCGACGGCATCCGTCGCAACGGTGACCCGGTAGTTGCGATTGGAGGCCGCCAGCACGGTGCAGTTCACGCAAATGTCCGTAGTGACGCCCGTCACGATCAGGTGCGTGAGGTTGCGACTGCGCAAGGCCAGGTCCAACGGTGTGTCGAGAAACTTGTCGTACAGGTGGCTGGTCACGACCAATTCCTGCGGCTCCGGTGCCAGTTCGGGAATGATGGCGGGCGACTCCGCTTCCGGACCCGCCTCCGGTGCGGTGAGGCAATTGGCCGAAGGCCGGCCGTAACCCGGCGACCGGCCTGGAGGCACGGGCAGATGCTCCACCCCGAACGGTTCGCCCCTCAGGCATGGCACCGCTGGCGAATAGACGAACCGCGTGAAGATGACCGCCGCACCCGCTCGGCGACAGCAGGCCATCAGAGCCTGAATCCGGGGAATGATGGCTCGCCCCTTGGGCACCACCAGCGACGCGCCTGGCATCAAGAAACCATGCTGCATGTCCACCACCAGCAGCGCGGTGCTGGCCGGTTCGCAACGATGCAGCGTGTCAATCCCGGCGGACTGGGACGACGGAGAGGGCTCTGGTTTTGCTGCCACGAAGGGAGAATGCTGAGATCTTGAGGATCTATCGAGTAAGGTTTTTCCTTACTTCCGCGAATCGCCGACTCTGCCTCAGGATGCGCGTGTGCTGCGAAACCACTGTTCCCTTCTTCGCTGCCTGCCGGTCAGCCCGGCTGCGCGGGCGTGGGGCCACTACCGCCCCGTGCTTGACGTCGGTCAGCGCGAGCACTGGCGCGCATTCGAGGGAGGTGATTGGTGATCGCGGCAATGCGGTTCACGCAAATCAAACCAGCAAGAAAGGAACAACATCACGTTATGTGTGGCCTCCCCCCCAAAAAAGGCAGCAGTACTATCAGTGTTTCTCTCTGGGGTCTTCAGTTTAACCTCGAGCGCAGCACAAAAAGAAGCACCAGGGTATCTCCGTGCTGACCTCTTTTTTGACGTGTACGGACTCAACGTGGTTCCAAGCGTCACAAAGGATCCCAGGTACCCAAACAGTCCAACGGAAATTACATTCCTCAAATTCTTCGAATACTCTCCAGGAGCTGAAGATGGGACACTACCTCCTGCCAACGTTTACAAAAACCACGGTGCGCGCATTTGGGGTCTCCTGACGCCAAAGGAAACAGATCACTCTATATATTCTTTATTGCTTCAAGCGGTCCGGGCCAACTCTGGTTGAGCACGGACGCCACTGAAGCGAATAAGAAACTGATTGCCAGCGAGGCCGAATGGAACCCCCGTCGCGCATGGCAGGCTCAAGATCGGCGACCAGGTTGCCCCGATGCCTGCTCCAACAAATCAGCTCCTGTCCGACTTGAAGCCAACAAGAAATACTTTGTTGAAGCCATCTTCAAAGATGGCCGCTTTGGCGATAACCTGGCCGTCACTTGGATCAAGAGCGGCGAAGCGGATCCCAAAGATGTCAGCGGACGGTCAAATACAGCCAGGGAGGGTCGAATCAAATGCAGCCACTTTGAGGTGACTGGATTCATTGCTTTGGGTGCGGCGTTAGCCGCAGATCGAAGCGATGAATCGACTCAAAGTGAATCTGCAACAATCGATAATAACTCTGGCTGAACGTGGTTGGTCGCGCCGCCGCATCACGCGCGAACTGGGCGTGGATCGCGGAACAGTCCGGCGGTGTTTGGAGGCACTGATTGCAAAAGCGGCCATTTCGACCCCCGGCTCGACACAGGCCCCCTCTTCAAATGCAGCCATTTCGACCGCCGGGTCTGAAGGGCCTGATAGTGCAAAAGCAGCCACCATTTCGACCCCCGGCACCCAAGGCAAACCTGGCCGCAAAAGCGTGTGTGAGGCTTTCGCCGCACAGATCGGCGCGGCTTTGGAAAAGGGACTCTCGGCCCAGCGGATTTATCAGAATCTGGTTGCCGAGCATCAGTTCACTGGCAGTTATCAGGCGGTCAAACGGTTTGTACGCTCGCACGGTCCGGCGACCGATCTTCCGTTCCGACGAATGGAATGCGAGCCGGGCCAGGAAGCCCAGGTGGATTTTGGTCAGGGAGCTTGGGTGATCGAGGAGGGCAAGCGTCGCCGTCCCCATTTGTTTCGAGTGGTGTTGAGTCATTCGCGCAAGGGCTACAGCGAAGCGGTGTGGCAGCAATCGACCGAGAGTTTCATTCGGGCTTTAGAGAATAGCTTCCGCGCTTTTGGCGGAGTGCCCTCGACGCTGGTCATCGACAATTTGCGAGCGGCGGTCAAGCGGTGCGATTGGTTTGAGCCCGAACTCAATCCCAAGGTGGTGAGCTTTTGCGAGCATTACGGCACGGTGATTTTGCCGACCAAACCGGCCATGCCCCGGCACAAAGGCAAGGTCGAAGCGGCCGTCAAATACGCGCAGAACAACGCGCTCAAAGGCCGGGCGTTTGAGAGTCTGGCCGCGCAGAATCGTTTTCTCTCGGAGTGGGAACGAACGGTCGCCGACACGCGCATTCATGGAACGACTCGCCGACAGGTCGCCAAGGTATTTGTCGAAGTCGATCAACCAGCCTTGCGAGCGCTGCCCGCCAGTGTGTTTCCCGTTTTCGAAGAAGCTCCGCGCACCGTCCATCGCGATGGGCACGTGGAGTTCAAACGAGCGTATTATTCGGTGCCACCTGAATATGTGGGCCACCGCGTGTGGGTCCGCCAGGAGTTGCGTTTGCTGCGCCTCTACAATACCCGGCGCGAACAGATCGCTCTGCATGCGCTGGCCGAACCCGGAAAGTTCACCACCGATCCGGCGCATCTGCACAGTCCCAAACGTCATATCATCGAGCGCGGCGCCGATCATCTTTTGGATCAATGCCGATTGATTGGACCGCTGACCGGCACGTGGGCCGAAGGCATGTATGCCGTGCGTGGGCCTCAAGGCTTGCGCGTCTTGATGGGCCTATTGCAACTGGCCGATTTTTTCGTGTCTTTGGTGTTTTTAGTGGTTTGAATCGGCGCGTTTAGGTTGAATGAATCGCCTGTTATCCACGCCAGGCAGAACTTCTGTGGCCGTAATCGGTGTGTTGATCGGCGTGGGAAGGCCGGACACAGTTCCCGGGCGAGTCACCGGTGTTGTCACAGAGGTTCCGAAGACGGGCCGTTCCTCGTCTCGGCCACTTCCGACTTGTGTAATTGGGATAGGAGATTGCTTAGGCGCCGTTCCTCGAATTGTCCCCGGCCGCGAGGCAATCAGGGCGTTGAAGGTTATTCAATGGGACCGGCGTCCGTTTGTAGATTGAAGCAAAGTCCTGGCCCCCTCGCGGACTATCCCCGAGCTGCGCTACCTTAAAGCAACTGATCGATCTTCGCGGCCAGAATGAAATCACTCTCCGTTAAGCCATCGATCTTATGCGTCCAAATCGTGACGCGCACCTTTCCCCAAGCGAGGCAAATATCCGGATGATGTCCTACCTGCTCGGCTAACTCGCCAACTTTGTTCGTAAAATCCAAAGCTTGCCGAAAATTCTTGAACGAAAACTCTTTCTCGAGGTGATGCTCGTTCACAACCTTCCACTCCTGACCAAGCTTATTCTGAAGATCGGTCAACGAGCGCCCTTTTATCGGTGGGGTGCCTCCTTTGCAGGGAACACATTCTTTGGTGGCTAGTTCGCTCATGCTTGTTCCTCCTTATTAAGGTTTACTCCGCTTCGGGCTCGTCACGTTCTCTCGCTAATTTCAACCAGGTCTTAAACCATTCCGAATCTTTCCAATCATTCATAACTAAACTCTTTTTCTTTTGACACCAAAGAATAATTCACGGCCCGTTCACCTAGTACGCGTCTTTTCTGTTTCATAAGTCGAGCACGCTCGGCAATTTGGCGTGAATGAGCGCATGGAGTCGTTCGCGTCCGCCATGAGCGGATTTGAACCGGCTTTGAAAGGTGCCGGGATCTCGTTGCTTTTGCGGGCCGTCACCGTGCT
>Ga0194132_10004762_pt1 | contig 22791 bp, 19 predicted proteins | sample TA2KigOf80mmetaG_FD_148612 | JGI IMG/M metagenome (GOLD analysis project Ga0194132, IMG submission 148612) | Freshwater microbial communities from Lake Tanganyika, Tanzania - TA2015054 Kigoma Offshore 80m | ecosystem: Environmental > Aquatic > Freshwater > Lake | place: Tanzania: Lake... | reverse complement strand
GGGACAGACTGCCAGTAGGGTCGTAGGCGTGCCGCGCCTCGGTGGCGTCAGGGTAGATGATGCGAGTGACCCGAACGGCAAGGTCGTAGGCGTACTGGACGGTCTTAGCGGCAAGGCCCTCGACGGTCTGGGACTTGAGCCGGATGCGGCCCTCGCGGTCGTAGGCAAGGAGGATCGTCACCTCAGCGGCGGTGTCCCCATCGGTATTCTCCTCAACTCTGGTGAGTCGCCCTTGAGCGTAGTTGACCCCGCTGCCCACGTAATCGGCATCGTAACTGTTCTTCGTCTTCCATTACGCGTCGTTGGTATCGAAACTCTGCGAGGCGTCCGGGTCGAGCGTGCTGAACGTGGCGGCAACCTCCCCGATGCGCGTGATGCGCCCGAACACGTCGTACACGAGGAACGTGACCCGGCTACTGTCCGACTGCACGGCATCCTGAGAGAACGGCAGTCGGCCAAGTTTATCATATTTGTACCGCGTGGTGTCGGCGTCCGGCTGGTATTTCTTCACCTGACGGCCATGCGTGTCATACCAGTACTTACTCACATCGCCCGTGGCCGTCCCCGCGTTCTTGAGCGGGGTGGCCGTCTCTGTGACCTGATCCATGGCGTCGTAGGTAAAGGTAGTGGTCGCATTCTTGAACGTGCCGTTCCCTGAGTCGGCGACGGTCTTTATGAGATGACCCAGCGCGTCATGGTACTGCGTGACGATCACCCCGTTCTCGTCCACGGTGGTGGTGAACCGGATGGGGACGCTACCCATCGTGCCCGCATTGCCATAGCGGCTCCTTATCGCATGCGCGCTGGTGTTACCCGGTGGGATAACCTGCTTTGCTCGGCCCAATGGATCGTTAAAGTAGGAGGTGGTCGTCACCTTGCCGGACGCCTGGCCTGATCCGAACCCAGCATAGACGTAACTCTCCTGCCTGCCCACAGCCCCAAACAGGCTGTCCGGCTGGCTCATCCGGCTGTAGGTGGTTTGCGTGACGATGTCCTGATCTCCGGTGCGCTTGCGGCTTTGGGTCACCCGCAGGAATCCGTCGTATATGGTGGTCGCCGCCTCGATCGGGCCGACAGACAGGTTGGCAAGGTAGTACGACCCGCTGGCGTTGATGCTCTTCACCTGCGCCGCACAGCCCATACTCCGCCCTCCCCGCCCCCGCACCGCGCGAGTAAAAGAGCGGTTGGCGATTTAGGGTCGTATCGGGGAACGGGATTACGGAATGTCGTCCTCTTCTTACACCTCGGACCTCAGGACTGCGAGCGGGGGACGGTTGTGGATGCCTCTACCGGCCCACAACCCCACGGTCAGCGTAACAGCCACCACACCAAGCACGATGGCGATGAGCGGAAAGACGACGGGGGTAAAGGCGATTTCGAAAAGAAAAACGGCCAACCCCCATGTCGCCGCCATAGCGAGCAAGACCCCGGTAGTAGCGGCAATGGAACCGAGAAACACGTATTCCAGCACCATGATGGTCATCACCTGACGCCGGGTTCCGCCAAGCGTCTTGAGCAACACACTCTCCTGCACCCGCTGATATCGGCTGTTGGTAATGACGCCGATCAGGACGATCACGCCGGTAAATACGCTAAACAAGGCCATAAAACGAACGACAAGGGCTACTTTGTCAAGAATCGCGTCCACCGTACTCATGATTAGTTGCAAGTCGATCATGGATACATTGGGGAGCGCGCGGATCACCTCGCGTTGAAAACGTGCCGATGTCGTCGGATCGTCGATGCGTGTCACCATGACATGAAACTGCGGCGCTTCTTCCAACACCCCGGCAGGAAACACCACGAAAAAATTGGGTTGTACCCGCTGCCAGTTTACCTTGCGGATACTGCCCACCACGGTATCGATACGGATGCCCTGCACATCAAACCCGATCGTATCTCCAAGCGCCACGCTCAGGTCGTAGGCCACATCTTCCTCGATGGACACCGGTGGCAACCCCGCCGCCGGACTTGCCCGTCCCGTAAAATGTCCTTCTATCAGCGTCTCGGTATCGGTCAGATGTTCACGGTATGTCGAGCGGTATTCGCGTTGCACCAACCATCGGGGCGTAGCACCGGTCGTGTCGCTGCGGATTTCCTCGGCGGTCCGGCCTTTTAGCGAGGCAATCCGCATGGCAACCACCGGAACCTGCTGTATGGGTTTTAATTCGTTTTTTGCCATGATCTCTTGCAACGGCTCTTTTTGGTCGGTTTGCACATCAAAGATGACCATGTTGGGTTGATCGCCGCTGCCGGCCAAAGCAAGATTCTCCAAAAGCGAATACTGAAGCAAAAACAGCGTGGTCAGCAGAAACGCACCCAATCCCAGCGCAACGATTAGCGTGACGGTCTGGTTGTTGGGCCGAAACAGATTGGCCAGCCCCTGCCGCCACAGATACCCCCACGAGTCGGGAAATACCCATCGCACCAGCCGGATCACCCCGCGCGCTACAAGGTTGAGCAACAAAAACGCGCCGATCAACCCGCCGGCAAAAGCCAGTCCCTGACCGGGATGCCGTGTCTGGCTGACACCAAACCCGATGACCCACGCCGCAAGTACGATAAAAATGAGTATTCGCCAAGGATCGCGGGGCTGACGCCCTTCCGGCTCGTACGCGGAAATAAGCGCATGGAGCGGCGAGATACATCGCACCGGCAACAGCGGTAACAGCGAAAAAAGAACGGCCATCAAAAGACCGATCCCCATGCCTTGCAGGACGGGCAACCACGAAAACCGTACCTCGATGACAAACGGAACAAAATCGGGAAGCACGGCAGGAACGGCGTACAACACTGCGATACCTGTCGCGACGCCTGCCAGCGACCCTGCCAGTCCCATCCCCACCGCCTGAATCAGATAGATGGTAAACGTTTGACGCGCATCGGCGCCAAGACAGCGTAGAATGGCGACGGTCGCCAGTTTCTGGCGGACATAGGTGTTGACGGCGCTCGCCACCCCGACGCTCCCCAGTATCAATGCGATAAAACCGCCAAGGTTGAGAAATCCGTACAAGTTGCTGAGCGAGCGTCCCACCTGACGCTTGCGGTCTTCGACGGTCTCCGTGTTGACAAAATATTGCGCACGCAAAGAACGCAACGAAACGGCAAGCGTTTCGACATCCCGGTCCGGCGAAAACCGAAAATAGGCGCGATAGTTAACCCGGCTACCCGGTTGTATGAGTTGCGTGGCCTCCAGCCGGTCCATCGGGATGTACACTCTCGGCCCGATGGCGCTCATGGCAACGGTTTCCCCCGGAATCTTCAACAGCCTGCCGGCGATGACAAAAGACGATGCGCCAAGTCGAACCGTATCACCCACGCTCAGGGCATACTGGATCATGAGCCCCTCGTCCACCAAGGCAAACGGCCCCTTGCGGAACGTCTGCGCCGCCTCCGACGGGTTGGTCTCCAAGATACCATAAAAAGGATAGCCGCCTTCCAGCGCCCGAACCTGCACCAGCCGTGAACTTTCAGTGCGCGGCATGACCAGCATCGACGAAAAACTCATCTGAAGCGACCGCTCGCCTCCCAGCGAATCCAGCCGATCGCGCACCGGCTGTGGAAAAGGCTGACCGCTTGATACAGACAAATCCGCTCCCAACAGGCTTTTTGCCTCCAGGTTGACGGTAAGCTCCATGCTGTCTGCTAACGAGCGAATGGCTACCAACGCGGCCGTGCCGAGAATAATGGAGGAGACGTATAACAACAGTCTCCGGCGGTGCGTACGGCTATCGCGCCACGCCATCACAAACAGCCACTTCCACTGCCAAAATCGGGCCACTTCGTTGGGTTGCGTCATGAAAACTCCTGATAACACGCAAAAAGAGATGGGTAATTGACGTTTTTCTTTGATCAATATACCTTCTTTTACATCCAAGCGTCAACCTCCCCAGCGATGAGCCCATATAACCGCACTTCATCCCTCAACCTTCAAAGGAAATCTCATGCCAAAACGCGCGGAAACGGAATCCCGGTATGAAAAGCTGACATGGCCGGACATCAACGATGCTGTGGAGATGGGTAAAGTTTGCATCGTTCCGGTGGGCGCAATAGAACAGCATGGTCGTCATCTGCCACTTGATATGGATGTCGTAGCCCCCACCGAAATCGCCCGCGCCACCGGACGTCTGCTCCCGGATAAAGTCCTCGTACTGCCTACCGTATACTACGGCTATACGGCGCATGTGATGGATTTTCCCGGAACCATCAACATCGACTTCGATCATTTTATCCAGCAGGTGCTCGATATAGCGCGCTCGCTGGCCTATCACGGTTTCAAAAAGATCATACTGCTCAACGGACACGGATCAAACCTGCCCAACCTCGATCTGGTAGCGCGTCGCGCCAATCTGGAAACTACGGCGGAGTGCGTCGCTTTTTCGTGGTGGACGACACTGACGGTGGACAAGACGTTTTTGCCCCGATGGCGCAAAAGCCGTTTTCCGGGTGGATGTGCCCATGCCTGCGAACTGGAAACATCGGTGTATCTGTATTTGGATGGAGACAACGTGCGGACCGATCTCAACCGGAGCGAAATCGCGTCGCACTCGCTCGATAGCGAGTTTACATGGGTGGACCTGTTCTCCGCAGGTATCGCGCCTATCGTGACGTGGACAAGTTCCTACACGCAAACGGGTGTGTGCGGGGAATCGGAACTGGCATCCGCCGAGCGGGGCAAAGAGGCGTTCGAGGAGGCGGTAAAACAGTTGTGCCGTATCGCAAACTATTTCCACGCACGCCCCAAAGACCCGCGCCGCGATCACCATGTTCGCGTGCCGGACATGCCGATGCCGTGGAAACTGCAATCGCTTCGTCCGACTTGTGGAGACGGTGGATGAAAATCGTCGACTGGGCCGTTTATACACCGGATACACGGTATCATGTTTTTGTGGAAATCAAAACGGATACGGGTGTTAGCGGGTGGGGCAGCGCCTATTCGGAGCGGGGACAGGTCGTCGGCGCGCTGGCGTGGCTTCGCCGGTTTGTGATGGGTGAAAATCCGCTGGAAATCAAACGGGTTACGGAAAAGCTCCACCAGATCACTTTTTGGGTGGGGCGCGGCGGCGCGATGACCAATGCCATCAGTGCCATTGATCTGGCGTTGTGGGACATCGCCGGAAAAACATACAAACAGCCGGGGAGCGTACTACTGGGCGGGGCACGCCGCTCGTCCGTTCCGGTTTACGGCTCCGTGCTGTTTAGACCGGTAGACAGCTTGGAGACGCGGATTGCGGCGTTGCTGGAACGCGGATTTAGAGCGGTAAAACTCGGGTGGGATCCGTTTTTCCGAGGATCGCTTGCCGCGGACGAGCATCTGATCAAAACGGCCCGAAAGACCGTCGGTGACGATGTTACCCTGCTGATCGACGCCGGTGGGAGTAGCCCCTATTGGCATCATAGGCAAAAGATGCGCTCGACCGCGCAAAAATGCTGGCAACGTATGGCGTGTACTGGTTTGAAGAACCGCTTGCGCCCGATGATCTGGAGGGGTATGCCCTGCTGACCCGCGAGTCGCCCGTAAAGATCGCGCACGGTGAAGTGCTTACGCGGCGACAGTCGTTTCTACCGTATCTGGAAAAACGTGCCGCCGACATCGTTCAGCCGGACGCGACTAAGGTCGGTGGGTTGTCGGAGATGCGGCATATTGCTTGTCTTGCCGAAGCACACGGCATCGAACTGGTTCCGCATGGGTGGAATACGGCGGTGGGTGTGGCGGCGGACGCGCATCTCGTCGCCACATTGCCCGAAGGGGCGTTTGTCGAGTTTAACACCGACAATCCGCTTGTCGAGGACATTCTGGAAGAACCGCTTAGCCTCGACAGCGATGGCAGACTGCCTGTTCCAACACTGCCCGGTCTGGGGATACGGATCGACGCGGAAAGACTGATCCGTCTCGAAACGGAGGGGTTTGCAAGCAGTACATGGGCGTGGGACGAGTCGGGGGAATATACAGATCGGTTTGAGCGCACTACGGCGAAGCATCCGTAAAAAGCGCAAGCCATTGGGAGAGGCTGTGGGTCACACGCTCCGGATGCAAGCGGCTTCGTCCGATAAATCCGGGAACCGAGGCCCGTCCGGTGGGTTTGCGCCAATCCGAGTACCGGATGTCGAGACTCCACCTGATGCCGTCCGAAAAGTTGGGGCCGGACCGGTGTACCGTCCGATGCTGGATCATCAGCGCGCCCCCTTTGGGTATGGGACAAGAAACCGACGGATTTTTCGGAAGATGTTCGGCGATGATGTCCTCCGGCGACTCGCCAAACGGCAGACGACCCAATCGGTGACTTTTGGGTATGACCTCCAGACAGCCGTTACGCTCGTCCGCATCGACCAGCGGAACCCAGAAATTTACCATAAACGTGTCGTCTACGTCCGGATCGAGAAAACCGATATCCTGATGCCAATGAACCACCGAGGTACCGTCGGGCAGCTTTGCCCGCGAATTGAACTGCGGATGGACCAGAATCTCCGGACCGATAACCGATTCCACCAAGTCGAGGATTTCGGAAAGCGTCAGTACGGAAAACATGGCATCGGTTTTTCGTTTGCCACCGACTGCGGTCAAAAGCTCGGCGCACTGGCCGTCCATGGCCCGGTAGATCGCATGTAGCCGTCGCTCGAACGGCTCGTCGGTCCACACGTCGCGGAGTCTGCCCTGCGCTCGGTACGTATGCGTCCACTCGTCCACCACGGCGTTTAGGTCTTCGATCAGCGGGTCCAGCCGCGCCGGATCGAACAGCCGCTCTACCGACAAATACCCTTCTTCAAGGTAAAACCGCTTTTGCGTGTCCGTCAACCCGATCGTCATCGTCTTTTTCCATACAGATCGCTTTTCATTCAAGCCCCAATGCCCGCCGCAATTCGGCGTCTGCCGTGTGGTTGCGGTTCCAGTAGTCTATCATCACCCGTTTCATAAGCGTAGCCCGGGTAGTGAGTTCTTTGGCTAGACTGCCGAACCCGTCGCGATAAGTCTCTTCCCACGACTCGATTTCGTACGGAAACGCCCGCCGGAAACGAATGGTCAAGATCCGGCTCATCTCCGGATACGTGAGGGTGTAGACGTCGATTTCAGGTTGGGCGAGATCCGGGCGTCGCTCCGCGACTGCCCCTACCGCTTTCCATGGCGAATGTTTGAGACGTTGTATCATGACACCGGGAATCATCCGCACAGGTCCAACCGGCAGAGTAGACGGGTCGAGACGGATGGTCGTCCATATTTCGTCTTCCGGGATGGCCGCTTCGAGCGGCAGGTCCCGGTCGCCCTCGGATTCGAAATAGGAATACTGACGCACGCGGTATGCGCCGTCTTTGAGGTTTATCTGGACAAACACCTGTCCGCACCACTCCTGCGCCGACATGGAGATTTTGAGCGGGCGCGGCCCCTCGGCAGGATCTATGGGCGATAATACCGAGGCCATGAGCGTATACGGATAGATTCCGGTAGTAAAATGACGCGTGGCGTTGAGCTTGAGCACCTTGACCGCATCGCTTCCGGCAGCCGAGTAGTCGTCGAGTTTTACCTGTTTCGAACGGGAAAAATCTTCGGTGACAAAGATAAGCATTGCGTTTCCCGTATGTATTTCACCATAACGTGCCTGTTCGAGGCGGTAACTGGTGATCTCCGCCTTGCCCTGAAACCAGTAGGCCCCAAACGAGTCGGAAAGCGGAGAAGCCGCTCGGGCTGTCGTTATGAGGGTTAGAGCGGATAGACAGACCGCAAGACCACTCGCTATTTTTCGAATCCGCATGGCGTGTTTCTCCTTCTCAAATCATCTTGCGAGGGTCTACCCACTGGTCAAACTGTTCGGCGGTAAGGAGTCCTGAGCGTATGGCTTCTTCTTTGAGCGTCGTGCCGTTGGCATGAGAGGCTTTGGCGATTTTGGCCGAATTCTCGTATCCGATATGCGGGTTGAGCGCCGTCACCAACATGAGGGATTGGTCCAGATTCTTTTTGATAAAAGCGTGATTGGGTTCGATCCCTATTGCGCAGTGTTCGTCGAACGAGACGCAGGCGTCTCCTACAAGTTGTGCCGAGGTAAGCACGTTGTGCGCAATCAGCGGTTTGAAGACATTGAGCTGGAAATGGCCGTTCATCCCGCCTATCGTCACGGCGACGTCGTTTCCGGCGACTTGTGCGCATACCATGGTCAGGGCTTCGCATTGTGTCGGGTTTACCTTGCCGGGCATGATGGAAGAACCGGGTTCGTTTTCCGGGATAAAGATCTCGGCGATGCCGCTACGCGGTCCCGACGCGAGCATGCGCACATCGTGCGCGATTTTCATGAGCGATACGGCGAGTTGTTTGATCGCCCCGTGTGCTCCCACAAGCGCATCGTGCGCGGAAAGCGCTTCGAATTTGTTTTCGGCGCTTACAAAGGGAAGTTGGGTAAGTTCGGCGATTTTGTGCGCTACGCGCTCCGCATATCCTTTGGGCGCGTTGATACCGGTTCCTACGGCGGTTCCGCCAAGCGCCAACTCGCCCAGATGCGGAAGCGTGGCGTGGAGCGCGCGAAGCCCATGATCGAGCTGAGACACCCATCCGGACACCTCTTGGCCCAGCGTCAGGGGCGTGGCGTCCATCAGATGGGTACGTCCGATTTTGACGATACCCGAAAACGCTTGAGCTTTGGCGGCCAGTGTTTGGTGGAGCCGCTCCACGCCGGGGATAGTCACCCGCACGATTTTTTCGTATGCGGCGATATGCATCGCGGTAGGGTAGGTGTCGTTGCTTGACTGCGATTTGTTGACGTCGTCGTTAGGATGGACAAACGGTTTTCCTTCGCCGAGCGTGTTCCCAAGTAGCACATGCGCCCGGTTGGAGATGACTTCGTTGACGTTCATGTTCGACTGGGTTCCGGAGCCGGTCTGCCAGACGACCAAAGGAAATTCGTCATCGAGTTTGCCTTCGAGGATTTCGTCGCATACGCGGGAGATGATGTCGCGTTTTTCTGCGGACAGGACGCCGAGGTCACAGTTGACGTGCGCCGCCGCTTTTTTGAGAAAAGCAAATCCACGGATGATTTCACCGGGCATCCGGTGGTGTACCACGCCGATACGGAAGTTGCCGCGAGACCGTTCGGTCTGCGCGCCCCAGTATCTGTCCGCCGGAACCTGTACCTCTCCCATGGTATCCCGTTCGATTCGATAAGCCATGTCAATCTTTCTCCGTTACGGTGATGGTTGCCATTTTTTTTATCTTCGCTTCGTTGTCACACTTCACACTTCGATAAGATACGCAGATCCGTGCGGGTTGGCAACCTGGATGGTTGGGTGGCGCTTCCGGTTTACCGACAAGACGGTTCCGCCTATCCTTACAAATATATATCTATTTGTACATTTATTGTCTATTGAACAGAACGGGCCGTCGAAGACACCCCGCAGGTAGAAAAGCGTGAAGAGGCTTCGCTTCCTGTGCAATGGCTGTGGGGAACTTCACCAAAACGGAGGCGTGTGTCTTTGGGGGGAGTGGAAGCGGCAAATTTGGGACGTATCGGAGCATGGGTTGGCTGGGTTTTATACGGATTTGGGTTTACATAATATTTCTTATGCGAAGTACACTCCCAACACCCATACCTCGTGCCACAAAAGACACGGGGAAAGATGTTTTTATCGAAGATTTTTCGATGTTGCCTCCAGCTCACGTCGCAAAACGAATGTACAAATAGGTGTTGTTTTATACAAACCGTACAAATAGGTTTGTATTTGTATAATAAGCCCCCATACCACCCTACCGTACCCTCCCCGTCAACCTCTTACGGCAATTTCCTTAAATCTCCTCACCTGCTCGGTCAAAGCACGTTCGACAGGCAACCGCTCGATACTGGATGCACCAAAAAATCCTACCACCCCCCGCGTGCGCGCCAGCACATAAGCGGCATCCTCCGGTTCGGCGATGGGGCCCCCATGACATAACACCAAAATATCCGGACGCACCGCTACCGCCGCATCCCGAATGGCCTGCACCCTCTGGACCGCATCATCCAGTGTAAGCGCTGTATGTGCCCCTATCGTACCTTTGGTGGTAAGCCCCATGTGAGCAACCAACACGTCCGCCCCTGCCCGTGCCATCTTTTCGGCTTCGGATTCGTCAAATATATACGGACAAGTCAAAAGCCCCATCTGATGCGCCTCGGCAATCATCTCGACTTCATGCTCATACCCCATGTCCGTCTCTTCCAGATTCTGCCGATATATCCCGTCAATAAGCCCGACCGTAGGAAAATTCTGTACACCGGAAAATCCCTGATCGACCAACTGGCGCAAAAATACTCGCATGATCCGAAACGGGTCGGTGCCGCACACACCCGCCAGCACCGGTGTGTTTTTGACAATGGGCAGCACCTCTTGTCCCATCTCGACCACGATCTGATTGGCATCCCCATACGGCATCGTGCCCGACAACGATCCCCGTCCCGCCATGCGGTAGCGTCCGGAATTGTAAATGATGATGAGGTCCGCACCTCCCATTTCAGCGCATTTGGCGGAAAGCCCTGTCCCCGCCCCCGTACCAACGATCGGACGCCCCGACGCCACGGCCTCCCGTAGCCTCCGAAGCGCTTCGTCCCGTGAAATAGCCATAACAGACCTCCCCGTAGTGAAGCGTCTATCCGGCAAGCATGCGCTCGGATAGACGCTTTCGGTTTAAAAACTCAGCCAGCGCTCTTCTTCTTCGGGCATCCAATAGTGTTCCGTGACGGTCTCCATGTCAAAAAAAACATAGGGATCGACTTTTTTGTACTCGGCATAAGGGCCGGACCAGTCCTTACGACGCTCCTTGTAAGCCATAAACCCTTTGTGCGACACATATTCGAACACCATGATATAACGTCCCGTCGCTTGGCCGGTATAGCGTTCCACTTCATGATAGTACCGAGCGGATTTCCACTCCGGAAACAGTTCTTTCTGGTGTGTCTTGAGAAACGCGAACCACTTTCGGACCATCTCGTCGTGTTCCACCTTCAGATCGGGTTTGGGTTTCCACGTTTCCACTTCGAAAAAAGACATGGATGGCTCCTTTTGAATAGAACAGTGGACGCAACCTTTGTAGCTTGCCCTGTGGGTTAGCGAGTGAGTAACCACAAGGGTTGTCTACTTCATCCTTCATCTTTTTCTAACAAGTAGGCTGCCGGAGGGTCGAGCAAAAACGTCGTGTCCGCATGAAACTGTAAACTCGATGCAGGAACCCGCGCAGTGATCGGTCCCTCTACGGCAATGCGTACGATCTCCGCCTTGCCTGCCCCGCTGGCCAACAGCAGTATCCGACGCGCCTCCAGCAACGTGCCGATCCCCATCGTGATGGCAAACTTAGGAACCGCCTCCGGACTTCCGAACAGCCGGATGCTATCTCGCCGAGTGTGCGACGAAAGCGATCCCACACGGGTGCGTCCCATCAGCGGCGACCCTGGCTCGTTAAACGCGATGTGTCCGTTGGTTCCGATGCCCAAAAGCAGTAGATCGATACCGCCAAACTCCGCAATCTTTTTCTCGTACCATGTGCAATGCGCCACCGGGTCTTCGGCGTTCCCCATCGGAATAAACACCCGGTCGGGGCTTATGTTGATATGCGTGAACAGATGTTCGCGCATGTAGACATGATAACTCTGCGCGTGTGTCGGCGGGATACCGAGATACTCATCCAAGTTGAACGAGACGACATGGGAAAAATCAAGCCCCTCCTCCCGGTGCAAACGCACCAATTCTCGGAACATACCGATCGGGGTGCTACCGGTTGGCATTCCCAGCACACAATTTGGTTTGTTTCGTATCGTTCGGGCAACCTGTACGGACGCCTCTCGGCAGATCGCCGCATAATCATCGAGAACTCGTATCTCCATATCCCCCTCATGAAGTTAATACCCATTGTCAATGAATAATGAACGTAACTTGTTTTTTTTAAATTACTTGATCCCACGTAATCATGAAACGTGAAACAGATAAAGGGTCTAGGCGGAAGAAGTTTTTTTCCTACTTCATCCTTCCACTTCATCCTTCCTGCTTCCACCCTCCAGCGGAATCCCAACCCGCTCCATAAACGCAAACCCCAGCACCGCGCAGGCGGAAGCCACGTTAAGGGAGTTTTTGAATCCAAACGTCGGGATTTCGATGACAAGGTCGCATCGTTCAACCACTTCGGGCGATATGCCGTATGTCTCGTTGCCCAACACGACGGCCAGTTCGGAGGGATAGGTCGGTTTCAGATACGAGACCGACCGAGATGTGGTTTCCGCCGCCCATACCGCGACACCTTGGCTTTTCAAGGTGCCGATGGCCTCCGCTACACTGTCGGTATGGTGCCAGGGGACATACGCGGTGGTTCCCAGCGAGGTTTTCTCCAGTTTCTTGTTCGGTGGATATGGCGTATAGCCGCACAGCCACAACCCCTTTACCCGGAGAATGTCGCACGTCCGGAAAATAGCCCCCACGTTAAACGCACTGCGCAGGTTGTCCAGTACGAAATGAAGCGGTAGCTTGGGCAACAGACGATAGGTTTCGATCGGCATATCCGCATCGAAACTACGCACCTGAAAACCGGTCTCCGTATCGCCGGGTGTCATTCGCATGACAAGACAATATCCTTGTGATCGAACAGGTCACGGAGCGCAATCCGTCTTTCTTCGCCACCGTCTTTCCGACCCTGCATCTCCGCCAGTTTTTGCTCGACCGGGCCGATGCTCCAGCAAGCTTCCGCTGGAAGAGACGCGATATCCGGTCCTTCTTCGTTGAGTGGACAGATATCACGGTATTCGACCGGTTCACCATTGTTCCCTTCCTCCACCCACCGTAGCGGAAGCCCTTGTGTGCGGCAGACGTAGGGGCGATGGGGATAGATGCGGCATCCGTCTGCCGAATCCAGAAACGCGCACGCCCCTGTCGGGTGCGGCGCTTCGTGGGTCAGCAAATCCGGGTAGTGCAGACGGATCGTTTCCGCTTCCACCTCGAAAACGGTAAGGTCGTCCACACAACAAGCACTACATCCGAGACGGCATTTCAATCTTTCCGCATGACGAATCTTGATCGGCGCCGCAAGTTCGTCTACTACGGCATGGAGCCGGTCGATGGGCAGGTTTGACTTGGAACCGGCCATGGTCTGCTATGTCCTATTTCAGTGCCATAAGGTTTTGTGATATCGACCCAACCAACGCTTTTTCCACTATCGGAACCAGTCGTAATGAAGACCGAGAGATCGATTGGTAAGCGGCAGGTCGACACGAGCGCCCCCTTGCGCCGATGAAAGTTTGGCTGCGATTTCGACCTCCAGCGCCGCGGCCACACGCCGTCCGGAGTTTTTGGGTTCGTCCATTTCGCCCGCCAGACAGTCCATCACATCCGCCAATGAATATACACTCCCGTACGGCGGCACAAAATTGGGCGCAGGCCAGGGCATCTCGACACGCCGAACTCCGTCGATCGCCTCGACATCCTGCCATAGACGCCAAGCACTAATATAGTCGTAGATGATCTCGCCCCTTTCACCCGACAGCCTAAGCATCAACCCGCCTCTGCGAAAGTGAACGACCAGCCCGTCCTCCGTAAACATCAGCGCGTCTCCTCCAAACTCATCGGTGCCGGATTCGCGGCGCGGCGGATCCCCCCCGCCCACTACCCAGACCGGCCGGCTTTCCAAAAAATACATCCAGTTTTGATGTTGAGCACACGGCCCGTAGGTGTCGATGCTGAGCAGTTTGCCTATGGCTCCGGAGCGGACCAGTTCCCGTGCTCTGGCAAACGATGGATGGGTCGTGGTGATCCCGCCGCAGGAAAGCGGCACACCGGCGTCCGCACAGGTTTTTACCATGCGGTCGGCCTCTTCGAGCGTGTGCGCCATGGGTTTTTCGGTAAAGATACCCTTTGCCCCGCATTCGACGGCCAAACAGGTAAAATGCGCGCGGTATTTGGTATTGGTACATACGGCTACGATTTCGGGGAGCTCGCGGCGCAGCATCTCTTCGGCGTCCGTATAGACCGTTTGAATACCATAACGTTCCGAAAAGGCGTCGAGCCGTTTTCGGTCGCGGTCGGCGCCGGCGATAAGTTCGATATCAGGCCGAATCCACAACGCTTCGGCGGCGGAATTGGGCAACCCCTCGTCTCCCGGATGCCGATGCGCCAGTGTTCGACGGTGTATGTCGAGCGGAGGAGTTGGACGGTTTACATCGTCGATTTCGAAGCGATCGGCGGTTCGTTCGGCCAGGTCGTAGAGAAGACCCATCCATCCCAGACCGATTACGGCGGCGCGATAGCGTTTCATATTTTCTCCTTGCGGTAGTCATGGTTGCGGTTGAGCCGTTCCATGAGATAATCTCCGTATACTACGGGATCGTATTGCGTTGGGTGCCCCGGTCCCGTACAGCCGGGCAGACAGGCCACTGTGGTAGTCATGTGCGGATCATAAAAAAAAGCAATGGAATATCGGTCGCGGTCTTGGCGGTTGTATACGCGGTGGGGGGTGGACAGAAAAAGGCCGTTGCTCCACCGAGGTACAAGATCTCCGGTGTTTAGGATAAAGGCGTCTGGCATGGGAGGCACGTCTATCCACACCCCGTTGGGGGTGAGTACCTGAAGCCCGCCGATGTCGTCCTGTGCCAATACGGTAATAAACCCGTAGTCGGTGTGCGGAGCCGAACCGTAGAGGTCGTCGGGCCGTGTGTCGGGGAGGGGCGGGTAGTGGAGCATCCGTAAAAAAGTCGTTGGGTGTTCAAAACAAGCGTCCAGATCGTCCGGCGCTCCGCCGAGGGCAACCGAAAAAGCGCGGCGCAGACGTCCACACAGCGATTTGAGTGTGTCGTTGTACTCCGTTACCTCCTCGCGGAACCGAGGCAGATCGGGCCACTGATTGGGTCCGGCCAGCGGTCTTCCCGCAGCCACATCGGGATCGTCCGACGCAAGTTCGTGCATCATCATAAACGATTCGCTCTGGTTGGGCCGTGTCACTTTTGCATAGCGGCTCGTGACGACCGTAGAGGTGTTTATGGCGATATAGCCGCGATGATGGGTGTTTACCGAAATACGAAGTTTCTTGCTTTCGGGAAGCGCATGAAAACGGTGATGCGCGTCAAACGCTCGCTCCACAAGCGCTACAGACACCCCGTGCCCGACGATATAGGCAAAGCCGACGGAACTATATACGTCCCGAATCCGTTCCGCCGTCGTTCGCAACCCGGCCTCCGAGCCGTCGTGCAGCGGCGACAGGTCGATCACTGGGATGCTTGACATATCCCTCCCGGTATCATCGTGTGGAGCAGGCACAAACCTGTCTTTACGACATTTTGATTTCCGTTCCGTTTAACAGATTCCGGAACATGGTCGAGTGTGAAACGATGATCATGCCAAACCCTTGGTCGCATAGTCGGTGTACGATTGCGGCCAGTGCCTTTGATGTGGTGTCGTCCTGTCCCAGTGTAGGCTCGTCCAGAATAAGCCATGGACACCCCATGGCAATCGTGGCGGCGAGTGCGATGCGTTTTCTTATGACAAACGGTGTTTCGAGCGGGTGTATGTCTCGCATTCTCGACAAACCGAAAAGCCGGAGCAGCGCATTGACGCGGTCTTGTACGATCGTAGCCTCTACGCCTTGCGCGACGGGTCCGGCGCCGATTTCTTGGTCGATACAAAGAGAAAACAGTTGAAGATCGGGATTTTGAAAATGAAACCCGACAAGCCGTCCGGGTGATTTCCAGGGATCGTACACCATGTCACCCAACAGGATGCGTCCAGCATCAGGGCGGAGTACCCCACACAGCAGTTTTGCCAGTGTGCTTTTGCCCGCACCGTTGCGTCCGGTCAACGTGTATACGCGACCGGGGGTCAGGGCAAGGTCCATCTTCCGGATGACATACGGACCGTCGGGATAGCGAAAATCGAGACCTTTCAACTGCAAATTCGGGGCTTGCGTGGTAGACAAAGGTAGTGGGGCGTCGGGGTCGAGCGGGTCGATGGGTAACAGACGTTGAGGGGCCGGTGCGCCCATGTCCCCCGGGATGACCGTTGTCTCCGGCAGTCCGTCGTACTCTCCGAGCCGATTGTCCGCCAATGCAATGGATGTAAAAGGGAAGACATCCGTTGTCAGCGCTTGAAATATCACCGGACGGTATTCCGCGCTGATCTGCTCGATCGTGCTGTCTATGGCAAGATTGAGCGGGCAGAGTCCGAGCGCGCAGACCATCGTCAGCATGGCCTGTTCGCCGCCCGAAAGCGTAACCGGGTTGCGCTCACGGAGTGCGTTTAGCCCCAACGTCTCCTGCATTTCGCCAAGCGCATCGGCGTATCGCGTTCCCCGCAAGTGGATGCTCAGTTCGTCGGCTACGGTGGGGGCAAGTCCGGAAATCGCGTTATACACCTCCGGGCCGATATAGGCGCAAGACCTTCGGTCCCGAAGTTCGGAGGTGTACCGGCCGTCCATATCGGTTTCGAGACCGGTGATAAAACGGAGCCAGTAAGAGCGACCGCTAAAATTGGGTCCGTGCAGTGCCAAAAATCGACGCGTGTCGAGTGGGGCAAAGAGATCGGTCACGGGTTTTTTATCCACTGTAGCCCTACCCATGCGATGCTTAGCAAAAACAGCGTTGTGTTGGAGATCCACGCGCCTTGGTAGGTATGCCGCATCTCGCCAAGTCGGTCGAGAAGATGACGTTGTCCCCACATTTCGGAGCGTTGTACTGCGGCACGCAGGGACCACACGAGCAGGGGCCGGAGCATGTAGGGAAGCTGGAAAAACCGTGTGAACAGCCGCCGGTCGGGCATGAGACCTCTGGCAAAACGGGCGGTAAGAATCTGTTCGGCGCGTAGTTTGAACTCTGGCCAAATGGTAAACGCGCCGATTGCCACGATGAGATAGTCGCCGCGAATCCCCCAATGCCAGAAGGTGGAAAGCAGTTCGGACTGTGGGATCGACATAAAACACAGGTGAAAAAGCCCGGCCAACACGGTGAGTTTGAGCGCGATCAGCGCGGCGTACCGCACGCCGCCGTCGGGGTCCGATCCGGGTGGCGCTCCGGGTGGCGCTCCTACAAGCACACCCCATACCGCTACAAGCACGATGGCGAGCGGCAGTACCACACCTCCGACCATCCGGATATGTTTTCGTGCAAGACCGGTAAAAAGGCACAGCGGAACGAGTATGCCCAACCAGAAAAACAACGGGAACACGGGTTCCTTGGCCATGAGCGTCCCGGCGATTCCGAACAGCGTCGCCACGCCCCGTACGACGGGGTGTATGCCTTGCACTACGGGACGGTGGTCAAAGGAAAGCGGAAACACTACCGGGCGTGGCGATGCCGTTTCCGAAAAATTTCCGTTGTAAAACCGCCGGATCAGGCTCTGTGGAACGGCGTTGAGCAGCCACACTACCAGAATACACTGGAGTGTCTTGTCCAACGGTTCAGCCGCAGCTCCGGAGAGCAGAACGGCTTTGAGTACGCGCTCGCCCGCGGACAAGAGATAGGCAGTGAGGACGCTACGTCCCGTGGCCGTAACTCCGCCAAACACATATACGATGATCGGCGCGGACACCAGACCGGCCACGATCCCCAATCCCAACCCCGCGACGACGGTCCCTCCGAGCGTGCGGAACGCGCCCCACCGCGCGGCTATGTGGACATATACCGCAATCGCCACCCCGGTCGGTATAAAATAGGGCAACACCGGGTTGATCGTGTATCCGGCGATGATTTGAGTGAGGACGGCGGTGAGTATGCCCGGTCGAAGACCGGCAAGCAGCGTGACGATGATCGTCCCGATGGCATCGAGATAGATCGGCAGTTTGAGCATATATACCATCGTGCCGATGGCCATATTGACACCGATGCCGAGCGGAATCAACGCCAGACGAAGCGTCCGATCGTTCATTTATACATCCAGCAGTAGACAGGCGGGATCTTCGATTCGTTCTTTGAGCCGAACGAGAAATTGCACGGCTTCGCGTCCGTCTACGATACGGTGGTCGTAGCTAAGGGCGACGTACATCATGGGCCGGATAACCACTTGGCCATCGAGCGCGATGGGCCGCTCCGTTATCTTGTGCAAACCAAGAATGCCGACTTGAGGGGGGTTGAGGATGGGCGTGCTAAGCAACGAGCCGAATATTCCGCCGTTGGTGATGGTAAACGTGCCGCCGCGCAGGTCTTCGAGCGACAGGGCTCCTGTTTTGACACGGTCCGCAAACGCCTTGATGCCTTTTTCGATTTCGGCAAATGACAAAGTATCTGCGTCGCGGAGCACGGGAACCACCAGGCCTTCTTCCGCGCCTACGGCGATGCCGATGTCGTAATGGCGTTTGAGGACGATGGACTGGTCGCGTATTTCGGCGTTGAGCGGAGGAAAGTCTTTGAGCGCCGCAATGGAGCCCTTTACGAAAAACGACATAAAACCGAGCCGAATGCCGTGTCGTTTTTCGAACATCTCGCGTTTGCGGTTGCGCAGGTCCATAACGGCGGTCATGTCGATTTCGTTAAACGTGGTGAGCATGGCCGCCGTATGCTGGGCTTCCACCAATCGCTGGGCGATCGTCCGTCGACGGCGTGACATGGGGACGATCTCTTCGCGGTCTGCGCCGGAGGGTACGGGCGGCGGTGTGACGGGAGAGGGCGTTTCGGGCGATGGAGACAAAGGCCGGCCAGACACCGGCGCGGTGGACTTTTGCTCCGCGATGACGTGTTCCACGTCCTGACGTGTCACCCGACCGCCTGGGCCGGTTCCGTGGAGTTCGCTGACATCGACACCGGCCTCGCGGGCGATGCGTCGCGCCACAGGAGTCACCCGTTCCTCATGGGCATCGAGTTCGTCTGGTACGGGCGGCAGGGTGTTGGCGTGTCCATCGCCGGTAGGGGAAGCCACCTCGTGCTCGTCGATGTTACCGAGCACATCCCCGATTTTGACATCTTCCCCGGTGCGGCGCGTGATGTGAAGCACACCCGATCCGGCGGCGGTAACCTCCAGATTCACCTTGTCCGTCTCAAGTTCCACAAGCGTTTCACCCGTGGTCACGGCCTCGCCTTCGCGTTTGAGCCATGCGCCGACCGTGGCTTCCACGACCGACTCGCCCAATTCGGGTACGAGAATATCTATCGCCATGATGCGTGTTCTCCGTGAAAACCTCAATTGCTGTGTATGGTTCCGGCTTCGCCTACGGCAAATGCCTTTCGGACCAGTTCTTCCTGATGTACTCCATGGATGGCGGAAGAGCCTTCGGACGGACTGGAGTTGCGGGTGCGGGCGACAAGCCGCAGCGGCCATCGGTCTCGAATGCCGGATTCCAACACAGGCCGCAAATACGTCCATGCCCCCATGTTTTCCGGCTCCTCCTGGACCCATACCACTTCGGTCAGGTTGGGATAGGCATCGAGAATGGGGTTGAGCAAGTCCCACCGGATGGGGTAGAGTTGTTCGATTCGGACGATAGCCTCTTCGGAAACGGCATTTCGGAGTTCGTGGGTGACAAGGTCTACGTACACCTTGCCACTGCAAAAGATAAGTCGTTGAATCGCTTCGGGTTGTTTACGCGCCTCGGCGTCGTCTATAAGGGGTTGCCAGACTCCTTCGAAAAATTCGCGGGGAGATGAGGCAACCAGCGGGTGACGCAGTAGACTTTTGGGTGTCATCACGACCAACGGGAGTGGGTCTACCGTCAGGAGACGTGATTGACGGCGCAACAGATGAAAATACTGCGCGGCGTTGGTGCAGTTGGCGATCCGCATATTGATATCGGCGGCGCGTTCCAGAAAACGCTCCAAAAAACCGCTCGAATGGTCCGGTCCCTGTCCTTCGAAACCGTGTGGCAGCAGGATCACCAATGACGGGGTTTGACCCCATTTGGCTCTTGCCGAAAAGACAAACTCGTCGAGGACGATCTGTGCGCCGTCGATAAAGTCGCCGTATTGGGCTTCCCATAGCACGAGACGCTCCGGGGCTTGTACGTTGTATCCGTACTCAAAGCCGAGCGCAGCGTATTCGGAAAGCGGGCTGTTGCGTATTTCGAATGCGGCGTTGGCCTGCGGCAGATCGCGTAGCGGGGCGATCCATCGGTCGATTTCGTAGTCGTGCAGGACGGCGTGTCGCTGGCTGAACGTGCCGCGTTCCACGTCTTCGCCCGTCATGCGGATGGACACGCCGTCTTCGAGGATGCTGGCCAACGCGAGGGTTTCGGCCAGCGCCCAGTCGATTGTGGCGGCATCCGGGTCGTCCAAGGCGCGGCGGCGGCGGTCGATGACGCGCTCCAAGCGTGGGTGCGGGGTAAACCCGTCGGGAAAGGTCCACAGCGCTCGGTTCAATTGTTGCAGTCTTCGTAGCGATACGGCGGTTCGCACACGCCGGGCAGCGCCGGGTGGCGGGGTTTTGGCGTGTGGTTCGATCAACGTCGCCTCGGCGTCGAGCCGGTCCAGCGTCTGTTGGAGAGACGCCATGCGTTTTGTCATCATCTCCGTCGGTCGGTCGGTCGGTATCAGACCGTCTGCGGTCAGTTTCGATGCCCAGATATGTCGCACGGTAGGATGTTTTTCTATCTTTTTGTACAACAACGGTTGCGTAAATCCGGGTTCATCCCCTTCGTTGTGGCCGTACCGCCGATAGCCAATCAGGTCGATCAGAAAATCCTTTTGAAAGGTAGTCCGGTACGCATGGGCAAGCCGTGCTGCTTCGACACACGCCGCCGGATCGTCCGCGTTGACGTGGACAATGGGGATTTCGTATCCCTTGGCCAGATCGCTTGCATACAACGTACTGCGCGACTGCTCCGGTAATGTGGTATACCCAAGCTGGTTGTTCGAAATGATATGGATGGTTCCGCCGGTGCGGTATCCCGGCACGCGGCTCAAGGTAAGCGTTTCGGCGACCACGCCTTGTCCCGAAAACGCCGCGTCGCCGTGGATGAGGATGGGCAATATGCCGGCAGGATTGGGGCGCACTGCGCCGGGTCGATCCACTTGGGTGCCGGCCGCGCGCGCCATGCCCTGCAAGACCGGGTTGACCGCCTCGAGATGGCTTGGATTCGGCGCGAGCGAGATGGTCAGATCGAGTTCCTGACCGTCTCCATCGAAAAGCGCACGCCGCGCGCCGCTGTGGTATTTTACGTCGCCTGTCCATCCCACGTCGTCACCGTGTTTGTTTTTTCGTTCCACCGGATCCCGAAACTCCGCCAGTATCTGCTCGTAGGACTTGTTGAGCGTGTGCGCGAGAACGTTGAGCCGACCCCGGTGCGCCATGCCAATCATGATGTGGAGAATACCCGCTTCCGCCGCCTCGCCGATGACCTCGTCCAACACCAGTATCACCGTGTCCAACCCTTCGACGGAAAACCGGGTTTTGCCCGGAAACGTACGGTGCAAGAATTGTTCAAAGGCTTCGATCTGTGTCAACCGGTCGAGGATGGCGACAGGGTTGACGGGATCCTGCGGGGGGCGGAAACGCCCCGCCTCTGCGGCCTCACGAAGCCAGTCACGTTCTTCGGGCACGCGGATGTGGGCGTAATCGTACCCTATGGTGGACATATAGATCGCGCGAAGCCGCTCCACAGCCTCAAAAGCGTTGGCGGATCGCTCGGCCAAAGGACCGCCCACCAGTGTCGCTGGGGCCTGTCGAAGCCGTGTTTCGGTAAGTCCGTAGGTTTCCAGTTCAAGCGCGGGGTCTTCGCGGACACTCATACCGAGCGGGTCCAATTCGGCGGCCAGATGTCCGTATTCGCGTATGGCCTGCGCAAGATTCGCCACGCTCGCGCCCAGCGCGGACGATGCACCGGAGACGCCCCCCATCGCATCGTCCGGCGTCTGGTCCGGCAAAGACGTCCACCGCTCAAAATGGGCGCGTGTTGGCTCATCCACCGAGTTTGGATCTCGTAGATAACGCTCGTAAAGCTCCAGCACATACGCCGCGTTCGGACCGTGAAACTCATCCCGCAAATCCATAATCCTCTCCTGATACCCAAACGCTGCCCTCGTCCGTTCCTCGCTAAAAATACGAGCGCCCTCTCCGCTACACAAGGTTTTGTTGTCTCCCTTGACTTTCGAGTGTCTCATGTGTTCATTGGCAAATTGCGGACTACAAGACAGTTTTTTAATCTAAAATCCAAATATTGCAATGAGGTTGTGTGTATGAACGTAGAAGACCTGAAGGGTAAAACGGTCGGCGCGGCGGTGTCGGGCGGGCTGGACAGTTGTACCCTCACCCGTTGGCTGAACGACCGCGGGGTGGATGTCGTGTGTTTTACCGCCGATCTCGGACAACCGGACGAGGAGCGCGTGGACTACATCCGCGAGCGAATGCTCCGCTGCGGCGCCAAGGAGGCTATCCTTGTCGATGCAAAAGAGGAACTGGCCGAAGCCGGTATGGACGTGATCCGGTGTCAAGCCAAATACGAAGGCGACTACTGGAACACCACGGGTATTGCCCGTCACATCACGGTACGGGTACTTCTGCCCGAAATGGAAAAACGCGGCATCGACATTTTATCGCACGGCGCCACAGGTCGGGGCAACGATCAGGTACGTTTCCAACTGGTCACCAACATGTTGAAACCCAATTTTTCGGTGTACGCCCCGTGGCGAGATCCGCATTTCCTGAACGAATTTCCCGGACGCCGCGAGATGATCGACTTTTGCCAGTCGCACAACCTGCCGGTGCAAGCGACGCACGACAAACCGTATTCGACCGATGCCAACATTCTGGGGCTTACCCACGAGGCGGGCAAACTGGAATCGCTTCATACACCGGCAGGTTTTATCACACCGGGGATGGGCGTCCACCCGGCACAGGCCCCCGATCAAACCGAACGGTTTACGATCCGGTTTCACGAAGGGACGCCGG
>Ga0194132_10004761_pt1 | contig 22791 bp, 17 predicted proteins | sample TA2KigOf80mmetaG_FD_148612 | JGI IMG/M metagenome (GOLD analysis project Ga0194132, IMG submission 148612) | Freshwater microbial communities from Lake Tanganyika, Tanzania - TA2015054 Kigoma Offshore 80m | ecosystem: Environmental > Aquatic > Freshwater > Lake | place: Tanzania: Lake... | reverse complement strand
GACCTCGACCGCTTCGACGCCCGCTATCAGCACTTGATCCTCTGGGACGCCGTGCGCGGACGCATCGCCGGTGGATACCCCCTGTGTCCCACAGATTGCGGCGCCGGCGGCCTATACACAGCGACCTTGTTCCAATACTCACAACAGTTCCTCGACCAGCTTGGACCCGCGGTAGAGCTCGGACGCTCCTTCCTGTGCGTCGAATATCAGCGCACGTACTCGGCGCTGTTGCTGCTCTGGAACGGCATCGGACGCTTCATCGCACGGAACCCGCGGTACAAGGTTCTGTTCGGTGCCGTGAGCATCAGCAACGACTACTCTGCTGGGGCGCGGGAGGCGATCGCTCCTACCTCGAAAAATACGCCTGGTGGTGTGAGCTTGCGTCTCTTGTGCGCGCGCGCCATCCAGTTCCTCACCGGCAATCACCGGCGCCGCTGGAACAGCACGCGCCCGGAATGCCGGTGTTGCTTGCGGCACTATTTGAAGCTCGGCGGCCGCCTGCTGGGATTCAATCTCGATCCGGACTTCTCAGACGTCATCGACGGCCTCATCGTCGTCGACCTTACCCGCACCGAACCACGCCTGCTCGAGCGCTACCTCGGCAAGGACGAAGCCGCGCAGTTCATGCGCCACCACGACACTCTCACAGGAGCAACTCTCTCATGATGCAAGACAGCCCATCCTCGATCCTCAGTTGGGTCCTACGGCTCACTTCCGTGGGCATTCTGCTGCAGACTCTATTCTTCAAATTCACCGGTGCAGCCGAGTCCGTGTACATCTTCCGGACCCTCGGACTCGAGCCGTGGGGCCGCATCGGCACGGGGATCATCGAACTTGTCGCCTCGGCGCTCATCCTCTACACACCCACGGTTGCGATCGGCGCGCTGCTGGCGCTTGGTGTGATCTCTGGTGCGATCGTCAGCCATCTCACACAGCTTGGCATTAGGATTGAAGCGGTCGGCGACAAGGGTGAGCTGTTCGCGCTCGCCCTCTCCGTCTTCGTGGCTTCCGCCGGCCTGGTGTGGATGCACCGCCGCCAGCTTTCGCGAATGTTGCAGTAGACTCAAGTGATGGCCGCGGCCCCACGGCTGATTGCCGCGATACTGGCGCTTCCGCTTTGCGCAGCCGATCCCCGTGCCTTCTTCGCCTCCTATTGCACCTCCTGCCACAACCAGCGGACTCGCGCGGGAGCGCTCACACTTGACGCCGATCCCACGGGAGCCTCTCTCGAAGCCGTGATCGCGCGCCTCCGTGCCGGATCCATGCCTCCACCCGGACTCCCGCGGCCAAACCGCGCTGTATATCGCGATACCGTCGCACATCTCGAAGCCTTGGCTGACCGCGCATGGGCAGCGAATCCAGTCCACCAGCCACCTCCCGCGGTGCACCGGTTGAATCGCGTCGAGTACAACAGTGCCATCCGGGACCTGCTGGCGCTGGACATCGACGTGAAGCCACAGCTTCCTGGTGACGAGACCGCCGACGGCAGCTTTGACAACTTCGGTGGATCGCTGTCCATCTCGACCGCACACGTTGAGCGGTACCTCTCGGTCGCGCGCCAGGTGACTCGCCTCGCAGTGGGACTGCCGCCATCCGCGCCGCGGACCGACACTTTCGAGATGCCCAAGCACGTGCTGCAGCAGGACCGCCAGAGCGAGCTCCTGCCATATGGCACGCGCGGCGGGATTGGAGTCCGGCACAATTTTCCGGTGTCCGGCGTTTATTTGATCAAAACGAAACTGCAGCGCCAATATCAAGACTATTTGAAAGGCGCGGGCTGGCCGCAACAGATCGAGATCCGCGTGGACGGCCTCCTGATCCAACGGTTCACGGTTGGCGGTAGCGCGAAGGGACGGGCGGCGGGAGCGAGCTACGCAGGAGACGGCGAACCTGGCTACGCGGGCGATCCCGAGTGGGAGCAGTACATGCAGCTCACGGGGGACGCGGGGCTCGAAGCCCGTGCGCGCGTCACCGCTGGTCCGCATACCGTGGCGGTGTCGTTCGTGCGCGAGATGTTTGAGCCGGAGGGCCTTCCCCAGCCGCTTCAGCGGGGACGCGTGATCGCGAATGACCAAGTCTACATGGACCATGCCAACGTGGGCCGCGTCGACATCACGGGGCCGATCGAAACCGGTGGTCCCACGCCGGACACGCCGAGCCGCCGTGCGATCTTCACGTGCACACCAGTGTCAGAAGTGGAGGAGCGTCCCTGCGCGGCATCGATCCTCACGCGGCTGGCGCGCCTTGCCTACAGGCGTGCGCCCACGGAAGCCGAGCGCACGACTCTGCTCAAGTTCTTCGAACAAGGGCGCCGCAATGGCAGCTTCAACCAGGGCATCCAGCTCGCGCTCGAGCGGCTCCTCGTGGATCCGGATTTCCTGCTGCGCCTCCATCGTCCCGGCCGTCCATTAACCGATGTCGAGATTGCGTCGCGCCTCTCCTTCTTCCTGTGGAGCAGCATTCCCGGCGAAGCACTGCTGCGTGCCGCGGAACGTGGGGAGCTGTCCCGTCCCGGGGCGCTCGATCGTGAAGTCCTGCGGATGCTCGCCGATCCGCGGGCAGCGCACGCGTTGGTGGAGGGCTTCGCGGCACAATGGCTGAACCTGCGCCGCGTGGGTGAAGTCGTTGTCGATCCGGTCCGCTACCCCAACTACGATGAGAGCCTGATTCAGGCGTTCGAACGCGAAACCGGGATGTTCGTCGAAGAGACCATACGGTCCGACGCTCCGCTCGCCACGCTGCTCAATGCGAACTTCACCTTCGTCAATGAGCGGCTCGCCCGGCACTACGGAATCCCCGGCGTTTCGGGCTCGCGCTTCCGGCGCGTCGAGTTCGTTGACCCGCGCATGCGCGGCGGACTGCTTGGGCACGGCGCGGTGCTTGCCACAACATCCTACCCGGACCGGACCTCGCCTGTGCTCCGCGGCAAGTGGCTGCTCAACAACATCCTCGGTCTTCCAGTTCCGCCTCCGCCTCCCGGGCTCGACACCAATCTCGCCCCGCAGCCCGGAGGAATACCGCTGACCATCCGCGAGCGGCTCGCACGCCACCGGAGCAACGCCTCTTGCAACGCCTGCCACACCGCGATTGATCCGCTCGGATTAGCGCTCGAGAACTTCGATGTAATCGGCGGATGGCGCTTGCGCGACGAGTCCGGCCACGAGGTCGATTCCGCCGGTGAGACCGCTGATGGATCCTCGATCGAAGGACTCGCGGGATTGCGCGATTTCCTGTTGCGCGATCCGGAGAGCTTTCCACGCACCGTGACCGAGAAGCTGATGTCCTACGCACTGGGGCGCCGGCTCGACCACGCTGACCAGCCCGCGGTGCGCGCGATCGTGAGGGACGCGGCCCCCGGCGGATACCGCTGGTCCGGGATTATCCTGGGAATTGTACGAAGCCCGGCATTTTCCGGACGAGTCAAGCCATGACGTACCTGACACGCAAGACACTGCCCCGGCGGACCGTAGTTCGCGGGATCGGCGCCTCGGTGGCGTTGCCGCTGCTCGACGCGATGGTCCCGGCCGGATCGTCACCGAAGCCAGTCCATCGCTTTCTTGCGTTCTACGTGCCGAACGGAATGGCGATGCAGTACTGGACGCCCGCGTCCGCTGGGTCCGCGTTCGAGCTGACGCCGATCCTGGAGCCGCTCGCACGGTTTCGCAACCGGATGGTGGTGCTGTCGGGCGTGAAGGCGACCTGGAATTACATCCACGCAGGCGCGTCGGGATCTTTCCTCACCGGGACCACGCGCGGTGGACGCAACGAGGTCGAGATCATCGCGGGCGTGTCGATGGATCAGTTGATGGCGCGCCACTTCGCGGGCCAGACGCAGGTCCCGTCGATCGAGATGGCAATCGATCCTCCCGCCAACGCCGGCGCCTGCACGGGCAATCTGAGCTGCGTCTACACGCACACGATCTCCTGGCGCGGACCTACCCAGCCGCTCCCCATGGAGTGGAATCCGCGTGCCGTGTTCGAGAAGCTCTTCGGCGACAGTGGCAGCACGGATTCCGCGGCGCGCCAGGCCCGGCTCCGCCAACAGAAGAGCATCCTGGACTCGGTGGGTGAGAAGCTTGCGGGCCTGCAGCGTGAGCTCGGCCCGGGTGACCGGGCCAAGACGAACGAGTTTGCTGATGCGGTCCGCGACGTCGAGCGCCGCGTGCAACTGGCGGAGCAGCAGTCCAGCAGAGCGCTTCCAGTGATCGAGCAGCCCCAGGGCGCGCCGCCGGTGTTTGAGGAACACGTGGCGCTCATGCTCGAGATGCAGCGCATCGCGTTCCAGGCGGGACTCACGCGTGTGATCTCGTTCATGCTCGGCAAGGAACAGAGCGCGCGTCCGTATCCGCAGATCGGTGTTCCGGAAGCGCACCATCCGCTCTCCCATCACGACGACATCCCGGAGTTGGTGGCGCAGATGTCGAAGATCAACAGGTACCACACGGAGCTGCTCGCCAAGCAGCTCGAACGGCTCAGCGCGACGCCAGACGGGGACGGATCGCTGCTCGACCACATGACGATCCTTTACGGCTCGGGCATTTCCAACTCGAGCCGGCACTCTGGTGACAACCTGCCGTTGCTGCTGGTGGGCGGTGGCGCCGGGACACTCAAGGGCGGCCGCCATCTCGTATTCCCGGAGAAGCCGGGAATCGCGAATCTATTGGTGACGCTGATGGACCGGATGGGCGTACCCGTGGACCGCATCGGTGGAAGCACCGGCCGGCTGCCGGTTGATCCGCTCGGCTCGGTGTAGCCGCGATGAGCCTCGCATTCCTGCTGTTGTGGGCCACGCCACTGCACGAGGCTGCCTATCGCGCCGACGTTGCCAAGGCCGACGCTTTGATCCGGTCGGGCGCGGACGTGAACGCGGCGACGGATCTCGGTGTCACTCCGCTGTGGCTTGCTGCCGAGAACGGAAGCGCTCCGCTCGTGAAGCGGCTGCTGGACGGCGGTGCGAATCCGAACGCCAAGCTGCTCAAGGGCGAGACTCCACTGATGGCGGCCGCCCGCGGAGGATTCACCGAGGCCGCGGCATTGCTGCTGGCAAAGGGAGCGGACCCCAACGCGCGGTCGACACGCGATCAGACCGCGCTCATGTGGGCCGCTTCGCGCAAGTATCCCGCTGTGGTGAAGGCGTTGCTGGAGCACAAGGCGGACATTCATGCGCGATCGGCTGAATGGAAACAGATGATGGCGGTGCCGCCTCACGGATATCCGGCGAATAACAAGGAAATTCCGCACGGCGGCCAGACGGCTCTCGTGTTTTCCGCGCGCTCCGGGGATTACGAATCCACGCGGCTGTTGGTCGAGGCCGGCGCCAACGTGAACGACGCGGACGCATGGGGAGTCAGCGCGCTCGTTTACGCGGCGCATTCCGGATTCACGGATCTCGCGGCGTACCTGTTGGCTAAGGGCGCTGATCCCAACCGCGCCGGAGCCGGATTCACGGCGCTGCACATCGCGATCATGCGGCGGGACACGCGGCTGGTCCAAGCGCTGCTCGAACGGGGCGCGAATCCCAACGAAGCGCTCCGGACGTGGACCCCGACCCGGCGTTCGTCAACCGACTATCACTTCCCGCCACCGCTGGTGGGCGCGCGGCCGTTCTGGCTCGCCGCCCGGTTCACCCAGCCGGAGGTGATGCGCTTGTTGTTGAAGTACGGGGCGGATCCCAAGTTCGTGCACACTTCGCGGTACGTCGTCGAAATGAAGGGATACCACGAGCGGTCCGATGCGATTCCCGCGCTGATGGCGGCGTTAGGGCAGGGAAGTGGCAAAGCATGGGTCGATGCGCAGGCGGAGGATCGGGAAGCGCTGATGGCGGAGGCGGTGAAGATCATCCTGGATGCCGGTGCAAGTCCGGAGCAGGTGGGGCAAGCGGCAGAGATCGCACGCGGGATGAAGTATCCGAGTGTCGTGCGGCTGCTCAGTCCGCGATAGACCCTGGATCCCGATATTAAGAGGAGGCAGTGGATTCACGCCTGCGGTGACCCCGTGGCCAAGCAGTGGACTGATGGAGCAAAGGGAGACAGCCGTGGGCTACCTGAGGAGAAGCGCGCTGGACCGCTACTTGACCTTCCCGAACAGATCCATGACCGTCGCGACAATCTTCCGCGACGCCTCCCGCTCGACCCGGTTCGTCCCCAGCCATGTCTCGTAGCCGCCCAACTCGTGCTGTTCCGGCGTCGGCAAGTAGCCGAGCCCGCCGTTGGCAAGCTCGATCGTGAACGTGTCCTTGAACGGACTCTTCGCTTTGATCTCCAGACCCGTCTCCGTGAACGTCTCAAAGGGAATCGCGGCGATGCCAACATCACCGATGCGAAACGTCTGCAGCACGATGTTGACGTTGTCGGGCCACTTGGATGCATCGAGCGTGCGGCGCGCGTAGATCTCCACATGCAGCGGATCCGGGTTCCCGGACTTCGGCTGCGCCACAATCCCCCGCGCACGCTCCACCATCTCCGGCGACGGATGCCGCATCGCCAGCGCAAGCTCCGACGCCGCGGCCTTCAGCGGTACCCAATCGCGATGCGTGATCGTCTTCCGCACGCGCAACACCTCCTGCGCGACATCGTTCGCGACGATGTGGATCTTCTCGTACGGCTTGTATCGCGGCGCGGGCGTGGTGGCGCCGTAGTTATTGTTGTTGACGTCGGCGCACGGGCCGTTGGCGAGGATGCCGACGAAGGGCGGATCCTGGCGGTCCGCGCCGAGCAACTCCTGGATCCGGCCGGCGAACGCGCCAAAGTAGTCGGCGGAGATGTGACCCGCGCCCACGCCACCCACGTAGTGCAGCCAGTAGTTGGCCAGCAGCGCGATCGGGCGGCCGCTCACCGACTCGAGCGAGAGGAAGTAGACGTCCGGGTTCACCGGGCCCGCGGGTTTGAGAAGCCGGTCTCGATAACCACCGGGATTCATCACCGCCCGGTCGCGCCCGCCGAACGGATTCGGCGCCGTCTGCCCGTCCCTCAGCAGCCATCGCCGGTTGAACACATGCTGCGGAACCTTGCCGGTTCCCCACCCGATCCGCGCCGGCTCCAGGTTGTTAACCGCCCGCCGGACGCCATCCGAAATCCGCCGGACCAGGAATTTCTGGTATTCGTCCAGCGGCGGTCCCACCACCATCGCGTTTTCGCCCCGAGCGCTCGACGCCGAGTGTGTGTGCGTCGCCGACATCATCATGTTCGCCGGAGGGATCCCCGTGGCGGACTGGACTTGGCGCTTGGCCTCGTCAAACACCTCACGGTTCACCGAAACGCTGTCGACCACGACGAAAACCAGCCGCGTCGTGCCGTCGTCGAGCACCAGGCAGCGCGCGTGCAGTTCGTCATGGATATGCGTGGCGGGCGGCGCGCTCCAGCCCCCGACGATCCCGGATCCGAGCGGCGGAGTGATGTTGCTGGTGGCGGCTCCGGCCCGGAACGTCTGCGCGTGCGCAAGTCCGGACAGGATGAGCGCTATGAAGAGTGTGCGGTACATGGGATCTCCTCGCTCAGCGTAACATGGGGGCATGAGGCTCGTTGCGGTCTGGCTATGTACGTGAACCGCGGTCTTTTCGACTGGATTGCTAAGGTTGCCGCGGACAGATGTCCTTCACGGTGACCAAGTAACGAATCAGAACCACAACCTCAATTCGAGCTGCACCACTCTCGCTCCCCGAGTCCCCTGATACCGTCCGAACGTCCCCGCCGTAATGTTGGTCTGCAGCGAGCTCAGATTCGTGTGATTGAACGCGTTGATCAAGTCCGCCGCCAGTTTGGCCTGGACCCTCTCGGTCAGGAACAGCCGCTTGGTCAGCGACAAGTCAAGCGTCCACAGGCCCACCTGCCGCAGCGCGTTGCGGCCAATGTTGCCCGCCCTTACCGGCAGTCCGCTCGCCGGGGCCAGCGGCACCCGCGCGAACGCCTCCGTATTGATGTGGACCAGCGTCGCAGTGGGATTATCGAGCATCGGAGACCCCGACGTGTAGTCCGGGCGGCTGCCCTGAAGTCCGGAAGGCTGCGTAATCGTGAATGGCTGGCCAGTCTCAGCGGTGAGGATTCCCGCCACCTGCCAGCCCGCCGCGGCGTTCCGCACCAGGCGGCTCGACGCTCGCGCGAACGGCAGCTCGTAGATGAAGTCCGAAACAAATCGGTTCCTCACATCCCCGTTCGGCGGACCCTTGTCGGCGCGGACGTTATGAATGTCCTGCACCGATCCCGGCAACAGCAGGCTCGCTTCATCGGTGTACGACATGCTGTTTGAGAACGTGTGGTTCACGTTGAAGCTGAATCCATTCGCCCACCGCCGCCGCAGCGTCGACTGCCAGGAGTGATAGTGCGTGTGCTCGCCCGCGTCGCGATACCGGAACTCGGTGAATCCGGGGTAGGGACGCACGCCCGTCACGCGATCCGGCGGATTCCAAAACCGCACCATCATCAGGTTTATCCCGCGCGTTCCCAGGTATCCGGTCTCGAGCACGAATCCCGCGGTCAAGACGCGCTGCACCGTCAGGGTCCACTGGTAGCTCTGTGGGTACGGGAAGTCGGTGTTGATCGCCGTGTCGCCGATCAGACCTCCGGGTCCGCGAACAAACGCGCGCACGGCGTTGTTTGATACCGGCCAGCGGAAGACGTTGGTCCGGAGCGCGTCCTGCCGGCTGAACTCCACGCGGAAAGGCTCTTCGAGCGAGTTGCGGATCAGGTCCACCGGACCGCCGAACAGCGTCCGCGGGTTATGGAAAATGCCCGCCCCGCCTCGCAACACGGTATTGCCTCCGTGCATGGAGTACGCGAATCCAATGCGCGGGGAAAAGTTGTTCCAGTCCGCTTTCCAGATTCCGGTGGCGGGGATGTAGGGCCCGGTGCCGAATGGTTGAGCGCGATTGAAGAACCGGCCGTCGCGCTCGTCGGGCACGGTGTAGTAGTCCCAGCGGAGACCAGCGTTGATGATCAGATTCGGGCTTAGCTTGAAGTCGTCCTGCACGAAGAAGCCGATGGTCTTGGTGCTCGCCTGGAACTCGTCGATACCGATCGTGACGCGGCCGCGGCTCGGAATGTTCGCTACCAAATCGGCGTCATTGGCGTAGGTGAGCACCGGGATCTCGGTGTTGGCGCGCTTGCCAGAGGTCTGGACAAAGATGCCGCCCAGCTTGATCGAGTGGCGTCCCTTGGTGTGCCCGAAAATCTGTTCCACAGAATAGGAGTAGCCGTCGCGCGTTAGCGTCTCGCCGCTCAGAGAGAACCCGAGCCCGTCGATGCCGTTGTAGGCGGGATCCTTCTCATAAAGGCTATAGATGTTGTCCAGGCGCGGGACGAAGTTGTAGTTGTAGCCGAAGCGCGACTCCGAGGTCCAGGCGGGTAGGGCGCGCGTGAAGTTGAGCGTGCCCTGCTCGATACTCCCGAGAAACGTGCGGTTGTTCGCTTCGATCACGCGCGGATCCAGGCGGTCCGGACGGCTGCGCGTGTAGCGCGCGGTGAGGATCGAGCGGTCCGTGACGTGGAAGTCGCCTCGCGCCACCACGTGGTTGTCGTTGGCGCTCTGTGTTCCCGCGCCGATGAACGCGCCAGTACGCGAGCCCGCCGCGTAAGGCTGGTTCGGGAGCGGGAACACCGAAAACGTTTTCTCGTAGATGCGGTTTTGCCCGAGAATCAATGAGCGGTACTCTTGTGTTGGCACGTTGCCGTTCAGCGTCGCGAATCCGCGCTGGCGGTAGCCTTCGAAGACGCCGAAGAAGAAGAGACGGTTGCGGATGACGGGTCCGCCGAGCGAGCCGCCGAACTGGTTGTAGACCAGCGCGGGCTTGTTGCGCAAGAACTGGTTGCGCGCGTTCAGATTCTCGTTCTGGTTGAGCCAGAACAGGCTCCCGTGGAATTCGTTGGTGCCGCTCTTGGTGCTGATGTTGACGTTACCGGCCATCGTGTTGGCGATTTCGGCCGAGGCGATCCCCTTGGCCACGTTTACCTCGGCGATGGCCTCCGTGCTCACACTCTTGATGAAGTTGAAATTGCCGCTCATGGCGAACGACGGCTGCTCGGTGTCCTGGGTGGCGTCGGTGCCGTCGACCGTGATGCGAAGCGCGGCCGGCGCGAGCCCATTCATGCGGACCGAGCCGCCCGAAGTCTGGATGCCAGTGCCAAGGTTCAACAGGTTGGTCCAGTCGCGCCGCTGGATCGGAAGCTCGCCCAGCTTGATCTCCTCGATGTTGCTGCGCTGCTCGGCATTCACCGTGTTGACCAATGGCGACTCGGCGTTCACCTCCACGGTCTCGGTGACCGCGCCCACCTCGAGGCTGAAGGTCATCCGCAGCCTTTGGCCCGACGCCGCTTCCACGCCCGGCCGACGCAGCGACTTGAATCCGTTGGCTTCAATGTCGATCGTATAGATTCCGGCCTGGAGCGCCGTGATCGTGAACTCACCAGCTTCGTCGGCCGTGGCCGTCGCCGTCGAGCCGGTTCCAGAATTGGTGGCACGGATCCGCGCGCCGGGAATCAGCGCGCCGCTCTGATCCGACACCGATCCGTAAATCGTGGCAGAGACCACCTGCGCGTCCAAGGGGCCACCCACCAGTGTCAATGCGATTGCGAGCGCGAAACGAGGACCCATGTCCAACAAGAATACTGCAACTGCTGGCAGAATAGGACACATGACCCGGCGCCAACTGCTCCGCTCCGCCGCGCTTGCACCCGCACTGCTCGAAGCGCAGAACCGTCCGAATGTCCTGATGCTTGCCGTCGACGACTGGAATGACTGGATCGGCGCGCTCGGCGGGCATCCACAGGTCAGGACTCCGAATGTCGACCGGCTTGCTGCGATGGGCATGCTGTTCACCAACGCCCACACTGCTGCTCCGCTCTGCAATCCGTCGCGCGCCGCCGTGATGACGGGGCGGCGGCCCTCAACGTCTGGTGTCTATGACAACGATCAGCCGTGGCGCATCCCCATGCCCGATGCCGTCACTTTGCCGCAGCACTTTCGCGCGAACGGATACCGCGCGATGGGCGCGGGCAAACTGTTCCACCACGGGCGCGGTTACAACGATCCGCGCAGTTGGGACGAGTACTTCCACTGGAATCCACAGGCCCGCGCCAACGGGATGACTGACGGCTACAGCTTCCCGCCAGATCCCGAACCGCCCAGGCCGGTGACGCCCATGCCGTCGGTGAGCTGGCGCAATTTCGATTGGGCCCCGGTCGATGCGCGCGAACAGGACATGCCGGACTACAAGGTCGCGTCGTGGGCCATCGAGCGGCTGAAACAGAATCATGGAAAACCGTTTTTTCTCGCGGCGGGCATGTTCCGTCCGCACATCCCCTGGTTCGTGCCGAAGAAGTACTTCGACATGTATCCGCTGGAGGAGATCATCGTTCCGGTGGTCAAGGACGACGATCTCGCCGACCTGCCCGAGGCCGCGCGCAAGATGGCCCTCAACGAGCATTCGCGGCATGACCTGATGGTCAGCACTGGAAACTGGAAGCGCGCCGTGCAAGCCTATCTGGCCTGCATCAGCTTCTCCGATGCGATGTTGGGGCGGATCCTTGATGCGTTCGAGTCGAGCCCCGTGCGGCACAACACGATCGTCGCCCTGTGGTCGGATCACGGCTACCATCTCGGCGAGAAGTGGCACTGGCACAAGCAGGCGCTGTGGTATCGCGCGACCCATGTCCCGCTGGTGGTTGCCGCGCCGGGCGTCACCCGCGCCGGTAGCCGCTGTCCGGCGCCGGTCGATCTGATCAACGTGTATCCGACACTCGCCGACCTAGCCGGACTTCCAGCGCCGCAAGGCGTCGACGGCGCCTCGCTACGGCCGCTGCTCAAGGATCCCGCCGCGGCGTGGGACCGGCCCGCGATCAGCACGTTCCTGCGCGGCAACCATGCGGTGTACTCGGGCGACTGGCACTATATCCGTTACGCGGACGGATCCGAGGAACTCTACGACCGCGCGCGTGATCCCAACGAGTGGGTGAATCTGGCGGCGAACCCCAAGTTCGAAGGGGAGAAGTCGCGCCTGGCGCGCCTGGTTCCCAAGGACGCGCCGGATTCTCCGCGCGCCAATTCGCACACCTTCGATCCGGCAGCGGTCAAGTGGACGGCGAAACGATAGCCGCGGCGTCAGCGCCCAATTCGCGGAGCGCGGCAGCGACGCCTTCGCGGTCCGCCGGCGAGCGGTTTTGGCTCGCTTTCCATTTGGCTTCGATCCGCGTGATCGTAAGCTCGACGCCGGCGATGGCCCGCAGCAGTCCGGCGATGTAGTCTTGGGGGGCGTCGGTCACGCGCCACGGATCGGGGTTGATCCGCTCGGCCGCGTCGGTCAGTGCCGTCACCGTCGCGAGCAGCCAGTCCGGATCTTCCGGGAAGCGGACCGTCCCGTGGGCGTGAACCACCGCGTAGTTCCATGTGGGGACCACCTTGCCGTGTTCGCGCTTCGACGGATACCAGGACGGGCTGATGTAGTGCTGTGGTCCGTGGAAGACAGCCAATGCTTCGGTCGAGGCATCCTTCCACACCGGATTCGCCCGCGCCACGTGGCCTCGCAGAATTCCGTGTTCGCCGCCGGGCACCCAGATCATCGGAATGTGGTTCGCGTCGAGCCCACCTTGGCCGGTGGTGATTAGGGTCGCCAAAGGATAGCGCGCGATCGATTCGCCCGGAAAGCCGGGCCGGGTCTCGGCAAAGTGAGCCGGATTGTACATGCAACCCAGTTCAACACAGCTCGTGTCCGGCTGCTTCCAGCGCCCGCGCGGCGGCTCCGGCGTTCTCTTCCTTTACGAGCACATAGTCGGTGTCGAACGTGGAGATCGCGAGAATCGGGATGCCCGCCGCTGCCAAGGGGCCGAGCACGGATGCGAGAATGCCAGCGAGCGCAAAGTCGAACGGACCTTGGAGCTTGAACACGCGCCAGCCGCCTTCGCACCGGACACCGGCGGGCGCGGATCCAGCGGGGAGCACGATCGAGAGCTCATCTGCGGTCCGTGTAATCGAAACGAATCCCGAACTGGCGTGAGTCCATACCGGTACCGGTGCATCCGGGTCCAGCCGGCAGATTTCCAGCAGTTCGTTAAGAAGCTTAATTTTCAGGCGAGCGTCTCCCCGGTTGGATGAATGCACGGTATAATCCGAGAGTACATGATCGAGGCGTTCGGCCTGACGGACCCTGGCTGCGTCCGAAAGAACAATGAGGACTGTTTCCTCATCGACCCGGCAGCCGGGCTCTATCTACTCGCCGATGGAATGGGAGGACAGCAAGCGGGCGAGCTTGCTTCCCAGATCGCGGTGGAGACCGCGGCAAGCTTTGTGCGCGAGGCCCCCAAGCGGACCACGGACGTGCTCGCCGGTGCCTTCCAGGAAGCCAACCGCCAGGTGTTGGCAAAGGCGTCAACAGACTTTACTTTGAACGGGATGGGTACGACGCTGGTGGGCGCGCTCGACTGTGGCGACAGGATCGCCGTGTGCTCGGTGGGCGACAGCCGCGCGTATTCTTTCCTGCGCGGGGAGCTGGTCCCGATCACCGACGATCAGACATGGTCGAACGAGATCGGCCGCAAGCTGGGGCTGGATGAGGAACGGCTGAAGACACACCCGATGCGCCACGTGTTGACCATGGCGATTGGTGTCGAGAGTCCCCTCAGAGTGCACAGCTACGCGGTCCAGCCGGCCGAAGGGCTGTTCCTTTTGTTGTGTTCGGACGGGCTCCACGGCGTGGTGGATCAAAAAAACATCGCGAACAACTTAAAAAAAGCTGATACTTTGGAGCAAATCTGCAAATATCTAATAGAGGCAGCTCGAAACGCTGGTGGTCCTGACAATATCACCACCGTGCTGCTTCGCTGGAAAAGCTGAACCCATCAATAACCCCATATGCGGTGGCAAACCACCGCTGCGGCTCTCACGTTGTTGGGAGCGCGGCTGACGGCGGCGCCTGATTCCGCCATACTACAACTGCAAGTGATTGAGGGCGAGGGTGCCATATTTCAGGCCGGATCCCGGCCGTCCCGTCCTCTCGTCGTACAAGTGACCGATGAAACCGGCCGTCCCGTAGCAGGAGCGGCGGTCAGTTTCCGCCTGCCGGACCAGGACACGACGGGGGCGTTCCGGACCGGCATGAAAACTGAGGTCGTGGTGACCAAGCCGGACGGGCGCGCCTCCGCCCATGGCATCGAGTGGGGACGGTTTCCGGGCTCCGTCCGGGTCCGCGTGACTGCCGCAAAACAAGAGGCGCGGGCCGGGACTGTGATCAACGTCTACATTTCCGAAGGGGGTGGAACCAAGGCCGCCCGGGGCCGGGGGATCAAATGGAGGTGGGTCGCGGTGGCCGCCGGAGGCGCAGCGGCCGGGGTGGCCGCCTTTTCACGTGGCGGGGCGGTGGCGGCGAGGGCGAATCCGGTTGCAACGCCGTCGGTGCAAGTCGGCGTTCCGACGATCACGGTGAGGCAGCCATGAGACTGATTCTGCTGTGCTTAACCGCGGCCGTCGCGCACGCCCAGCTCACACCCGAGATCCCCACTCTCGGGTGTGTGAATGGAATCCGCATTTGGGGTGTTGCAGGAAACTTCGTTCCAGGTGGAAAGGGCTGCGAATACGAGTGGAACAGCGCGGACTTGCGGCACATTTCGACCGAAGAAGGAGACTTCGCCGTCAGCCCGGAGGGTGATGTGTGGAGGCTGCCGAGAGCGGTGGATGTACGTCCGCTAACCCTGTATATCGTGGACGCACGAGGCGTGGAATCCGCGGTCGAGGGCTCGTTTGTGGACGCGGGCACCGCCGCGGCCCGCGATTTCCTGGACACACGGATGCGGATCCGGAACACCGGACAAGCGACCGTCACGGTCCAGCCCATCCGGCTTGCGGGGACTGGATTCTCATTGATCGGGACTCCAACCGGAGTGCAACTCTTAACGCCCGGCGCGAACATCGACTTCCGGATCCGGTTCCAGCCGCCTGCGTTTGGTTCCTATAGCGCGACGCTGACGATTAACGACCTCGTTCTGATCGTGCGCGGAAATTCACCGGCGGGGCTCGCCGTGAGCTTGTCCGGCGGGACGCTCGATCCCGATCAGCCAGTAGATTTCGGCGCCGTCGAGTCAGGGTCCAGTTCGGTGCGGAGGTTCGTTCTGCGGAACGATGGGAGCAATGCGATGACGGTGCAGGTGATCCGCGCAAGTCCGCCGTTCGAGGCTCCATCCGGACCGCTTGCGATTGGGGCGGGGGACCAAAAGGAGGTCGAGGTGCGATTCGCTCCAGTCCGCCCGGGGGTGTTTTCCGGGACTCTCGAACTCGATGCACGCTCGTTGAGGCTGCAGGGGCTGGGCACGGATCCGCCAGTTCCCCCCGCGGCGATGGCCGTCGCGCCGGCAGCGTCCGGACAGCAGATCACCGCAGGACTGACGTTCCAGAGTCCGGTGCGGGTGGCAGGCACTGTGACCCTGCGACTGGTGTTTGAGCCGGCCGCGGCAGGTGCCCCGGACGATCAGGGGATTCTGTTTCCGGCGTCGGGTTCGCGGACCCTGCAACTGGCGGTCGCCCCGGGAGATGTGCGCAAAGACGTCGTGATCCAGACAGGGACGACGGCGGGCCGGCTCGGGGTGCGCATGGAGGCCGGGCGTCAGTTAGTCTCGGCGGATGTGGCGATCGCGGCGGAACCGGTGCGGATCACGGGTACACGTCTGGTCCGGTCGCCGACCGGCGTCGACCTGGACCTTACCGGATTCGACAACACGCGATCGGTACTCGAGGCGCGGTTCCAGTTTTTCAACCGGGACGGCCAGCCGCTGACTCCCGAGCCGATCCGGGTGCAGTTGAGCGAAGCGTTCGAACGGCACTTTCAGTCGAGCCGGATGGGCGGGATGTTCGTGGTCCGCGCATCGTTCCCGGTAGCGGGTGACGCGCAACTGGTGGGCGGAGTCCAGACGGAGATCGTGAACAGTGTGGGCGTTGCCCAGACGGGGCGGACTTCCTACGCTCCCAACTGAGCCATCATGGTCGCGTTGTCGAAGTAGACCTTCTCGTTCATCAGCTTGTCGCCGTCGAACTCGAAGATGCAGCAGGTGGGCACGTGGATCGGTTTGCCGGTGGCCGGGAGGCCTGCCCAAGGACCCTGGTGTGTCCCGGTCATGAGGACCTCAGCAACCACGGCGGAGTCCGTGTGGTGCAGCGCCTGAATTTCGGCGCGGAAGTCGGGGAACCCGGCGAAGAGCCCGCCGAGCAAGGCTCCCACGCCCTCCGCACCACGCACGGTTCCGCCTGGACCGAACGGGACCACCGTGTAGCCAGGGTCGTGGAAGGAGTTGAGCGTCCCTTGGACGTCATGGTTGTTCTCAGCCGCCACGTGGGCGAGCACCGTTTTCTCTCTCGATTCGCGGAGTGTCATACCCGATGGTACGGGCGGAGGACGGAATCGGATCCAGCATCATGCGAAGGCCAGCCCGTCGTATCCTTGGTTCCGAATGTCATGATGTGGAAGGAGTGGAGGTCGCATGGCGATTCTTTCGTTCCGTGAACGTGCGCTGACCGCGCTAGCCTTGCTCGCATTTGCCTGCTGTGCCGTCTCGTGCGGCCAGGCCGGCCGGGCTAACACCGCCGAATTTCCCGAGCTCATCATCGAGGGTGACGACGCGGAAACCGGCAACTACGATCCCTCTCTCGAGTACGCCCCCGACGGCACGGGATGGCTTGCCTACTCCGCCGTGACCGGCTGGCCCCCGGACACGGTCCAGACAAGAATCGCACGCTCCACCGACCAGGGACTCACCTGGACGCGCGTCGCCGACGTGAATCGTTCCGCGCCCGCCTCTGCCCGCTTCCCCGGAGGCGCCGAGGTCAACGGTACGTGGTGGCATGAGGTCCCCACGCTGGTCCACGATCCGGAAGATGCCGGCCGCGAGTGGAAGCTGTTCTGGCATCGATACATCGCGCGTAAGGCCCCCCGCGGGCCCGCTGACCGGCTGTTCATGTTTGGTTGGATCGCCACCCGCCATGCGCGGTCGCCGGAAGGTCCTTGGTCGGAGGAAACCGCGTTGATCGGCGCAGGCCTTTTTCCGCTCCCTCCGTTCCAGACGCAGTTCAAAATCGGCGACCTGCACCCGGAACTGCAATCCTATATCGCGCTGTCGGAGCCCGGTTCGCTCTTCCATGAGGGCGTCTTGTATCTCAGCCTGCAGGCCGCCCGCAATCCTGAGCGAGAACCCAATAAGCACGATAAGCACGATAAGCACGATATTCTCCTGCTGGCGAGCGCCGATCACGGCGGCAATTGGCGATATGCCGGCACCCTGTTGCGGTCTGAGGAGGCTGCCGGCTTCGGCGGCGATTTCTTTACCGGCTCGAGCCTTGCTGTTGAAAACGGCCGCCTGTTCCTGTTGGTCTGCCCCGAAAAGCCAGGCCGTCCCGGCGAAGATCATCGCGGAACCGTGATCTTCGAGTTCGATGATATCTCCCGCGGCAGCCTCCTGCGCGACGCCGCCGGACAGCCGGCCCTTGTGAAGAGAATCGACCCGATCCTCTCCATGGGTGGCCAGTCCGACTACGACGAGCGCAACAGCCGCGGCGGCATCGTCATGCCGCAATTCGACTTTGGCAACCTTCCCCGCATCTTCCGGCTCTTCAACACCGGCTTCCGTATCCTCCGCTGAAACACACTGCGCGACGTCGAAGCTGGCCCCAGGCGAAACGCTCGCGCTCGAGGTCGGGATAGATCACTACTCCTTCCTGTAGGGCTCTTTCATCCCCTCCAACATGTCGGTCTATCCCGGCGCTCCGGCGCGTTGCGTGCGCGCGACCGCGAAGAGGAGGACTCGGCGTCGTTTTCTTCTGGTGATACGGAACTCTCAACAGTGACGCAATGGCTTCACGCCGACCTCAAGTGGTTTTCTGCGACAGACTTCCCGGCGGAAGAGGTCTGGAGCGAGGGTGCCGGATTTGGACTGTGCCGGATTGAACACCTCGGTGCAGAACTGCAGCCGCCACGCCACACGCTGTGACGCGTGCTGGCAGTGTCCCAGGGCGAGTCAAACAGGCTCTACTCCTGTCCCGTGCCGTGCGGCCCGTTCCCATCCGCAGCTCAATTACGCTCCATTAGGAACTCCAGAACCAGACGGTTGAAGGCCTCCGGCTGCTCCCAGTGAGCCGAGTGGCCAGAGTCAGGTAGGGTAACCAGGCGGGCGCCGCCGATCCGTTCTACAAAGCGACGCATCAAGGATGGTGGCGAGTATAGGTCCGCGCCGCCGGCGATTCCAAGCACCGGAACCCGAATGCCGGAAACGGCGGCCAGCGTCACGCTAGTCCTGGGAGACTGCACCACGCGATGCGGTTCCGGTGCGTGTGCAACCCGCGCGATCTCCATCCACCGCTCGGCTCCGGCTCGATTCGCGACGCGATACTCCGGACCTAACTCTTTCAACTGTTCTGGTAGCGCACCGAATGCCGGCGGCCGCAGCCACTCGCCGAGTCGGCGATGTTCGTCGTCGATGGCTCCCCCGAGCGAACAGGCGATTACCAGCCGGCGCGTGCGTTTGGGATACGACAAAGCAAAGTCCATCGCGATGCCGCCTCCGGCAGCCGTGCCCACCAGGTAGGCCGCGTCGATGCGCAGGTGATCCAGTAGGGCCGCAAGGTCGTCGACCGCAGCGCCTGGCTGCGGGCCGCCCGGCTCCAGACGCGTTCGCCCATACCCTCGCCTGTCGTACGCGATGAAGCGTAATCCCGCTTCCGTCACCGCTCTGGCCTGGTGCTGCCATATCGGCACACTACCCGTAGCCGCATGAAGGAACACCACGGGGAACCCGCTCCCACCGGAGTCCACGTAGAAGATTCGCGCGCCTGGAACACTGGCAAAGCCCTCTCGCAAATCCGCGTGCGCCCCCATCGAAACAGCGAGCAGCAGGCAACAAGTCCTGGCCTTCATGAAACCAGCTTATGCTATGTCATCGATCATCGGAAAACGTAGTTTTCTGAACAGGAGTCGAGGAGAGCGGCATCATCGCGCCCGCAGGGCGCAATCATCAGTCCGATCATCTTGGGTGGGAATCACCCGTGAGAACGATTCGGACGAAATCCTCACTCAGGCGTTAATCTGCTCTCGAACCCTTCGTCTTCCGGCTGTCCCTGCCAGCCGCCATCTCATTGAAAAGAGATGCTTTTACCGGCCAACCTGATAGACGTTCAGCCCAACGGTACCAGGGGACGCCGGATTTCACTTTGATGCGTTTGCAATCTCAATTCGCCAACACCCTCGAACGAAGGTGGGAGTAGCACAAAGATTCTTTAAAAAACGGACATAGGCCGAGGTGGGACCGATCGGAGCGGTACGGTAGACTGAAAATCCTCCCCCAGATTCCTTCCGCCAGGAGGTCCTGTGGCCTCGATTGAACGGACCGCTTATCCCCGTTTTCGCCATGAGCCGACGGCGCGGGAGTTGCAAGACTCCTTCACTCCCACCGATGAAGAGGCCGCCTTTTGCCGGTCGCTGGTGCGCGGCAACGAGCACCTGTTCGGTGTCGTCCTGCTACTGAAGGGACTTCAACACCTCGGCTATTTTCCGCTACTCGCCGACGTACCAGCGTCGGTCGTCAAACATGTGCGTGTGTGCCTGCGCTTGGCGCCGGACCTGATGCCGGACTATGACCAGGAGAGGACTCTTCGCCGCCACCAAACCGCACTGCGCGAATACCTTCGGTTGAAGCCGCGCCATAGCCGCGAAGCACGCAAGATCGCGGTCCGCGCCGTCCACGACGCGGCGCTTGTGATGGACAACCCAGCCGATCTCATCAACGTCGCCATTGAGCAACTGCGTCTTCAACAATGCGAACTTCCGACATTTGCCACGCTGGATCGGATGGTCACACGAGTGCGGCTCGTCGTTCACCGCGGGATCTTCGCGCGTGTGATGGCCCGGCTCAGCACGGAGGATCGCGCCCGCCTGGACGGGCTGATTCAGACCACCGAGGTCGTTCAGCGTCACACCTTGTTCCAGGAGATCAAAGCATCTCCGAAGAAGCCGTCGCTGACACATCTGGATGAGCTTCTGAGGCACCTGACCTGGCTCGACTCGCTCGGCGAAGTGGACGGTCCGCTGAGCGACCTTCCTCCGGCACTGCTTCAGCACTTCGCCACCGAAGCCAAAGCGCTGCATGCCGGTGAGCTGCGCGAGGTACAGCCGCCCAAACGGTACACGCTGCTATTGTGTCTGATTCATCGCATGCGCATCCGGACCCGCGACGATGCCGCCGAGATGTTCGTCAAGCGCATGGGTCGGATCCACAAACAGGCGCGCGAGCGGCTGTTGGAGATCCAATCCCGGCAGCGCGACAAGACCGAGAACATGGCAGTCGCCTTGGCCGGGGTGATCGAAGCGGTTCGCACGCAAGAGCCCGCCGCTGAGAAGATCCGGCTGATCGAGAGTGTTTTCGCCGAGCGTGGCGGGATCGACCGGTTGGATGCCGACTGCGTGGCCGTTCAAGCCTGGAGCAACAACAACTACTTTCCGTTGCTGATGCCGCCCTACAAACGATACCGGTATCTATTGTTCCGGCTCGCGGGCGCGCTGCAGTTGGTGTCGACCACGCAGGATCGCTCGCTGCTGAATGCATTGGCCGTAGTTCGCGCCAATCAGGAAACGCGCGCTGGTTGGGCGCCAGCCGGGGAGATCGATCTGAGCTTCACCAGCGACAGCCGCTGGCTGAAACTGGTGCTGCGCGAACGGGATGGCCGCCGGGAAGTGCACCGGCGGAACCTGGAGATCTGCGTGTTTACCCACTTGGCGCTGGCACTGAAAACCTGCGACGTGGCCGTCATCGGGTCGGAACAGTACGCCGACTATCGCAAACAGCTCTTGCCCTGGGATCAATGTGAACCTCTATTGGATGGCTACTGTGCCAAGCTCGGGTTGCCGCGCACGGCCAAGGAGTTCGTCCAACAACTTCGAACCGAGCTGCGGGAGACGGCGGCGACCGTCGATGCGTCGTTTCCGGACAACACGGCGCTGACGATCGGTGATGACGGCGAGCCGGTTCTGAAGCGGCCATCAGCGAAGAAGCCCCCGGCCACGGCGACGGAGTTGGAGGCAGCGATTCAAACATTCCTGCCCGAGCGCAGCCTGCTCGACGTGTTGTGGCTCGTCAATTCCGCGACACACTTCACGCGCCATTTCGGTCCGCTGTCCGGCCTGGACGCCAAGCTGGACAATCTGGAGGAGCGCTACTGCGCGACGGCGTTCGTGATGGGTTCCGGCATGGGTGTGACGCAGGGCGCCCGTCACATGCGAGGCTTGGTCACCGCGCAGACGTTGGCGCTGATCAACCGGCGGCACATCACCGCCGACAAGCTCGACGCTGCCTACCGTGACATCCTGGACGCCTATCATCAGTTCGAATTGCCGCGGTGTTGGGGAAGCGGCAAGACGGCGGCTTTCGACGGTAGTCTGTTCGAGCTGTCCGAACAGAACCTGCTGGCCGATTTCCATTTCCGCTACCGGCTGAAGGGGGCGGTCGCTTTCCAGGTCGTCAGTGATTTGTACATCGCCCTGTTCATGCACTTCATTCCGCCGGGAGTCTGGGAGGCGATCTACATCATCGAGGCGCTCTCGAAGAACAAGTCGAAGATTCAGCCGGACACCGTCTTCGCCGATACGCAAGGGCAGTCGACACCGGTCTTCGCCTTCACCTATCTGCTGGGCATCAAGCTGATGCCGCGCATCCGGAACTGGAAGGACCTGAATTTCCTGCGGCCGGACAAGAGCGCGCAGTATGAGCACATCGATCGTTTGTTCAAGGGTGAGGCCGACTGGGAACTGATCGAGACGCACTGGCAGGACCTGATGCAAGTGGCGCTGTCCATGTACACGGGCCGCATTTCGTCGGCCACGCTGCTCCGCAAGCTGAGCCACTACAGCCGGAAGAATCGCCTGTACTTGGTGGCGCAGGAAGTGGGCCGGGTGCAGCGTACGATCTACCTGTTGCGATGGATCTCGGATTTGTCGTTGCGCAGCGGCGTGACGGCGGGAACCAACAGCGTCGAGGGCTACGATGAGTTGACCAAGTGGCTGGAGTTCGGCGCGGAGGGCGTGATCCAGGAGAACGACCCGGACGAACAGCAGAAGCGCATCCGGTACCTCGGATTGCTCGCGGCTTCGTTGATCTACTGGAACGTGGTGGAAATTACGCGCGCCATCGGTGAGCTGGTGCGCCAGGGGTATCCGGTGGAAAAGGCGGACTTGGGCTACCTGAGTCCCTACGTGACGCGCCACATCAAGCGATTCGGCGACTACACGATTCACACCGACTTGCGGCCCGGACCGATCGAGCCCTCTCTGACGCTGGCGCGCAAGGGTCCGGGCCAAGCCGTTCAACAGACGTTGCCATTCGCGGAGGCAGGAAGCGCATGAAGAAGACGGTGGAGACGCCATATGGCCAGGTGGATGCCAAGGCACTGGAGCGGCTGCGGAACAGGTTCGACACGCGGCGGCTGCTGGATGCCGCCGACAGGATCGATCGCATCCGGTCCCGGATCAGCGAGGCCGACGGCCTGCGGCAGGATCTGCTCGATCTGCACCTCATGGCGCACCGGATCGTCAACGGGGATGTGAACTCGCGCACCTCGCGTTCCGAAGCGATCTGGGAGCTGGCGGGCGAGTTGGCCGGGGAGGTGATCGAATTCGGCGACGACCTGGAAGCGATCCAGGAAACGCTGACCGAGCTCGAAGAATTGGCGTCGGAAGACGGTGGGGAGGACTGAGCGGATAAACGGAGCCCGCTCACGGTCCGGGTCTATCGTAGTGACCTGGAGAGCTTGGCCGCCTGGTTCAAGGAGCAGACCGGCGGT
>Ga0194132_10004759_pt1 | contig 22795 bp, 18 predicted proteins | sample TA2KigOf80mmetaG_FD_148612 | JGI IMG/M metagenome (GOLD analysis project Ga0194132, IMG submission 148612) | Freshwater microbial communities from Lake Tanganyika, Tanzania - TA2015054 Kigoma Offshore 80m | ecosystem: Environmental > Aquatic > Freshwater > Lake | place: Tanzania: Lake... | reverse complement strand
ACCACCGTCACTGCGAGTCGCTTCTACGAAGTTTGACATTGCTACCCCCTTGTCGCGGAGCACGACCGTTCTCGCCGGGCGGCCGCTGCATCCAGGATTATCTTGCGCTGCTAGTATTGCAAGGGCGATTTCTGCCCAACAGTCACTTACGCCAACACAAATTCCGAAGGGGTCTGTGTATAACTTCTCATCGACCGGAGCGGGCCGCGTGCCAAGCGGCGGCGAGGCGAGCGCCCTCGCTCAATTGCTCGGGTGTGATGCCCTCGGTGACGGTTTGGCGGCACTGAAGGCCGGGCTCATAGCCGCCGGTAAGCGCGAGTTCGCACCACATGAACGCTCGGGCCACATCGCGCGCCACACCTCTGCCGTGGAAATAGAACATCCCGAGATAAAACTGAGCCTCGACTTGACCTTTTTCCGCGGCGCGCCGGAACCAGTTGAGCGCAAGGTCGTCGTCCGCGCTCACGCCCAACCCGCGAAAATACATGAATCCGAGCGCCGCCTGAGAACGAGGGTCGTTACGCTCGGCGAGCGGGCGCCAATGGCCGAGCGCTTCGGCGTAGTTACCGCGGTTGTAGGCCGCCCGACCGGCACCGAAGTCTTGCCCCATCGCCTGCAACGACAGCGCCACCACGACCAAGGGGCCGATCAGACAAGCGCCTAGGGCGAAGCGACTGCGCGCACGCATGGTCAATTAGTATCTCATGGCTAAGGCAAGAGGGCGAAGCCCGACATGCCCGAATCGTCCTCGGGATACCGCAGCGATCGGGGTCGGGTCATTCATGCCTAGGGGCCGACCGGACGACGCCAGGCGCGCACAAGATAGGGGCGCAGCGCATCGCCGGCCAACACGACCACCGCTTCCCAGCGAAAGCGGATCGGCGACTCGACGGTGGCGGTAATCGCGAAGGCAACCGCCGAAGACGACTCGAGGTAGGGCTCGCCGCCCACCGGCTGCGGCGGGGTGACCGCACGACCCGCGAGGTAAGCCTCGCGCTCTTCGAGAAAGGCGGGCAGCGTGCCGGCTGCCAGATTCGGGATGGCCTCTAGGACCCGGACGCTCGCGGCCAGCGGCTCGACGCCGGCGTTGAGACAGTCGACCGTGAGGTGCGGCGCGACCTCGACGTAGAGCGGGTGATCGACGCCCAGCACCTGCATCAGCTCCTCGACCGATTCGAAGGGGCCGTCACGGGCGCCGTGCGGCAGACCGGCGGCGCGGTAGTCGGCGTCCTCGGCGCCGCCAGGACGTGGTCGCGAGTCGGGATCGCGCCAGTCGAGCACGGCCTGGGCGACACGCGGCGAGGCGCTCGCGGCAAACAGCCCGGTGATGAGCGCCGCCCATCCCGTGTTGAGATCGATCTTGCCGCACTCCTCGCGGATAGCGACCTCGACCGTACGCCCATCGAGCGCGACCGCGACGCTCCTGCCGGCGTGGGCCGGCGCGCCCGCCTGCGAATCGAACAGGGTCAGGGCCGCGACGGCGATCGCCGCATGCGCCGCATGCCGCGCTTCGGCCTCGGCCACTAGTGCTCCCGCCGACACCAGGTCGCCCCGTGCGCGCAAGCTCGCGGCCGTGACGAACGCGGCGACCAGCGTGACGAGCCACAGCACGACGATGACGGCGACCCCGGCGGGCTGGGCGGTGAGCCGATTCATCGCGGCGCCGGGTCCAATTGCGGCCGGACGACCAACGACGGCCACGGTGGTCCGGCGCGATCGCGATAGGCAATATCGAGACGCACGAGGTCGGGCAGCACATGGCGGTCGCGCCAGGTCCGATGCCAGCGCCCCTCGCGCGCGTTCGCGTCGCGGCCGAAATAGGCGAAGCGAACACCGGCGACGCCTTGCAACAACACATCGCGCTCGTCCGTCGTGGCGAACGAGAATCCGGCGCTCTCCCCTGCGGTCGGCCGCCGGTCGATCACGAGGCGGTCGCCGTCGAGCCGAAGGCGGACCAGGGCGTTTCCGCCGCGACCGGGCCACGGCGGCAAGGTGGCCACGAAACTTAGCGTCAGTTCATCGCCCTCGAACGCAGCGAGGCTGCGATTGTCGATCGACCATCGCAGTGGCCGCGCCGATTCGATCGCCTGGCGGAGAAAGCGTTGAACCTGCCGCAGATCATCGAGACGCTCTGCCGTCCGCTCCACCCGATCACCGCCGAACAGGCCCGTGCGCACGACACCGGTCAACACCGCGGCAAGCAGCGCAAGTACGCTGAGCGCCGTCACGAGTTCGATCAGCGTCAGGCCCGCCTCGCGCCGCACGCCGCTCATTCGTCGCCTCGGGGGCCGAGGCGGATCGTCCGCAACACGACGCGATCGTCGCGACCGTTCGCCCATCGTGTCACGACCTCGACGGCAAACGCGCGGACGGGCAATGCCGACAAGCGTTCCGGCGGCAGCCCGGCGTAAGGCGCAACCCGGACCTCCCAGTCGATGCCGGTGTCCGACCCCTGGAGCGTCCCCGGCCGCAAGGAAATCGACGCGCCAACCTCGGCCATCTTCGACTCGGCCACGAGGGTCGCGAGGGTCAGTCGTTCGGCGCGATCCTGGCCACGGATCGACGCACCCAGGAGTTGCATGACGGCGGCACCGGCCAGCGCCGTCAGCACCAGCGCCACCAAGACCTCGACCAGTGTGAACCCGGACGGCTCAGCGCGCATCGGAGCGCACACGACCCGTCAGCCAATCGACGACGACCGTGGACCGGCGCCCGGCCGCGGCCACCTCGACGCGTCCTCCGGTCGAACTGCCGTCGGGGAAAAAACGGATCGCCGCCCGGCCATCGGCGAGGCGCGCGCCTGCCGGCAACTCGACCGCCGAGAACGATGTTCCGCGTGCCAGTTGCCGGCCACGATCGCCGGAGGCCCAGGCGCGGCCATCGCGATCGATGACGACCGCGGTCTCCCCCGAGGTCGCGACGGCGCTCGCCTGCGCCTCGCGCAACACGCTCGCCAGCCGGCGTGCCTCCTCGCCGGGCGAAACGCCGATCAACCATGGACCCAGCGCCGGCACGACCAGCAGGTAGACCGCCGCCACGAGGGCCAGCGCGATCAACACCTCGAACAGCGTGAATCCCGAATCAGTTCGTGATGTCGGCATTGTCGCCGTCGCCGCCCTTGCGCCCGTCTTCGCCCAACGACAACAGGCCATAGGCCTTGCCCCCCGATCCCGGCGCCTCGTAGACGTAGGGTCTGGTCCACGGATCGAGCGGCACCTTGTCCCCCTTGAGATAGGGGCCACGCCAGCGCGTCAGCCCGACCGGGCGCTTGATGAGAACATCGAGCCCCTCCTCGGTCGTCGGATACCGACCGTTGTCGACGCGAAACCATTCGAGCGCCGTTGCCAAATTCTCGATCTGGATTCGCGCGACGTCGGCCTTGGCCCTGCTCAGGAAATCGATCGCGCGTGGCGCCACGATCCCGATCAGGAGACCGAGGATCACGATGACGACCAGGAGTTCGACCAGCGTGAAGCCACGCTGGCGGCGGCGAACCTTAGACGGCGAGGGCATTGAAACCAACCAGGGCAGAAAGCAGAGACAGGACGACGATGCCGACCACGAGACCGACCGCGATGATGAGCACCGGCTCGACCAGGAGCACGAGGCGGCGGAGGGCGTCCTCGGTCTCGACGGCGTAGGTATCGGCCAGCCGCTCGAGCGACGGCGCGAGATTGCCGGCGGCTTCGCCGATCCGAACGAATTCGATCGCCAGCGCCGGAAGCGCATTCGAGGCAGCAAGCGCCTGCGCCAACGTCTCGCCACGGCGCAGGCGGGCGGGAGCGCCGTGGAGCGCCTCAGCCACCGCGTCGTTGCCGATCGTCCCGATCGCCATGGCCAGGGCGTCCTGGACCGCGATGCCCGCCCGCAGCAGGGCGGCCAAGGATCGCGCGAATCGTTCCGCCTCGAGGCGGCGAACGATCGCAGCGGAGACCGGCCAGGCGACCAAGCGACCCTGCCACCAGCGTCGCAACCCCTCGCGGCGTTGCTTGGCCGCGATCACGCCTAGCAAGATCAGGACCACGAGCAACCACCCCTGCTCGCGAACCCCGGCCGAAATCGCGATCACGGCCCGGGTGACCGCAGGCAGCGGCGCGGCCGACTCGCGGAACAGGCTTTCGAATTGCGGCACGACGTAGATCAGCAGCAACAACAGCGACAACACCGCAGCAGACACGAGAACCGTCGGATAGATCAGCGCCGTGCGAATCGCGCGGCGCAGTCGTTCGGCACGATCGAGGTAGCCCATGAGCTGACGGAGGGCCACACCCAGCGCTCCACCCGCCTCGCCCGCCCTCACGATCGCGATCGCGAACGGGCTGAAGGCGAACGACGACGCCGCCATCGCCTGCGACAACGATTGCCCCGAGCGGACACGTTCGAGCAGCGCTCGGGCCACCGGTACGGTCCGCGCATCGCCGGCGCGCACCAAGACGTTCAGCGCCTGATCGACCCCGAGGCCCGCCTCGATCAGCACCAGGAGCGGGCCGATGACCGTGGGTTCCTTCGTCGCGGCGGCCGTGTTCGTTCGCCCGGCCGTCGGGCCGTGGTCCTCATCGAGCGCGACCGGCAAACGCTGATCGGCCCGCAGCCGTGCCAGTGCGCCCTCCCGGTCGTCGGCCTCGATGACGTCCTCGACGGTCCGCCCATCCGGCGCAATCGCCTTGTAGCGAAACCGCGGCATCACGTGGCCTGGGTCGCCCGCAGCACCTCGGCGAGCGATGTTTCGCCGGCCAGGACTTTGACAAATCCGTCCTCGCGCATCGGGACGTAGTCCGCGGCCCTTGCCACGGCGGCGAGGCCGGGCGCGTCGACACGGTCGAGAATGGCGCGTCGCATGGCCTCGTCCACGGCCAGGAACTCGGCGATCACCGTTCTCCCAGCGTAACCCGTGCCGCCGCAACGCTCGCACCCCGCCGCACGATAGATCGGCTCATGCCATTGGTGACCCAACCGCTGCATCGTGCGCGCGCCTTCCTCATCGACGGTCCGACATTGAGGACACAGGGTGCGGACGAGACGCTGCGCGACGACCGCGCGGATGGTCGAGGTCATGAGAAAGGGCTCGACTCCCATGTCGGCCAGTCGCGTGATCGCGGTCGGAGCATCGTTGGTGTGGAGGGTCGTGAGCACGAGATGTCCGGTGAGTGCCGCTTGGACGGCGATCTCCGCCGTTTCGCGGTCGCGAATCTCGCCCACCAGGATGACGTCGGGATCGTGGCGCAGGATCGAACGCAGCAGCTGTGGGAACCCGAGCCCAATGGCCGGATGCACCTGAATCTGGTGCACGCCCGGGAGTTCATATTCGACGGGGTCCTCGACGGTGATCAGCTTGCGCTCGGCGCGATCGAGGCGGCCGAGCGCTGCATAGAGGGTAGTCGTTTTGCCCGATCCCGTCGGGCCGGTCGCCAGAATGACGCCGTGCGCCGCGTCGAGGGCAGATGACAGGCGTGTGCGAAGCGATGGGCTTAGCCCTAGGCGCGCAAGATCGAGGGGCGCGGCGGCCCGATCGAGAATCCGCAGCACGACCGACTCGCCATGGACGGTCGGAACGCACGACACACGTACATCGATCGGCCGACCACGGACGATCGCGCGGCTGCGTCCGTCCTGCGGACGGCGACGCTCGACGATGTCGAGGCCTGCCATGATCTTTATGCGGCTGGTCACGGTGGCGTGGTCCGCGCCGCCAACCGCGGGGCCGTCGCGGAGTGCGCCGTCGATCCGCAGACGGACTCGCCAGCCGCCATCGCCCGGCTCGAGGTGGATGTCCGAGGCCCTGGCCTCTACCGCCGTGGCAATCAGGTCGTTGACGAAGCGCACGACCGGCTCGTCGGTGGCGGCCTCGCGCAGACGGACGAGATCACGCTCGCCGGCAAGGGCGACCGGGCGTTCCTTACCAGCGAGATGTCCGAACAGCCGATTGAGTTGGCGCTCGAGCTCGCTCGCAACGGCGACGCGCGGCAGGACGCGCCGATCGAGCTTGAGTTCGAGGGCCCGCACCGTATCCCGGTCGAGCGGATCGGCCATAGCGACCGTCACGGTGCGACCATCGTCGGCCAACGGCAATACGCGACAGGCGCGCAGGAACGACGCACTCAGGTGGGCGCCCGGCGGCCCGATCGGATAGTCGGCGGCTTGCACCAAGGTCAAGCCGAGGGCTTCGGCCAGCGCCTCCGCCAGGGCGTCCTCGGCCACGAAGCCGAGCCGGCTCAGGATGTGATGCAAGGGCTCGCCGCTCGCCACCTCGAGCCCGCGGATGCGCTCGACCACGGCATCGTCGAGTTGCCCGCGCGCGCGCAGTATCTGGACCAGATCCTGGCTCATACCGTTCCGCCGTGAATCAGCACCACCCAGAACGCCAAGGCGAGGAAACTGCCGAACGCGATCGCGGTCCGGGCCTGCACGCGTTCGCCCTGGACGCGACGGATCGCCACCGACAGCAAGGCCGCGACGCCGGCGATGAGCACCACCGTGGGCAGCGCCGCCCATCCGAGCCAGGCGCCCGCGGCGGCGAGTAACTTGGCATCGCCGAGGCCCAATCCATCGCGACCACGCCAACGCCGATAGGCCCAGGCGATCGCGACGAACGCGGCGTAGCCCGCGGTGGCACCGATCGCGGCATCGATGAAGGCCGCCTCCCCTGTGGCCCACGACCACGCCAAGCCACCGATCAACAGGGGCAGCGTCAAAACGTCGGGCAGCAGAAAGTGTCGGTGGTCGATCAGGGCCGCGACCCAAAGCAGCCAGCCGACCAGAGATGCGACCCAGGCTGTCGCCGGTTCATTGGTCGCGACAAGCGCCCAGAGCGCGATCACGACCGCCATGAATTCCGATGCCGGATAGATCCACGAAACCGGCTCATGACAATAACGGCAGCGGCCGCCCTGAACGAACCAACTCACGAGCGGCACCAGGTCGCGCGCACCCAACCGGGCACCGCAGGAGCGGCACGCAGAACGACCCCGCAGGGACTCGCCACGGGGCAGACGTACGATCACCGTCGCCATGAAGCTGCCGATGACCGGCGCCACGGCCACCGCCAACCACGCCCCCGGCCACGCGATAGAGCTCGCCATCGGTCTATGGTACTGCATCTTCCGGTATGAACAGAGAACTGCCATGGCTTGCCGCCGCCGCCGTCGCGGTGGTCGCCGTCTTCGGGTTCGCCGCGTGGCTCACGGCGCCCGCCCCGGCGCCCGTCGCGCCTGCGGCACGGCCAACGCTGCCCACGGAACTCGACCAACTGCGGGCGCGCGCGCTCGCCAATCTCGAAGACGTCGCGGCGTGGAAGGCGTTCGGTGCCGCCGCCCTGGCCAACGAGCATTACCAGGAGGCAATCGAAGCCTGGAGCGTCGTCAGCCGCTTGCGCCCCGACGACCGTGACCTGCCGGCAGCGCTCGCAACCCTGCGCGGGATCGCTGAACGCAGCGGCCGGCATCCCGTCAGCGGGCGTTGACCGCGAATCGTCCTTCAATCCGTCGAGCGCCTGCACTAAGCTTTTTCTTGGATGCGCTTTTCGGGTATCCCAGGCGATCGCGTGGGGGCGGTCGCCGGTGCGGCTCTTCTTGGCCTGCCGGTTCCGGTGGGGGTTAGGACATGTCATGCGGAGATTGACCCGGCTGATCGCCTGTGGGGCGCTGACGCTGGCCCTCGCGGGCTTGCACGGCATGGCGAATGCTCAACGGACGGCCCTGCCGATCGTCGATCGCGACGTACACATGGGTGTTGCGAGTTGCGCGGGATCGACCTGCCACGGGGCGGTCGCTCCGCTGCCCGGAATCGGAATCCTGCAGAACGAGTTCACGACCTGGCAGCAACGAGACAAACATGCTACGGCCTATCGCGTCCTGCTCAACGATCGCTCGAAACGAATAGCCAAGAACCTCGGCTTGGACGCCGCCCACACTGCCGCCGTCTGTCTCGACTGCCACGCCGACAACGTCGCCGCCGACAAGCGGCACCGAACGTTTCAGATCACCGACGGCGTGGGTTGCGAGGCCTGTCACGGCGGAGCGGGCCGTTGGATCGGGACCCACATCGCGGCCAACGCCACGCATGAGCGCAACATCGAGAACGGCTTGTTCCCCTCGGCCAACCCGGTCGAACGGGCACGCCTGTGCATCTCCTGTCACTTCGGCGACGAACGACGCTTCGTGACCCACCGGATCATGGGCGCCGGGCACCCGCGCATGAGCTTCGAACTCGACACGTTCACATCGCTGCAACCCGCCCATTTCATTGTGGACAACGACTACCGCCAGCGCAAGGGCTCATGGAACGGGGTGCAGATCTGGGCCATCGGCCAAGCCATGGCGATCTCGATGGTGATGGACCGCCTGACCGATCCCAAGCAAAACCGCGACGGCCTGTTCCCGGAACTGGTGTTCTTCGATTGCCACTCATGCCATAGCCCGATGAGCGAGTTGAACTGGGCGCCGCGCCGCGCCACAGGGCTCGGGCCTGGCGTGCCCAAGCTGAACGACGCCAACTTCCTGATGCTGCAAGTGATCGCCGATCGTGTCGATCCCGAGCTCGGCCGGCAGCTAAAGGAACGGACGTTGGCTTTGCATCGCGCTTCGAACCAGAACTTCGAAGGCATGGTGAACGAAGCGCGACAGGTGAAGGCCATTGCCGATCAACTGGTCCCACGGTTTGCCCAACGCGCATTCGGCAGCGAGGACATCCGCGCCATGATGGCCGGAATTCTCGGCAACGGCCTTAGTGGCGAATACGTCGACTACGCCGGCGCCGAACAGGCCACCATGGCTTTGGGCACCATCCTCAATGCCATGCGTCAGACCGGTATTATCGACCAGGGTCGTTTCAATCAGGCCAACAGCGTGCTCGACAAGGTGTTCGAGGCGGTTAAGTCCGACGAGCGCTACACGCCGGCCACCTTCCTGGCGGCGCTGCGCGAGTACCGCGAAAAAGCGCCGTAGCCGCCAACGAATGCCCGCCTGACGTCGCACGACGGAGGGCGGATAGCCGCCAACGGGTCTGCCAAACGGCGAAACATGGCAACCCCTCGCGCTACCGTGGCTGATTTCTTGTGCTCGCAGAGCGCGTTTGATCGAGCGGGCACCTGGAGCCTTGACCGACGACGTGCGAGCGAAACTCGCACTCTTGATCTGATCGAAATGGGCGGCGGCGAACCGCGGCCCATGGTCAGCGCCTTGGCGCGGCGTCGGCCTGGCGACGGGCGCCGGGACGGGGCAGGAAGTCCTGCTGGCGCACCTCGTCCGTCACGGTCCAAGGATTGCCGCGCGCGTCGAGATAAAGCTTCTGCTGTTCCTTGAGGTTGAACGGCCGTGCGCCGAGGCGCCCGAGCACCGCGATTTGATGCCCGGTCTCGTCGACCGCCCGGTCGCGATCGAGTCCTTTGGAAAGCGAGAGCGCCGGCCAGCGCGTCTTGCGCGTGGCGATCAACTCGGGCTTGGGGTCGGGGTTGAAGCCGTAGAAGTTGGGCTGGCTGTCAGGCGAGGTCAGCTGGATGACGCGCAGGCCGCCCGTGCCATCGGCGACGTAGGCGAAGGCCGAAGCGTTGGTCGAAGCGACGACGACGTCGTGGGCATCGACAATCTGCCCATCCGCCGTGTAGTTCATGTAGAGCTTGGGCTTCTCGGCGGTTTCGACATCGATGATGGCCAACCCCTCGCTCTTGGCCGCGACATAGGCAAAGCCCCGGGCGATGTAGACGCGGCGGGCGTCCTTGAGTGGAACGGTGGCCCCGGGGACGACGCGCGGTCGCGACGGCTGGGTTACGTCGACGACGCTCAGGCCCTCCCGCCCGGTCACGAACAGATAGCGAAACTGGAGCGCCGTGCCTCGCGCATCGGGCACATCGATCGTCGCCGCCAGCTTGGGCGCCAGCGGATCGTCGAGATCGAGCACCACGACGCCACGCGGCGTCGCAATGTAGGCCCATGCCCCGGCGAGGGTGATATGGCGCGCACCGGTGAGCACGCCGTTCTCGTTCCAGGTCACGGCCCGCTTGAGGAAATTGTTGCGCGGTTCGCCGTCCTGCAGCGTCGTCACGTCCGTGACGATCAAGCCTTCTTCCGCGTCGGTGATGAACGCGTAGGTGTAGATCGCGTGCATCGGTTGTTCTTGATTAACCGTGCGCATGAGCTCCCCCTTGTTGCGCAACGGGTTGATCGGCTGGTTGGTCGGGATCGCGACGCAGGTGGCGTTCCGCGACTTGACGCGCGTGTTGTGGCCCCACGGCCCGAACGGACCCGACAGAATGCGGTCGGCAACGCCCTTGTTGGCGATGGACGCGATGTCGTAGGCGATCATGCCGTCGCGCCCCTCGGCGGCGAACAGGTATTCGCCCCGCTGCTGCACGCATCCGGTTTCGTTGCCGCGCTGGCTGTGGCTGTAGTCGTTCGGCAGCAGGCGACCGCGCTTTTCGTGGTCGCGGAACCAGTCGGGGTAGGCGTACTTGTGGAGGTAACTACCGACCACCGCCTGCGGCTCGTCGTGCTCGGTGATGCGCACGCCCTCGACGCCGCCCTTGGCGCCGACGTAGGCCCAGGGCCCCATGTGATTGACGAAATTCGTCCCATGCAACAGGAGCTGCGCCATCCAGGCGTTGTTGTCGCCCACCTGCGACAGGTGGCAGTCGGTGCAGGTCTTGGTCTCGGTCTTGCGCTCGGTGTGCGGGTAATGCGGCGCGAAGGCCTGGCTCGAATATCCGCTGGCCGCCACCGGCGGCTGGTTCACGTAGATCCGCTCGCGGTTGATGTTCTGCGAGGACAGCACCAACGCCGAGGATGAGCGGATCGGCGCGATGGTGTTGCCTTTGACCGAACCGCTGATGCCGAGATGGAACATGTCGTCGCGCGCGACCTGCGGGTTGTAGGTCGCGTAGTTGCGCGAGATGCCGCCCTCGAAGTGATGACGTTCGGACAACCGGTTGGCCTGGATCGGCAGGTGACAGCCGGCACACGAGGTCGTCCACGACAGATGGCAGGTGTAGCACTCGACGCGGTCGTCGTCATGGGCGCGATCCTCTCGCGCCACCCCGGGTCCCCACTTCTGATCGGCCGTGTTCTTGGACACGAGCTTGGCGCGCGCCGCCTTGGCGTTGTACTCGGGGCGATCCGGATTGACGGTGTCGCGAACCAGGCTCATCTCCCACTCCTTGTCGGGATAGAGCGCCGAGCGTTGCAGCAACTTGCACGTCGGTTCGTGGCCCGGTCCGCCGCAATTGGCGCCACCGACCCATTCGAAACGGCGGCGTCCGTCCTGCGTGCGCAGGAGAGCGAGATCGGTGCCGGTCGGTGGGGCCGCGGGTCCCGAGGTGCGCAGCGACGGGTAGGCGTCCGACGTGCCGTGGCAATCCTTGCAGCGTATCTCGATCGCAGCCTGGACCTCGCCATAGATGTGACCATTGCCGTGCGAATCTTGGGCGAAGTGGCAGTCGACGCAGTGCATGCCGAGATCGACGTGGATCGAGGACATGTGCACGGTCTTCTTGAATTTGTCCGGGTCGTCGTTGCTCACGCGACGCCCGTCGGCGTCGAGCAGGTTGCCCTTGCGGTCGCGCTTGAAGATCGCGCGGAAGTTCCAGCCATGGCCGTGGTAGTCGGCGAACTGGGTGTGCTGTGCCTTGGGGTTGACGTCGGTCCACACCCGCTTGAGGAAATCGACGTCCGACCATAGCCCCCGCAGCACCGCCTCTTCCGGGTTGCGGTCGAGGATCTTGCCCTCCTCGTCGGCCGACAGGTAACGCTGCTCTTTCGGGTACATCAGCGGCGCTTCCGGCTCGTAGTCCCACATCGTGTAGCCCAGGAAGCTGTTCACGAACACGTTCGGTTGGTGCATGTGGCAGACCATGCACTGGCTGGTGGGAATCGCCCGCGTGAACGCGTGCTCGATCGGATGGCCCGCTTCGGTGGGCTTGATCGTCGGATCGACGGTCGCGGTCTTGCCTTCGTGGCCGTACTTGGCCCACGGCCCCGAATGCCGTGGATCGCGGTCGTTGGCGTAGACGACATGGCAACCCGAGCAGCCCGATGAACGGTAGTCGCCCGGCTGATCGTTGGTGCCGAGAAACCACAGAAACGGATCGTTGAGACGCGTCTTGTGGATGTTGATCACCGGGACCGCGATGCGCAGGCCGGTCGCCGGACCGCGGTTCGATTGCCGGATATCGGGGCGGCCGGGCTCCTCGAGCTGTTGCAGGCGCCCGACCGAGTTGGGATTGGCGATCTCGGGGAACTGCGTGACGATATTGCGGCCGCCGCGTTCGAAGACCCGGAACACGTCGCCGGGCGGCAGCACCTCCCAGCGCGGCAATGGCACGAGTTGCGGCAGGATTCCTCTGGCTTCCATCCGCGGATCCGGCGGCACCGGGTTGACCACCGCCGCGGGCACGCCTTCGCGGGTGTACGCCTCGCCCGTGATGTAGCGCTTGAACGGCAGGATGCCGTTGTTGTAGGCGGCGCCGCCCCACAACATTGCGCCGGTCGACATCAGGCTGCGCTCGACCGCCGCGATCTGGTTGGTGTGGCAGGCGCCACAGGCTTCGCGCGCGACGCGCAGGTCGCTCGGATTGACGAAGCGGATGAATTCGGGCGCCTCGCGATTGAGCAACGTGTAGCTGCGTTCGGGGTTGCCCGAGCTCGGGTAGTGCCACGTCTTCGGGTAACGCGGCTGAACGTGGGCGCGGTCGCGGGCCGCGGCGTCCTCGATCGAACTCGCTTTGACGCTGGCATCGCCACCGTGGCAGTCCGTGCATCCCAGCACGACGGCCGGATTGCGGTGCATGCTGAAGGCGTCGGTGCGCGTATGGCAGGTGATGCACCCCGCACTCTTGGCAGCCGCCTGCTCGGGCAACTGGGCGCGCGGCGCCGGCGGCGCCGTCACATAGTGGATATCGCGTGCCTTCTCGCCCTCGGCGGCGACCACGGGCCCAGCCACCCACGCCGCCAACACGGTCAACAGACTGAAGAGAGTCGCGCGGCGCCACATGGTCAGTACGTCAACGTTCCATTTAAGAGAATCGAATACAGCGGCTCATCGTCGCCGCCCGCGTTCGAGGCGAACAGATCCTTGAGACCCGGGCCTGGGAAGAGTACCGCGCCCGAGAGACGCAGCACGACGTTCTGAATGAAGGTCGGCCGCCAGATCAGGGCCACCGACGTGTCGAGGCCGATCTCCTCGTCGATCGGGCCCTGGTTGCGCAACGTTTCGAGGTTCGAGGTGTTGGCGAACTGCAGGTGATTGATGTTGGTCGAGAGCCGCCACTCCGGCGTCAGGTCGAAGTCCGCCCCGGTGCCGATCAGCACGACGCCGGGGTTGTTGAAGTTCGACTGCCCGTGTTCCTTCGACGTCCGCAGTTCCGCCAGCACACCGTTGCGCTGGGTGAGCAGCACGCCGCCACCGCCGATCAGCGGAATGCCCTGGCGAATCCAGTAGCTCGTGTCACCGCCCGCGAATTGCGGATTCTCGAAGATCGCCGAGAAGCCCTCCTCTTTGTTGTCGAAGGCGTTGCTGTCGCCGCTGGCATAGAGGCCGGAAAGCCGAATGCGCACCCAGTCGAAGTCGATCGAGGGTTCGGCAGCCAGGAAATAGGCGCGAATATCGGACTTGACGTTGTTGCGGCCGTTGAGCTGGTTGTGATCGTCGGTCCCGAACGCGTAGTAGCCCGACACTGTGAGCGCCGCACGCCCCGCGCGACCATCGCCGTTGTAGCCGAGGTAGGTGACGTTGTATTTGCGCGCCCTCTGATCGCCGAGCGGTGCCGGACGCTCCTGGAAACCATTCTCGTTCTCGAAGCGGCGGTCTTCGTCGTTGCGATTGTGGACGAACGTCAGCTGCGAGGTGAAACCGAACCTCGGCATATCCTGCAGGTAGAGGTTGGCGATATAGAAGTCGTCGTCCCGGATGCGCTTGGAGACGTCGTTCAGGCCGGAGTTCGTGTCCTTGTCGACGCGGCGGAAATACCCGAGGTTGTACTGGAACGTGTTGTTGCTGCGGTTGCCGAACAGGCGGAAACCGAGCTGGTTGTCCTGAAACAGAAAGCCGCGGAAGTCCGTCGACAGGGGCTGGATCCCGACGCGCAGCGAATCGAAGTCGAAGCGCCGCGACACGTTCCGGATGTGGTAGTCGACGAAGGCTTCCTGCAGCCCGACGTGCACGTCGTTGCGATCCGTGCCGGTGCGCACGTCGCGTTGCAGGACGCCGACCTCTTCGACCTCGGCGCGGTTGTATTGGAACACCGGCGTCAGGCGCACCTCGAAATCGGGCGGTCGGTAGGCCGTGTCGCCTTCGATCAGCGACAACGAGACGACGAGGTTCTCGACGAACACCTGTTGTTTGCCGTCGCCGAACTGGTCGTTGGCGCCCGGTTTCTGGCTGCCCGACCCGCTGATCGGTGTCGGCACGCGGCGCGGCTCGTAGATCGTGTCCGAGATGAGCGCCAAATTGAAGAAGAATTCCTGAAAGCCGGGCAACGGCCGATCGGCCTTCAAGGTGTTCTGGTTGTAGGGATCCCACCAGCGCGTCGTGACGCCCAATTGGTCCGCGAGCCGCCAGCGGTCGGGGATCGGTAGAAACTCGCGCGGCAGGTTCGGACTGGGCGGCCCGACGCGACTCAAGTCGGCAGGAGTCGGTGCTGGGACGGCACGCGGTTCATGGCCAGGAATGCGTTGGCTAGGCGGCGAGGCTTGGGCTTGCGTCACCGTCGGACGCGCCGGTGTCGTGCCGTTGATGCGCTCTTTCCCCGCGTAGGCCGAGGGCGCCGCAATCAGCGCGGCCAGGCCGAGGGCGGCCGACCACAGCACGGCCTGACAGCGGCGCGATCCCCGCCGCCCGATCAGCGCCAGCATGTCGCGGTCATAGACCATTGCAGACGTTCCGTTGGCGCGAGTTGATGAACGGCCGGAACGGACAGCTTGCGTAACGCAGACGGAAGCCGTTCACCGGAATCTGGTCGACACGCCGGCCGATCGGAGCATTGCTGATGCCGTTGCCGAGCGACAACGCCGCCTGGTGCAGCCCGAGGAACGCCACCATGTCGTCCTGGTCGATACCGTCGCCCGAAATGCCGATGCCGCCGATCAGGGTGCCGTTGCGATAGATCGGGACGCCGCCGGCGAAGATCTGCAATCCGTTCGAGAGGCGCGTGCGTTGGGTGCCGCCGTCGACCTGGAAACTGGTGCACGTCGCGTTGATGTCGTTCGCGTTGACCCCGCCAGTAAACAACAGGTGCGAGGCGATGTTGTCGATCACGACGTCGAGCTGAAAGCCGGTGTTGAAGGGACTGAACACGCCGGCCGGCTTGCTCAAAGGACCGGCAGCCGACTCGTCGAACCCGTCGGGAAAGAACGGCCGGGCCAGATTGCCGATCGAACGCGCGCCATAGGCAACGCCATCGGCCAAGGAATTGGCTCCGAGAAACAGCCGCATCTGCGTGATGTAATCGGTGATCGTCACGCCGTTGAGATTCTGGCTCGCCGGCGTCCCACCCACGGTGCTGCTGAAGGTCCCGATATAGGTGGCCGTCCCCGAGTTCGAGAAGAAGGCGGCGCTGCGCGCCTTCTGCAACGAGACATCCGTTCCGAAGATCGGGGCATCGGGCGTGCGCGCAATGCCGAGCACGTTGCCATTGGCATCGACGACGGACACCGTCACCTGAACGAAGCTCGGAAGCGGCCGACGAATCTGGGCGCGACTGTTGAACGCGACGATCAGGGCATTGCCGACGATGGTGCGCACTTCGGCCGCCGTGAGGCCGCCGGAACCCACCGCCGGGGTCGTGCTCGCCGTCGGCGGAAAGCGGGCCGTGCCGGCGGCGTCGAACAGGATGAAGACTTGATTGCCAACGAAGTCGTATTGCGTCGTGTTGTCGGCCGCGAAACCCGAGGCAATCTGACCGTAGTTCTGGCCGGCAAGCACGCCGCCGCCTGCGGTGTAGTAGCCGGTGACGTTGATCAGATTGCCCTGGACCCCGTTGATCGTCCCGAAGGCGGCCGCCGCGGCCGGATTGGTGGCCAGGTTCGACATCTCGATGTCGGTGTAACGCAGGCTTCGGCCATCGACGAAAATGCGGTTGGCGCGGATGTCTTCGGCGGGGAGGAACCCGCTCTGTCCGGCCAACGCAATCGCCTCGTCGACTCGCACGTCGAAGTCGAGAATATCCCGGTCGATCGTGTATTGCGCGTCCGCCTCGACGCCGACACCGCCGACGACCACCCCACCCTTATAGAGTGGCAGGCCACCGGGGTCGGCCGACAGTCCGAGCGGCGATCGTTTGGGGCCAACGGTCGCGTTTACCAGCCCCGGATTGGCCGCCCCGGTTGCGGCAAAACGCGCCGAGAGATCCGAGCACGGCAGCTGACTGAACTGAACGCCGAACAACGGCCCACCCGGGGCCTTGGCTTCACCGGGATTGAAGTGCTCCTGAACAATCTGGTTCGCGGTCCGGGTCGTGAAGGCATTGCCGCTCGACGACAGGTAGGCCCCGGTGATCGCCTTGGCGATCGCCGACAACGAGGTGTTGGGAACGCCGTTGGCCCCGAGGTTCGTGAACGTATCCTGGACTTCTTCAAGGCCATTGGTGCGCGCCTTGCCGGTCGCGACGCGAAGCGTGGTGGTGGCATTGTTCATCCGAAATACGCCGAGCACGTTGCCCACGCGGTCGACGACGGCGATCGTCGCGGGCCGCGAACGCGCGTTCGCCTCGGCCACGGCTTGCGCGATGACCTGACCGACCTCGGCCGCCGTCAGGGCTTGCTGCGCCGCCGCCTCGACCGCCATCACCGTCGCGCCGACCAGCGCCGCCGCCGCGAGAACCGACGAGCGCCTCATGTGCCGCCACCGGTCGCCGCTGGGATGACCCCGAATACGCCGTACTTGAGGGTGTTGCCAACGCGATAACCGATCACCAGCGCAACTCCCTGGTTCTCGATGCCCAGATTGCCGTCGAACACCTTGAACTCGATTCGACCGTCCTTGGCGAGGAGACGATTGTCGATCAGGTCTTCCGTTCGACCACTCCACGGGATCCAGTAGCCTTCGTTCGTGCGCTGCCGCATCTGGGTCCCCGCCACGACCGCCCAAATGTGCGTGCTCGAAACCACGTCACTGTCGATGACGACAGTAAACCGCAGATCGCCGAGATCCCCGCTGGTCGTGATCGAACCGAGCGGCGTCCCCTGCTCCGTCAAACGATACGTCGCGTCGGCGGCGGTGCTTTGCCCAGCCGCAAGCAACAGAGCACCGGTGACCAAACGCAGGAAGAACCGTGTCATAGGGTTTCTCGTGCCCCACGGACCGAAGCTGTCAGCGTGCCCCAACAAATCCTTGCTCCCATACGGTGTGCTCGTGGCGCCCCTGTCGACAACCGGCGAACCGCCGCTATTCGGCCCACCACTCGGACATGATACTTGCGGCGGGAGAATACGTGACGCCGCTTACTTCATCGGCTGCGCTCGCGTGCGCTGGCCCCCGAACGCACGACCTTCTCGCGCATCACCTCTTGGAACTCAAGGTGGAAATCGTGGCACATGATGCAAGTCGACGGGACCCGGGTGCTCGCCGCCTCGCCGCCATGGCAGACCTGGCAGACCTGCACGCTCGGCAGCAACACGTCGGCCGATGTTTCAGACGCCGGCGCGTTGTGACAATCGGTGCACGGCGCGGTGGCATGCTTTGAGTGGTTGAACTTGGCCTTCGGCATCCAAAGCGTCGACAACAGCACCGGCGCAATCGTCAGCGCGTCGCCGTGTTGCTGAATCTCGTGGCAGGCGCCGCACACCTGCTTGGAAAAGAGCCGGTCTCCCGCCTGTTTTGTCTTGCGCTCGGCCCAGGCCAAGGCCTCGAGGCGCTGCTCCGGCGTTAGGGGCGCAGTCCCCGGTCGGCGACGAACCAACGCCGGCGCATCCTCGATCTCGGCCCCCCCGCGTAACGCCAGATCGCTATAGAACTCCTTAATCGTGAGCATTGCGTTTTCGATCGATCCGTGCGGCACGACCCGTTGCGGCGCCGTGTATTCGAAATTGAGCCAATGGCACGACGAGCAGTCGGTCATCATCGAGGTCGGCCGGAAGCCGACGCCGCCCGCATCGAGCCGGTGACAGTCGACGCACTCGAGCACTCGCCGATCCTTTTCGCCCGGCACGATAACGCCTGACGCCACCAGATGTTTCTTGTGCGGAAACGCCAGGTTCGATTTCTCGACCGGCCACTTACCGGGTTCGAGCGGTAGGCGATCCATCGCGAACGTTGAGGCGTCGGTAATGACGATCGGACGGAACTGCGGATGGTCCTTGCCGAAATCCGTGGCGTTAAGAATCTCGCTTGCCGCAGCGATCGACTTGATATTCCCGTGGCAACTGCCGCAGAACGTCTGCTCGCTGAGCACGATGTGCGTCGGGCCGGCGTGCTCCTTGTGGCAGCTTTGGCATAAAGCCATCGTCAGTTGCGGCAGGTCGAAGCGCTCCGGGCTGACGTGGTGACGCACCGACTCGTGACAGGTGACGCAGACATTGTCCTGAACCTTGACGAAGGGTCGTTCGTGGCACACTGCACAATTGTTAGCGATGAACTTGTGTGACCCGGAGATCTCGCCCGAGGTCCAGACGATGTCGCCCGACATCGGCCAAGACAGCTGCGAAGTCTTGGCCAAATTGCTCACCGAGGCCGGAGCGGCCGTTTCCTCGCGCATCCCATAGCGGTCAAAGATCGGCCACGCCAGAAACAGCGCCAAAATCACGATCAAGCTCGCCCAGGCAAACGCACGTTTGCTGATGCCCGTACGATCTAGATCCGTGACGCTCAGTCGCCGGAGGCTCTCGAGGCTATCCTCCATCGGCTGAACGAGCTCGACCGAAACCGCGAGATCTTTGCCGTCGGGTGGATTCAACACGACGATCTCGTAGGGGCCGAGCTTGACGTGCGACCCGATTCCGATCGGCCCGTTGCGCGCCACCTTGCCGTCGATAATAGCGCTGGTTCGGGTTGCGGCCTGGAAGAAAAGCCCGCCCGGCCGCCGGTCGATCACACCCTCGTGCAACAGCACGCCGGGCCCGGATAACTCGACCTCGCTGTCGGTCGAGCGACCCAAGCTAAGCGCCTCGCATGTGAGTACCTCGTTGCGCGATGCAACGGCGCCATCACGCTTGCGAGTCAGGTAACTGACGAGGACTTCCATGGCGGAAGACTACCAGTAGAGGAATACGACGAAGATGTGGATCAGCAGGGCGGCAATCAGCCCGACCGTCATCGGAACATGAAAATACAGCCAAACCTTTAGCAGAGCATGATGACGCACGTCGCGCCGGGCGCGGGCCAGCAACTCCACCTTGCGTGCGAGCAGCGTTACGAGTTGGCGTGCGGCGTCGGCATCGGCCCCCGAGAACTGTTCGGCGCGCGCTCGGACCTTGTTCAGGGCGCGCGTGGTCGCACAGTGCGGGTCAGTGCCCGAAAGCTGACGCCAAAATCCGCCACCGATCCGGGTCCTCTGATCGGCCTCCTGCACCAATTGCCCGACTTCGTCGTCGAGGGTGCTGGCAGCCTGGTAGATCTCTTTGCTGAGGCCTGCGATGAGCGCCATCATGTCGTCGAGCGACATGTTCTGGCGATTCTCGGTGCGCAGCGCCGGCACGCGAAGATAAACAAGCAGACCAAACGCACCGCTGACGATCACGCCCACCATCAGTACATAGGCGAGCGTGTGAACGTTCCAACCGAATTGAAATCCGCTGTGCAAGGTCGCGATGATCAGAAGCGCCACGCCGAGGTAGATGTGACCCGACAACCAATCTTCGAGCAATAGCCGCCCAACGCCGTAGCGACGCTTGCGAATTCCGAACCAGGCCAACCACACGATCAACAGAGCGCCGATCGTCCCCAATGTGTAACCAAGCCACGTACCACCATTGGGTCCGGCGAGGGGTTGATGGACCCAGTAGGCGGCAACCGACAGTAGGACCAGGCCAGCGGCGAGTTTGAGGTAAAAAAAACCGCGATATTCGATGATCGACTTGTGGATCGACACGCCGGCGAGCTTCATGAGCGTTTGAATCGCCTACCGCGCCGTCAACTCGGCGAGCGAGAAAAACCGCTCGGGGCTCACACGCACCGCCGCACCCGTCGGGCAGGCCCGAACGCAGGCCGCGCCCCCCGGAAGGTCCTTGCACATGTCGCATTTCACCGCGAGCTTCGGGCCGTCGCCGCCCTTCTTCTGGCCCCACTTGTGCGACGGATCCTGACCCGGCCCATGGCCGAACCCGAACAACATCCAGGCCAAGAGACCAGCCTTGGGCGGTTCTTTCGAGGCCATGTGAATGACGCCGTACGGACAATTGCGCGAACAATTGCCGCATCCGATGCACGAGGAATCGATATAGACCTCGCCGTCCACCGCACGGTGGATGGCATTGGGCGGACAATCCGCCATGCAGTGCGGATGCTCGCAATGCCGACAGGACGTCGGCACGTGAATGCCCGAGAACGTCGGCCCGGCCTCGCGATCCAATCGCGACACACCACCGTGGGTCTCCGCGCAGGCCTTCTCGCAGTTGTCGCAACCGACGCACAGCGTTTCGTCGATCAACAGAATGTCGGTCGCCTCGCCCACGCCCTGTTCGACCAGGAATTGAATGATGTTGCCCGCCTCGGGCCGCGCCTTCATGGTCTCGCCTTCGACCAGACGGGTGAGCAGGCGTTGTTCGACCTCGCCGCGGAGTTCGGGCGCCGCATCCAGCATCTGGCGAAACCGGGCGCTGTCCATCCAGATGACTTCGGTGTTGATCGCGGCCTTGACCGTCGCGTTGCGCGGCGCCTGATTGAGGAGCGCCATCTCACCGACGTAGTTGCCCGCGGCGACGTAAGCGATGATCACATCTCGCCCGGCGATTTGCCGCGCCACCGTCACCGACCCCTTACGGATGAGGTAGACCCCGTTGTCCGGCTCGCCTTCCGTGAACAGCACCTGGCCCGGCTTGTAGTAACGAATCTCGGCGTTGGCGAGCACCGGAGCCAGCGCCTCGTTGGTGAGGTGCGGCGACAGGTAGGTCCGGAGCTGGCGCACCATCGCCACTTCGTTCATCGCCCGCGCGACGGACTCGACCGAGTTGATGAGCTTGATCATCGAGCGTCGTGGGCACTCGATCATGAACGAGTCCCCCCCGGAGAGCACGGTCGCCGACCGCCGCCGACCGGCGATCAGACCGATCTCACCGAAGAATTCCCCGGGTCCGAGATTGACCCGTACCGCCGGATTGGTCGGATCGATCAGAATCTCGGCACCGCCATCGATGATCATGAAGAACGAATTCGTGTAGTCGTTGCGTTCGAAAACAACCTCGCCCTTCTTGGGGAAGTGGACGGCGCCGTCGAGAAGGAATTCGCGCAACTGCAACGGCGTCAGACCCGACATCAGCGGCATCCGGGTGCGGATCAGTTCGATGATCTCGTCGACCGAGCGCCCACGATCGAGCAAGGCGCGGAATTTCTCTTCGAGCAGCGGCTGATCCGCCGGTTTGATGTCGTTGCCGAGGATGAATTCGACGACCTCGTAACCCTGGTTCATCGCCTGCTTGATCAACGGGAATCCAGCGAGCGCCCCGACGATGTAGAGCCCGGGCACGTTCGACTCGTAGCGCGGGCTGAGTTCGGGTAGGGCTTCCGCCGAGTCGTTGGGAAACACGATGCCGCAGGACTCGACGAATTTGCGCGGGGCAATGGCGCCCAGGCGGGCGATGATGCGGTCGCATTCGACGACCGCCTCGCCGTCGGGAACGGTCAACACGAGCCGGCCGGGCGTCAGGCTCTTGGGGTCGGCGCTGTAATAACACGTGATCTGACCTGCCTCGATGGCCTCGAGGATCGCTTTCTGATTGGCTTCCTTGACGCGCGCGAACTCGTCGCGGCGGTTGACGATGAAAACCGTGTTCTGCTTGGCCAGGGCGAGCGCATTCTCGATACCCGCATCGCCCGCGCCGATGACGACAATGCGCTCGGATTCGTATTCGTCGGGATCGTCGAGCTGGTACTGAACGCCCGACCAGTCGCCGCCGGGAACAGCCAGTTTTCGCAGGTTGCCCTGCAGTCCGATGCCGAGGACGACGTTCTCCGCGACGATCTTTTCGCCGGCGCGCAACGTCAGCTCGAAATTACCCTTCTGACCCTTGATCGCCGTCACTTCCGCGTTGTAGCGGACGTTAACTCCCAGGTTTTTGGTCGTATCGCCCCAGGCCTGGAGAATCTCCTCCCGCCGCCCGGCTTCGAACGGCATGGAACTACGTAGCGGCAAGATGTCCGGCGTCGCCATGACATGCTTGCCCTTCTGATATTTGTAGATCGTGTCGGAGAGATGGTCCGTGCGTTCGAGCAGGATGTGGTTCATTCCCCGCTCGGCCGCGCGACCGCCGGCGCTCATGCCACACGGTCCCGATCCGACGATCGCCACCTGATAGCGCTCAACCATCAGCTAGTCGCCCCCAAAGCGCCGGCCAATATGCACTGCAACCCTAGGAGTGGGTCTCAGGAATGGCAAGGCCCCGATAGGCGGTGGCCAAAGCGTGCGCCGTCCGCCAAAGCGTGCGCCGTCTATTGGCCGAGCAGGAAACGGCGGGCGATGTCACAACTCAGGTGAGCGTATGCCGTTCCACCGCCCTCGATGGTGCAGCTCTCGACGATCTCGATGACGCGTTGGTTAAGTCCGACGACGTCGTCGACCCGAATGCGTGTCGCCGGCCCCCCAGGGTCGCTTTGGAACAGGGCGAAGGTGAGAAGGAACACGAGGGCAGCGGCAAAGGCCGATCCAAACGGGTCATGGCAC
>Ga0194132_10004758_pt1 | contig 22799 bp, 29 predicted proteins | sample TA2KigOf80mmetaG_FD_148612 | JGI IMG/M metagenome (GOLD analysis project Ga0194132, IMG submission 148612) | Freshwater microbial communities from Lake Tanganyika, Tanzania - TA2015054 Kigoma Offshore 80m | ecosystem: Environmental > Aquatic > Freshwater > Lake | place: Tanzania: Lake... | reverse complement strand
GACATTGAAGATGTAGCTAACTACGTATTATCACAATCAGAAAAAGGTTGGGACTAAGCTACCTTTTAAGGTAATATTCCTATAAACTATTTTCAAAAAATAAAGCTTTTACATTTTTAGAGATGTAAAAGCTTTATTTTATAACATAAAACACAATTAAAAAATAAATTAACGCTAGTAATAGTTAAATTTTTTACTATAATAAGAACATAAATCATAAAAAAATTTATCCTCAAATTTGACAAAAGACAAGCCCCATGTCAAAATGGTTATAAGTCTTTAACAAGTTATTTAAAAAACTTAATATTATCTATGGCAGTTCCAAAGAAACGCACATCAAGAACAAAAACAAAAACAAGAAAAGCGCAATGGCTAAGAAAAGCTGACCTTATGAGTAAAAAAGCTTGGTCTTTAGGATGCTCAATTGCAAAAGGTACATCAAATAGTTTTATTTTAGAAACATCAACAAAAGCTGAATAATTTAATAATATATAGAATCGGGATGACAGGATTTGAACCTGTGACATTCTGCTCCCAAAGCAGACGCGCTACCAAACTGCGCTACATCCCGTATTTGTTATTATTAAAGTTAACTTTAAAAACGATTACTGTCCAGGTATTTTATAAAGTAAATAATTATAATACTTACAATTAATCGTTTTTATTGTAGTAAAAATTTAGTAATTGCTAAAAACATTTCAGGACTTTTTATACGTCTTTCAATTAGTTTTTTTGAGTACGATACAAATTTAAAATTTACAAATTATTTCTCCCTAATAAATTATCCTTATCCTGAAGGGACTGGTTTATGCCCTTTAATAAATAATAACTTAGGGGTATGTAGCTTAATGGATAAAGTAATGGTTTCCGGGGCCAGAGATTGAGGGTTCAAATCCCTCCTTACCTTTATGGGGCTGTAAAATAGGCTGTCGACGATTGAGATTTTTCTAAAACTACAAACATTGTTTGAATTCTAAAACTCAAAATAAAGCAAACTTGCTTTGCTTAAGTTTCTGATAAGTTAATCTCTTTTTAAGGGCAATATTTTTCTGTATAAAACATACTATTAAGATAATTTATTATGTTTAAAACTTACATTAATATTATTAGTATTTTAAGTGTATACTAATCAAAATATTTTATGTTATAAATCTCAGTCGGATGTAGGTTCAAGTCCTACCAGCTCCAAACAATGATAGTGTAAAATTTTTTGCATCTGTGGCCGAGTGGTTGAAGGCACCGGACTCATAATCCGTTTTCTATTAAGAACGTCGCTGGTTCGAACCCAGCCGGATGCACTTTATTAAATTTAGTTATTTTTGCTTCTTACCAACCATTTAAATATTTAAATTTATGACAAAATTTGTCAAATTTACATCAATCTCATTATTGACATTTTTAGGGCTTCCAGCACTATCAAATGCAGATATTGGTGGGCTTAATCCATGTAAAGATTCTGAAGTTTTCCAAAAGCGTTTAGCAAAAACTGTAAAGAAACTTGAAAGCAGATTACAAAAGTATGAAGAAGGTTCACCACCTCGAATCGCTATTCAACAACAAATTAATCAAACAAAACAACGCTTTACTAGATATGCCGACTCAAATTTACTTTGTGGTAATGATGGTTTACCTCATTTAATCACAGATGGACGTTGGAGTCACGGTGCGGAATTCTTACTTCCAAGTATCTTATTCCTTTACATCAGCGGTTGGATTGGATGGGTAGGCCGTAAGTATATTAGAACAGTTGGTACATCATCAAATCCTACTGAAAAAGAAATCATCATTGATGTTCCTTTAGCTTTATCTATCATGACATCAGGATTCTTATGGCCATTTGCTGCATGGCAAGAATTTTTAAGCGGTGATTTAATTGCTTCTGATGACACTATTACAACGTCACCGAAGTAAAATAAATATATAAATTAGTATTTATTATTCAATATACTTAAAGGAAATTTTTATATGACACCTTCTTTATTCAACTTTTTAAATAGCTTAGTATTAGGAACAGTTTTAGTTGTTATTCCTATTGGACTTGCTCTTGTTCTTGTAAGCCGCGCTGATCGTATTAAACGTGTTTAAGTTTTTACAAAAGCCCTAAAATTTGTTTAATAAAATTATGATTAATGTAATTTTTGAGCCAAATATCCTTTTAGCAATGTTGATCGGACTTGTAATGGCATTTTTATATTTTTTAAGAATTGTAAAGCCACAAATTGCTCGCGATCAAGATATATTTTTTGCAACGATCGGACTTCTTTATAGTTCGATCTTAGTTATTCATGGGTGGCGATTGGATCCGATTTTATTATTTAGTCAAGTTTTAATCAACTCGATTTTAGTACCAACTTGTTGGGAAAATATTCGATTGAGAGCTATTGCGCATGCGTTTCAAAAACTTACGCAAGATAATAAAAACAATTAAGGATTTAAAACCTTCATTCTTATTAAATGTTAAAAAATTCAATTAATTTATATGAAATTAGCTTATTGGATGTATGCTGGTCCTGCTCATATTGGAACATTAAGAATTGCAACATCGTTTCGTAAAGTACATGCAATTATGCATGCCCCACTCGGAGATGATTACTTTAATGTTATGCGTTCAATGCTTGAACGTAAGCGAGATTTTACACCTGTTACTGCAAGTGTTGTCGATCGACATGTATTAGCTCGTGGTTCACAAGAAAAAGTGATACAAAATATAACTAGAAAAGATAAAGAAGAAAGCCCAGATCTAGTTTTATTAACTCCAACATGTACGTCAAGTATATTACAAGAAGATTTACAGAATTTTGTAAATCGTGCCTCACAAGATACGAATGCTGATGTATTATTAGCAGATGTAAATCACTATAGAGTAAACGAATTGCAAGCCGCTGATCGAACTTTAGAACAAATTGTTAAATTTTATTTAGAAAAAGCTGAAAAGGATTGTTCGATCTTAACTGAAAAGACAAAAGAGCCGTCTGTTAACATAATTGGTCCTTGTAATTTAGGGTTTCATGCCACACATGATATTGCAGAACTAAAACGCCTTTTTAAGGATTTAGGAATTTCAATAAATGCTATTATTCCAGAAGGCTCAGCTGTAACAGATTTAAAAAATTTGCCACAAGCTTGGTTTAATATTGTTCCATATCGTGAAGTAGGATTATTAACAGCTGAATATTTAAAAAATACTTATTCAATGCCTTATATTTCAACTACACCAATTGGAATTGTTGAAACTGCCAAGTTTATTCGTGAAATACAAGCAATTTTAAATAATGCTGGTATAAATAAAAATTTTGAACGATATATTGATATTCAAACTAGGTTTGTCTCTCAATCGGCCTGGTTTTCACGTTCAATTGACTGCCAAAACTTAGCAGGAAAAACAGCTGTTGTTTTTGGAGATGCAACACATGCTGCAGCTATTACAAAAATCTTATCTCAAGAAATGGGGGTAAAAGTTTTAGTAGCAGGAACTTATTGCAAGCCTGAAGAAGTATGGTTTAAAAATGAAATCTCAAATTACTGTGACAATATTTTAATTACGGATGATCATAATTTAGTCGGTGATATGATTGCAAAATTAGAACCATCAGCAATTTTTGGTACTCAAATGGAAAGGCATATTGGAAAAAGATTAAATATTCCTTGCGGGGTAATATCGGCTCCTGTGCATATTCAAAATTTCCCTTTAAGTTACAGACCATTTTTAGGTTACGAAGGAAGTAATCAAATAGCAGATTTAATTTACAATTCATTTACACTTGGGATGGAAGACCACCTTCTAGAAATTTTTGGTGGTCATGATACAAAAGATATTACAACTTCAACACTAACAAATGATATCATTTGGGACCGCGAAGCTGAAAATGAATTGAAAAAAATTCCAGGTTTTGTTCGAGGCAAAATTAAACGTAATGTTGAAAAGTTTGCAAAAACGAATAAATTTGAAACTATTACCGTAGACTTAATGTATGCTTGTAAACAAGCTGGTGATATGTAATAATTTATTTAAGAGTTTTTACTTTTGTGGGTTGTTATCCACAAAAGTAATTTAAGAAGCAACAATTATTAAGCTATGCAAGAAAAAAAATTTTTGAGCTCAAGATTAATTTCATTACAATTAAAACAAGCAATTAATTTAGCGTTTTTAAAAGCTAAAAAAAACAATACTAATACTGTAAGCTCAAAGTTTCTTCTTTATGGAATTTTAAAAACAAATAACAGTTTAGCAGCAAAAACTATAAATAATTTGTATGGTGGACAAACACTATTTAACAATAAAGTTGATAAAATTTTGACTCAATGTGAATTAGAATTTAAAACTCTTAAAAATACTAACATTATTGACAATGAAGAATTAAACTTTAGTCGACCAATTAGACGATTATTATTTTCTATTTTTAGAGCTATAAAAAACGATAATACTCGTGTAATTACTACGTTCGAAGTATTAAATTTGCTTATTCGAAATAAACCTTTAAGAGTTTGGATAAAAAGTATTTTAAGTGATAAATAAATCAACTGAATATTATTCTTATTTCCTATTTAATGAAAAGCTATAGTACGAAAATCTATAGCTTTAGGAAATTAAAAGTTTCATAATAAGACTAAATCAAACGCTAAATCCTCAGTAGCTCAGTGGTAGAGCAATCGGCTGTTAACCGATTGGTCGCTGGTTCAAGTCCAGCCTGGGGAGTTCTAATGTTATTCTTATAAATTTTTCTTACTTATTTTAAAATCTACGTTATAATAAATTCATTGTATATATTATTGGTTTTCTCAAAATTAAAAAATCAAATATATTTTAAATTATAAAAGTTAATCATTTATAATTTAAATACGAAAATCTTATATAATAAACTTAACTACATTTTCATTTTTTATTCTTATAAAATGAAAAATTTAGAATTAGATGATACGAAACCTAAAAGGAGAAAAAATGACTGATTCTATAGTATCGTCAAAGACACCTGCGAACGAGACTTTATTAACTCCTCGATTTTATACTACAGATTTCGAAGAAATGGCTAACTTAGATGTTTCTTCAAATGTTGAAGAAATCGAAGCAATTTTAGAAGAATTTAGAAGAGATTATAACCAACGCCATTTTATTCGTGATAAAGAGTTTTCTCAATCATGGGAGAATCTTCCAGATGAAACAAGAGCTTTATTTATTGAATTTTTAGAAAGATCTTGTACAGCTGAATTCTCAGGATTTCTTTTATACAAAGAATTATCAAGAAATTTAAAAAATCAAAATCCACTGTTAGCAGAAGGATTTGCATTAATGTCACGTGATGAAGCTCGCCATGCTGGCTTTTTAAATAAAGCAATGAGTGACTTTAATTTAATTTTAGATTTAGGGTTTTTAACAAAGAGCCGTAAGTATACGTTCTTTGCACCTAAATTTATTTTATATGCAACTTATCTTTCAGAAAAAATTGGTTATTGGCGTTATATCACAATTTATCGTCACTTAGAACGTGCTCAAAAAGATCGTATCTATCCAATCTTTAGATTCTTTGAAAGTTGGTGTCAAGATGAAAATCGCCATGGTGATTTCTTTGCAGCAGTACTTAAATCTCAACCTCAATTATTAACAGGATGGCAAAGTAAATTATGGTGCAAATTCTTCTTATTATCGGTTTTTGCAACAATGTATTTAAACGATTGCCAGCGCTCTGCGTTTTATAAAGCTATTGGTTTAGATGCACGTAAATTTGACCAATACGTTATTAGAAAAACTAACCAAAGTTCGCAAAAATTATTCCCTGTAATTTTAGATGTTGAAAATCCAATTTTCTTCCAATATCTAGATGAGTGTGCTGCTGCTAACCTTGAACTTCAAAAACTTGAAGGAAATAGTTTAGGTAACACAATTAAAAAATTCTCTTATACTGCAGAAATCGTAAGTAAACTAATCAGTTTATACTTTATGAAAGCAATTCCAACTGAAAACACTTGGACAGCAGTACAATAAACTAAATAAATGTTTTTGTTTTTCTAGGCTTAATAATAAACCTAGAAAAACAAAAATTCAATAATTTTTTATTTTACAAGTTCACTTTCTTCAAATGATACCGCAAATAAATCATCAACACGACGACCAGAATCAATTAATTCAAGAGGATCTTTTCGTAAGCGATGACGTAAACATAATTGACTTACACGTCTAAAATGTTCAATCGTTACTGTATCTTCTTCATTGAATGCAGCTAAAGCTTTTGCTGCTCTACAAATAACAAGATCTGCTCGTAATCCATCAACATTTAATGCACTACACATGCTTGAAGCCGCTTGTTTTAAATTCTCTGGTAATTTAACACATTTGTATAAGAATTGTGCTCGCTCAATTTTTTCTTTTAAGTATTCTTCTTGTGCCCAATAATTATTGCGCCATACATTATCACTATCGTCATAATCTACACGTGAATCGATAATATGTACACGAAGAAGAGGTTGTTCTACAGTTTTAATTTCTGTATATAGTCCAAATCGATCTAATAATTGTGGTCTTACTTCACCTTCTTCTGGGTTACCAGAACCGATTAAGATAAATTTCGATGGGTGACGTACAGATACACCCTCACGTTCTACAACCGTATAACCTGATGCTGATGCGTCTAGTAGAATATCAACTAAATGATCATCTAATAAGTTAACCTCATCTACATAAAGTAAACCTCGATTTGCTTTTGCTAATAAACCAGGTTCAAAAGCCTTTTCACCTTCAGTTACTGCACGTTCTAAGTTAATACTACCACAGATACGATCTTCTGTTGCACCTAAAGGTAAATCAACCAAAGGCATTTGTTTAACTTCAATACGATCTGATTGAATTCGAAGATAAGAACTATGTACTCGATGAACTAAATTTTCGTTAGTTCCTAGTTTTGGAGCTTGAAAAGGTACTGTTTTTCTTATTGAAATAGGGGCACGGTTATAAGGATCTCCTTTAACGACTACAATATCAGGTAAAAGATTTGCAAAAGCTCTAATTGTAGTTGATTTACCTGTACCACGGTCACCAATAATAAGAATACCTTTAATATCAGGTTCAATTACATTTAAAATCATCCCTAGCTTTAAATCATCTTGCCCCTGAATAGCTAAAAATGGAAATGAAGCTCGAGTTTTCTTTGTTTTTGCTTGTTGCGCAGATTTTTGGTTTATTAATTCAGATCCATTCATCTGTGTTGATTTTCCTAATTGACTTGGGGGAATAACAAGTCTGGGTTGTCCCCATCTACGACGATCTTGTGTCATTAGTCACTTCTTCCTAAAGAATTATTAATTAAAATTTCTAGTTTTTAATAAAGCATTTAATATTAAATTTTTAATCTTTATTAAAACTTAATTTGTCTAAAATATTTAAAATATTTTAGTTTACAAAACACTCTTAAACATAAAGAGAAATAGCTAAACGATAAGCTAAAAGACCAGCTACTGCACTAACTAATAGTATAGAACCAACTTGAATAAAACTAAGCATAATTTAATTTAATAAATTTAAATTACTGACTTTGAAAAGTCAAAGTCAGTAATTTTTGTAGAAAAACTAGTCAATAGGACGTAAAGATAATACCGCTTCGTTCTTACGGTCAATACCTTTTTCGAAACCAGCTGCAGCTGCACGAGCACGGCCAGCATGCCACCAATGACCTACTAATAGGAACCATCCTAAGAAGAAGTGAGAACATGTTAACCAAGATCTAGGAGATACGTAGTTAACAGAGTTAATTTCTGTTGCCACACCACCTACAGAGTTTAATGATCCTAAAGGAGCGTGTGTCATATATTCAGCAGCACGACGTTCTTGCCATGGTTGAATATCATTTCTGATTTTATTTACGTCTAATCCATTTGGTCCACGTAAAGGTTCAACCCAAGGAGCACGTAAATCCCAGAAACGCATAGTTTCACCACCAAAAATGATTTCACCACTTGGTGATCTCATTAAGTATTTACCTAAACCAGTAGGACCTTGAGCTGATGCTACGTTTGCACCTAAACGTTGGTCACGTACTAAGAAAGTAAATGCTTGTGCTTGTGAAGCTTCTGGTCCTGTCGGTCCATAGAATTCACTTGGATAAGCTGTGTTGTTATACCAAACGAAAACAGCAGCAGTTAATCCCATAACAGCAAGTGCACCTAAACTATATGATAGGTAAGCTTCACCTGACCAGATGAATGTTCTACGTACCCAAGCAAATGGTTTAGTTACGATATGCCAGATTCCTCCTAGTACACACATTGTACCAACCCAAATGTGTCCACCTATAAGGTCTTCCATGTTATTAATTGATACGATCCAACCATCACCACCAAAAGGTGATTTTAAAACGTATCCAAAAATAACAGCAGCGTTAACAGTAGGACTAAGAATTTTTCTTACATCACCACCACCCGGTGACCAAGTATCATAAACCCCAATGTATAGAGCTTTTAATACTAATAAGAATGCACCTAATCCTAATAAAATTAAATGAATACCTAAAATAGTAGTCATTTTATTTTTATCACGCCAATCGTACCCAAAGAATGGGAAAGATTCTTCTAAAGTATCTGGTCCTAATAAAGAGTGATAGATACCTCCGAATCCTAAAACTGCTGATGAAATTAAGTGAAGTACACCTACGATAAAGTAAGGTGTTGTGTCAATAATTTCACCACCAGGTCCTACACCCCAACCTAACGTTGCTAAGTGAGGAATAAGAATAAAACCTTGTTCGTAAAGAGGTTTCTCTGGAATAAAGTGAGACACTTCAAATAATGTCATAGCACCACACCAGAAAACCATTAAACCTGCATGAGCAACATGTGCACCAAGAAGTTTACCAGATACATTAATTAATCGTGCATTTCCTGACCACCAAGCAAAACCAGTAGACTCAATGTCACGTCCGATTACTCTATTAAAGGGCGTTTCCACGTGGTAAAACCTCCTCTGGGAATACAAAATTTTCATGTGGTTGGTCTTGAGCGGCCATCCAAGATCTAATACCTTCGTTTAATAAGATATTTTTAGTGTAGAAAGTTTCAAACTCTGGGTCTTCAGCAGCACGAAGCTCTTGTGATACGAAATCATAAGCTCGTAAGTTTAATGCTAAACCAACGATACCGAAAGAACTTGTCCATAATCCTGTTACTGGAACGAATAACATGAAGAAGTGTAACCAACGTTTGTTTGAGAATGCAACACCGAAAATTTGAGACCAGAATCTATTCGCTGTTACCATTGAATAAGTTTCTTCTGATTGTGTTGGTGTGAAAGCACGGAATGTGTTAGCAGCATCACCATCTTCAAATAGTGTATTTTCTACTGTTGCACCGTGAATTGCAGATAATAAGGCACCACCTAAGATACCAGCTACACCCATCATATGGAATGGGTTTAGTGTCCAGTTATGGAAACCTTGTAAGAATAATAAGAATCGGAAGATAGATGCTACACCAAAACTAGGTGCGAAGAACCAGCTTGCTTGTCCTAATGGGTAAATTAAGAATACAGATACGAATACCGCAATTGGTCCAGAGAATGCAATCGCGTTATATGGTCTGATACCAACAAGTCGAGCGATTTCGAATTGTCTTAAACAGAAACCAATTAAACCAAATGCACCATGTAATGCGATAAATGCCCATAATCCACCAATTTGAAGCCAACGTGTGAAATCACCTTGTGCTTCTGGTCCCCATAATAAAATTAACGAGTGACCCATGCTGTTTGCAGGAGTTGATACTGCAGCAGTTAAGAAGTTACATCCTTCTAAGTAAGAAGATGCTAAACCATGAGTGTACCAAGAAGTTACAAATGTAGTTCCTGTTAACCATCCACCTGCTGCAAGGTAAGCTGTTGGGAATAATAAAAGACCCGACCAACCAATAAATACGAAACGATCTCGTTTTAACCAGTCATCGACTAGGTCAAATAAACCTCTTTCGTCAACTGCTGTTTGTTGCGTTTGCCCTATTGCAATCGTCATACTAAGTAAAATCTAAAAAGAGCCAAGGGTAAAATGAATTTAAATTTTCACTTTTCTTTTCCACACTGTGTTAAAGATATTTAATTTAAAATTTAAACTAAATATCTTTAACAAGTTTTTAAAAGGATACATTTTAGAAATATTATAATAGTTTTCTTTAAGTATCAGTTTATCGTTTTAATAAATTTAACGTTAAATTCTTAAGAATTTACAGAAAAATAAGTTTTTAAATTTTATTTTGGTTGTTAATATTATTTAACCAAATACCAGGTTGTTCGCAAAACCCTTCGCATTCTACAACATCAAACTCATACTCATATTTTTTTGTAAAAACATTTAAAAATACTTTTAAAAATAAACTAGTTGATAGTTGTGATGAACTAAATTTTGTTCGGTTAAGATTTATTTTAAGAGTGCTATTGGTATAGACCTTTGGAATTTTATTTAAACCTTTTTTTATCCAACATAAATTATAAAATTCACAATTTATACAAATACACATAAATTTATCTAAAGATATTTTTAATTCAAAATTGGGGGCGGAGGGACTTGAACCCTCACGACCGTAAATAGTCAACGGATTTTCTACTTAAATATACGTTTTTATTTAATAACTAAATTAAGATGTATAAAAGTATGGACTCTATCTTTACCTTATAGGTAGTTCCCATTGAGTCTCTGCACCTTTTCAATCACAATTTTTAGCGATTGAGTTGGCTCAGAATTGTTCTCTCCAGATTTTAGGAAAGACTTTCTCTGAATTTGAGAACTTACAAATTAATGCTCAAAATTTAAGTCCGTTGTGTCTACCATTCCACCACGCCCCCTGTTTTATATAAAAGTTGTTAAAGGCGGCACCCAGATTTGAACTGGGGATCGAGGATTTGCAATCCACTGCCTTACCACTTGGCGATACCGCCTTTTCAAACTAGTGCCCATGCCCAAAGCCAGACTCGAACTGGCGACACACGGATCTTCAGTCCATTGCTCTACCAACTGAGCTATTTGGGCACTTAACAAATAAAAGTTAATACTTAGGTATATATATGCATTTGTTTTTGAAAAGAGTCAATACTTTGAAAAAAAGAAATTATTAATAGAGACTGAAGAAAAAATTTTCTTCAATCTCTATTAACCATTAATTTGAAGCTACACTGTTTTTAAGTTTATCTTCTAAATTTTTGATTTTTTGTTCTAATTGTGCTGTGTCGTCTGTTTCTTTTAATGCTCTAATTTCATTAATAAGATTTGTAATGTCAGTTTTTTCAGAATCTGTAAAGTTTGATGTAGATTCATTCATTTGCTTTTCTGCTTGGTAGCAAAGCATCTCAGCGCGATTCTTCATCTCGATTTTACGTTTTCTTTGTTGATCAAGTTCAGCGTTTTTATTTGCTTCTTCAACTAAGTTATCAATTTCATTTCTATCAAGTGTTGATGCATTTTGAATTGTGATCGATTGTGTTTGACCAGTTACTTTATCACGAGCCCTTACTGATAAAATACCATCAGCATCAATATCAAACGTTACTTCAATTTGAGGAACACCTCTAGGCGCAGCTGAAATATTGCCAAGTTCAAAATGTCCTAGACTCTTATTATCTGATGCAAGCAAACGTTCACCTTGTAAAACATGAATATCTACTTTTGGTTGGTTATCTTCTGCTGTCGAGAAAACTTCTGTTTTTGTAGTTGGAATTGTAGTATTACGCTCAATCATACGAGTCATTAATCCACCAATCGTTTCTACACCTAGAGATAAAGGAGTTACATCTAGTAATAAAACATCTTTAATTTCTCCGGCTAAAACTGCACCATTAATTGCTGCACCCACTGCCACTACTTCATCAGGGTTTACTGTTAAATTTGGTTTTTTAAATGTTAATTTTTCAACTAACTCTTGAATAGCCGGAATACGTGTTGATCCACCTACCAAGATAACTTCATTAAGATTATTTGGACTTAAGTTAGAATCTTGTAAAGCAGTTTCAATTGGATATTGACAACGTTGAATTAAACCTGCACATAATTCATTAAATTTAGCTCTTGTAAGGGTTAAATCAACATGTTTTGGTCCACTTTCTGTAACAACTAAATAAGGTAAATTAATTGTTGTTTCTGATAATTGTGATAATTCGACTTTTGCCTTTTCAGCTGCTTCTAAAATTCTTTGTAAGGCTTGTTTATCATTTGAGTTTGAAGATTTTAAAGTAATTCCCTCTTTTGCTTCAAAGTCGGCTAGAATATACTTCATAATGACAGAATCAAAGTCATCACCACCTAAATGACTGTCACCTGCTGTTGCTAATACTTCAAAAACTCCGTCACCTACTTCTAAAATCGAAACGTCAAATGTTCCACCACCTAAATCGAAAATTAAAATTGTTTCATTAGCTTTTTTGTCCAACCCATAAGCTAATGCAGCAGCTGTTGGTTCATTAATAATACGTAATACTTCTAAACCTGCAATTTTTCCAGCATCTTTTGTAGCTTGTCGTTGCGAATCGTTAAAGTACGCAGGAACTGTAATAACTGCTTTTGTTACTGGTTCATTTAAAAATTTGCTAGCATCTTCTGTTAATTTTCTTAAAACTTGTGATGAAATTTCTTCCGGGCTGAAATTTTTATCTAAAATTGGACAATAAATTTTTACATTTCCACGATCATCTTCAGTTACACCATACGATACTTGCTTTGATTCTTCAGCGATTTCATTCGCTTTTGAACCAATAAATCTTTTAACTGAATAAAACGTATTTTCAGGATTAATTACTGCTTGACGTTTAGCCATTGCACCTACAATTAATTCCTTTGTTTTTTGCGCATAACCAACAATTGATGGTGTTGTTCTAAATCCCTCAGCATTTGGGATAACTGCTGGTGTACCAGCTTGTACAACGGCTACTACTGAGTTTGTTGTTCCAAGATCAATTCCTACAACTTTTGCCATATAATTTGATTCATTAAAATAATGTAAATTTTCGAAGTATCTTAAATTGATTTAAATTTTTTTATATAAATACAAAAAATCAAATTTTGTTTTTTAATAGATATATTGAAATTTATTATTTTTTAATATTTTAAAAAAATTTACATGGTAGTAGAATATGTTTATAGACATTTTCAAGTTAATAAACTAAGATTTTACTTTGAAGATTTATGATTTTTAAATTTATTTAAAGAACAAATTGATTAAACAAAAAAAATTTATAGTAAGTTTATCAGAAGGAAGATTTGTTGTGTCTATAGGAAGTCTTGGAATTAAGGTTGGAATGACTCAAATCTTTGACGAGAAGAATGCATCCATACCAGTCACTCTGATAAAAATCGGTCCTTGTACTGTAACTCAAATAAAAACTGTCCCAACTGATGGTTACAATGCAGTTCAATTAGGATTTGATTTATCAAAAAAGAAAACAGAAGATAGCCAAAATAAAAAGAATCGTTCACTAAACAAACCGTTACAAGGACATCTTAAAAAATCTGGGGCTTTAAACAGCCGTTATTTAAAGGAATATCACGTTACTAGACCTGAAGAGTTTGAACTTGGACAAACATTTGATATAACAAACTTTTCTGCTAATCAATCAATCGACGTTCGTGGCAAAAGTATAGGTAAAGGTTTTGCTGGTACTGTAAAACGTCACAACTTCGGTCGTGGACCTATGTCACATGGTTCAAAAAACCATCGTGAACCTGGTTCAATTGGTGCAGGTAGTACGCCTGGACGTGTTTATCCAGGCAAACGTATGGCCGGAAGACTTGGCGGTAAACCAACAACTTTAAAACGATTAACAATTTTACGAGTTGATACAGAAGAAAATCTTTTAGTTGTAAAAGGATCTGTACCTGGTAAACCAGGAAATTTACTTAGCCTAACTCCAAGTGTATCATAATGAAATGATTTAATAGGATATGAATAAAACCAAAATTGCAACAATTCCCAACTATTGGATTATAGCAGGCACTCCTATAGAAAAAGAATTTGTTTTGCGTCGTTTAGATAGTCATTTCAAATTAGGATTTTCAAAAACAAACCCCGATTATTTAATTCACAAAGCATTTTGTTTATATAGAAAAACTAATTGGGTTAGAAATGCATCGACAAAAACAAAATCTGAAGTTCGTGGTGGTGGTAAAAAACCTTGGCCACAAAAAGGTAGAGGGCGAGCTCGTGCAGGATCGATAAGATCACCTTTATGGAGAGGTGGTGGTGTAACATTTGGTCCAAAACCAATCGCTTATAATCCAAAATTGAATAATCGTGAGTATGATCGTGCTTTTAGAGTATTATTACACGAAAAACAAAAACGTATTTTAGCAATTAGTTTGTTTGACGGTGTAACAAATTCTAAAATTGATTTAAGCAACTCACTTTATCCAGGAAAAACAAAATACGCAAAACAAATATTTTCTGAAATTTTTGAAAAAAATAATATTGATGCAAACAAAGTCTTAACTAAACAATTAGTGACTATTGTTGTAAGCGCACAAGAATATAAAATTTTAGAATGCACACTATTTTTACAAAGTATTAAAAATCTTAAAAATGTAAATGTAGTAATAGATAATAAATTAAGCATAAATGATGTAATTCGATCTAGCTGGATACTTATGACAGCTTATTCATCTTACAATTTAACTCTTAAGGATTTATCTTGGAAAAAAGTCAAAAGATAAAATTAAGTAAATATCAGTTTATGTCAGATAAAAAATTAGCTACAAACGAAACAAATAAGTTTCAAAAAACGCAAGAAGCTGAATGGATTGACATTCTTCGCTATCCTTTAGCGACTGAAAAAGCAAGTAACCCTTTTTTAAAGAACACTTATAGTTTTGTCGTTGACCCAAAAGCTGATAAGAAAACAATTAAAGAAGCTTTTGAGTATGTTTTCAGTGTAAAAGTTTTAAGTGTTAACACGTTAAAGATGCCTAAAAAATCTAAACGTCGTAGACAATTCGAAGGTTACTTACCAACATATAAAAAAGCAATCCTAAAGCTAGCTCCTGAATATAGCCTTGATTTCTTTGGAATGGAAAAAACAAGTTTAGGAATTTAAAAAATTATGGGAATTTTATTTTTTAAAGCATATACCCCTGGCACACGTCATGCTGTTCGTCCAGATTTTAAAGAATTAACAGGTACGAAACCAACAAAATCTTTAATTGTAAGTTCTCACTCTTCAAAGGGAAGAAACAATCAAGGAAAAGTTACTATTAGACATCGTGGCGGTGGACACAAACGTCGATACCGTTTAATTGATTTTAAACGTAATAAAAGAAATCTACTTGGAAAAATTGTAAGTATTGAATACGATCCAAATCGTAATGCAAGAATTGCTTTAGTTCAGTACGAAGATGGAGAAAAAAGATATATTCTTCACCCGGAATCAGTTGAAACAGGCAATCAAATTGAAGCAGGTCCAAATTCAAGTTTAAATATTGGTAACTCATTACCTTTAGAAAGTATTCCTTTAGGTTATGATGTTCACAATATTGAATTGTCACCTAATAAAGGCGGACAGATTGCTCGTTCTGCAGGTAGTTCAGCTAAAATTTTAGCAAAAGAAGGTGATTATGTAACACTTAAATTACCATCAAAAGAAGTTCGATTAGTACCTAAAACATGTTATGCAACTATTGGTCGAGTTGGTAATGCATCGCATATGAACTTAACTTTAGGTAAAGCAGGTCGTAAAAGATGGCTTGGCAAACGACCTACTGTAAGAGGTGTAGTTATGAACGCATGTGATCACCCACATGGTGGTGGTGAAGGTAGATCTCCAATTGGGCGTAAACATCCTTGTACACCTTGGGGTAAACCAGCTTTAGGTGTTAAAACAAGAAGTAAGAAAAAATCAACTTCGATCTTTATTATTAGAAAACGTCCATAAACAAAAATTTAAACTGGAGTCTATTTTATGATACGATCGACGCGAAAAGTGCCTTTTGTGGCTTATCATTTATTTGAAAAAATAAATAAGTTAAAAGATAGTGGAAAAGCCGATACTATTAAAACTTGGTCAAGAGCATCAGTAATTTTACCAAGTATGGTTGGATTCACTATTGCTGTGTATAACGGCCGTCAGCATGTTCCTTTATTTATTAGTGATCAATTAATTGGTCACCGTTTAGGTGAATTTGTTCCAACAAGAACATTCCGTTCACATAAAGTGAAAACAGCTGATAGAAAAACAAAACGCAAATAAAAAATTGTACAAATTAAAGAGTTTTCAAAAGATCATTTATTTTTAAATGAAATCTATAAATTGAAAACTTCAATTTTTAAAACATTAGGAGATAGCCATGAATCTTGGGTCTAAGCCAAGTTTAAAAACTTTATCAAAGCGCGCTATACAAAAACGAAAAGAACAACAATTTCCTTTAAGAGCAATAGCTAAAGCACGAATTATTAGAATGTCACCTTTAAAAGTTAGACGTGTTCTAAGACAAATTCAAGGCTGCTCATATGAAGAAGCACTAATTTTATTACGTTTTCTTCCATATCGTGCATGTCATCCAGTTGCAAAAGTTTTAAAATCTGCCGCCGCTAATGCATTAAGTAATTATTCTATCCCTCGTTCTTATCTACAAATTGAAAAAGCTTTTGTTGATAAAGGTCCTGTAATGAAACGTATAAGACCACGCGCAAAGGGTAGAATGTATCCAATTAAGAAACGTACATCACATATTTCAATCGTTGTAAAATCAACTTTTGCTCGTTATGAAAATGATGTTAAAGGTAACTTTTTACCTGTTTCAATCGGTTAAATATTATTAAAAAACCAGATTATACAAAAAAATTTAATATTAAATAACCAATAACAAGGAGAAATATTTTGGGTCAAAAAGTTCATCCTATAGGTTTTCGATTAGGAATCACCGAGGAACACAAATCAAAATGGTACGTAAAATTTTCAGAATATAGTGCACAACTACAAGCTGATGATGAATTGCGAACAATTTGGTCAGCTTTACTTAAAGAAGTAAGTAAAAAACAACTGGATGAAGTAACAGATCGTACAAATCTTGTAATTACTTATCCGCCAACACGTGACCAAATTCATTTAACAATATATACTGTAAATCCAGAAATTTTAGTTTCTGATCTTAAAACATTACCTTATAAAATTCGACTTTCAGAATCATTAACAAAGCAATTAGAAAAAAGAAATTTAGTTATTGTTCTTAAGAAAGTTAAATATCCTAACATACAAGCGGGTTTTATTGCTCAATCTTTAGCAAAAAAATTAGAAAAACGTATGCCTTTTAGAAGAGCAGTTCGAACAATCTTAAGCGATTTTAAAAAAGGAGCTAAGCAGGCTAAATTAGATCCGCGTCAAAAAGGTATCAAAGTACAAGTCGCTGGACGTTTAAATGGTGCTGAAATTGCAAGAACTGAATGGGTACGAGAAGGTAAAGTTCCACTTCATACACTACAAGCTAAATTAGAATACGCAACAGAAAGAGCACAAACAATCTATGGAATTTTAGGTATCAAAGTTTGGCTTTGTAAAGGTTAAATTCCAATAGAATTTTTAAACTTTCGATTGATATTCTAGTTATTTACTAAAAAAAAGATATGCTAAGTCCAAAACGAACAAAATTTCGTAAACAGCAACGTGGTCGTTTACGCGGAAAAACAATACCGAAAAAACGTTTAGTTTTTGGTGATTATGGCTTAGAAGCTCAAGAGCCTGTATGGTTAACCGCACGACAAATCGAAGCAACAAGAAGAACGATTACTCGTTATACAAAACGTGGTGGAAAACTATGGATTATGGTTTTTCCAGATAAGCCAATCACAGCACGTGCTGAAGAGTCACGTATGGGATCAGGTAAAGGTGCACCACAGTATTGGGTAGCTGTAGTAAAACCAGGTAAAGTTCTATTTGAATTAGCTGGTGTTCCTGACAATATTGCTCAACAAGCACTTCGAATGGCTGCGTATAAACTCCCAATTCGAACAAAATTAATTAGTGCAAAGGAGATGCAATAATTATGAGCTTACCAAAATATAAAGATTTAAAAGATTATCAATTAGCAGAAATTGAAGCACAATTAGTAAAAGCTAAAAAAGAACTTTTATTTTTACGTATTCAAAAAGCTAATTTTTCTCGCTTTTCTCCCCATTTAATGACTCATACAAGACATCAAATTTCTCAGTTATTAACACGTAAACGTGAGCTTCAAACAAGTTCTATACGATCAAAATAATTAAAAAATTCAGCTTATTTGGAAACAAGCTAAATCTATCATTTTAAAAAATTAAAACTCATAAATATGGGACTGAAAGAAAAGTTTGGCATTGTCGTAAGTACAAAAATGCAAAAAACAATTGTTGTACTTGTTGAAAATAAATTTCGTCACCCTCGTTATGCCAAAACAATGATCAAAACAAAACGTTATCTTGTTCACGATGAAGATAACGCCGCTAAACTTGGTGACAAAATTATTATCACACAAACAAGACCTTTAAGTAAAAATAAGTCTTGGAAGTTAGAACGTATACTACATTCAAACGTTGGGGGAAGTAATTAATGATTCAACCGCAAACATACCTAAGTGTTGTCGATAATACGGGTGCAAAAAAATTAATGTGTATAAGAGTTCTTGGAAGTAATCGTAGATATGGACGAATTGGCGACATTATTATTGGTGTTGTTAAAGAAGCCGTTCCAAATATGCCTGTAAAAAGGTCTGATATCGTTCGTGCAGTTATTGTTAGAACGCGTCAGCCAGTACAAAGAGCTGATGGAATGGCCCTTCGTTTTGATGACAATGCAGCTGTAATCATCAATACTGATAATAATCCTAGAGGAACAAGAGTATTTGGTCCGGTTGCTCGTGAAATCAGAGAGAAAAACTTTGTAAAAATAGCTTCCTTAGCTTTCGAAGTTGTTTAACTTCTAGTCCAAAATATGTTCACAAAAACTAGGTTTAAATTATGACGCATGAATATAAGAAGATTTATCAAACCCGTATAAAAGCAACCTTAAAAGAAAAATTCAACTATAACAACGACCATAAAATTCCTAAATTATTAAAAATCCAATTAAATCGAGGTTTAGGTTTAGGAGCACAAAATAGAATGGTTCTTCAAAAAACTATTGAAGAAGTACGAGTAATTACAGGTCAACAGCCAATTGTTACAAAAGCTAAGAATTCAATTGCTGGGTTTAAAACCCGTGAAGGTATGGATCTTGGTGTCACAGTTACATTAAGAAATGATTTAATGTACGCCTTTCTTGAAAAATTAATTCATTTAGTTTTTCCAAGAATACGAGATTTTAGAGGACTAAATCCTGATAGTTTCGACGAACATGGGAATTATAATTTAGGGATTCGAGAACAATTAGTTTTTCCAGATATTGATTACAATATGATCGATCAAATTCGTGGTTATAACATTTCGATTGTTACAAGTGCTAAAACTCCTGAAGAAGGGCGTTTATTGCTTCAAGAATTCGGATTCCCATTTAGAAAACCATCTAACGTATAAGAAATATGAAAACTGATACAATCTCTGATATGTTAACCCGCATTAGAAACGGGAATCTTGTCGGTCATAAAGTAGTTAAAATTGAGTCTACACGTATGACTTATAATATAACGCGTTTACTACGAGCAGAAGGTTTTATAAGTCAATATGAAACTGTTATTAAAGAAGGCCGTCGTTATATTTTTATCTATTTAAAATATACAAATACCCCAACTCGACCACTAATAAGAGGATTAAAAAGAGTAAGTAAACCTGGTTTAAGGGTTTATGTAAATAATAATCAAATTCCTAGTGTTTTAGGTGGACAGGGTATTGCAATTCTATCAACATCAAAAGGTATTATTACAAACATTCAAGCACAACAACTTGGAATTGGTGGTGAATTATTATGTTACATATGGTAAGGAAAAACTAATATGTCAAGGATAGGTAAACAAATTATTAAAGTACCTACTGGTGTCAATGTTGAAATAACTGAAACAAATATTAAGGTAAAAGGACCGAAAGGTGAAATATCGCGTGATATTCCTACTTGTTTAACTGTTATTTTAAATAAAGAAGAAAGCACGATCCAAATTACTCGCAATTCTGAAACTATTAAATCACGTGAAATCCATGGTTTATTCCGATCATTACTTTCAAATATGGTCATTGGAACTTCAAATGGATTCACAAAGGTTTTAGAGTTGAAAGGTGTTGGTTATAAAGCTAGCATGGGTGGTAAGGATTTAAATTTATCAGTAGGTTACACACATCCAATTAAAATTCAAGCGCCTGAAGGAATTCAGATAAGTGTTGAAAACAATACTATCATTAAAATTTCTGGTGTAAATAAAGAAAAAGTAGGATTAATTGCACAGCAAATTCGTGCTACTAGGCCGCCAGAACCTTATAAAGGAAAAGGCGTTTTATACCAAGGTGAAGTTATTCAAAGAAAAGTAGGAAAGTCTAGTAAATAGTATGAAAAAGATAAAAGGAAATCCTGAACGTCCACGTCTTGCTGTTTTTAGATCAAATCGTCATTTATATGCGCAAGTTATAGATGATCAAAATCAAAAAACATTATTTGCATGTTCAACTTTAGACCCTGCTATTAAACCTTTGATTACTACTGGTCAAAATTGTAAAGCTGCTCGCTTGGTTGGTGAGAAACTTGGTCAAGCTTTAGTTAATCATAATTTAATTAATGTTGTTTTCGATCGACGCTTTAGACCTTATCACGGAAGAATTAAAGCTTTTGCTGATGGTGCTAGAGAAGTAGGTTTACAATTTTAATAGCTTCGTGAAGAAAAAGGAAATAATAAAATCATGAAGAATGAAAACCAAAAAGGTATTAATCATAAAGTAATTGAAATTAGAAGGGTCTGTAAAGTAAATAAAGGTGGGAAAACTTTAAGTTTTCGTGCTTTAATTGTTGTGGGTAACCAAAAAGGTGTTGTGGGATTAGGTATTGGAAAAGCAAGTCAAGTTTTAAATGCGATTAAAAAAGGTCAATCTAGAGCTATCCAAAATCGTATTCAAATTGCAATGACTCGCACAAAAACAATTCCACATAAAAGTGAAGCTTCATTTGGTGCCGCAAAAGTTATGCTAAGACCAGCTGCTCCAGGTTCAGGTGTAATTGCGGGTGGTGCAATTCGAACTGTTTTGGAATCAGCAGGTATTAAAAATATCTTAGCAAAACAATTAAGATCAAAAAACAAAATTAATAATGCGCGTGCTACATTAGTTGCTTTAAGTAACCTACAATTTATCACGGTTACTGCAAAAAATCGTGGACTAAATTTAGAACAAGTAACTGGACGTAAACCATATAACGAAATTAAAAAAAGTTCTAACGAGGTAGACGTAAAAAGTCAATCTAAAGAAAAAATTAATCGTCGTAGTGAGGGACGTACAAACAAAAGCAAAGGTCAATAATAATGAATAAACTTAGCACCATGCTAGCAAATATATTCTCAGCTGAAAAGCTTAGAAAATCCTCTCAGGATCGAGTAATTTCTCTATTTGTTCTAGGTGCCTGTCTTCGTTTTTTATCAAAAATACCTCTTCCATGTATTGATTATTCACTTTTACCAGCATCAAATCGTCCCTGTTTTTTAGCTTTAGGAATTTTACCATTAGTTCAAGCTTCACTTTTAGTACAAGTTTTTAATAGTATAAAACCTAAAACTGATGAGGATGATTTTGATAAATATCAAAAAATCCAAAAACAAATAAAAGTTGTCAGTACATGTATAGCGATACTAGTAAGCATCGGACAAGTTAGAGCATTAACACCAGTAATGTTTAGTTATACCTTAATGAGCAAATTTATATTAGGGGTAACTTTAGTCCTTGGCGGTCTAGTCCTTGTATGGATTAGTGAATGGGTATCAGAATCATTCTCTATTAGTGGATCAGTTGTTGTATTAACATTTACAAGTGTTATTGATGATGTTATTCGATTAGTTTTAGAAGCTAGCAATTTAGATATTAAACCACGTTTAATTTTAGGACTGTATGTCCTTGCAGTAGCTGCTTTTACGACATTCATTTCGAAATCCACAGTCGAATTTCCTATATTATCATCAAAACAATCCTATTCTGAACAATCAAAGCCTAGTTTATTGCCTTTTGCAATTAACCCAGGTGCAGTTATGGGTTTAGTTTCTGCTGAATCTTTACTAAGAATTCTTCAATCTGGATTAACACAACTAACATTTTTAACCTTAAGCCCTACTTTACTAAGTATTTTTATAAGTCTACTTCGATTTGTTTTAATAATAACATTTAGTTATTATTGCTCAAAGTTACAAGTTGATAGTGATAAAGTTTCCAAAGAACTTATTACAATGAATATGACAATTTTAAGTAAATCACCTGGACAAGAAACTCAAAATTATTTAGAGGATGAACTTAAAAGAACATATTTATCAGCTGGACTTATGTTAGCGCTTTTAGTAGGTGCATCTGATATTCTTGATACTTATTATCCGACAATAGGTTTAAAATCTAATTTAAGTTCTTTACTTATTTTGTTTGGGACTATGCTTGATTTAGAAGATCGGCTTTTTGATTTGGGATTAAAAAAATCTTAGTTACTTAATCCTTAAATAATTACATAAGAACAACTTAATTATGAAAGTAAGACCATCTGTAAAAAAAATGTGTGAAAAATGCCGTTTAATTAGACGTGCTGGGAAAATTCGAGTTATTTGTGTGAACAAAAAACACAAACAACGCCAAGGTTAATTTATTACAAACTAATAAAAATTATGATAAGAATTGCAGGAGTTGATTTACCAGATTCAAAATCAATAGAGATTGCATTA